>MWVV01000222.1_pt1 | contig 20784 bp, 17 predicted proteins | sample 1047281 | NCBI WGS metagenome assembly MWVV01 (sample SAMN06349986, study PRJNA376086) | soil metagenome | isolation source: PT-2 sample Antarctic (ecotone) soil | place: Antarctica | collected 2015-01-13 | reverse complement strand
ATACGGTAGTTATCAAATCGGCTGTCCGCGAACCGGGTGATCGTGCGAAAATCGCGGTCGCTTCAAATGAAAAGGATGTCGATCCGGTCGGCGCGTGCGTCGGGATGAAGGGATCGCGCGTTCAATCAATTATTAAAGAACTGCGCGGCGAGAAAATTGACATTATCGAATGGTCTGACGAGCCTTCGGTTTTTGCCGCCAACGCGCTTTCGCCGGCAAAAGTATCGCAAGTGCGAATTACTGATATTAATAATCGTAAAATGGAAGTCGTCGTCACCGAAGATCAGCTAAGTCTTGCGATTGGCAAGCGCGGTCAAAACGTACGGCTTGCCACGCGGCTCGTTGGTTGGGACATCGATATTGTCAGCGAAGAACTTCTGAAAAAGGAAATTGCGCTGGCGATGGGCAAAATGATAGCTTCCGGCGAAGCGGTTCCGGTGACAGTTCTGGAAGGGGTTTCAAACAGTCAGGCGGACGACCTGAGGGAAAAAGGAATTAACGACGTAGAAACCTTAGCGACTACTTCGGTTGACGATTTGGTTGAAATTTTAGACATCAGCCTTGATGAAGCCGAAAAAATTATCGCGTCCGCCAAAGAAATTATTGAAGCTCGCAACGATCAAGTTGAGACAACCAAAACGGAGCAGCCAAGCGATGCGGATTCTTTACAAGGAGAATCAGAAATCACAACAAACGCGCAGAAAAATGAAGACGAGCAGGAAGTTGCGTTAGAAGAAATGAACGAGGCAACAAGTGAAAGTCAAAATGCCGAAGAATCTTCAAATGGTTTAGAAGCATCAGAATCAATCGAAGAAGCAGCCGACGAAGCAACGAAAGATTCGGCTAAGGATAATGAATAAATCATATGATTTATTCATTAAAACAAGAGAAATATAATTACTGGATTGCGCGCAAACGCAAAAATCCTTCAATAGATAAATATGCCTGTAGGAACATCAATTCGGATTTACGATTTAGCACGAGAAATTAAACAAGATACGAAGCGCGTGATTGAAGAATTGCGGCGCGAAGGCATTGACGTGAGTGTTCCCTCCAATTCCGTGACCAAGGAAATAGCTGAAAAAATTCGCAGCAAATATTTTCCCAAAACCGAAACTGCTCCCAAGCGCCTGATTAAAGTTATAAAAAAATCGGCGAAGGTAGAAGAAGAACCGGTTGAAACAAACGAAACTCCGGAAGTAGAAGTTGCCGCGCCGCAGTTCGAAGAGACGGCAAAAGAAGTGATCCCCGAAGCAAAAACCGGAGCGGCTGATCAAATTGTCACTCAAGAAAAAGAAGCGAAAACTCCCGCTCGCAGCGTCAGAAAACTTCAAAAGAAAATTGACATGAAACCGCAGGATGAAACTTCTGTTGTTGATAGAACTCTTTTAACCGCTGAAGAAAAAGACGCTCCGAGTGAAATTCAAATTGTCGAAAATGCTCATGACACTCCGGAAAATGAGCAAATTTCAGCGCCGTCTGAAGATTCTGCGACGGACAAAAATAAAACTGTAATCAAGCTTCTTCGTCCGAATGCGGCACAGGTCAGCGCGCCCCCGATTAACGTAACACAGATTAAAGAATTAAAATTGAAACAAAGTTCGCTTAATCAGGGAATAAAACCAGGCGACCGTGTTGTCAATAACGCGCCGACCATAACCGGAAGATTAAAAACCGAGAGACCTGCGGAAATTGTTAGAAATGATGTGCGGCGCGATGGCGTTAGAGACCCTCGAAAAACTGATCTGCGCGCAACGCCGGGCGAAACCGCAACGCCTAAAACGACTTATACTCCGCCCATTGACCAGCGCAAAAAATTCGGACGTTCAGCTCCCAAAAAAGGTGGTAAGAGGTTTGAAGACAAAGGCGCGAGGTTTGAAGAAAAAGATTTTAACGCGCCGCGTCAGCGTTCAATCGAAGAACGAATTCTCGGACAAGTCAATACAGTTGACAAGGATAATTTAATCCCAATCCGCCTGACCGAAGGAGCGACAATTCGCGAATTCTCCGAATCGCTCGGCGTTACGCCGCGTGATGTCGTTCAATTGCTCGTCAAACGCGGAATTTTTGCGACGCTTAATCAGCCGATTGGTGAAACTATGGCGGTTGAGCTGGGACAAACTCTCGGCTATAACGTCTCTTTCGTGGCATTTGAAGAAATGGTGATCGAGCAGGAATTTGAAGAACTGATCGCCGCCGATTCAGATGATGTCGAAGTTTCGCGCCCGCCGGTCGTTACGGTGATGGGTCACGTCGATCACGGGAAAACTTCGCTGCTTGACGCGATTCGTTCAGACAACGTCGCGGAAGGCGAAGCCGGGGGAATCACGCAGCATATCGGCGCTTACAGTGTCTTTGTACCGAATCCGGATAATCCAGAAATACCGCGCCGTGTAGTTTTTCTCGATACGCCAGGTCACGAAGCTTTTACGCTGATGCGCGCCCGCGGCGCGAAAGCGACAGATGTGGTCATACTCGTCGTTGCCGCTGACGACGGTGTAATGCCGCAGACAATTGAAGCGATTGAACATTCAAAGGCTGCTGGCGTGCCGATTATTGTCGCTATCAACAAAATTGATAAACCCGACGCGACGCCTGATAAAGTTAAACAGGGTCTCGTCGCGCAGGGTTTGCAGCCGATTGACTGGGGCGGCGATGTGGAGATGATTCCGGTTTCGGCAAAGAAACGCGAAAATCTCGATACTTTACTCGAAACGGTTTTGCTGAGCACCGATATTCTCGATCTCAAGGCAAGTCCGACCAGACGCGCTTCGGGCGTTGTTCTCGAAGCGAAACTCGATAAAGGACGCGGTTCGGTGGCGACGGTGCTTGTCCAGCAGGGAACTCTGCGCGTCGGTGATCCGTTTATTGTCGGACAGTATTACGGAAAAGTTCGCGCGATGTTTGGCGACCGCGGCGATATTGTCAATGAAGCGCCGCCCGCGACGCCGGTTGAAGTTCTCGGTTTGCAAGGCGTTCCGCAAGCTGGGGATACTTTTCAGGTTGTTTCCGATATTGACAGAGCGCAGACAATTGCCAGTCAGAGACAGATGCAGGCGCGGCAATTAGCGATGCTCAAAACCACCAAACGTGGTATTGAATCGCTCGGGTTGGCAGAAATTAAAGAATTGCTGGTTGTTCTCAAAGCCGACGTGCAGGGTTCGGTCGAGGTTTTACGGGCGACGCTTGAAAAACTTTCGACTGAAAAAGTTAAGGTGCGCGTTATTCGTTCAGGTGTCGGAGCGATTACCGAGTCAGACGTTTTACTTGCTTCGGCAACCCAAGCCGACGAAACTTCGATGGCGGTTGTTATTATCGGTTTTAATGTGCGCCCGGCGGTTCGGGCGGCAGAAGTCGCTAAACAGGAGCAGGTCGATATTCGTCTCCATTCAATTATTTACAAAGTTGAAGAAGAAATCACGGCGGCGATGATCGGGATGCTCGACGCGATCGAAAAAGAAGTTATTCTTGGCAAAGCTGTCGTTCAGGATATTTTCAAAGTTTCAAAAGTTGGAACAATTGCCGGCTGCCGCGTCACCGATGGATTAATCAGGCGCCAGGCTAAAGCTCGCTTAATCCGCGATGCGGTCGTTGTTTGGGAAGGCGATATTTCTTCATTAAAACGATTTAAAGAGGACGCCGCCGAAGTCAGGCAAGGTTTTGAATGCGGTATCAGTCTGGCAAACTTTAACGATCTCAAAGTCAACGATGAAATTGAGGCTTACATAATTGAAAGAACAGCAGCCACAGAACTTTAACAGTGGTAAGTGGTAATTGAAAATCCAAAAACTTACCACTTACCACTCTTATCACTAATTATGCGTCGCCCGGAAAGATTAGCAGAAGCTTTGCGCGAGGAAGTAACCGAAATTGTTGGTTACGAACTGAAAGACCCGCGCCTCCAGGCAGTGACCGTGACAGACGTTCGCGTATCGGAAAATATGCGTGACGCGAAAATTTTCGTGATCGTCGAAGGCGATGATAAAGAAATAAAAAGTGTTTTGCGCGGATTGCAGAATGCCGCAACCTTTGTCAGACAACAGGTGGCGCTGAACTTAAATTTACGGCACGCTCCGGTTTTGAATTTTGTGCGCGATACGGTTGAAGAAAACGCTGTCCGCGTTGAAGAACTGATTGTCGATTTAACGCAAAAAGGCGAATTTCCCGAAAGGATTGACAGCGAGGAATAAAGGATTTTTGAAACGCAAGTAAAATAACTTAGTTTTATTTGCTCTTCATTTTATCCGTTTTAGAAAGTGTTAAGCCAAGTAGTTGAGTTAATTGAAAGCAGACAGAATTTTGCGATTACCACGCACGTTCGACCTGACGGCGACGGGATCGGTTCTTCTCTCGGATTATGCTGGCTTTTGCGTTCTTTGGGCAAAACCGCGGAAGTTATTGTCCGCGACGGCATTCCCACCGCTTACGAGCAGCTTCCGGGCGCCTGCGAAATCAGAAAAATTTCGGAAATAGATAAAAATTATGACGCCGTTTTTGTCATTGAATGTTCGGACGTGACGCGCCCCGGCATCGCCAAACTCGAAAACCAGTTTACAGTCAATATTGACCATCACGCGACAAGCGAGCATTTCGGTTCGATCAACTGGATCGACGCAACCGCTTCAGCCGTCGGCGAAATGATTTACAATCTCTGCAAAGCCATCGGCGGACGCATCTCCAAAGAAATCGCCGAGTGCGTCTATATGGCGCTCGTCACCGACACCGGATCGTTTCATTTTCCAAACACTACTGACCGTACGCTGAAGGTCGCTTCCGAACTTGTAAAAGTCGGCGTCAAGCCCGCGCAAATTTCCGAAATCGTCTATAGCAGTTATTCCTGGAGCCGAATTGATCTGATGCGGCAAGTGTTAGCAACAGTACAGCGCAGTGCTGACGGAAGTATTGCGTGGATGCGGCAAACCCTTGAAATGGCAAAAACCGCTGAAGCCGTTGATGGCGACAATAATGGATTTGTCAATATTCCGCTTGCCGCCAAGGAAGTTGCCGCGGTTGTTTATATGCGCGAAACTTTTCCCAACACTTATCGAGTTAGCTTGCGGTCAAAGGACGGCATCAATGTAGCAAGAGTCGCTGAAAAGTTTGGCGGCGGCGGGCACAAAAATGCTTCGGGCTGTCGGGTCGAAGGCGTCTGGGACGAATGCGAAAAATTAATTGTCACGGCGCTAACCGAAGCGGTTGAAAAATCACGCGACGAATTAAAAAATTCACAGGAAGCATTTGGAAGAACCTTGGTTTGAGTTTAGAAAAGTGGAAGAGCGAAAAAGTGAAAAAAGTTTACAAGGCTTTTTGTAATTAACTTTCCCACTTTTTCCCTTTTCTACTTTTCACCTTTAATTTTATGACCAAAGAAAAACGCTACAAATGGCGGCGCGAAGGCTATAAAGAAAGCACAAAAGGTTTGTTGATGATCAATACCGGCGATGGTAAAGGCAAAACAACGTGCGCCCTCGGTTTAATGATGCGGGCGGCAGGGCGCGGGATGCGCTGCTGTATGATTCAATTTATGAAGTCGAAAACCGACCGTTACGGCGAACACGAATCGGCGGAAGAGTTAGGAATTGAAATTCACACAATGGGCGACGGTTTTACGTGGGACACCAAAAATCCGGAACAGGACATTAAAACTTCGCAGGAAACGTGGGCGTTGTGCGTCGAAAAGATGCGTTCCGAAGATTATGATCTGCTCGTTTTCGACGAACTGATCTATGTTCTCGACTACAAATTTTTAGTTTTGGAAGAAGTTATCCAGGAAATAAAAACCGTCCGCGATAAACAACCAAATCTGCATCTTGTTTTAACGGGCAGAAACGCGCCTGCGGAATTAATTGAAGCAGCGGATTTGGTCACTGAAATGAAGGAAATCAAACATCCTTTCAACGCAGGAATCTACGCGCAGCAGGGAATCGAGTTTTAAGATTAAATTACGGCAACTACTAGATAAAAACACATTTAATTGTCGCCGACAATTTTTTGTTCGTTGACAACGCCTATTTTGGAGCAGATATTTTCCAGGACGCATTCGCTGCATTTGGGTTTCCGCGCCTGACAAATTTTTCGCCCGTGCCAGATGAGCCAGTGCGGAAACATTATCCAGTTCTTTTTCGGCACAAGGTTTTGCAAATCCAACTCGATTTTTTCCGGCACAGAATTTTCGGTTAATCCTAATCTTTGCGACAAACGCGAAACGTGCGTATCAACGACCACGCCCGAAGCGATGCCGAAAGCGTTTCCCAAAACAACATTAGCCGTCTTTCGCGCCACGCCGTTGAGCGTCAGAATTTCTTCCATCGTCTGCGGAATTTCGCCTCCGAAATCAGTAATAATTTTTTCGCACGCGCCCCGAATGCTTTTGGTTTTATTGTGGTAAAAACCGGTGGAACGAATATCCAGTTCAAGCTCTTCCGGCGAAACATTCAGGTAATCCTGCGGCTGGCGGTATTTTCTAAATAAAGTTTCTGTCACAATATTGACGTGCATGTCCGTGCATTGAGCCGATAAAATTGTCGCGACCAGAAGTTCAAAGGCATTTGAATGAATCAGAACGCAATGCGCGTCCGGATATTCTTTACTAAGCCATTTAATAATTATCTGCGCACGCTTTTTTTGATCAGGAAACATTGGCATAAGGCTAGAAAATATTTTCACAAAATGCAACTTCTTTCACCAATAAAAGACGATAGTGGTATTTATGGAGATGCCCGCCAGGTTAATATTTCAAGGCAAAAATGTTTCGATTAAATTTGCGTTTCCGCGGGTAAATTGGCAAGATTAGGTTTCGATTTTTCAACTTATGAAAGTTCCTCTGCTAGACTTAACAGAACAAAATCAAAATTTACGGGCGAAAGTTGACGCGGCTATTTCTAAAGTTTTAGATTCCAACGGGTTTATAATGGGCGCGGAAGTGGAAGCTTTAGAAAATGAGCTGACAAATTATTGCCAAACAAAGTTCGCCGTTGGGTGCGCTTCAGGTACCGACGCGCTGCTTCTCGCTCTGATGGCTTTTGATGTCGGTCCCGGCGACGAAGTAATTACGACGCCGTATAGTTTTTTCGCCACCGTCAGCGCGGTCACGAGATTAGGCGCGACGCCTGTTTTTGTTGACATTGAACCGCAAACTTATAACCTTGACGTCAGCCAAATCGAATCGAAAATCACTGAAAAAACAAAAGCGATTCAGCCCGTTCATCTTTTCGGGCAATGCGCCGCGATGTCTGAACTGCGAAAAATAAGCGAAAAATACAACGTTCCCCTTATCGAAGATGCGGCGCAGGCAATCGGCGCCGAAGAAGATAGCAGACGTGCCGGGGCGATTGGTGAAATCGGCTGTTTCAGTTTCTACCCTTCAAAAAATCTTGGCGGAATGGGCGACGGCGGTTTTATGACGACGAACGATGAAGCGCTGGCAAATAAATTAAAAGCGCTGCGCGTGCACGGCTCCGAGAAGCGTTATTATCATAAATGGGTTGGAATAAATTCTCGCCTCGACGCGCTGCAAGCCGCCATTTTGCGCGTCAAACTGCCTCATCTTGATTCCTGGTCAGATAAGCGCGAGGCGAATGCGAACAATTACCGCAAATTATTTACTGATGCGGGTTTAACCAAAGAAATTACTTTGCCCTTCGAGCGTGAAGGTGTTCGTCATATTTACAACCAGTTTGTCGTTCGCATCTCTGAAAAGCGGGATGAACTAAAACAATTTTTAGCCAAAAACGATATTGGAACAGACGTCTATTATCCGGTCTCGCTCCACCAGCAGGAATGTTTCGCTTATTTGGGTTACCGGAAAGGAGATTTTCCCGAATCGGAAAAGGCTTCCGTCGAAACGCTCGCGCTGCCGATATTTCCGGAGTTAACTTTTGAACAACAAAAATTTGTTGTTCAAAAAATTGCTGAATTTTTTAACTTGTAAATATTTTTAAGTTTCAGACGGAGAAAATTGCGCATTGGTAAATGTTACCCGAACTGATTGATTAATTGCAAAAATAAATGCCTAAAGATAAAGAACAATATTTTTTGCTTGATGCCCGCGCGCTCCCAGCTCGAATCGCGCTGATCGCCGCGATTATTGGCGCGCTCATTTTCGGATGGTTCGCGGTGCGTTGGCAGTTGGGCAATATGATGGCTGAACTGACGCTTCCCTCCGCCCCGAACGCCGAAGGAATCGCCCGGATGGCAGCCGACCTCGCGCCCCGCGACCCTTTAGCTGGATGGTTATTGGCAAGCACCGAAAAAGATATTTCGACGCCCGCCAAACTTTTGGGTTCGGTCAATGGTTTTGAAACAGTAGTCAAGCTTTCACCTTATGATTTCCAGTGGTGGATTGAGCTTGGGCGGGCGCGTGAGCAGGTTGACGATTTTGCGGGAGCAGAAAAAGCTTATGTTCGCGCGGTTGAAATCGCTCCCAATTACACATATCCGCGCTGGCAGCTCGGAAATTTTTATCTGCGGCAGAATAGAGCGGAAGAAGCTTTTAACGAATTAAAAAAATCGGCTGAAACAAGCGCGCTCTACCGCGATCAGGTTTTTTCAATTGCCTGGGATTATTATGAGCAGGACACGGCGCGGCTTGAACGATTGATGGGAGATACACCTTCGGTGAGGGCGGGTTTGGCAAGATATTATGCCGGAAAAGAACGTCCCGTTGATAGTTTGCGATTGTGGAATACACTTTCCGACGAAGACAAACAGACGAATTCCGCGATCTCCAAAGTAATTGCTCAGGCGCTATTTGAAAAACGCTTTTTTCGGCAGGCTGTTGAATTTGTCCGCCAGATCGGGATTGAGACAACCGCTAAAGCTGAAACCGTCCAAAACGGCGATTTTGAAAAGCCGCTCACAGATGCTAATGAAAGTTACTTCGGCTGGAAAATTTCAACCATCGGCAAAATGGATGTTAAACCTGACCCAACCAAAAAACACCAGGGCAGCCGAAGTTTGCGAGTGTCCTTTAACGGTTTTACCGATCCAACTTTGTTCAATATCCTGCAATACGTCGTAGTCGAATCGGGCGAAAAATATCAGTTAAGTTTCTGGCTGCGCACCGAAAATCTTCGCAGTGCCGGAATGCCGAGACTGGAAGTTAATAATGCCAACGACGATAGAAACATAATAACCAGCAAACCTTTTCCCGCAGAGCTAAAAGAATGGCAGCAAGTCAAACTCGTATTTACGGCGCCGCAAAACGCCCAAGCCGTCGCTATTCGTACAACCCGGGATTTCTGCGGTGCGGATTGCCCGATTTTTGGAACTTTTTGGTATGACGACTTTTTATTGGAAAAAATAAAATAGTTGATGTTTGGCGCTTTTTGTTCTGATCTCGCATTCACAATAAAAATTTTTCATCCGCTCACCGATAAATTATTAGAAATTCGATTAATTCCAAATGATAAATGAAATTGAAACAACCTGGGCGAGCAAAATTCTGTTCTTTTTGCTGTGCGCGATGGTTATTTTCACGACGCTTGCTTACGGCACCGTTCATCAACCGGTGATTGCCATTTTCTACCTGATCGCAGCAATCGTGACTTTATTGTGGGCGTTTGACTCTTTTTCCACGGGAACTCTGCGTTTTAACAAAAGCCTTGTGCAGATTCCGCTGCTCGCTGCTTTTCTCTACGGGATCGTGCAGGTGTTACCGTTTGACGATTCCTCCGAAGTCGGCGGAATAACCGGGATTTCGCGGACAATTTCATTAGATCCGTTCTGGACTCTGGTTGGCGCTTTGCATTTTTTAGCGTTTTCAATTTTTTTAGCCGCCTTTCTAACTTATATCGACAGTGCGAAACGGCTTAATAAAATAGTTTTACTCGTTACGATATTTGGTTTTGCCTTCGCATTTTTCGCCATTCTGCAATCTGTTCTCAGCCCGAACAAAATTTATGGAATTTACGAAGTGAGTCACGCGACTCCGTACGGTTCTTTTGTCAATAAGCACAATTTCGCCGCCTTTATGGAAATGTGTATCGCCGTTCCGCTCGGTTTAATGTTTGCCGGTGCGGTGCAGAAAGATAAAAAGCTGCTTTACATCACCGCCATCGCTTTAATGGGAATCGCCATTATCTTGAGCGGTTCGCGCGGCGGTCTGGTTTCGTTGATTGCAGAAATCTTTTTTCTGATTCTTCTAACGACAAATACAAAAGGCTACAATCAACTGATTATCAAAGTAGGTTTAGCGATTTTATTAATCGCCACGATAGTTTTTGGTTCGATGTTGATCGGCGGCGAATCTTCTCTAACAAGAATGGCTGAAACGGCGGCTTCCGACGATTTTTCAACTAACCGCACGCATATCTGGAATGTCGCTTTAAACATTATCAAAAACAATTTTATTTTCGGCACCGGTTATGGCTCGTTCGGAATCGCCTACACGCCGTTTGATTCTTTCAATGGTTTGGAGCGCGTTGAGCAGGCGCATAACGATTATCTACAGGTTTTGTCGGACGCCGGAATTGTCGGTTTGATAATTGCGGGTTTTTTTGTTTTTATGCTTTTCCGAACCGGTCTGAAAAACGCGCAGACATCGATTCCGTTTCGGCGGGGCGTCGCGGTTGGCGCGCTTTCGGGATGTTTTGCCATTCTGGTTCACAGCCTTTTTGATTTTGTACTTCACACCACGGCGATTGGTCTGATGTTTATCACACTAGTCGCGCTGGTTGTGGTCAGCCGCAACAAATTTCCCGAAGATACACCGGATATTTCACAGAAACGGACTAAAAAAAGACGCACCGAAAATGTTATTCCGATTGGAAAACGCAGGGAAACTCTAAGCGTCGATGAAGAAAATAGAGCTGAATAAAAAAGAATATTTTAAACTGTCGATTCTTCGGCGTTTCCACGTCGTTTCGGGCTGAGAAAGCTCACAATATACCAAACGACTCCGTGCGCGACGTAAGTGAATGCGATCGCAAAAAGCATGTACTGCGGAAAAAGCCAGACGAGCATGCCGAGAGCGGCGATTACCAAAATGAAATAAACGCTTTGTTTGCCCGAACCGGCGGTTTTAAAACTATTGTAGCGAATAGTGCTGACCATCAAAAGCCCAAGAACAGCCAGCAAAATAATCATCACTATTGTATAAACATTTGAAAGATGAACCGGAAAAGTGCTGACGGGAAGCGGGTGTAGATAAACGATTGCGGCGAGCAATCCGGCAGCCGGCGGAATCGGAAGTCCGACAAAATTCTTTTTATCGACCTTCGGCGTTCCTTCAATTAAAACACGCGGGCGCGTCGCTTTCAGGTTAAATCTGGCAAGACGAAAAGTTCCGCACATCAAATACATAAACAAAACAAAAACCCCGAAGGTGTGCAGCAGATTGCCTTCATCGAAGGTCGCGCCGATTGCCCAGCTGTAAATTAAAACAATCGGCGCGATGCCAAAAGTTAAAACGTCCGCCAGCGAATCGAGTTGAACCCCAATTTCGGTGGAAGTCCGCGTCATTCGCGCGACGCGCCCGTCGAGCGTGTCAAAGACAATTGCCAAAGCGATGGCTTTAGCGGCGTTTGCGAAATAAACGGCGGCTTGTTCGGGGTTAATGGAAATAAGCTGAAAGCCGCGCACCGAAGCTAAAACCGCCAGAAATCCCATTGCGATATTAGCGGCTGTGAATGCTGATGGAATCAGGTAGAGACCTTTTTTTAAGCCGCTGTGAGCCGGTTTATTATCTTCGATTTCTTCTTCCATAAAAAATTCGCGTTTACCAAATTCTAAACTGTATCTAATTTTTCAATCTGCCGATAATTGTTTCGCCGCCAATTACGCGATCACCCACTTTAACCGCGATTTCAACGTTTTTTTGCATCAGTAAATCAGTCCTGGAGCCGAATTTAATCAAACCGTATTTTTCACCAATTTCAACCGCGTCACCTACCTTTCTCCAGCAAACAATTCTTCGGGCGAGAATCCCGACAATTTGCGTGCAAACAACCGTCATTTTTTCGCCTTCGATGGTCATCGCGTTCCGTTCATTCGTCTGACTGGCTTCGTTACTGGTCGCGGGAGCTTTTTTCCCCTTAAATAATTCGACTTTAATTACCTTTCCGGCTATTGGCGCGCGGTTGATGTGAACGTCAACCGGCGATAAAAAAACGCTGACGAATTTCCCGTCTTCTCGGTCTTCAATGCGCGTTACTTTGCCATCTGCTGCCGATACAACGATGTCCGCTTCAGTCGGCACATTTCGCAGCGGGTCACGAAAAAAATATGCCATAAAGAGAGCAAGTCCGACGAAAAAGATGACACCCGCCCAAATTTGGAAAAACGCCAGCGCCAGCGCAATCAGAAGTGGTACTGATAAGAACGGAATTCCTTCTTTAACCATATAAAAAATAAAAATATTGAGAGGTTAGACATCAAACATTAGAAAAAACCAATGTCTGACATCTAACCTCTGAAAACTTGAATTTTAATATTACGTTAATTTATCCGTTTTGGAAAATAAAAAAGCCCGATGCGGTGAAGCATCGGGCGCAAAGGAGGAATGAAGAGAAAATTTTTAGCCGCGAATCGGATTATCTTTCGCGTAACTATAAGCTGACCACGCGGCAATCAGATGAATAATCCAGCCGAGAGTCCCGGCTGAACCAATCCAGGAAACGCCGGTCAAAAGAAACCAAAGTATGCCGATGATGATTCTGCCGTTGTAAATTTGTCCCACGCCGGGAATTAAAAAACTTAAAATACCTGCAATCCAGGGTTCACGCATATTAAAAATTACCTCCGCTTTGTTTTATTTTATTCTACGACGAAATTAACTTCAAGTTCCAAAAATGTTTACTTTATTTGTCGGTGTTCCTTTTTCAACTTCGATAATTTTTCCGCGAAAAATTCGCAGGGCTTTTTTTACAAACGGATGATTTTCGGCGTAACTCCAAAGTTCTTCAGTTGTGGGGTTTTCAGGCAAAATTGGCATATCATCGCTGATATCTTCGGTTCCAAAGGCGGATGGCAGATTTACTTTGTTCTCATTACTATCAATTACTTCCGAATATACAGTACCTTTGTCCACATTGTTGCCATTAGAATTTGGTCCGAAAAGCGAGTGCGCGATTTTTGTAATGTTTTTAATTATCTCTAAATTATCACCGGATTGCTGAAGTTTTCGCTCAAACTCCGCATCGAGCCAATTGTCTTCAATGTGTTCAAGCTCTTCGGGCGTGATCGGAAGCATTTTGAGCGGCATTGTTTCGATCATCTGAATCAACTTATCAGTCGTTGAACCAGCGTTTTGCGCGGGCATTTCCGACAAAACAGCCTCCGGTTCTTTGGTAGTCAATTCAACGTCAAAATTACCGGGTGAGAATTCCGGATATTCAGAAATCGGCTTTGTTTCCGGTAACTTCGGTTTTGCCGCAATAAATTCAGAGATGGCGGTTGCGGCGGTTGAAATTGACGCGGAGAGTTTATCTGAAACCGGAAATGGAATTTCCTCGGGCGGAAAATCAATTATCGAAGTTTTTTTTTCCGGCTCAGCTACGCGGATGGCTGATTCAAAAGTTTTTTTCGGATCTAAATTGGCGCTCTCAAAACCTTCGTTAGTTTGAATATTTTCAATTTTTGCGAGCCGCTCTAAAATTTTTTCAATTGAAACTACCCGCCGCATTTCGATCAGCTTAACCAAACCGATTTCTAAAATATAACGCGGTTGCGTGGCTTCTCGAAGTTTAGTTTCAGTTTCGCTTAATGAATTAAAAAACCTGATTAAATCGGCTTCGGAAAAAGGATGGGCATATTGGTTCATCTGCGTCTGATCCAGAATTGCCGTGTCAAGCAATTTTTCCGCTTCCGGCGCAATTTTGAAAATTAGTAAATCTCGAAAAAAACTCAATAAATCGCGGCAGAAGTTGCGAAGATCCTGTCCGCGTCCAATCAATTCGTCAACTACAAAAAGCGCTTCGCCCGGCTTGTTTTCCGCAATCGCCTGGCTGATTCGCGTCAGCATTTCCGCGCCGGCGATGCCAAGCGCGACCATAACGTCTTCACCGCCGATCTTCTCGCCGGAAAAACTTATGACCTGATCAAAATTGCTCTGCGCGTCGCGCATCGAACCTTCTCCGGAACGGGCAATCCGGCGCAGAGCTTCGGCGGACACGTCAATTTTTTCAGCTTCCGAGATTTTTTTCAGCTGCGCGAAAATTTTATCGGTGGAAATCGTCCGAAATTCAAATTCCTGACAACGCGAAAGAATCGTGTCGGGAACTTTATAAAGTTCCGTCGTCGCCATTATAAAAAGAACGCGCGGGGGCGGTTCTTCCAAAGTTTTGAGCAGCGCGTTGAAAGCGGCTTTGGAAAGTTGGTGAACTTCGTCAATAATAAAAACTTTGTAACGGTCGCGCGCCGGGTTAAAACTGATGCTTTCCAAAATCGTCTCTCGAATATCATCAATGCCGGTGTGCGAAGCGGCATCGATTTCCAAAACGTCAATCGAACGGCTTTCCGAAATTTCAAGGCACGATTCGCAAATGGTTTCATCCACCCCCGAACAAGGCTTTGGGTTAGGTTTATCCGTTTTGCGACAGTTGACAGCTTTGGCAAGCAGTCGCGCCGTCGTTGTTTTACCCACGCCGCGCGCACCTGAAAAAAGATATGCGTGATGCAGACGGTCGTGTTCGACGGCATTGCGCAAGGTGCGCGTTATCGCCTCCTGTCCGGTAACTTCTTCAAATGTTTGCGGTCGCCATTTTCGAGCGATAACCTGGTAGGACATAAAGCCTTTGTGCTACTTGCTTTTAAGCAAAGTGTCGGAGTAAGTTTTTAATTAATCTTAAAAACTATCTTACCATTTAATATTACTGTGTTTAAAAATCAGGAAGAAACATTTTCAAGAGAAGAATTTTGTGGCTGTTTAAATTATTTTGATAAGCTTTTTTACCTTTTCAAGAATTTAAATTTGAAATGCGGAAAATTTAAGTTGAAATAAAAACCTGTAACCAAATTATTTATATTCGGCATCTAAGTTTTCGCTTAGTGCCGCTTTATAATTGTTAATTCGCAAAAAGTAAATTTATTTGAAACGATGAAACTCAACATTTTAATTTTAATTTTAACTGTTCTGGTCGCTTCCACACTCGCGCAAACCGCTCGTCCATCGCCGCCCAAAATTATTGAAAAATCTTTAGGAGCGCCTTGCAAACTGAAAATCAACGATGCGCCGACGCTGCGCGGATTAAATCTGGAGATGGCGAAAGCGAAGGTTAGAAAGGAATATCCGTCGATGATTATCTCGAATAATTCAATGATTTCCAGCGGGATCGCGCTGAATAATCAGATTACTAATTCCAAATATCAGGAAGGTATTGATCGTGTGACGGTAATGTTTCGGAACGATAAGGTGTTTTCAATTTTATTGACTTATTCAAATTCAATCAGGTGGAGTTCAGCCGAAGAATTCGCGGACAAAATATCAGAAACCTTGAATTTGCCAAGAGCCACTTCGAGAAAAGTTCTTGGCGGGGCTTATTACACAGTAAATTGCGGTGAATTTCTTGTGCGTACAGGTATTAACTCTGAACAGCAACCGACTTTGCTTCTGACTAAAGACCCGGATGAATTGAACGAAAGTAATCAGCAAAAAAAGGAAATATTTAAACCGTAAAATTACCGGCAAAAAGTGGGAATTTTTAAACTTTTCTGGTTAGATCGATAAAGTAATAAACAAAATTATCCGCTTGTTTGCGTAACCGCTTTATTTTTAGAAACACTGACATTTGTTAATATAGCCGTTGAAACCATTGATTTTTCCACCGGTTTTGCTTTAATAGTAGCTTCCTGACGCTTCATTCCGACAATTTTGCCGTACGTCATCAAAGCCTGCGCGACAATTTGGTCCATATTGTAATATTTATAAGTTGCCAATCGTCCGACAAAATGGACATCCGAACGCGCGTCAGCAAGGACTTTGTATTTAGCATAAATATCGGCATTTTCCTTTCGCGGAATCGGATAATACGGATCACCTTCGGCTTTCGGAAATTCATAAACAATGCTTGTTTTTTTGTGTTCCTGACCGGTTAGATACTTAAATTCCGTAATGCGTGTGTAGGCTTGCTCATTTGGATAATTAACCACCGGCGCGATTTGAAAATGCTCGGTATCGTGCGATTCGTGCTTGAATTCCAGTGAACGATAGGGAAGTTTTCCGTAACGATAATCAAAAAATGCGTCAACCGGTCCGGTATAAATCATTTCCTTAAATGATATTTGATTGATAATTTCCCGGTAATCGCAATTAAGCATAATTTTAATGTTCGGGCTGTCGAGCATTTTTTCAAACATTCGCGTATAACCGTGTTTTGGCATCGCCTGAAGCGAATCGGTAAAATAACGATCATCACGATTAGTGCGGGTCGGCACGCGGGCGGTAACTGAGGCGTCTAATTCCGAAGGATCAAGTCCCCATTGTTTACGCGTGTAATTTCGGAAAAATTTTTCATATAATTCGCGCCCGACTTTTGAAACAACGACATCTTCTGAAGTGCGAATATGCTCACGCTTTTCCGCCAAAGACTCAAAAAATTTCTCGACTTCAAAAGCGGTTAAATTTAACCCGTAAAGTTTATTAATCGTATCGAGGTTGATCGGCATCGGCACCAGCATTCCATCCACGCTGGCTAAAACTCTGTGTTCGTAAGAACGCCACTCGGTAAAATTCGATAAATAATCAAAAACTTCCGTCGAATTCGTATGAAAAATATGCGGTCCGTATTTGTGAATCAGAATGCCTTCATCATTATAAAAATCGAAGGCGTTTCCGGCGATATGCGGACGTTTATCGCAGATCAAAACTTTTTTGTCCGAACCATTCGCAATTCTTTCGGCTAGAACACTGCCTGCAAAACCGGCTCCGACAATTAGATAGTCAAACATTTATATTTCCCCCTTGTTTTTAGAGTATTCTGTTTCGATTAAATACACTGAAAATTTGCTATTTAAGCGCTTGCAAGTTTGGTTCCCTTTAACCCTTGCTCCAAAATTAATTTCTGCATCGCAGCCCAAGTTTTTTCCCACGAATTTTTAGCCAAAAATTCGTCGGCTTTGGCAATTCTTTCCGCCGCGTTTTCTGAGAGAGCTTTTTCGCAGGCATCGACAAATTCATCTGCCGTCGATGCGATACGTGCCAGATTATTTTCGCCGTAAACCCTCACAACATCGCGGACAGGCGTAGAAACCACGGGCTTGCCGGCTGCCAGATACTCCGGGGTTTTCGTCGGGCTAATAAACTTTGTCGATTCATTGATGGCGAACGGCATTAGCGCCACATCCCAACTCGCCATATAATCAGGCAATTCCTGATAATTTTTACCGCCAAGGTAATGAATGTTCAAACGGCGCGGCAAATCTTTGTCACTGATTTTGACGACCGGACCAATCATTATAAACTGCCATTCAGGACGCGCATCCGCCGCTTTTTCGAGCAGCTTAAGATCAATTCTTTCGTCAATTACGCCGCAATAACCAAATCGCGGACGAGCGATGTTTTTCTGATCTTCCGGCTCCTGTTTATTGCTTCGAGCCTTCTGAAAATGCTCAACATCGATGCTTGAAGGAAAAGCGAAAACCCTTTCGTGACAATCTTTTTTGGCTTCATATAAACTCTGCCCGCCAGTGAAAACCAGATCGGCTTTAGCAAAAAGTTTCCGTTCGTTCTCCAGTAATTCAGGCGAAGCGAATTTGAAAGCTGAAAGCTCATCCATACAATCATAAATTGTTACATTGGGCTGCAAATGAGAAGCGAACGACATCGCCATCGGTGTGTAAAACCACAAAACAAATTTTTTAATGTCCAGTTCGGCAAAAAGCTTGTCTAACAAATTTCGTTGAATTTCTTCAACTGAATGCGTTTCACGATCTGCATTTGAAATGTGCGGAACGACGATTGACAAATTTTCTTCCGGTTGCCTGATATCGAGTCTGGTCGAATCATCGGAAAAAATCGGCTCTTCAACAAAGAACACTCGTTGCCCGTAGGCAAAACGGCTCATTAAATGCTGTGGTCTCTGATAAACGAAATCCCAACGCAAATGCGATAAACATACTAAATCAATATCATACCGATTATTTGGAACCGGCGGCGCAGGTAGCTTTTGACTGTTCAAATGGCTGTTCAAATCTATATCTCCTTCAATAATTTCAACTGTGCGAAAAAAAAGTGAATTTGTTGTAACAAATTTTTGATAAATTAATAAGTTATTTCGATAGTATATAATAAAATTATTGTGACTTCTATTCTGTTTGATAACAGACATTATTAATTTTTTAGTTTAGATAATTATACATTTTTAATGAGAAAAAGGTTGGGATATGAAAAAAGATTTTGAAGATTACATATTTAAAAGCTATTTTATGGGCGGTTTTGAATGTTCAACCCATCGAAACTTCCAGCGTCGTCGAATTGACGTGATTGAAGCTACCGGGCACGACCTTTTTGCCGAAGCCGATTATCAAAGGCTTGTTAGTTTTGGAATAAGAACGGCGCGTGACGGTATCCGCTGGCATCTGATCGAGCAGGAGCCATTTCGATACGATTTTTCGAGCGCGATGAGTCAAATTCGCGCCGCGAAAAAAACAGGAATTCAAATAATATGGGACTTATTTCATTATGGCTTTCCGGAAGATTTGGATATTTACAGCGCGAATTTTCCCATGCGTTTTGCAAACTTTGCGCGAGCCTTTGCGGAATGTTTGAAAAAAGAAAAAATCGAAGCGCCGTTTTTCTGTCCGGCTAATGAAATATCGTTTTATGGTTTCGCCGCCGGCGATGCCGCCTGGTTTCATCCGTATTCAAACGGACGCGGATATGAAATAAAATGTCAGCTGGTAAGAGCGTCAATTTTATCAATCGACGCGATCAGGGAAATTTATCCGGATGCCAGATTTGTTCAGTGCGATCCCGCGATTCACATTTCGCCCGCGCTTCCTTTTGCGGAAATTATCAGGGAAGCGGAAAATCATCGCCAGGGGCAGTTTCAAGCCTTGGATATGATCTGCGGAAGAATCGCTCCCGAACTTGGCGGAAGTGAAAAATATCTGGATATTATCGGAATTAATTATTACTCTAATAACCAATGGCTGCATCCGACCGGCGAGAGAGTTCTGCGCGAACAGGCGAATTACTGTCCGCTTAATTCGATTTTGAGTGAATATTTTGAACGCTACAAACGACCGCTGATAATTGCCGAAACAGGAATCGAAAATGAAGCGCGTCCCGAATGGTTTCGCTTTATATGCGAAGAAACACGAATTGCCAAAACTCGAGGCGTTCCGATTGAAGGGATTTGTCTCTACCCGATTGTCAATCATCCGGGCTGGGACGATAATCGTCATTGTCACAATGGTTTGTGGGATTATCCGAACGATGCGGGAGAGCGGAGGATTTATGCGCCTTTAGCCAGTGAAATAAAAATCCAGATGAAAATCGAATCACCGCGTGCTGCCACTGCGGAGAGAAAATTTTTTTAGTTTTATTGTCTTGGCTGAATCCGCAAAAGATAACTGCAGACGTTGATTGTCACTCCGTTGGAAACTGAAATGCGTTGTCCCATCGGAAGTTCGTAACCGTTGACAACCGCGGAATTACGTCCTTCGTTGGTGACCCAAAAATCTCCGTCTGAAAAAAGCAAGCTTAGATGGCGGCGGCTGATTTCCGGGTCGCCCGCCAGCACAATGTCGACCGTTTGTGACTTTGAGCCGCGCCCGATGCTGATCTCATTTTTATAGATTGGTACGACGTTTTGCCGCACGCCGTTTTGCCAAATTTCCAGACGGTAAAATTCTGTTCGGCGCTTTTGAACTTCGGTAACTTCTTCTTTCTCTTCGTTTTGAAAATTCGGCATACGCGGCATTTCTGTCTGCCGGATAGTTTGCGGCAAATCATTTGCCGCTGCCTGGTTTTGGACAAAATTGGGCGATTGCAAAACAGGGTCAGACGCTCTAGACGGCTGTTGATGTTGTTGATGGGAAACTCCCGGCGGCGGGTTCGGCATCGACTTTGGACGAGATAAAATACTTGTTTTATTGTTGTTATCTTCTTCCCAACCGTGCTGCACTCGAATGTCGCCTTTTTCCAGAGTGCCATCAACCCGCAACTCGACGGCGAAAGACTGAGTTTCGAGTTTCTTTTTGCCGGCAATTTCCTTCGCCCGTTCAGCTAAAATGTGATAAAGCCCCTGTTCCAAGCCTTTACGTTTCACGCCCTGCCAGTCTTTATCGTCGGGTTCGCTTAAAAAAATCGTGTATTCGGTTGGAATAATCGCCGTTCCCTGCGGAAGCGGAACAAGTTCGCTCTGCATTATTTCTTCGACGGCGCGGGCGATTTTGACAATAAATTCTTCAGCCCGACTGCGCGGCTGAATTGCAGCGTTGCGAGCCGCTTCTTCCAAAATTGTCTCAGCGTTGTCGCCGTCAATCCAGCGTCTGACTTTATCAAGCACACTTACATTCACAAATTTTTACCTCAAAATTTTCAAAGTTTCATCACCCGTTTGCGATTTGCCGCTTACCCAACCTCTGTCCGCCCACCCATCTTCTTTTTGCTGACCGTATTCGATTATAGCAACTTCGTACCAATTATCATTATCGCTCAATATTTTGACGCGAGAATTTTTCGGCACGCGCCCGATAACATTTTTCCCCGTACTCGATTCAGAACGTAAATTTATATCGGTCAAGGCGATTGCTTCTTTCTGAGCGAACAGATTGCGAATTTCGGGCAAGATGCCGCGCCCGCGCAGGTACTTGTGCGTTCCGTATAAAATCCCCGCAAAAAGT
>MWVV01000221.1_pt1 | contig 20794 bp, 13 predicted proteins | sample 1047281 | NCBI WGS metagenome assembly MWVV01 (sample SAMN06349986, study PRJNA376086) | soil metagenome | isolation source: PT-2 sample Antarctic (ecotone) soil | place: Antarctica | collected 2015-01-13 | reverse complement strand
TTAAGCAATATAAAGCCTAAAATTAAAATATTGTTAAACGAGAAACCTTAGTCTGCAAATATTTAGAGATTTTCACTAAACTTCCAACCCGATAGTTTGTAGCTGTAGCAAGCTAATAATATGCGTTTCTTATAAAGAAACACTTTTTAACCCCTAAACCCTGTCCCATGTCATACATAAAAATAATTTACTACTAGCTGAGACGTTATTGTAATAACAAAATTCCTTTATTAAAGCGATTACCTTTTTGTACCGCAATAAAATACGTTACAGTTACAAAAGAAGCGCTGTTAATAAGAAATTTAATTTGATCTGATATGGATTTTATCGATGTCAGAGTAATAATATAATCCTCTAAAAGGAGGATACGGCTAAAAATTGTTTATTAGCTTTGTGATGATGAGAAGAACTGCTGCGAACCAAGTGTTTTCTGGAAATATCTGTTAGGAAAATACACATTGAAGAGTTATTATAAATTTTTAATAACAAGCTTTTTCTTGCAAATCTTCGAGCAGAAGACGCCGAACGTTTTTTTATTACGGTTTTGACGTACTAGGACTTGATAAACCCGTCGCCGTCGCGCGTCCTGAAAACGTTGCTGATATATGTTTTAAGTCTTTTGTTTATTCTATTATAAATTTTGAAACGTTGAATCGTTTTGCCAAACTATTTCGAGTTGTAAATCTATGCCGATTAAAGATTCAAAAATGCAATCGCCTATTGACGAGCACTACATTGCTTTATTTGAACAGTCGCCGGTTAGCATCCAGATAATGTCGCCCGAAGGACGAATTATTCAAGTAAATAAAGCATGGGAAGAGCTGTGGGGAGTGACGCTCGACCAGCTCGAAGGATATAATATACTTAAAGACGAACAGCTTGAGAAGAATGGCTTGATGCCGTATATCAAGGGGGCATTCAACGGTCAATTCGCTGAAATTCCGCCCGTCCTTTATGATCCCGATAAAACTATTCCTAACATAACTCGCTACGCCGAACCTAAACGGTGGACGAAAGCAATTATTTATCCGATTAAAAACTCTGACGGTCAAGTGCAAGAGGTTATCCTTATACACGAGGATATTACTGCTCAGAAACAAGCCGAAGAGAAAATAAAAGCCAGCGAATTACGGTACTTTAACCTTTTGGAAAATGCGAGCGATATTATTTATTCTCATGACCTCGAAGGAAATTGCCTTTCAATAAACAGTGCGGGTGAAAAAATCACAGGTTACAGTCTGGAGGAGTTGAAGAAAATGAATATCGCTCAAGTCATCGCTCCAGAGCATCTCGAACTGGCAAAGCGAATGACTGAACGCAAGTCTCACGACCCAGCGCCGACTGTTTATGAATTGGATATAATTACAAAAGACGGACGCCGCCTGACGCTTGAAATAAATACGAGAATTTCGTTAAACAAAGGACAACCTTTAGCCGTCGAAGGCATTGCTCGCAACATAACCGAGCGAAAGCTGACGGAACAAGCTCTGCGCGTTAGCGAAGCGCGCTACCGTAGTCTTTTGGAAAACGCCAACGATATCATTTATTCACACGACCTTTTGGGAAATTATGTCGCGGTCAACGGGGCAGCTGAAAAAATCACGGGTTATACCTTGGAAGAACTTAGGAAGATGAATATTGCCCAATTCATCGTTCCCGAGCACCATGAACGGATAAAGCAGGTAATTGAAAAAAAGTTATATGACCCGACGCCATCCATCCATGAATTCGATATAATTACAAAAGACGGACGCCGCCGGACGCTTGAAGTCAATCCAAAAATTTCATCAATCGAGGGAGAACCCTTAGCTATTGAAGGCGTCGCCCGCGACATTACCGAACGCAAACGTGCCGAACAATCGCTTACACAATCCGAAAAAGATTACCGCGCGCTGTTTGAACAAGCGCACGATGCCATTATTGTTTTTAAACCCGAACACGAAATCGTGCTGGATGTGAACGAGCGCGCCTGTCAGATATACGGATTCACCCGCGCCGAGTTTATTGGAATGTCTTTGGAAACGATTTCAAAAAATCAGATTCATTGTGAAGACAAAGTTAGGGAAACTTTGGAAGCCGGTAAGAATCTCGCTTTTGAAACCGTCCAGAAGCGTAAGGACGGCTCGGAAATGTATTTGGAAATCAACGCCTCGACAGTTGATTACCAAGGACAACAAGCGATTATCTCAATCAATCGAGACGTTACCGAACGGAAACAGGCGGAAGAAAAATTACAGGAATCAGAAGAGCGTTTCCGTCGCGGGTTTGCTATTGAAACTGTCGGCGTCATTTTCTTAAAACCTGACGGACAGATTACAGATTCTAACGATGCTTTTTTGAGAATGAGCGGCTACGACCGTGAGGATTGTAAGCGAGGACTCTTGCGCTGGGACAAGATGACACCGCCGGAGTTTATGCTACAAACGCTCAAAGCCGTTGATGAATTTCTAGCATTCGGACGCACTGTGCCTTACGAAAAGCAATACATCCGTAAGGACGGTTCTCGGTGGTGGGCATTGTTTGCTGCAACGCGCATCAACGCGGAAGAAGGCGTGGAATTTATCATTGACATCACCGAGCGCAAACAGATGGATGAGCGTTTGCGCGAATCTGAAAAACGCCTGCGTTTAGCGACCGAAGCGGCACGAATGTATTCGTGGGAAATGAATTTGACAACTCATGAAGTCAAATACTCGGAATATGCCGGTGCCACGTTTGACTCGGATTTGTTACCGAAAAATTTCCAAGAAGTAATGGAAAAGATTCATCCAGAAGACCGCCAACAGACATTGCGAGAATTTGAACGCGCAGTTAGCGGAACCGGCACTTTTACGCAGCAATATCGTATTGTCAATTCGGGGAATGAAATAACCTGGTATGAATCACACGCCGTAACCGTTCGCGACGCACAAGGCAATCCAGATAGCCTTATCGGCATTACGCAAGATATTAGCGAACGTAAACAGATCGAAGAACTCCGGCATACTTGGGCTGAGCGACTCGAAGCGGCACGCGAAGGCGAGCGCCGACGCCTCTCTCACCAACTGCACGATGATATCGTCCAACAATTGGCTGTCGCGTCCATTAAGCTCCAACGACTGGAAAAAAAGCTAGTTCAATTATTGCCTGAAGAAAATGCCGTATTTGCCGATCTTGTGATGACACAAGAACTTTTGCACAGGAACCAGAAATCCTTGCGTCATATGGCGCACGTTCTGCACTCGGGCGTTTTGGAGCAGTTTGGGCTGAAAGAAGCCTTTCGCAAGTTTAAAAGGAATATAGTTACTGTTTTAGATGAGCAGTCCATAAATTTTTCTCTTTATCTGTCTCCAAACTTCCCGCGTCTGGAGCCGATTGTTGAGAACGGTATTTATCGAACGGTGCAGGAGGCGGTCGTTAATGCGGTTAAACATTCGCACGCCGAATTAATTTCGCTCAGCCTCGGCATCAAGGATGATATTGCTTTAGTCGTTATCACAGATAACGGATGCGGTTTCGATGACAAGAAAACCGAAAACGAAGGTATCGGATTCGCAAGTATGTACGATAGAGCCGAAATAATGGGCGCGAAACTCGATGTTGCCTCAGAAACCGGAAGGGGAACGACAATTACCCTCGAAGTTCCTCTCGAAAAGAGCAGACGAAAAGCATAAACGCTTTTACAAACGCATTATGCAGAAACTATTGCCTTTTGTTTTTTGGCATGGTTAATAAATTTGAGGCAGCTTTACTAGGTGGAAGCGATCGTTAGTTTTAATCTTTAACTAATCAAAAGTTTATTTTCTGTGTCCGCATGACGACAGACGATTTACTCAAAATTATTTATTCTTACAGTAATAAATTTTACGTTGTTGAGTATTGGACAGCCTCTTGCGCGTTTTCGTATCTTTCATTTGGGCTTTTAAGACAGCGACCTTAGCGTAGAAGGACTGGTTCAAAATAAATCATAAAAATTATGTTCCTTAATGATAGTTTTTCTGTTTGTTTAGCGCATTTGTAAAAAGAAGTACAACAATATTTTTCAAATAAATGTGTAAGATTTCAGCTTAAAAAGACATAACCACTGAAAGGATAATAAGCGATTTGGGTTTGAGAAGATTTGAGTGCTATATGCCCTATATTTACAGGAGTCGGAGGCGCAAGGATAAAAAATTGAAAGCAAAGCGCAGGTAGAAGCCGCAACAAGTTAATCGGTGAGAGAAATATATTAACGCCATAATTTATTTCACGACAATTTTATCTTTGGCTTCCGTCTAACGGCGACCTGAAAAGATTGCGGTCGAAACTTTTTATTTGTTTTCTAAATCCTTTTTCGCTATTTCGGCGAAGTCTAGTTTTTAGAGGACAACTGCCGCCAAATTGAAGGTTCGGGACTGATTTATCTTCGTAAACGCTAAGGATTTTTCGAGGTGATAAAGATGACTACGATTGTAATAGCCGATGATCATGAACTAGTGCGTGAAAGTATTGTGTCGCTGCTGCGCGAAATACCGGGTTTTAATATTGTCGGTCAGTGTTCAAACGGACGCCAGGCACTCAAGTTGATTGCTCGCTTTCGCCCAAATGTTGCCATTGTTGACATATCTATGCCCGAACTAAACGGGATTGACACGGCGCGGCAGATACGCAAAATCAGTCCTTCGACGCGCATTATCGCCTTGTCCATATACACCGACGAAGTCTATATTCGAGATATGATTAATGCCGGAGTCAGCGGTTATATCGTCAAAAGCGGCGCGGCTCAAGACTTGGTCAAGGCAATTCGCACGGGTTCGAGAGGAAAAGTTTATTTCAGCGAAGAAATTAGCGACACTGCCGAAGGAATTCAAAATAATAATGGCAAACGCAAAAACGGTTCTTCACAAACCGAATGCCCACTCACTCAACGTGAACGAGAAGTGCTGCAACTTATCGGCGAAGGATATACTTCGGTGGAAATCGCCTCTAAACTGAAAATTTCCGAAACAACCGTCAAAACTCACCGGAATAATCTGATGGACAAACTTAATGTGCGCAGTGTGGCTGGTTTAACTCGGCAAGCAATTCGGTTCAAACTCGTTCACGTAGAGTGAAATGATAACGACTGCGACTGATGTTTACTATCCAAATTATATAAGATTAAAGTTTTGAGTGGCACAACGTCTGCTCTGATTTAAGTTAAAACTTTCTTTAAAATAAAAAAACAATAATATACACAATATATCGCTGTCTGAAATCTTTAATCTTTGTTACTGACGACGTTAATAATTATTTTTGTACCACAGGTTTAAATGAGCTAAAATTCCAGAAAAAAAACCTGTCCGTGACAAACGAACAGGCAAAAGTTTTATGAATTAAGGATGATAAGGATTTTATCGGTGTCATGTTAATTATGTAATCCTCTAAAAGGAGGATGCAACTAAAATTTTCCAGATTTTATTGTAAAAGTTTTTATTATTTATTAAATTCCAAAAAATAAAAAGCCTGTTTTTATATTGCAGACAAGCTTAAATCAAAAATTTGAAACAAGAGATTAAGAAACTTGAGCAAAGTTGCTGTTAAAAGTATTCACTACTCATTAGAAGTTTGAGGAGATTTTGCATAAATCTGTGTAGTCTCAAAATAGTTGAGGCGAATTGGAATATAATGATCAATTAAGTAAATAGATAGGCAGATAAATTGCTGAATAGAATCAAAAAAAACAATGCCGGTAAAGCTTTCGGCATTATGGCTTTTTGGGTGTTAAATTAAAAAAAATAATTTATCCGGTTTTAGCAACGCGCTGTTTGTTTCTTAGCTCTGAAATTTCCCGCAGGGAAACTCCGCGTGTGAAGATTAAAATCAAACCGATTGCCGTCCAAAATAAAATTCTGCCCTTTCTGATAATTGCGATAGTAACGCCGACCCCTGCGCCGAGGGCGAGAGTCTCGGTGATAATCTGTGCTCCCGCTTCGTCAACGCCGATTAAAAACGGCACGAGTTTGAAAATGATGGTGACGAGACGACTGACCGATTCTAGCAGGAATGAACTGTTCAAACTCGGAAGCGCACTGCTGATCCGACTTAAAATAAACCAAACTTCCAAAACGCCAAGTGCGTGAAAAACGATTTGGAAAAGGCAAATCGGCAAAAACCGGCGTGGGTATTGGCGATAAAATCTAAAAATTAAGTTTTCAAAAAGTAGAGCCTGGAAGCGTCCGTTTTCCAAAATTCCGCGCCCGAAATGTCTGTTATAAAACCAATTGCACAAGTTACTTAGAAGATGCCACTCGCGTACGATTATTAAAAGGGCAAAGACAATTAGAACAAAAATTAAGCCGATCAAGATGTTAATTGTTATAACCCAACCTTGTTCAAGCTCTGAACTGAGCAAAAAAGCCAACGCGCCGAACACGAGGAAAAGACCGGTGACAAACGAATAAAAAAGATTTTCCGTTGCTACTGACGACAAGCCGACCACTAAGGGAACACGTCGCTGGACAGCGACGGCTTTAGATGTTCCGCTGATTAAAATTCCGAGCGGAATCAAACTACTCAACGCTTCGCCGATAATGACGGCAGGCAAGGTGTCGCGAAGATATAATTTGTGCGGCTCAGAAACGCAGAGGCTCCAGGCTGATGCGCGCATTACAATCCGCAAAAAATAAACAATTAAAATAAATGCAAAACCACCGAAACCGATGTTCGCAATACCCTTAAGGATTTCTCGGGCTCCGACCGAATACACAAAATACACAAATAAAACGAGTCCGAAAAGCGTTAATACCGCACCCAATATTTTTAATCGGTTAAGGTTCTTCGTATTTTTTGGATTCTGTTGGTTTGAGTTCAGAGTTTGAAGTTTTGTTTTGGAATTCACTTGCTTTGCCTTTTGCTATGCGCGCCTATTATGATGTTAGTTCATTTATTTTTTAAAGACAAAATTAAGGAATATCGACAATGAGTGCAACAGCTTTAGAACGTGAATTTACCGGCAATGCTTTAACCGTTTTATCCGAAGAGGAAGATCTTTTTCGGGCTTCGGTGCGCGAATTTGCGGAAGGCGAAATAAAACCGCGCGTTGAAGCAATGGAACACGCCGGAAAACTTGACGCCAATTTAATCAAACAGTGTTTCGAACTCGGCTTAATGGCAATCGAAACGCCCGAAGAATACGGCGGCGCGGGGACTTCATTTTTCAATGCGATTTTGGCAATCGAAGAATTGGCGCGTGTTGACGCATCAACCTCTGTGTTTGTTGACGTGCAAAATACGCTCGTGACAAACGCGATTATTCGCTGGGCAAACGATGATTTGAAAAAGAAATATCTGCCGCAGATGGCTGAGTCAAAAGTCGGCGCTTATGCTTTATCGGAAGCCGGTTCAGGCTCGGACGCTTTCGCATTGAAAACAAAAGCCATTGACAAAAATAGTTTTTGGGAGATTTCGGGGCAGAAGCTCTGGATTACCAACGGCATGGAAGCGGAAATTTTTATCGTTTTTGCGACCGTTGACCCGAGCGCAGGCTACAAAGGAATTACTGCATTTATCGTTGAAAAGGATTTTGAAGGTTTTTCGGTCGGCAAAAAGGAAGACAAGCTTGGCATTCGCGCCTCTTCAACCACCGAACTGATTTTGGATTCGTGCCAAGTACCAAAGGAAAATGTTTTGGGCGAGGTTGGCAAGGGTTATAAAGTTTCGATTGAAACCTTAAATGAAGGCAGAATCGGCATCGGCGCGCAGATGATCGGAATTGCCCAAGGTGCGTTTGAAGCTGCTCTGAATTACACCAATGAGCGCGAACAATTCGGCAAAAAGATTAACGACTTTCAAGCCGTTCAATTTCAACTCGCGGAAATGGCGATTGAACTCGAAGCGGCACGCTTGATGGTTTATAACGCGGCGCGGCTCAAAGATGCAGGCAAATCTTTTTTAAAGGAAGCGGCAATGGCAAAAGTTTATTCGTCACGCGTCGCAGAAAGCGTTTCGTCAAAAGCGATTGAACTTTTCGGCGGTTACGGATACGTCAAAGATTACCCGGTCGAAAAATTCTGGAGAGATTCAAAAATCGGCGCGATTTACGAAGGCACGTCGAATATGCAGCTTCAAACAATCGCGAAATTAATTACGAGCGGAAAGTAATTTATGATGCGGTAACGCGGAAATGCGCGGACGCGAAGTTTCTAATTACCCGCTAAAGCGTGTGTTGGTATCGAACCGCCGCGAGAAAAAGAATTATTAAACCTTTTACTATCTCAAAAGTTAATTTTATGACTGATAGAATCGAAGTTTTCAAACAAATGCTCGCCGCCGACCCGTCTAATACGATGGTTTTATTCGGGTTGGCAAATGAATATCTTAAAGCGGAAGATTATGAAAATGCCGTTCCGATGCTTGAAGATTATCTGCAAAAGGCGGACGACGAGGGCGCGGCTTACGGTATGCTTGCCAAGGCTTTTGAGAAAACCGGTGAACGCGCAAAGGCAAAAGCGACTTACGAAAAAGGCATCGAAATTTCCAATGCGCACGGTCATCCTTCAATGGCGCAGGATTATCAAGCGACGCTTGAATTGGATTACACCGATTAAACCGTAAAACGCAAAAACCATCTCGAATTTTCGTCTCAGTTTGTAAAACTCTATAAAGAAACGACGCGCCTCCGCTGGAAAATTTTACCGTCTAGCGTTTAATATAGTTTTATTCATTTATCAAAAACATTGGCAGAATCAGAAAAATTATAAAAATGGCAACAGCAACAAAAAAAGCCTCTAGAACAACGAAAGCGGGCGACAATAACAAAAAAGAACAATCAAAAAAGGCAAATAATATAAACAGCGCGGCAAGGGACAACAACGCGAAATTTGTTGTCAAACCGGAAATGACCATCGGCGATGGTGAGCTTGACCACCAGACCAGGCAGAAAACCGCCAAGGCAATCGAACCGGAAAAACCGAAAAAATCGGCAAAAAAAACCGAAGCAAACGCGGCGGTACAGGCAAAAGATTACAAAGGTTTAGACGCCAAAGCACTGGTCGGAATTTATCGCACGATGTACACGTCGCGGCGTGTTGACGACAAGGAAATTCAATTAAAAGGTCAGAACAAAATCTTTTTTCAAATCTCCGGCGCGGGACACGAAGCAATGCTCGTCGGTGCTGGACTGGCGATGAAACCGGCTTATGATTGGTTTTTTCCGTATTACCGCGACCGCGCTCTTTTGCTGCAACTCGGAATGACTGCGCAGGAAATGCTTTTTTCGGCGGTCGGCGCGGAAGTTGACCCGAACTCGCATGGGCGGCAGATGCCTTCGCATTGGGGTCACGTTCGATTAAATGTCCCGTCGCAATCTTCCTGCACGGGAACGCAGGCGCTTCACGCGGTCGGTGCGGCGGAAGCGTCGTATCGCGCGTCAATAGTTAAAGAATTGCAGGATAAAGTTACCGGATTCAAGGGCGATGAAGTCGTTTATATGTCGGTCGGCGACGGCACGACGAGCGAGGGCGAATGGTGGGAAGCTCTGAACACGGCTTGCAATTTGAAATTGCCGGTGATTTTTGTCGTCGAGGACAATGGCTATGCGATTTCCACGCCGGTCGAAGTCGGCACGGCGGGCGGCGATATTTCGAAATTAGTCGCCGGTTTTCCGAATCTTTTTATTCAAAAATGCGACGGCACGAACGCGCTCGAAAGTTACGAGACGTTCAAACGCGCGGTTGATTTTTGCCGGGCGAGAAAAGGCGCGGCGTTCGTCCACGCGAAGGTAATTCGTCCGTATTCACACAGCTTATCGGACGATGAAAAACTGTATCGTCCCGAAGAAGAACGACAACAAGACGCAGAAATTGACCCGATAAAAACTTTTGCCGAATTTTTGATGACCGAAGCGATTGCGTCGTCGGAGGATTTGGAAAAGTTGCGAAAAACTATTGATGCGGAAATCAACGAAGCCGCCGATATCGCCATTGCGACGCCGCAGCCGGCGCCGGAAAGCGCCCTCAGAAACGTTTTTTCGCCTAACGTTGACCCGACTTCAAAAGATTTTGATACCGAAGAAGGCGCGGAATTGTCCGGCAACGCAGGAACGATGGTTGATTTGATTAACCGTTGTATGCACGAAGAAATGGAGCGCGACGTTTCAATAGTCGTTTTCGGTGAAGACGTAGCGGATGTTTCGCGCGAAGAATATCTTGAACAAGTTAAAGGCAAAGGCGGAGTTTTCAAAGTGACGGCGAATCTGCAGCGCAAATTCGGTTCGGCTCGAGTTTTTAATTCGCCGCTTGCGGAAGCAAATATCATCGGTCGCGCCGTCGGAATGGCAATTCGCGGGCTGAAACCGGTTGTTGAAATTCAATTTTTTGATTATATTTTCCCCGCCTTTCACCAAATCAGAAACGAGGTTGCGGTCACGCGCTGGCGTTCGGACGGCGACACGAAATGCCCGATGGTAATGCGCGTGCCGGTCGGCGGATATTTAAAAGGCGGCGCGGTTTACCATTCGCAATCCGGCACCACGCTTTTTTCGCACACGCCCGGTTTGATGATTGTTTATCCGTCAAACGCGCTCGACGCAAACGGTTTACTTCGCACTTCGATTCGCTGCGACGACCCGGTTTTATTTCTCGAACACAAACATCTCTACCGGCAGGTTTATAACAAATCGCAGTATCCGTCGTCGGAATTTATGATTCCGTTCGGCAAAGCGAAAGTCGTCCGCGAAGGCACAGATGTAACAATCATAACTTACGGCGCACTCGTCCAAAGAAGTTTGGAAGCGGCAAAAAGATTAGAGAAAGACGGCGTCTCGGTTGAACTAATTGATTTACGGACGCTCGTTCCTTACGATTGGGAACGCATCGCCGAATCGGTCAAGAAGACTAACCGCGTTATAGTTGCGCACGAAGACTCAATTTCATTCGGTTACGGCGCGGAAATCGCAGCGCGAATCTCAGACGAGTTATTTGAATATCTCGACGCGCCCGTTCGCCGCGTCGGGGCGACAGATACTTTTGTCGCGTACGCTCCACAAGTCGAAGATTTTATTCTGCCGCAGATTGAAGATGTCGAGAAAGCGGTGGCAGAATTGATGAAATACTAAATTGAAGCATTTCAAAAGATAAAAAATGGGAAAGGCTTTTAAGATTCTTTCCCATTTTTTTGTGATTTTATTTTGCTTTCATCGCTTCAGAAATAAATTTATGTACTTCGTTGCTGAAAGGTTTTTTCCAATCGGTCTGCCAGTTCTTTTCGTCGGCATACATTTTATTCAAGCCTTGTTGAATTTCCTTGTCGCCGCCCGTAAATTCCTCGATCAGAGCGCGCCAACGCGCCGCGAGTTTTTGCGCTCGCTCGTCCGAAGGTTTCGCGCCGTCGGCAATTGCCGCTTCGATGTCTTCGGTTAGTTTATTCCAATCGCGCGTGACGCGTTCCTGCAATTCGAGCGACCAGAGATTTTTCCGTTCCTCGACTTTCGCCTGCGCACTTTCGGAATAATATTTCTTTGTCCATTCTGTATTTTGTTCCATATTTATCACCTCAATTATTTGATTGAAAGATTCCCAATCAATCGCGCCGTTTTTCTGCAAATCTTTTTCGGCGCGGGAAACTGCTTTGAGCGCGAGATTCAGCTGCGTTCGCTGCGCTTCGATAATATGTTTTTGAAGCTGCAGAGTTTCGGTTAAATCAAGTTCCTCGTTGATGAGAATCTCTCTGATTTGATAGAGCGAAAAACCTATGAATTTCAGCGTTCTTATTTGCTGCAAACGCGCAAATTCACGCACGCCGTAAAGCCGGAAACCGTTTCGCGCGGAGCGTTGCGGTTTCAGTAAACCGATGCGGTCGTAATGATGCAGAGTTCGCACGGTAACTTTCGTCCGTTGTGCGAATTCGCGCGTCTGCCACAAATTTTCCGCTGGAGTTTCCATAAATTTCCCGTTCAGGAACAAGCCTAAACTATAACGTAACGTGAGAGGCAAGCAGGAAATTAAGAAATACGAAAAAAATGGAAGCGTTAAAATTGAGAATTACTTTTTAAGCGCGCAGGCAACTTGCGCGGCGACGCGAGCGTTATTTTCAAGCAGCGCGATGTTTGCCGCGAGCGTTTTACCCGCACTTTTCTCAGACATTTGTGCGAGCAGAAACGGCGTGATTTCTTTACCGCTAATTTTATTTGCGTCGGCGAGTTTGAGCGATTCGCTCAGAATTTTCTCTAGTTCTTGTGCTTCGATTTCAAAGTCTTCGGGAACGGGAACGGCTAAAAGAATTGCACTTTGCAAATTCAATTCATCACGCGCCCGGGCAATTTGCGCGGCTTCTTCAGGTGTTTCGATCCGTTCGTCAACCGTCAGACCGCTCTGGCGCGTATAAAAGGCGGGAAGTTCATCGCATTGAAATCCCAAAACGCAAACGCCGTTTGTTTCAAGCCATTCGCGCGTCGCGGGTAAATCTAAAACGATTTTCGCGCCCGAACAGACGACGACAATAGGCGTGCGTGCAAGTTCCGGTAAATCAGCCGAAACGTCCGCCGCAAAGCCTCGGTGAACGCCGCCGATGCCGCCGGTCGCAAAAACTTTTATTCCCGCTCGATAAGCGATAAAAGCGGTTGTTGAAACTGTCGTCGCGCAATTCAATTTTTTGGCAACGGCAATCGGTAAGTCTCGCCGCGAAATTTTACGGATTGTTTTATCAGTGGCGAGTCGTTCAATTTGGTATTGGTTTAATCCGACGCAAAATTCGCCGTCGAACACGGCAATAGTCGCGGGAATCGCACAGTTTTCCCGAACTATTCTTTCCAAATTTGTGGCGGTTTCTAAATTTTGTGGAAACGGTAACCCGTGAGCGATGACGGTTGATTCGAGCGCGACGATCGGTTTTTTATCAGCTAATGCGTCGGCAATTTCTTCATTGAATTTTAAATTCATTCCTATCAGTTATCAGTCATCAGTTATCAGTTTTTTGTTGACTGTTGACTGATAACTGATGACTGACTATCTAATCATTTTTCCGATGCGGTCTAACCTCGGATTCGTAACACATCCGAGCATACTTGCGCCGGATGCGCCGCGGTCGCACGACCAATAGACAAACATTGCGCGACCGACAATTAATTCACGCGGCACAAAGCCCCAAAAGCGGCTGTCTTCGCTATTGTCCCGCGCATCGCCCATCACAAAAAAATGATTTTCGGGAACTTGCATCGTTTTTCCCTGAACGCCGAACTCATAACCTGGATGCGGCATACTGCGACCTGATTGAGCAAATTTCATTGTATCTTCCGAGTAATAGACAGAGTATTTTCCGTCTGCCGTGGAAGATTCAAATTCGCGAGTCTCGAGCGCCGATTCATTGTCGTCAGAATCGCCGATAATGCGGTGTTCAGGTAGAAGCTGCCCGTTGATAAAAACCTGATTGTTGCGAAATTCAACAGTTTCGCCCGGTAAGCCGATGACTCGTTTGACATAATTGATTTGATACGGCACGATTCCGCGCGAGCTATCATTTTTCGGATGAAGTTTGTTCCCCGGATATTTAAAAACGATAATATCACCGCGCGCAACATCTCTCTGCGGCAGAAAGGGAAGCGGATTGCCGCTCGGCGCAAAAATAAATTTATTGACCAATAAATAATCGCCGATTAAAATCGTATTCTGCATTGAGCCGGTCGGAACAGTGACAGCTTGCAGAATAAAAGTCATCCCGAAAATAGCCATAATCAAAGTTACGACGAACGATTCAAAGTACTCGCGAGCGACGCTTTTTGGCGGTCCGAGCGGTTTGTTCTCGCTCGTTTGTTTTATTTCCTGTTCGATTTTACTCATAAATCAGTTTTAATTATCAGAATTGAGATATTAACTCTTTTTTACGTTTCCGGGCTTTGGTTTGTTTAGATTCTTTAAAGCAACGCTTGCCGCCATCATTTCAGCTGATTTTATCGAGTTGCCGACGCCGCGTACCTTTCCGTTTTCCCAAATTGCTTCGACAAAAAAACTGCGCTCGTGCGGCGGACCTTCAGTTTTTATTAAATTATACGTTGGGGCTGAAAGTTTCACAGCTTGGAGCGTTTCCTGAAGCAATGTTTTATAGTCAATCGAAGTTTGCGGCGTAGCGTCGCGAAGCTCGTCTGCAAAAATGCGGTTAATGAATGCGCGAACCGAAATATAACCGCTGTCAAAAAAGATGGCGGCAATAATAGCTTCCAGAGTGTCCGCCAGCAGCGCCTGTTTACGTCTGCCTCCGGTTTTTTCCTCGCCGCGCCCGACGCGCATAAATTTTCCCAAGTTTAGATTCCGGGCTATTTTTAACAGGGTTCCGGTGCTGACAAGATGATGTTTCATCAACGTCAAATCGCCTTCGCTGGCTGACGGGTGACGGACGAAAAGTTGTTCGGCAACCGCCAAACCGAGTACTGAATCGCCGACAAACTCGAACGATTCGTTTTGCAGCCCGCGAATCTCTATTTCTTCTCCGGAGGGAATTTTCTCGTACGCCCAGGAACGGTGCGTTACCGCGCGCTCGAGCAAGGCAAGATTTTGAAATCTGTAACCGAGCAGTTTTTCGAGATTGGCGAGCGGTTCCGGCATAGAAAGCTAATTTTAAGAATAAAAAGCGAAAAAAGAAAGTCGAACGCCAATTTTAGCGCGCCCGACTCTCTTTCGAAAACCATTATGTGAAAAAGATTAACGAGTTCCTTTCTTTTTTGTCACCGGCTTTTTACCTTTCGTTTTACCAGCCGGGGTGGTTGCTTTTGTCGTAGTTGCCGTTGTGCCGTTAGTTGTCGATTTAACAGCTGTTGCCGTGCTCGACGCTTTATTTGCTGGTGCGGTAACCGTGGTTGTCGTATCAGATTTTGGCGTTGTCGCAGCTGCCGGCGCGGTTGTATTTGAAGCCGGAACCGCTTCAGTTGTCGAACTTGTCGTTGTGGTCGTCGCTGCCGGTGTGACAGTGACCGGCGTAACACTGGATAACGGATCCGGCATCGGTTTATTCATCACTGAAGCGACAAATGCATCAATCCCATCAGTTTTACCGTCATAACGGAAAACATACAACTCTTTTAATTTTGTATAGAGAGCGTCTTTATATTCTTTGGCAGTTTGCGGATTTGCACCGGAAATTTTGTAAGCTCTGGCATAAGCGTCAATCGCGCGTTCGGCATAACCTTTCTGAGTTGCCAATAATGCAAGAGTTTCCGGTGTGTCTTTATTACCGGCGGTTTCAATCATTTTCGTGCGTTCAGCATCGATGCGGATGGCTTCATCCAGATACCAGGCGCCGATTTGTCTGTAACTTTCCGGAAAATTCTTGGTCGCCGAATTCAACTGCGTCGATTTATAAAGAAAGGGAAGCGCTTCCTTCTTTTTGTCCTGGCGGTTATACATTATGTAACCGACCGTGTAATTCATCCAACCGAGCGCGTTATTTTTACCGTCGGGGAAATCTTTATTTTTGTATTGATATTGATTAGCGCCAAAATTTTCCGAAGTCTTGCCGGCTTCCAGTTTTTGAATCGCCGATTTTGCATAGTTAACAGCGTCGTTGTTGTAAGTATTGTTCGGCGTTTTTAAAGAAGCCTGGTCGAATCCGACTGAAGCCAGTACAAGCGTTACATCAAGACCAATCGAAGTATCGGGTTCCAAGGTGAGAATCTCCTTCCCGCTTGAAAAAACATCATCTGTTTTATTGCCTTTGACGGCTGTATCGAAGCGCGTAAAAAGCTCTTGCTTCTTGGCAATCCCTCCGGCTTTAACTGCATCATCTTCATTTTTTTTGATACCCGCTTCAATACCTGGAAGATTATCCTTAAAATATTTCACCTGTTCGGCATCGTCTTTACACGCTCCGTATTTGGCAATATATTCCTTTCCGGCTTCGACGGCGGTTTTTCTTTCCTCAATCGTTTTTTTATCATAATTAGCCGTATATTTTGCATATAGGGCTTGCTTTGCCTCAACATCAGCGCACGCATCCTGGGCATAAACATTTGTTGTAACGGCGGATGAAGCCGTCAACATTACTCCACACATTAAAACTTTAGAAATGGTTTTCATTAAATTATCTCCTTCAGGCATCTGTTTAAATCTAAAAATATTTTCAAAATTCGGAACGAATACAAATTCCGCTTTTTGCGAAAACTCTGATGTTTCGTCCAAAAAAAGGGTTGCAACCGTTTGCATTTATATCCAGCAATTTGGTTAAGATTTCTGAGTATAACTACAGTGTAAAATTACCTGGAAAATAAATAATCACGCAAGGTTTGCGGTTGTGTCAAGTGAAAAAGTATTTAATCAAGACTTTCCAAAGGATAAGACAAATTTAAAAACAAAGGAGCCGTTCCGAACAGCTATTTGTTGGTAACAATTCTCTCCCGGGTCAATTCGTCACTCGGCGCTCTTTTGACCCTTATCACCACAGGGGGAAATAAATTTGTAATCGTTTTATTTGAATTAATTGGAGCCTTTGGAATTTGCTTTTCAACGTTTGTTTGTTTTTTTTCTGCGATAAGCACGTCGTTATCTTCGGAATCTTCGCCTTCTCCTTCGTCAAGGCGGGCAGAGGTTTTGGCATTAACTTTTGATTCGGGTTTAAGTTGAAGCGGCACGGCGGCAAAATTTTTATTTCTGTTTTCCGAAATGCGCGAGCGCAGCGCCTGGTAGATTTTTCCGGCAATTGCGGCAGCATATTTTCCGCGCTCGCTTTGTCCGCGAGTAATAACCACAACAGCAAACTGCGGATTTTCAATGGGCGCGACCGAAGCAAAAAGTCCGACCCATGAACCTTGTCCGATGCACGAGCCGGTTTTTCCGGCAACGCCGAGCGACCAATCAACACCGCGTCTGGCTGTTCCGTATTGCGCCGCGCCAATCATTCCCGGAACTACGCCCTGCAAATTATCGTTCGGCAGTTCGACTTTTGAGCGCATTGCTCCACGAAAATTTACCCTTTCATATTTGGTACGCGGAATCCGCGGCACAAGTATTTTTCCGCCGTTTGAGATTGCTGAAACCATTACGGCAAGCTGCAGCGGTGAAACCTCGAAATCGTCTCCGTGCGAGTAAATACGGGCATTTCTGTTTCCGAAAGGCATTTTTCCGCTCGTCTCGTCCTTTGCATTAATGCCGGTCGCTTGTCCAAGCCCAAGCATCCGCGCATAGGAAATCATTTTTTCGTTACCGATATTCGAACCGGCAGCTTGAAAATATGTATTGTTTGAAAAAGCCAGCGCGTCATCCAAATTCATCGGAAATCGACGATTGCGTAAATTGCCGTCTTCTTTAATGACACGTTCATTTATTCCGGCAACGGCGGTCACCAATTTGATCGTTGAGCACGGCTTGAAACTTCTTCGTATTGCCCAGTCCTGATTGACAATCGAAAGAACTTTCCCCGTTTGAGATTCGAGCACAACAACCATTCCGGCGTGTTTTCCCAAAGCGTTGACGGCGGCGCGGCGAATGTCCAAATCTTCGCCGTCCGTTTCGTCCTCGCTGATGTTCCGGGACGTTTCCGTATGAAGTCCGAGTTCAAAAGCGCGGCGTCTTGCTTCGGCTTCCCGGCGCATCTGCTCGCGACGGCGTTGTTCGGCTAAAGCGGCTTGGCGGCGGGCTTCTTCGACGGCGCGGCGTTTCGCTTCTTCGATGGCACGACGCGACGCTTCCTCAGCCGCACGACGTTTTTCTTCTTCGCGGCGAATATCCGCCAAACGTTTTTCTTCGGCTTGTTTTTTTAACGAAGCTTGTTTTGTTTTCTCGAGCTTTTCGTTTTTCGCATTCGTAACAGATTTTTCTTTTGCTTTAACAGTCTTCTGGTTCGCGGGTTTTTCTGTCTTTTCCTTTGTCGAGGCAGATTTTTTACTTTGATTTTTCGAGTCTTTTTGACTTGAAATTTGATTCTTCTCTTTACTCACAGAAGTTTTTTTCTGTTGAGCAGAGATATTTATAGAAAGGGAAATAAATGTTAGGAAAAATGCGGACAAAAGGTTAATGTACAACTTTTCGGTGGTAAAAAACATCGGTCGTAACCTCTTCATTCTTAATATTTTGTGGAGAGTATTAGAGAGGGAGATGAAATTTTTGAAAAATCTAAAATGTTTAGTTAACAAAAACTTTGCTTCAAAAGCCAAATAAGAATATAACATTGAAAATAATGAAACGGCAAGAAATTTATTGATATTTTGGGGCTGTTAAAATTTATGACCGACTTTTTCAACACATTTCGCGGCAGGCTACTTTTAATTTTAGCTTTTCTTCTGCTTGCTACCTTGGGCGTTCAATATTATCTCAATCTGCGAACACAGAATGAAAATAACGAACTGCGCGAGATGCAGGAAAAAGCGCTTGTTGCCGGATTTGCGCTCGGCGTTAACGGTATTACTTCTGATGAATTTTTGGAGGATTCGGTAAAGCGCGAGGGACAGACGTTTTTTGATGAAGAAATAAGACAGCGCATCAAGGATATAATTATCATTAATAAAGATTGGCAGGTTACAGACAGTCTTAACAATCCTGATTATCAACCGACAACCGATGATAATAACGAAATACAAAAATTGAATTTAAAAGATATACAAAATTTACCGCCTTTAATGGAATACAAAAATCGGTTGGGCGAAGATTTTTATAAATTTCCGAATGCTAAATCCGGACAAACTGATGAAGCGGATGGCGAAGCTCACCCCATTCCGGTTGAAACCACAGGTGGTCGCTGGTATGTGATGGTAATTCTTAAGAGCGATAAGAAAGAAACTGCCAGCCGCGCTGCTCGTCCATTAATTTATAATCTGATCATTCTGCTTCTTTCCACCCTTATTACGATTTTTCTTGTCTGGCGGTTTACGCGCCCGATTTCAAAGTTGTCTGAAGCGGCGCGCCGCGTTGCCGAAGGCGATTTGGGCGTGCGTGTTAAAGATGTCGGGCGCAACGACGAAATTGGACAACTCGGCGCGCAGTTTAATGAGATGACAGCCGAGCTTGAAAAATCGCGTCAACTGGAATCGCAGCTGCAACAGGCGGAAAAGAGCGCGGTGGTCGGCAGACTGGCTTCGGCAATCGCGCACGAAATTCGTAACCCTTTGAATTATATAAATTTAACACTTGACCATCTGCGCACAAAATTCAAACCGGAAGACGCGGGGAAAAGTGTAACCTTTGAAAAGCTGACCGCGCAGTTAAAAGAGGAAGTGGGCAGAATCAACAATCAAATCACTGATTTTTTAAATTATTCGCGTCCGGCAAAACCAAACCTCCAGCCGCTCGAAGGGCTTGAAGTAATTGAAGATTCGCTGCGAATTATCGAAGCGCAAGCCGAGGAACAAAATATAAAAATCAGTTTGGTTGCGCGCGAAAACGTGCCGCGTCTTTTGGGGGATACGGAACTTCTGCGCTCGGTTTTTAATAACCTTTTAATCAATGCCGTCCAGGCAATGCAAGCAACCGGCGGAAACTTAGATATTACGATTTCGCCTGACGAAAATTTTGTTAAAATTGAAATTGCGGACACCGGCGCGGGAATTCCCGAAGAAAATTTAACGAAAATCTTCGAGCCGTATTTTTCGACCAAAGAAACCGGCACGGGTTTGGGTTTAGCAATTGTGAAAAAAAATGTCGATGTTCATAACGGAACGATTGAGGCGGAATCGAGATTGGGAGAGGGAACAAAATTTACGGTAAAATTACCGAGAGTTTAATTTTAATTGTTCGAACATTACTTATGGCTAGAAAATCAATTTTAGTGGTTGACGACGAGAAATCTCAGCGCGAGATTTTGGAAATGATTTTGTCTGGCGAAGGCTATGACGTAACGACCGCCTCGAGCGGTGAAGCGGCGATGAAATTTGTCGCTGACCGGCGTTTTGACCTCGTTTTGACTGACTTTAAAATGACGGGAATGAGCGGGCTTGATTTGCTCAAGGAACTGGTTGATTTTGACAAATCAATTATCGTTCTTCTGCTGACGGCGCACGGAACGGTTGATTCGGCGGTTGACGCGCTTCGTTTGGGCGCATTTGACTACTTACAAAAGCCTTACGACCGCGACAAATTACTCGAAACTATTTCGCGGGCATTGAACAAACTTTCTAACCTCGACGCGGAAATCATTTCAGATTCGCCGGAAATGGACAAAGTAAAAAAACTAATTTTGAAGGTTGCAAAATCAAACGCGACAGTTCTGATTCGCGGCGAAAGCGGTACGGGAAAAGAACTTATTGCCCGCGCCATTCACACTAACAGCCTGCGCTCGAGCGAAACCTTCCAAGCCGTCAACTGCGCGGCAATCAACGAAAATCTTCTTGAAAGCGAACTTTTCGGACACGAAAAGGGAAGTTTTACCGGCGCGGTCGGCGAAAAGAAAGGTCTGTTTGAAATTGCCGACGGCGGAACGCTTTTTCTCGATGAGATAGGTGAACTCGATATTTCACTGCAGGCGAAAATCTTGCGCGCCCTACAGGAAAAACAAATTCGGCGCGTCGGCGGAACACGCGAGTTAAATGTTGATGTGCGCGTTGTGGCGGCGACCAACCGCGATTTACTGAAAATGTCGCAGGACGGCAGATTCCGTGAAGATTTATACTACCGCCTGAATGTTTTGAGTATCGAGCTTCCTTCATTGCGAACACGCCGCTCGGATATTCCGGTTTTGATTGATTATTTTCTCGCTAAACATACCCGAAATACCGACCGCAAAGTGTCCCTCAACAATGAATCGAAATGGCTTCTGCTCGATTACAGTTATCCGGGCAACGTCCGCCAGCTTGAATCAGCCCTCGAACGCGCCGTTTTGCTGTGCGAAAATAACACGATTACCGTCGAAGATTTACCGCCGGAAATGGTTCAGTCGTCAAATC
>MWVV01000220.1_pt1 | contig 20815 bp, 16 predicted proteins | sample 1047281 | NCBI WGS metagenome assembly MWVV01 (sample SAMN06349986, study PRJNA376086) | soil metagenome | isolation source: PT-2 sample Antarctic (ecotone) soil | place: Antarctica | collected 2015-01-13 | reverse complement strand
GAACTTGTCTCGATTTGGTTTTTCGCGCATCTCAACGGAAAGTTCAACAAGAAACAAATCCACGATTTCATTCTTGACTATTGGGCGGCGTGGTTTCCTCGGCTGCCCGCTTATCAGACTTTCTGCTATCGCCTTAACTTGTTAGAGCAAACCTTCCGGAGCATTGGCGCAGAATTATTCGCTCATTGCCGCGCTGAACAAACTCCTGAACTCGACCACCTGATTGACTCATTTCCGGTGATGCTCGCGGCAAACGGACACGCTTATTCAGCCAAAGTTGCCCGCGAGGTCGCCGACATCGGCTATTGCGCGGCAAAGAAAACCTATTTTCACGGTGTCCGCTTGCATGTGATTGCTGAACGTCGTTTTGAAAGACTGCCCAACAAGGGCTTTAATGATTGCCGACCTTTGAAGTAATTTTAGCAATTACACAGAATCCGTCAGACCTTGATTTTATAAGGGTTTTAAACGTATATTTATGGATAAAATAAAACTTGTCCACCGATGCACTGAAGGAGAAATTATGATTATCGAAAAACCAGAAGAAAAAAAAGAACTTGACAAAATCCCTAATGTGGATGAAAACGGCGATCCGATTTACAAAATTGATGGAGATTTATCTGAAAAATCTGAAGACGAGCTGCCAGACATTGGGGACAGTTCCAATACGGCAGCCGAAAGCGAGTTTAAGGACACGCCCCAAGATTTAAAAGATGAAACTTCTCAGGAATAAGTTTATAGATTATCTAAAGAGAAATAAACAGCTTGACTGAAAGACCTCTCATTAATCAGAAATTTGGCGACCTCAAAGTAATCCGCAAATCAGATCGAATGGTCAGATCATACTGGTGGGTTTGTAGATGCTGGTGCGACAATATCCGTGTAGTTGAAGAAACTCGGCTGATGAGCGGGCAGATAACGATATATGTAGGCTGTGAAGCGAAAAGATGAAATCGGCTGGTTAATTACTCCAGCGATTGCACGATTATCTACAAGATGACAAGACACCGAAGCGAGGAACTGAAGGTACAAACACCTCTCTCCAAACTTTATGAATAAGATTACAGGATTGATTGCTAGCACGCTGACCGAGGAGCTGGAAGGTACGTTTTGGGGTACAAGCGATATAAAAAGAAAAGAGCCGTCCAAAAGACGACTCAGAAAATACTGATAAAAAAGGGATTAATGGCGGAGCCGACGGGACTCGAACCCGCGACCTCCAACGTGACAGGCTGGCGTTCTAACCAACTGAACTACGACTCCGCACGAAAGATTCAAGAATTAAATCTTAAATACTGAACTGTTTGATTTTCAAATTTGGTGGGCACGAAGGGACTCGAACCCCTAACTTCCTCCTTGTAAGGGAGGCTGTCTACCAATTGACGTACATGCCCTTAAACTTTTTTGTCGCAAACCTTCTCGGAATATTGCGCTCAACTTTGCAGTCAAAAAACGCGCCGTTTTCGTTTTGACGGCGAATTGCAATGCTACGAAAAATAAGCCTCTGCTGTCAAGTTAAGTCAAAAACTTTAGTTTGCAAAAACACCTAGAGAAAAGTATATGCAGCAACCACAAAAAAATATAACATTTGTGAAAAAAGAGTTTTTATGAAAAGTTTTTATTTCTCTTGACTGTAATGCCCGTTCAAAGGCATTCTTAATTCAAAATGCTGCCCATCACCGAACAGGAAAACCCGCGCACCGCAAATATTGACCAGTTGCCGACTTTGGAAGTTGTCAAATTGATCAATGATGAAGACAAACTCGTTGCCGTCGCGGTCGAGAAAGTTTTGCCGGAAATTGCCGCGAGCGTTGATAGAATAGTCGAAAGATTGAAAAGCGGCGGGCGACTCTTTTATGTCGGCACGGGAACATCGGGGCGGCTCGGCGTTTTAGACGCTTCAGAGATTCCGCCGACTTTCGGCGTTTCTTATGATTTGGTGCAAGGCGTTATCGCAGGCGGTTACGATGCGCTCTACAAAGCGACGGAAAGCTCGGAAGATAATAAGGAAGCCGGAAAGATTGATTTGCAGAATCGTGATTTGACGGAAAAAGACGCGGTCGTCGGCATCGCCGCTTCGGGCAGGACGCCTTATACAATCGGCGCGGTCGAATATGCGAAAAGTTTGGGTTGTTTTACGGCTTGCGTAAGTTGCGTTCCCAATTCATTAATTACAAAAACGGCAGAGATTGCCATTGTTGCCGTTGTCGGCGCGGAAGCAATTGCTGGTTCTTCAAGGATGAAAGCGGGGACGGCGCAAAAAATGGTTTTGAATATGATTTCCACCACCGCAATGATTCGGCTCGGCTTTGTCAAAGGCAATCGGATGACGAATGTTAAATCATCGAATGAAAAATTAAAAGAACGCGCTGTGCGAATTTTGATGGCGGAAACTTTGCTTGATGAAACGGCAGCGGAAAATTTAATAACAAAAGCCGGCGGTGATTTGCGTGTGGCAATCGTGATGCAAAAGGCTAATGTAAGTTTTGAAACGGCTCAAAACATTTTGTCTGAAAATAATTTTGTCATCGAGAAAGCCGTCGAATCAGTAAAATAAAATGCAAACATTAGATTTAATCATTATTTTCGGCTACTTAATCGGCGTAACTTTATTCGGCGTGTGGTTTTCGTCGAAGCAGGAAACGACCGAAGATTATTTTGTCGGCGACCGAAATGTTCCGTGGTGGGCGATTGCCGCTTCGATTGTCGCGACGGAAACTTCGACGATTACTTTTATTTCCGTTCCCGGAATCGCGTTTGCAAAAGGCGGAAATTTTCAGTTTCTGCAACTGGTCTTCGGTTATATGTTCGGTCGCGTTGTGATCTCCCTGCTTTTTATCCCGATGTATTTTCGCGGCGAATTGCAGACGGTTTATCAACTGCTTGGGACGCGCTTTGGCTCGAAGGTAAAAATGCTTGCGTCCGCCCTGTTTGTCGTGATGCGGAACATTGCCGACGGAATTCGCCTGCTTTTAACCGCGATTGTTTTAGCCGCTGTTTACGTCGCGTTTCAACCCGCTGCCGACACGACGACGATTACGATTTTTGCGATTATTCTGCTCGGAGTAGTGATGATTATTTTCACATACTACGGCGGAATGGAAGCGGTAATTTGGGTGGAAGTTGTTCAATTAGCGATTTATATCGGTGGCGCATTCGCAGCGGCAGTCGTCCTGCTCGGTCAGATTGACGGCGGAATGCCGAATGTTTTGGAAATTGGTCGGCAATTCGAAAAATTCGATTTGTTCGATTTTGGTTTTCGTTCAACCGAACATTACCTGGCTTTGCCTTTTACCGATTACAAATACACTTTTAATTTGCCGATTGATTTTACCAAGACTTACACATTCTGGGCGGGACTCATCGGCGGTTGTTTTTTAACAATGTCGACACACGGCACCGACCAATATCTCGTTCAGCGTTATCTCTGCACGAATAAACCTTCCAGAGCATCCTTAGCTTTGCTGTCGAGCGGCGCGGTTGTTCTCGGACAATTTATCGGATTTCTTTTCATCGGCGTTTTATTGTTTGCGTTTTACGCGCCTTATAACGCGGTTGAATATACAAATGCGGGCGTTTTGAATTCCGGCGTTCCGGCGACGTTTCCGTTTGCGGGCGGTGACAAGGTGTTTCCCGATTTTATTACAAAATTTATGCCGTCGGGTTTATCGGGTTTGGTCATTGCGGCGATTTTCGCGGCGGCGCTTTCTTCGTCCTTGAACTCGATTGCGGCGACTTTCGTCAACGATTTATACAAACCGTTTGCCAGAGACAAATCCGACCGCCATCTTCTAAAAATTTCGGGTTTGCTGACCTTGATTATCGGGATCGTGCAAATCCTCGTCGCGCTCTTCGTGATGAATCAACAACGCTCCGCGCTCGACCAGGCGCTTTCTATTGCGTCGCTTTTTAACGGTCCGGTGTTGGGCGTGTTTCTCGTCGGAGCTTTTATTAAAAGAGCGAACGAATCGGCGGCTTTAACCGGAATGCTGGCGAGCATTTTACTGATGATTTACATCAAATTTTTTACTCCACTGGCGTGGACTTGGTATGTTTTAATCGGCAGTTTGACGACGTTTTTAATCGCGTGGCTGGCGAGTCTATTTTTCACTGCCCAAGAATCTCAGGATAATTAAATCGTCCAGCTCAAATAATATTTGATGGAAAACAAAAACTTCCCGGCAACTATTCACTGACTTTTTTTATCAGAATTTTTTATGTATTCTGTCATTACACGTTCATAAGTCTTATAGCAGTAAGCAGTAAATCAATGAAAAAATTAACCATCCTTCTAACTTTATTTTGTCTTCTGAGTTTATGTGTTTCTTCTTCTCTTTTTGCACAAAACATAAAATTTCGCCCTTCGGAAAAGGCGCAGAAATGGGCTGAAAAGCAATTGAAAAAGATGTCTGTGGACGAGAAAATCGGTCAACTTGTCCACGTTGGCATCAACGCTAGATTCTTAAATCAATCAAGCCCTGAATTTCTTGAACTTAAACGCCAGGTCGTCGATAACAAAGTCGGTGGCATTATCGTTTTTGTCGGCGGCGTTTACGAAACGGTTCACTTGATGAACCGGATGCAGGAGTTAGCTCGAATGCCTCTGCTTATTTCCTCGGATTTTGAGACGGGTGTGGCGATGCGCTTTACCGACACGACAAATTTTCCCTGGAATATGGCGATTGCGGCGACCGGCAACCCTGAATTTGCCCGTCGTGAAGGTGTCATTGCCGCCCGTGAAGCGCGAGCGTTAGGCGTGCAGTGGGCGTTTGCACCGACGGTTGATGTCAACAACAACGCCGATAACCCGGTGATCAACGTTCGTTCATATGGCGAAAATCCGTTGGACGTTTCACGCTTTGCCGTCGCATTTACACAAGGACTGCAAAGCGGAAATGTCTTAGCAACAGCGAAGCATTTCCCCGGACACGGCGACACGGCGGTTGATTCTCATCGCGGTTTGCCGATTATCAATTTACCGCGTTCACGTCTTGATCAAATCGAACTCGCTCCTTTTAAGTCGGTCATTGATGGCGGCATCGGCTCGGTGATGATTTCGCATATCAGTCTGCCGCAAATTGACGCCACAAAAGTTGAACCGCTCAAAAAATCCATCAAAGCAAGTTATACCGAATCGGAAGTCATCAATGAAAACACGACCCTGCCAGCGACGCTTTCGCCAAACGTCGTGACGCAAATGCTGCAAAAAGATTTGAATTTTGACGGCTTAATCGTGACAGATGCGATGGATATGAGCGGGCTCACACTGTATTTTAATCAGGACGAAGCGGCGGTTCGCGCAATCTTGGCGGGCGCGGACGTTCTGCTCAAACCGGCGAGCGCCGATGTCGCCATTAGAGGATTAAAAGAAGCTGTCGGCAACGGTCGAATTTCCGAACAGCGCCTCAACCATTCGGTTCGTAAAGTCCTCGCGTGGAAACACCACTTGGGTTTGGACGAACAAAAAATCACGCCCCTCGAACAAATTGATAAAACCGTTTCTGCCGATGAAACGCGCCTTCTGTCAAACGAAATTGCCGAGAACGCGATAACTTTAGTAAAAAGCGAAGAAAGTGTTTTGCCGCTCAAAAAAGACAGGAAAGTTTTTCTTTTCGGAGTGACCAACGGCGAAGATCGCAATTTCGTCGCCAACACTTTTCAGCGTACACTGAGGCTGGCAGGGATTAATGTTGAAGCGATAATTCTTGATGAACGCTCGACCGAAACCGAGATGAACGAAGCCAGAAAAAAAGCCTCTGAAGCAGATGTCATTTTAGCAGGGCTTTTCGGGCGCGTGCGTTCGGGAGCCAAAAACAGCGTCGGTATTCCTGAAGCAGGCGCGAAAGTTTTGCGCGAATTCTTGAGCAGCGATAAAAAAATTGTCAGCATCAGTTTCGGCAATCCTTACTTGCTCAGCAATTTCCCCGAAATGAAAACTTACGTCGTCGCCTATGGCGATATGCCGAGTTTGCAGCGAGCAACGGCGCGTGCGCTAGTCGGCGAAATTGATTTTAAGGGGAAATTACCGATTTCTCTGAACGAAAAATACCGGCGCGGAACCGGATTATCTCTCAAATGAAAGTAATGATTTCACCGCAGAGGCGTAAAGATAACGCGGAGAAACGCAGAGAGAATCTTGGCGAAACTCGGCGAAAACTCTGCGTCTCGGCGGTAAAAATTTCTTTATCCAAATATAGAATCGAAGAATTGCGGAGCGAATCTATTTTTTAGAAGTAAATGCCATTTTTAAAACAACCCCGGGCGGCTTGGACAATCGAAAATTTTCTCGATGTCAAATACAGACAATTACATATCAACGGCGTTTCCGCAATTGATTTGGCACGCGAATTTGCGACGCCGCTTTTTGTTTTCAGCGAATCAAGAATCAAACAAAATATCGAGCGTCTCAAAAAAGCTGAAAGCGTCATTGATTGCCGTCTGAAAATTTGTTACGCGGCAAAAGCAAACTCAAACATGGCGATTTTGCGAACCGTCAAAGAAGCAGGAAGCGATTTGGAAGTAAACTCCGGCGGCGAGCTTTTCAAAGCGTTAAAAATCGGCTTCAAGCCCGCACAAATTATTTTTAACGGCACGAGCAAAACCGAAATCGAACTGGAATCTGCGATAAGCGCCGGAATTTATGCGATTCAATCCGATTCGCTGTATGAAATTGAATTAACCGAGAAAGTCGCGCGCAGATTGAATAAAAAGGCAAATGTTTCTCTACGGCTGGTTCCCGAAATCGAAACAAACACGCATAGCGGTTTGCAAACCGCACTTTTAACTTCAAAATTCGGAATGATGCCGGACGAAGCATTAAAAGCTTTTTGCCGGTGGCACAACGCCGAATTTCTCAACTTGTGCGGCATCCATCTGCACATCGGTTCGCAAACACCCGATGCCGAACCGTACACCGAGGCGTTTAAGACTTTATTTGAAAACCTGGTTAAAATCTACGAAGAAACAAATCTAAAACTTTCGCACATCAATTTAGGCGGCGGTTTCCCCATCAATTATCTGCGCGACCGCGCTCAAGCCGCAGACTTTCCCCACGCCCAGCAAGAATTATTCAGCGCGACACTTGAACCCGTCGAAGTTCTGCAAAAAGCGTGGCGTGGGGTCAAAGAAATTGCCGAAAACGCTAACGCCGCGCATCTTCTGAAAGATATAACTTTGCTGCTCGAACCGGGCAGAAGCGTGATTGCCGACGCCGGAATTTGTTTAACGACGGTTTGCAATCGAAAAGTAAGACCCCTTCAAAATTCAAAAATTGATTCAGCGGAATCCAAAATCCAAAATCCAAAATCCAAAATCCCAGAGGATATTTGGCTTTTAACCGACGCGGGTTTCAACATCTTGCTTTCGATGGAAACTTACAAATGGTATTACCAGTTGATTTCCGCCGAAAGAGCCGATGAAGCGCACGATTTCCCCTATAAACTCGCCGGACCTTTGTGTGACGGCGGCGATGTCTATTTTGACATCGAAGGACAAAATCGTTTGCCCGATTACCGCCTTTTGCCGGAAAACGTTCAGCCAAACGAGATTTTAGCGTTATTAAACTGCGGCGCTTACTCAATCGCGCAAATGTTTCAATACAACGGGCGGCAGCTTCCGGCAATTGTTTTGATTAAAGAAACCGGTGAAGTTGAGTTGATTAGAAAACGCGATACTTTTGAAGATTTGCTGACAAATGATTTATTCTAACGGCAGAGTTGACGCGGTGGGAGACCGCCTATGAGAAGTTTTGGTTAGACACTCAACTTTTTCAATAAGGTCGCGTTTTTAACAGAGTATCTGCCCGCGCCTCGCGTCCAATGACTGGTTGGGTTTTTGCATTATTTAACGCGCAGGTTACTTTACACAAACGTCAACGATTGCAAGCGTATCTTCGATAAGCTGTGCCGGTGCTTTTTCAACGAACTTAGCTCTTCGAGTTTTGAAGTCAACCGACTTAACTTGCTCAACCATTACAAAGCCCATCAACGAAGACGAACTCGGCACGGGTAAATGAAACGGAACCCCGCGATTTGTATTTGTAATCGGGCAAACAATCGCTAAGCCCGTCGCTTTGTTAAAAAGAAAATTGCTGATGACCAGCGCAGGTCGCCTGCCTTTCTGTTCATGACCGGATTGCGGGTCAAAGGAAAGCGTAATAAAGTCGCCTTTTTCGGGAACGTAAGCCGACATTTACCATTCTTCCTTGCCGACAGGCTCGCCAAAATTTTCTTCGCTCGCCTCGTAATCGGCGGGCATCCGCGAAACCATTTCGGCTAAATCAAATTTCTTGTCGCTTATGGTTTGTTCAAACTCCGGCACAACAACATAAACTTTTGTTTTGTCAGGCAGGCGAACGTCCGTTGTCAAGCGAACTTGACCGTTTTCAATCTCGCCCTGAAAAGTTGTTACTTGCATAAAAGTTGCTCCTCAAAATTTGATTTTACGGCAATTGGGCAACAACTCAAAATTTCCAACTTCAAAATTCGTCGGTCGAAACGAGAAGATACCGAACACGGAGTTGAACCGAACCGCTTAGAGCGGTCGGTTAACCGAACTACTGAAGCGGTTTCGGTAGAGAGCGAAAGTTAGGCTTTTGGCGGAATGCGCGAATTTTAAGCTTTAAAAGTTCTCCGTTTTCCGCAAATATACACTAACTTTGTATTATACGGATAAATAAACAATTGTGTCTTACCATTCTGCACGGCGAACCATTGTCTTTAATATTTCCTTTTCCGCATCAGAAATGACAAGATTTGCTTGCTCGTAAATGTCTGCGAGTTGCGCTAAAGTCACGGCGCGAGTGCTGGCATCGCGGATGTTTGCAATAGTTTCTAAATTTTCGTGCAGAAGTTCTTGCGCTCTTTCAGTTTTTCCGTATTCGTGAAAGCGTGCGGCAAGTTCGTTATAAGCTGATGAACGAGCGGCAAGCTGCGGAACGGTTTCACAAAGCATGGCGGCTTCGTTTAAACATTCAATCGCTTTTCCCTCCTCGCCCAGATTTTTCTTTGCATCCGAAACACCGATTAAAGCAAACATTCGATTTGCCTCGTCGCGAATAGCCGCGATCGCCTGCCGTGCGAATTCATCTTTGTTCTGTTGTGTGCAAACTTGCGCGATTTGGGCGAGCGCCGATGTTTGTTCACTTTCACTGATGTTTTCCTGCGCGATCTCGATGGCGCGTTCGGTCTTTTCAGATTTGGCGAACTGGACGGCGATTGTTCCCAAAGTGGCAAAATGCGCGTGGCTGTCGCGGATGTCTCTGTCGCGCTGTGATTTTATCAGGGCGTAAGCCTCCTCCAAAGTTTCCAGAGCATCTTCGCGTTCGCCTTTTTCCCAAAAAACTCTTGAAAATCCAACCAGACACGTCGCAGTCTGTGTCGGGTCATTTACTAAATCAAGCGTCCGGTCAGCTAAATCAACGCTTCCCGCGCGTAGTTGCCCAATCGAAATGCCGGCGAGAAGGTTGTCTCGATACACGCCTTCGACATCTTCGGCAATCTTTTTTGCTTTATCGAATGTTTCGATGGCTTTATCATTTCTGCCGTTAGCGCGAAAATGCTCGGCGACATACTGCAAGGTTCTCGCCTTTTCTTCAGCGAAATCAGTTTCTTCCGCCGCCGAGACAGCTTCATCCAGAGCATTATTGGCTTGTTCGATTTTATTTTCCTTTTCGTAATGTTCGGCAATCAGTTGCAGAGCGTTGACTTTGGCTGCCGGGTATTCGATGCGGGCGAGCGTCTGCCGCGCCTCTGTCTCAAGATTATTAACTGTCTGCCGGTAAGCGATGATGCCGAGAGCGTGCGACGGATGGTCAAGCAGAGCGGTTATTTCAAAGGCTTTATCGAATTCACCGATATATGCTTTGCGGACTGCGATACGTTCTTTGGCTTCCGCCTGCAAACTCAAATCTTCAATCGATTCAACTAATTGCAGAGCATATTCGTCGTCGCTGGTTTCCGCGCATTTATATGCAACGCTTGATAGAAGTTGGTCGCGCACAAACGGGTCGTCAACCAAATCGGCTAATTGAGCCGCCAAATCAACCTCGCCTTTTTCGAGGTAACGCGGAACGATTTCCTTCATCGCTGCGCCGCGCCCGTCGGAGCTTTTGATGTTTTCGGCTAAAAATGTCGCGCAGGACAAAAGATTTTCCTGAGCTTGCTCAATCGGAATTAGGTGTTCTGTCATATTTTGTTTTCTGCTTTGTATTCTTTAAACGAAAACTCTGCGCAAGGTGTCGGGCATCCAATCGGATAACGATTTTGTCACTGAATCTGCGCCCGCTTCCCGCAGACGTTCAGCCGAAACGGTATTTGTAATGCCCAAAGTCTTCAAACCGGCTTGCTTGCCCGCCAGAATTCCCTGGGGCGCATCCTCAACAACCAGACAATCTCCGTGAACAATCGGGTTACCGCCGAGCGCCGTGCGTGCCGCGTCAATTAACCTGAAACCCGTCTGGTAACACTCTGGATTTGGTTTGTGCGCCGAAACATCTTCGGCGCTGACAATAATTGTAAAACAATCTCTTAAGGCTATTTTTTCCAAAACATATTCAATTTCTTCGCGCCGCGCCATGCTGACAATGCCGAGCGCGAAGTCTTTCGCCATTTTTCGCACAAAATTTTCTGCGCCTTCAAACAGCGGAACTTCCTTTTCAACCAGTTCGCGCCATCGCACCGTTTTTGCTTCAATAATTTCAGACGTTTTTTCTGCTGCTATTTCCTGTTCGGCGCGCATATATTGCGCACTCACAAAAGCTTTGTCGTCCATTCCGAGACACGAATAATAATGGTCTTCCGAGAGAGCAATGCCTTCTTTAGCAAAAATTTCCTGATACGCCTTCATATGCAGCGGCTCATCGTCAATAATTACCCCGTTAAAATCCATTAAAATTGCTTTGATCATTGTATAGAAGTGTTTCCTTTTAAATAAGTTAGAACGAAAGAAAGTATTTTAGCTTTGAAATTGCATTGCCGCAAAGCAGGTAAGAAAATATGCTCCATAATTAGATGAACCTTTGATCGAACATATTTCCGCGTCCCAAAATCCCATTCGGGTCAAAGGCTTTTTTCAGTTCCGCCATTTCGTTAATGAATCTCTCGCCGTACATCACTTGCAGATATTTACTCTTCAACTTTCCGATGCCGTGTTCCGCACTGATTGTGCCGCCGAGCATAACTGCCTGCGCGATGAATCTGCCGTATAAATTTCTTGCAGCCTTCGCTTCTTCATCCGTTTTCGGCAAAATGTTGGCGTGCAGATGAGCGTCGCCGATATGTCCGAAAATTACATAATCCAATCCGCTTTCACTCAACTTTTGTTGATAAAATTTCAGAAACGAAGCGAAATTTTCATCCGGAACAGCCATATCCGTTCCGACTTTACGCTGCCCGTACCGGACGATTCGTTCATTTACAGCAACCGGCAGCGCGTGGCGAAACTCACGCATTTTTTTGTGATCCTGCTCGCTCGTCGTAAACCAGGATGCGTCGAGTTCAGCGCGATGTTTCTCCAGCGTTGAGTTCCACTTTTCAAACAGCGCGTCTTCATTTTCGGCAGTCGTTTCCTGTTCGAAAAATACCGCACCCCGCACATTTTCAGGAACTTCCGGAAATTTTTCGTGGATGAATTTTAAAGAGTTTTCATCGAAATACTCTAAAACCGTCGCGTCAATTTGATTTTGGATTTTGGATTTTGGATTTTGGATTAAATCGTCATTTCCCCTTCGGGTTTGAAAAGATATTGCTCGGGTTTCATCGACAAACCCGAGCAAATCTTTTTCGTCTTTGAAAAATACAATGCCGCTTAAAAAACCTTCCGGCTTTTTCAAAAGTCTTAGTTTAATTTCCGTCACAATGCCGAGAGTTCCTTCGCTGCCGACGAACAAATCAATTGCGTCCAGATTTTCATCCGAGAAATAACCGGAAGTGTTTTTCCGCACGAACGGCTGCTGATAAGTCGGAACTTTCGCTTTTATCTTGTGTCCGCCTTCAGTTTTGAGTTCAATAAATCCGTCTTTTGCCAAAACTTCGCCGCGTTTTAATTTGAGAAAATCGCCGCTCGGCAAAACAATTTCAAGCTGCTCGACAAACTTTCGGGTGGCGCCGTATTTAAAGCTTTGCGCGCCGCTCGCATTAGTGGCAACGGTTCCGCCAATCTGACAACTCCATTCGGTCGGGTCAGGCGGATAAAATAAGTTTTTCGCGCCCACCGCCTTTTGCAAATCGGTCAAAACCACGCCGCTCTGGACAACCGCAAATTGCTCTTGTTCGTTTATTTCTTTTATTTGATTAAACTTTTCGAGCGAAACGACGAAACCGCCGAAAGGAATCGCGCCGCCGACGGTTCCCGTTCGCGCACCGGATACGGTCACGGAGATTTTTTTTTCGTTAGCTTCTTTGAGGATTTCCGCGATTTCCTTTGGCGTGTTCGGAATAAACAGTTTGCTTGCATATCCGCCCTGCAGATTGCTCGCGTCCGTCAGATAGTTTTGCAGTTCGTCCGTTTGAGTTTTTACTTGCATATTTTTCTAAGCCAGCGTTACTTGTCTTTCACGCAAGTATTTAAGCCGGTCGCGCAGTTCGGCGGCTTGTTCAAACTTCATTTCTTTAGCGGCTTGGCGCATTTCGAGTTCGAGACCGTTAATGGTTTGTTTTAATTGTTTCGGTGAGTATTCTTCAAATTTATCAAACTCAAGCGGAACTTTGAAGTAATCGGCTTCATACGCCGTGACCAGCGTTGATTCGATAGATTTGACAATGGTGGTCGGCGTAATACCGTGCTCCGCGTTGTATTGCTCTTGAATTTCTCTACGCCGTTCGGTCTCGCCGATGGCTTTTTTCATCGAATCGGTGATGCGGTCGGCATAAAGGATTGCTTTTCCGCCCGCATTTCTCGCAGCGCGTCCCATCGTTTGAATCAGCGACCGTTCGGAACGCAGAAAACCTTCTTTGTCGGCATCGAGAATTGCGACGAGTGAGACTTCCGGCAAGTCCAAGCCTTCGCGCAGAAGATTTATTCCGACCAGCACGTCAAATTCACCGCGCCGCAAATCACGCAGGATTTTTATTCTTTCGAGCGTCAGGATTTCCGAATGCAGATAATTGACTTTGACGCCGACTTCGGAAAAATACTCGGTTAAATTCTCCGACATTTTCTTGGTCAGAGTCGTTACAAGGACGCGCTCGTTCCGCTCGGCGCGCACCCGGCATTCCTCCAGCAAATCATCGATTTGACCTTTCACCGGGCGCACCTCGACAATCGGGTCAAGCAGACCGGTCGGGCGAATAACTTGTTCGATAACTTCGCCCCCACTCTTTGTCAGTTCATAAGGTCCGGGCGTCGCGGAAACGTAAATCGTTTGTCCGATGCGATGTTCAAATTCTTCAAAACTGAGAGGACGGTTGTCCATCGCTGACGGCAGACGGAAACCGTATTCAACCAAATTGCTTTTGCGCGAACGGTCGCCTTTGTACATCGCGCCGAGCTGCGGAACGGTTTGGTGCGACTCGTCAATCACCATTATGGCGTTTTCGGGCAGATAATCGAGCAGGGTCGGCGGCGGCGCGCCTGCGGGCTTCCCCGTTAAATGACGCGAATAATTTTCGATGCCGCGGCAAAAACCCATCTCTTTGATTAATTCGAGGTCATACATCGTGCGCTGGTGAAGCCTTTGCGATTCAACGATTTTTCCCTGTTTTATTAATTCTTCTTCCCACCAAACGAGTTCGTCTTTAATAGTTTTGAGGGCTTTCTTAATTGTCGGCTTCGACATCACATAATGCGATTTCGGATAAATCGGCAGGCGCGACTCGTGTTTAAATAAAACTTCACCCAGAAGCGGGTCAATCGTATAAACCGCGTCAACTTCATCGCCCCAAAATTCGATTCTGTAAGCTTGTTCCTGATAACTCGGATAAACTTCGACGACATCGCCTCGCACGCGAAAAGAACCGCGCTCAAATTCGATATGCGAACGCTCATACTGCAATTCGACCAGTCTTTTTAAGAAATCTTCCCGCTTTAATTGCTGTCCGGCTTCGACAAAGAAAATCATTCCGAAATAGGCATCCGGGTCGCCGAGTCCGTAGATGCAGGACACGGAAGCGACCACAATGACATCAGTCCTTTCAAAAAGCGCCCGCGTCGCGCTCAGGCGAAGCCGGTCAATCTCGTCGTTTATCGTCGCTTCTTTTTCGATATACAAATCAGAGGCGGGAACATACGCTTCCGGCTGGTAATAATCATAATAAGAAACAAAATATTCGACGGCGTTTTCGGGGAAAAATGTTTTGAATTCCTGATAAAGTTGCGCGGCAAGCGTTTTGTTATGCGCAAGGACAAGCATCGGACGCTGAACTTCCTGAACTACGTTGGCAATCGTAAACGTTTTACCGCTTCCCGTGATGCCAAGCAAAACCTGGTCTTTCGTGGCATTATTAAGTTCCCTGACGATTTGCTCGATGGCTTGCGGCTGATCGCCTTTTGGGACGTTTTCTGAAACTAATTTAAATTGCATTTGATACAACAGTGTTACAAAGTTTTTATTCTATTTTACTTCGTAACCCGTCAGTCTGTCATTAGAGCGATGGGATTTTAAATCGCTTCAAATTAATAATAAAAAACTTGCAACTCGAACCTTTACCAATTTTAAAAATAATATTAGAGTTAGGTTGTTTATAAATTCCATCTAAAGCTTATCAAAATATGTCGGCAGTAAAGACGGTTTTAGAAACTGACGTTCCCGGTTTGTCTCTAATTCATCGGGGTAAAGTTCGTGACGTTTATGAAATTGACAGTAAACATTTATTATTGGTAGCAACCGACCGAATTTCAGCCTTCGACTGCGTCTTGCCGACCCCGATACACCGTAAAGGTGAAGTGCTGACCGCCTTGTCATCCTTTTGGTTTGAGTTCTTAAAGCCGTTGGCGAAAAATCATCTGATCACTACCAATCTTAATGAAATGCCAAACGTTGTCCAGGAGTCGGAAGAACTCGAAAGGCGTTCGATGCTCGTCAAAAAAACAAACGTCTTCCCCGTTGAGTGCGTTGTGCGCGGATATTTGGAAGGTTCAGGATGGAAAGATTACAAACAGACAGGCGAGATTTGCGGTCATCATTTACCTGTCAATCTAAGGCAGTGCGAGAAACTTCCCGAGCCGATTTTGACGCCTGCTACCAAAGCAGCAACGGGACACGATGAAAACATCAACGAAGTAGAGTTTGCAGAAATTGTCGGAGTGAAAAACGCAAAAAAGTTACGTGCGCTGTCGCTCGAAATTTATAAAAAAGCCAGCGATTACGCTTTCACGCGCGGAATTATTATTGCCGATACAAAGTTTGAATTTGGTTTGGACGAAGCCGGCAACATTCTACTCATTGATGAAGTTCTGACACCTGATTCTTCTCGTTTTTGGTCAGCCGAAACTTATTCGCCGGGCAAATCGCAGCCGTCTTTCGATAAACAATTTGTCCGCGAATATTTGGAGACTCTCGACTGGAACAAACAACCGCCCGCGCCGGCTCTGCCCGATGAGATTAGTAAAGCGACAACTGCACGATATTTACAGGCTTACCGGATTTTGACAGGAGATGAATTAATGGAAAATTAAAAATGGAAAATTCTGCGAACTATCGTACAATCATTTTCCATTTTCCATTAAAGACTTATGCAGATACACGACCGGATGGAAATTTTAATTGAAGAAATGCTGAACGGGCAAATTTTGCTCAACGAAGCCATTTCGGAATTTGAAAAGCTTTATATTCAAAAGGCTCTAATGCGCTACGGCGAGCATCTTTCAAATACGGCGAACGCTCTCGGAATTCACCGTAACACGCTTTCAAAACGTGTTTCGACTTATCAAACGCCGCCAAAAACCCCAAAACGGTTATTGAAAAGACGCCCCCGCTAATTCTTGTGATTTTTTGTTTGCAAAACTTCCACTTGATCACCAACTCTAATAACCGCACCGACATTTTCTGCAATTAAATTTTGTCCAAACAAGATTTTTTTCTTGATGCTTCTTTTCAGAATGCGATAACTTGCCAGTGTTTTAAGCGGTTCAACTCCCTGTTTTTCGCCGCTCATCTGGTCAATCGTCGTGACAACGCAACGCGCGCACGGCTTGACGACGTGAAACACAACCGCGCCGATTTTAATTTGCTTCCAATTGTCTTCGGCAAAAGCGTCTGAACCGGACACGACAAAATTCGGGCGAAAACGGTTCATCGGCACCGGCTTTTCAAGTTTTTCATTTAAATCCCGCAGCGAGTTTTCGCCGATTAAAAGAAACGGATAAGCGTCGGCAAAACTTACAATATCATCTTGATGCGCGGCATAAAAATAATTTACCTTGCGTACAGTTTCCGGCGGCATTAAAACAAGTCGGCAGTTCGTTTGCAGCACGCTACTAAAAAATTTGTTCACGTCATTTTCATAAACATTTGCTCGACATCGACTCTGCCAAATCTTAACGGAAACTGTTTCCTTCACTAAAGGCTCGAACGAAATCATTTTCTCGCACGAAGTATGCGAGACGCGCAGACTTCGCTCTAGTATCTCAACATCTATAATCGCCATTTTTGGAAAATCACGTTGTGTTAAAAATTTTCCGTTTTCATCGATAAGCATCCAACGCCTGTCAAATTCGAGACCGCGTTTTTTGACAATCGAATCGGTTAGCGAAATACCTCCAAGAGACTTAATCGGATAAACAATTATTTCGGAAATGTGCATAAAGTTGATAACAGCGTTGTCAGATTTTCTTACATATTTTATTAAAGAGTGGCTTGACAATGCTGCCTATTTTTTATATATTAGCACTCACTAGATATGAGTGCCAATAAATTAAATGGAGCACTTTATCTTATCTAATATTATCTAAAAAGGAGAATAAACAAATGGCTACAACAATTAAACCATTACACGATAGAGTAATCATTCGTCGAATCGAAGAAGGCGAACAGGTTCGAGGCGGAATCATTATTCCTGATACGGCAAAAGAAAAACCGCAGGAAGGCGAAGTTATCGCTGTTGGTGAAGGCAAATATAAAGAAGACGGCTCGCGTCAAACTTTGGATGTTAAGGTCGGCGATCGCGTTTTGTTCGGTAAATACAGCGGTTCGGAAATCAAAATTGACAACGAAGAATTATTGATGATGCGTGAAGACGAAATTCTCGGAGTTATTGAACGCGCCAGTGCGAACGCAAGCTAGTTTTAGTTTAGCGTTTTTTATTTATTAAAAGACAAATATCAACAAATATTTTAGAAAACCAGGAGACTTATAGTTATGGCAAAGCAAGTAGTTCACGGCGAAGATTCGCGCGCAGCAATTTTGCGCGGCGTTAATCAACTCGCAGACGCAGTAAAAGTTACATTAGGTCCGAAGGGACGCAACGTTGTTATTGATAAAAAATTCGGTTCGCCGACTATCACTAAAGACGGCGTAACCGTGGCAAAAGAAATCGAATTAAAAGATAGTTTGGAAAATATGGGCGCGCAGATGGTGCGTGAAGTCGCCAGCAAAACCAGCGATGTCGCCGGTGACGGAACAACTACCGCGACTGTTTTGGCGCAATCAATCTTTAAAGAAGGCGTTCGCACGGTTGCGGCGGGTGCAAATCCGATGGCACTTAAACGCGGAATTGAAAAAGCAGTCGCCAAAGTAGTAGAAGAAATTCAACGAATGGCGAAACCTGTTTCGGGCAATGACATAAAACAAGTCGGAACGGTTTCGGCAAACGGCGATACAAACATCGGACAGAACATTGCGGATGCAATGGAAAAAGTCGGCAAAGACGGCGTAATCACGGTTGAAGAATCGAAAACGATGGACACTACTCTCGAAGTTGTCGAAGGTATGCAGTTTGATCGCGGTTATCTTTCACCGTATTTTGTAACCGACCCGGAAAGAATGGAAGCAGTACTCGAAAATCCGTACATTCTCATCAACGAAAAGAAAGTTTCTTCGATGAAGGATTTGCTCCCGATTCTCGAACAGGTTGCCAAACTCGGCAAGCCTCTTTTGATTATCGCGGAAGATGTCGAAGGTGAAGCTCTTGCAACATTGGTCGTCAACAAATTGCGCGGAACCCTGAACGTCGCGGCAGTTAAAGCTCCCGGCTTCGGCGACCGCCGTAAAGCGATGCTCGAAGATATTGCGGTCATGACCGGCGGAAAAGTCATCAGCGAAGACATGGGTGTCAAACTCGAATCAATCACTGTGGAAGATTTGGGACAAGCCGCAAAAATCACGATTGACAAAGACAACACAACTGTCGTTGACGGAAACGGTTCGGACGCTGAAATGCAGGGACGAGTAAAGCTTATTCGTAATCAAGTAGAAGAAACTTCTTCGGATTACGACCGCGAAAAATTGCAGGAACGGCTCGCCAAATTGGTCGGCGGGGTAGCAATTATCAAAGTCGGCGCGGCAACCGAAACCGAAATGAAAGAAAAGAAAGCCCGTGTTGAAGACGCGATGCACGCAACGCGCGCGGCGGTCGAGGAAGGAATCGTTGCCGGCGGCGGCGTTGCATTAGTTCGCGCTTCGCGTGTTCTCGACGATTTCAAAACTGATGGTGAAGATGCCGATGAGCAAATCGGCGTGACGATTGTCAAACGCGCACTCGAAGAACCGCTTCGACAAATCGCTCAAAATGCAGGTGCGGAAGGCGCGGTCATTGTCGGTAAAGTTCGTGAAGACGAAAGCGAAAACTTCGGCTTTAACGCGTCAACCGAAAAATTTGAAGATCTCGTTGCGGCTGGGGTCATTGACCCGGCGAAAGTGACCAGAACCGCGCTTCAAAATGCGGCTTCAATCGCCGGACTGATGTTGACCACCGAAGCAATGATTGCCGATATTCAGGAAAAAGATGAACACGGCGGTATGGGCGGCGGAATGCCCGGCGGTATGGGCGGTATGGGAATGGGAATGTAATCTGATTTTCGATTATCAAATTAGCAAGCGGCTTCATCTTGACAGATTGAAGCCGCTTTATTTTTTATAATTTATGGTAAATCGCCTAAATATACTCAAAAGCATATTTCCACAGCCTAACGACAATTTAATAATAGTTTGAGCGAACTTTTTTTTAGTATTCTTTTGCCTTAATCAAATATTGCTTTCAAAAATATACAAGTAACCAAACATTAAAAACTTGCATCTAAGTTGTCTGATTCCCTAAAAAAATTGACACTAAGCTACTTGATTTTTTGCTAACTCTTTTTGATTTTTCTTGATCAATTTTGTAATTTTCATTAAGATCTTTTTATATCTTATAATTGTTGCTTTTATTACAAGTCAAAAAATAATTGTTCTTTTAAGAAATATTTGATTTTTTCCTTAAGTAAAAAGTAATTTTAACTTTTTATCTCTAGCAGGTTTGTTCAACATTAAAAAATTATGAAAAAATTATTGTCGATATTTATCGCCATTTTGGTCTGTGGCGCGTTAGGTAATGTTTTTTGGACGCCTTCAAAAGCACAAACTCCGGCTGTCGATTCGCCATCCGAATCGATAAAACTGCAAACTTTTACCAAGTTAATCGAATCAGCCAAACAGACCGGAGCGGTGCGCGTTATTGTCGGTCTCAAATCAGACTTCAAGCCTGAGGGTAACATGAGTCGTCCGGAAGTTTCGAACCAGCGTTTTGACATCAAACGGGCTCAAGGCGATTTTCTTAAACGTTTCCAATCTCTGCGCGTTACGCAAGTCAAACAATTTGAATACATTCCCTTTGTGGCGTTTGAAACAGATGCGGCGACGCTCAAGCAAATGAAGAACGACCCGCAAATTGCAAGTATCGAGGAGGACGAGCTTTCCGACCCTACACTTGTCGAAAGCACGGCTCTGATTGGCGCGCAGGCAGCTTGGAGCAGCGGATTTTCGGGGGCTGGACAGGCTATTGCCATTCTGGATTCAGGTGTTGACAAATCCCATCCTTTTCTCGCCGGTAAAGTCGTTTCCGAAGCGTGTTACTCAACAAATTCTATCGCAAGCTCTGCCACCAGCGTTTGTCCAGAAGGCGTAACCCAATCAATTGCTGAAGGTTCAGGTGTGCCTTGTTTGATTAACGGCTGCGCTCACGGAACACACGTTGCAGGAATCGCGGCGGGTCGCAGTGCAAGCTTTAGCGGGGTCGCTAAAGATGCGAATATTATCGCCGTTCAAGTTTTCTCAAAGATTGATAATGCAGAAAAGTGCCCAGCTAACTCTAACCCTTGCACTTCCGCTTTTGTAAGTGACTCACTAAAAGGGCTTGAGCGCATTTATGCTTTGAGCAGTTCAATGAAGATTGCCGCCGTTAATATGAGTATCGGAAGTGGTCAATATTTTTCTAGCTGTGATGTTCAACAAGCCTCTCGCAAAGCTATCATTGACAATTTACGGTCGGTTAACATAGCAACTGTTGTTTCTTCCGGAAATAGCAGCTATACAGATTCGCTCAGCTCTCCGGCTTGTATTTCGAGCGCAGTCAGCGTCGGAAGCACGGGCGACGGCAGTTCCGGTGCGACTGTCGACGTTGTTTCCGGTTTTTCGAATAGTATAACATCTCTTAACTTACTTGCTCCGGGAAGTTGGATCAGGTCATCAATTCCGGGCGGCGGATTCCAAAATTATTCGGGAACTTCAATGGCGGCGCCACACGTTGCCGGAGCGTGGGCGATTCTCAAACAAAGTGTTCCGGATGCTAGAGTTACGCAAGTATTGAACGCTTTAGCAAATACTGGACAGCCCGTTACAGATACCCGCAACGAAATTGTCAAACCGCGCATAAAAATTCCCGAAGCTCTCAGCGCGCTTGCGGGA
>MWVV01000219.1_pt1 | contig 20818 bp, 23 predicted proteins | sample 1047281 | NCBI WGS metagenome assembly MWVV01 (sample SAMN06349986, study PRJNA376086) | soil metagenome | isolation source: PT-2 sample Antarctic (ecotone) soil | place: Antarctica | collected 2015-01-13 | reverse complement strand
GATATAAAAGATTCCAGTTTGCAAGCGAGCGCAGCCAACTGTAATCACTGTCGGTGTGTTTCTGGTCGTGGTTGCCTTCGATGGCAACGACCGGAATTCCGGCGTCTTTGAGCAGGCTTAAACCGGCGAAAGCGTAATTCATCGTTTCGGGCGGCACGTTTCTTTTATGAAAAAAATCGCCGCACATAATCACGAAATCAACTTTTTCGGCAATGGCGTATTTTTGCAGAACATCAATCCACGCGTCGAAAAAATCGCGCGGGCTTTCGTTAAGCTGATAACGCGTGCAGCCAAGGTGAACGTCGGAGATATGCAGAAATTTCATAAATTTATTATATCAAAACTACGGGTTCGCGCCCGTGTCTTAAAATCGAAAATCTATGCGGATTTTTTATTTGCTTTCGGCTTAATTTTAGTTTTGCCTTTCGCCGATGTTTTTCCGTTTGTTTTCATTCCGGCGTCGATTAAATTTTTTGCTCTCCGAGCGCCCGCGCGTCCGAGCGGTTCAAATCGTTTGCCTTTGGCTTCGTTGTATGAAATGAAAAAATGCTCGATTTCATTGACCAGAACATCGTTTAAATCGTCGAGCGATTTGACGTGCGCGTGAATGTTAGATTTTGCGGCAACGGCGACCAGGCGGTCGTTGCGGACGGTTTCGCCGCTCCGTTCGGTTTGATTGGCTTCGATGACGCCGACCAATCTTGCTGCGACGATGCAGCCGGCAAACGCCGGTTCGTCCATCAAAACCAGCACGTCGAGCGGGTCGCCGTCCTCACCAAGTGTGTTCGGCACGAATCCGAAATCAAACGGAAAATAATTGCCGACGGGCAGCACGCCGCTCAATTTGAAAAGTTTCAACTCCTCGTCGAACGTGTATTTATTGCGGCTGCCCTTCGGCGTCTCGATAACGACGTTCAAATTTCCGCCGTCAAAAGCGGTCAGTTTATCGAGGTTGCTCGCCGGTCTTTTCGGCATAAAAATATTTTTATCTCCTGTCTACGTTTAATTTATTAAATCAGTAGCAAATATAAAATTTTATGACAAGCGTACGAAACGGGCGCGCAAATAAAAAAGAGAGTCGTAAAATAAACTCTCTTTTTTGTGTTTTGTTTGTGAGTAAAAATCACTTTTTTTTCTGCGATGGTGCGGCGGCGTCTTTCGGCGTAACGTAAAACGGTCGGTGCTGGACAACGAGTTCTTTTTCTTCGTAAATGCCGTCGCCGTTTAAATCGACTTTAACCTGCAGTTTGTTCTTTTTGCCCTGCTCGCGCCTTGTTTCGCCCGCGTCGTAAGCGATGCTGTATTGGTTGCGGAGCAGCCCGTTGATTGAATTTAAAACCGACGGCAATTCACCGGGAAAAGTTACGGGAAAAAATGCGCCGCCCGATTCTTTGGCAATCGTTCCCATCGCGTTCGCCGCCTGCGCGAAATCGAGTCTGCCCGGCATTCCCGTGATGTCGCCTTCGGCTGAAAGGCGGTCTTCGTAAAGTTTCAAAAACAAATTGCCCGTGCCAATAATATAAATCGGAACGCCCGCTTCCTGCACGATTTTGCGCGCTTCGCCGTAATTTATTCGGCTGAAAGTGTCGATGCCGCTCGTTACCAGAAGAATGGCGCGGCGCTTTGCTTTGACCGCGACCATTCCGCCGTATTGCGCCGTGCGCTCCTTGGAGTTTTCCAGCACAACCGAATCGCCGCGCCCGCCGAGAAGCGAAAATTTCAAGGCGTCGTAGATATTGTTTTCACGAAAAGCGGGCGAGTTGCGCAGCAGCAAATCCACCGTTTGGCGCAGACGGTTCGGGTCGTTCGTAAAATCGGTAATCGGAGTCGGACGAATATCAAATGCGATGACAGAGGCGTAATCGTCCGGCGCTTTAATAAATTTCGACAGAAAATAAGCGACCGGACGAACGACTTCCGCCGTTCCCGATTCTTGACCCCGACTGCCGTAAAAGCCGAACATCTCCGACCATTTGCTGTATTCGACGACCAAGGACACGGTAATCGGCGCTTCGGGCATCGCAAAATTCGTGATGTCCTGCTTGACGCCGTTCTCGAAAACGGCGAAGTTTTCCTTCTTCAAGCCGGCTATGATTTGTCCGGTTTTTTTGTTATAGACGACGGCATCGACGTTGATGATATTGGTTTTGATTTTTAAAACTTCCGGGTCGACGACCGCGTTTTTTTCTTCTTCTTCCTGCTTGCGGCGCGCTTCTTCCTGACGGGCTTCTTCTTCGGTTCGCGGCGCGGGACGTTCGTTCTTCTTTTGATTGCCTTTCTGGTTGTCGGATTTTTGCGGACGCGACTGCGCGAAAACTGCGGAAACTTGCGTGAAGACGAAAACAAACGAGATTGCGAAAATAATCGTCGCTAAAAAACGGCGCGTGAAAAAAGATTGCATAAGGAATTGCCTCTGTCGGAAAATTTTAACTTTAGATACAAATTCTGCGCCTTTGGTTGGAAGAAAGCAAGAGAAAGACAATTAAGAATTAAGAATTACAGAATAGCTTCTTTTAATTCTTAATTCTTAATTCCTAATTGATAATTAACTTTATGGTTGGATTTCGATGCGCACGTCGAATGCGCCGGAGTTGTCGTTTAAGTTGCCTTCGTTGACGCCTAAAAAGAGCGCGCCGTCGCGCGTCGCGGTGAATTCGCGCCCGCCGCCGACGAATATAAAATCGTTGTTGTCGTCGCCGACAACGGCAATCAATCCGCCGGTCGCGCTTTGCGGCATCAATTTTTGAGTGTCGGGCAAAGATGCGATGCCCTCGGCTGTCGCGTAGCGTCCGACGCCGAGCGAAACGCGTCCCGCGCCCGTAATTCTGATGCGCTGCCCGGCGCGCACGACGAAACCGGAATTGGTCCAGCCGTTCGACGTGTTGTCGGCAAGCACGCGCACGTTTATCGTTATCGGTTTTACTTTCGCGGCGGAAACAGCAGCCGCCGCCGCCGAATTTGTGTTCGTCGAAGTTTGCTGATTTGTCGGTTGCCCGCCGCCGTTGTTTGAATAAGACGCAGTTTGAACGGCAGCGGCGTTGTCAAAGGAAATCGATTCGACTTCGCTCGCGTTGTAATTTAACTGTCGCGCCCGCGCGCCGTCGCCGACGACGACAGTGAAACGTCCGCCGCCGAAGCTGACGATTTTGCCTTTGATGACGCTGCCGTCCTTAAGCCGGATCGTATCGGCGAAAACCGCGACGGCTGCGATCGAAGCAAGTGCGAAAACGCTGACGACTTTGAAAAACTTTGATTTAAGCGACATATTTCCTCCGTGAATTCTCGTGTTTTCGATGCTGTTTAATATCTGAAGCGAGTTTTGTCCGCGTTGAAACTTTTCCGCTTTGTCGGATGCCGCGCCGTTTGAAAAGGGTTGCGTAAATATACGGGCGGCTGTCAAATCGAAATTATACACAAACTATTTAATGTTGAATAACATTTTAACGGGCAGATTTTTGAAAACAAATACTCCGACGCAGCCGAAAATTATTTGACCGCCTTGACCCTCGCCCGCCCGAATTCGCTTAAAAGCAATTTCATTCGCCCGACCGCCGCCGCGTGCGCCGCGCCGTTACTCGCCAGAACGCCGTTATAATTGTGAACATTGCGCGTGTTGTAGACGATGCGTCTGCCGAAAAGGTCGGTCATCTCGCCGCCCGCTTCTTTAAGAATAATTTCGGGCGCGCACGTGTCCCAATGTTTCGTGCGCGGCGAAAGATGTATATACAAATCGCATTTTCGCTCGGCGATTAAGCCGATTTTTAAACCGACAGAGCCGCGCCCGACTTCTCTTTTAAAGCCGAAACTCTCTGAGACGCGCGACATTTTCGAGCTTCGATGGCTGCGCGAGACGGCTAAATTCATCGTTGCGAAATCGGTTTCGTCCGAAACTTGAAGACGCTGCGGCTCGCCGTCGTTTTCAATCGAATAAGCGCCCGCGCCGCGTGCCGCGTAATACAGACAATTTTCCGTCGGCAGAAAAACGACGCCGAGAACCGGCGCACCCGCTTCGCTCAAACCGATTTGCACGGCGAAGTCGTTGTTTCCGTCAACAAAACCCTGCGTTCCGTCGAGCGGGTCGATAATCCACGCGCGCTTTTTCGACAGTCTTTCCAAATCATCCGTTTCTTCTTCGGACAAAATGCCGTCATCGGGAAAGTTTTCAAACAAGCCTTCGCAAATAATTTTACTGGCGGTTCGGTCAGCAATCGTTACGGGTTCGGAAAACGTGTCGGCTTGAATTTTTTCTTCGACCTCAAAGCCCTTTGCGTAAAAATCAAGAATAATCCCGCCCGCTCTGCGCGCTAAATCGACGGCGACTTCAAGTTCCTTTTCAAGCATTACCGAAAATCTAACACAGAAAACATCAAGCCGCGAACGAACAGAAAAACACGCGAAAAGTTTTATAAAACAGCTTTCGTGTTCCTTAGTATTTGCGCGCGGCTCGATGTTTTTTCGCTCAAATAAAAATGCCACAACAGACGCGCGGCGACCGCGCGCAGCGGCGTCCAGCGCTCGGCAATTTTCAGAAACTCGTCAGCAGTCGGATTTCCTTCAAGGTTCTTTAGTTTTCGCCACGCGACGTGCAGCGCCAAATCGCCGCGCGGCATTAGGTCGGGGCGCCCGAGCGCCATCAACAAGTAAATGTCCGCTGTCCAATCGCCGATGCCTTTTATCTTTTTCAGTTCGTCTTTTACCGCATCGTCCGGCAGATTTTCGAGCGACTGCAAATTCAGTCTTCCGTCCCTGACCGCGCTTGCCAAATCTTTTACATAAATCGTTTTTTGCCGCGAAAAATACGCGGCTCTGAATTCTTCGTCCCGCAGACGCAAAACATTTTCGGGCGTAACGTCGACAATCTTTTCCTTTAATTTATTGAAAGCCGATAATGCAGACGCGACCGAAACCTGCTGTTCCAAAATAATGTGAACGAGCGTGGCAAACGTAGCCTCGCGCTTCCAAAGAGGCGGCGTGCCGTAAGTTTGAAAAATCGAAGCCAAATCGGAATCGGCGCGCGCCAGTTTTTTGCAGGCAAGGCTAAGTCGTTTTTCGTCGAGCGCTGCGAACGGCGCGCCCGGTAATTTTGTTTTCATTGCAGTAATCAATAAAATACGAGATTAACATAAAGCCCGCGCTCCGAACTTTTATGAACATTCGTCAAACAGCCGCTATTTATTTCGCGCTTCAATCGCTCGCGGTCGCGGCGTGGTGGCTGACGCTCGTCTTTATTCCGTCCTCGCGCTCGTATTTCCGAATGAGCGACGGTTCGGACGCGACCTTACTAGGGTTTTGGCTGCCGGATTTACTGCTGCTCGCAACGGGTTCGTTTGCCGCAAGCGCGTTTTGTTTTCTTGACAGCAAGTTGATGATTTCGCCTTCCGCGTGGTTCGTCTGCGGCGCGGCGAGTTACGCGGCTTTGTATTGTCTAGCGTTCGCGCTTCTGACCGATTCGGGCTGGCTCGGCGCAACCTTGATGCTGCCCGCAATGCTTTGGAACGGATGTTTCGCCATCGCTTTATCAAACTTCAAAAATCAAATCTTTCGGACGGGGAAAGATTCGTCGTCCGGCTGGATTCTGGCAAAAACTATAACGCAAATAATTATTGTTTGGGGTTTAATTCTTTTCGTTTTCCCGTCGCTGATTGTGCGGCTCGAAGACAAACTCAGCATATCGCGGCTAAACTTTCCGTTTCAAAAAATCATTGCCGCCGCCGCGTTTGTCGCCATCAGCCTCGTCGGTTTAACGAGCGCCTACACAATGTCGCGCGTCGGGCGCGGAACGCCTTTGCCGCTCGACGCGGCAAGTAAATTAGTCGTCGTCGGAACATATCGTTTCGTTCGTAATCCGATGGCGATTTCCGGCGTCGGTCAAGGCTTGGCAGTCGCGCTTTTCTTAGGCTCGCCGCTCGTTTTGATTTATGCGCTGATGGGCGCATTCATCTGGCAATTTATTTTTCGCCCGCTCGAAGAAGCGGATTTACAACAACGCTTCGGCGCGGATTATGAAAATTATCGCCGCGCAATTCGCTGCTGGATTCCAGCGCGCAAGCCTTACCAGACGGACGAAATCGCGTTTTCGTCAAACTCCTCTGAACCGCCGTCCGGCAAAATGTGAACAATCCGCGACGCGCCTTTCGCTTTCAAAAACGGCGACAATAAACCGACTCGATGACAATTTGCGCGCGGCTCTTTGTGCTTGGTCAAAGGCTGCGATTCGGAACAAAGGATTGCCGTTCGCATCTCCGCCGACAACTCCAAAATTCTTTCGATTCCCGACGCAAAATCTTCCGGCTTCGGCTTATTCTTCCCGCCGCATTCGGGGAGCCACTCGTAACCGATTTTGTTTTCCAGCAGATTCGCCTGCAAAACCGCGCCGTTAAACTGTACCCAGCGCGACCGCGCGACGCTTCGGACATCCGCCAGAAAAGCGATTTTGTATTTTTGCAGAAGTGCGAGAAAGTCTTTCCACGCGTGCCGCCCGTGTCCGATGGTATAAACGATTATCAATTGATTTTCCACAAATTTTTTATGCTCGTCTGCTGCTAATCTTTAGTTTCATAATTTTCTTTATGCCGTTTCATTAAAGTCTGATAAACTTCATCGTTTTTGGCAAGATAGTATTTTTCGGAAAAGATGACTGCTGATTCGGCTTTAACTTTGTCTTCTCCTGCAATCGGAATCACTTCGCGCGTGCCTTTTTTGTATTTTCTTCCGCTCGGATGGTTGGCGTAGCGCCGCGCGCGCGTAATACCCATCTGCAAGAATTTGCGCGCCATATCCATACCGACAAAATCTTCTTTTTTCTTGTATTTGAGAAAAAGCTCATAGATTTTACCGCTCGATTCACGGGCAATCTGCGGCGTCTTAAAACGCCAGTGCGGGAGAATTTCGGATTTATACGGCTCGACAAGCAGGACGCCCTGTTCGCCTTTTCCGACGCGATATAAATCCGGTCGCCTGCGCAAATCCAAATTTTTGTAGTCAAGCGAATAATCAAATTTAGCGCTCATCTTTTCAGTATAATAAAAATCCGCTGAGAGTTAGTGAATATCAATCGGTTTGATAAAAACCATGTTCTAATGTGGTAAAAACTTGTAAAGCTATTTCTTTATTTAAACGCCCGCCGCATTGATTTCTTCAATAGTTGCGGGGTTTTCCAATGCAGATAAATCACCCACGTCTTCACCCAAGAATGCCGAACGAATTACGCGGCGCATCACTTTGGCATTGCGGGTTTTCGGCAATGCAGAAACGAAATAAACCTTTGACGGCGCGAGCGGTTTACCCATATCTTTGGCGACGAGTTTTTTTAGTTCCGACTCTAAAGCAGCGGACTGAAAATCCGCGTCTCTACGATTTAATACGCAGAACGCGACCATCGCCGTGCCTTTCATTTCGTCGGGAATGCCGATAACGGCAGCTTCGGCGACATTTTTGTGCGCCACTAATAAACTTTCCACTTCGGCAGGTCCGACGCGCTTGCCCGCGACTTTCAGCGTATCGTCCGAACGCCCCAAGATATAAAAATGTCCGTCGGCGTCCTGCATCGCCCAATCGCCGTGAACCCAAACGTTTTCAAAGCGCGACCAATAAGTTTCCAAATATCTTTCCGGCTCTTGCCAAAAGCCGCGCGCCATTCCAATCCAAGGCTTTCGGATTGCCAATTCGCCGACTTTCCCAAGTTCGACTTGTTCGCCTTTGTCGTCCAAAACGCAAGCGTCAATTCCCGGACACGGCGCGGGAAATGAGCAAGGCTTTTGCGGAAGAAGCGGATTTCCCATCAAAATCCCGCCGGAGATTTCCGTGCCGCCCGAATAATTTATAATCGGCAATTTACTGTTGCCGACTTTTTCAAACAGCCACCACCAAGGCGCGGGATTCCAAGGCTCGCCCGTCGAAGCGAAGGCGCGTAAGGAAGAAAGGTCGTGCTTTTTCGGCAAATCGTCGCCTTTCGTCGCCAGCGCGCGAATGAGCGTCGGCGAGATTCCCAAGATTTCAACTTTATGTTTCGCGCAGAACTCCCACATTCTATCGGCTTCCGGGTAATCGGGCGCGCCGTCGTAAATGCAAATGGTCGCGCCGTTCAGAAGCGCGCCGTAAATCAGCCACGGTCCCATCATCCAGCCGATGTCGGTTATCCAGGAGATGCGCGTGCCGCGCCCGACGTCAGTGCCGAAAGCCATATCCTGCGCCGCTTTTACCGGAAAACTACAATGCGTGTGCGCGATGCCTTTCGGCTTACCGGTCGTCCCCGATGTGTAAAGAATAATGAGCGCGTCTTCGGCGTCGGTTTCCTCAATGTGAGAAAGATGATGCTGTTCAAACATTCCCTTACTCATAAAATCGAACCAATCCTCGAATTTCTCGTTTTGAAAATCTAGCTTGCTTCCAAATCTATTTATCCAAATTACTTTCTCAATGGTTGGACAATTTGCGACTGCTTCTCTTGCAATTTCGATTGCGTTAAAGTTTTTTCCGCGTCTTGGAAATCCATCACAAGTGAAAAGTGCTTTTGCTTTAACCGTGTTCATACGGCTTGCAATCGCTTCAACTCCGTAACCTGAAAATACGGGGACGGCAATCGCGCCGATTCTGCCAATTGCTAACAAAGCCACAACTGTCTGACACATCATCGGCAAATGAATTCCAACCGCATCACCTTTGCCCAAGCCATTCAAACGCAAACCAGCCGCGCAAGATTCAACTTCATACAATAGTTCTTTATAAGTCCAGTGCCATTTTGCGCCCTCTTCGCCTTCCCAAATTATCGCGGGCTGGTCGCGCATCTCGTCGGTCTGCCAGCGGTCGACGCAATGCGAAACGATGTTCAAACCGCCACCGGCGCACCAATGCGGAAACGGCGCGCCGTCCGATGTGTCGAGCAGTTTTTCGTATGGGGGATTGAATTTTATGTCGAGAAATTTCAAAACTTCGGCTGTAAATTCTTCGACGTTTTCAATCGAAAATTTGTAAAGCTCATCGAAAGTCGAAACATTGATTTGCCGCATAAAGCGCGTCAGTTGCGCGCGTTCGATTACGTCCGGCGTCGGCATCCACGCGATTTCCTGCGCTTCAAAGGTGTTTGGCTGGCTCATAAATTTAGTTACAAAATATCACAAAAAATGGAACAAAGTCAGATGCGAAATCGTGTTGTAAGATAAGGGTGTCAGCAATCGGAAAATACAATTCGTCCGATTTATTTTGAACGAACAAAAACTTATGAAAAAAATAAAAATCAAACGCCGCATCGAAAACGCCGCCGCCGCTTTTTTCGCCGGTGAAATCACGAATGAAAACGATTCGATGAGTTTCGCGAATGGCTCGGACGTTTTGCGAAACGAATCGGCAGCCGGTTTTTACGAAAAAGCCGAAGTTTTTACGCGAATTTTAAAACAGGTTTTTCTGTTTTTTCCGGGAACGCTGCTTTTGTTCGTTTTGAGTTTGGGAACCGCAATCTCGATTTTAGCTCCGCTCGGCAGTATGAATTTGAACATCGGCTTCGGACAATTTTTTCTGCTTTTTGCGGCGGGAATTTTTATGACGTGGTTCGGCATCGGCGATTTGCGAAAGCCGAAACATTTTGTGATTCCGCTTTCCATCGCCGCGACCGGCGCGCTTCTCGGAGCGGTCAGCGCGATTTTAATGGCGTCGTCGGGAGCATTTCGGAAAATCGTTTTCAGCGACGCCTTTCCGCTCTATCTGCTTCCGCTCGCTTTAATCGTTCCGTTTCTGGCGAAAGGTCTTGTCGATAGAGATTCGCAGGCTTATAAATAAAAAAAAACGAACCGCGCGAACGGCTCGTCTTTTTCAAACGATTTTGCGGAAAACCGTTTTTACGGTCTTCTATTATAATCCTGTCGGTCGTGTTTTTGACGATAAATCGTCCGGCTCGTGCGGTTTAACTGGCGCTGCAATTTATATCGCTCGCGCCACGTCAAGCCGTTGCCCGAACGTCTGTATCTGGCTTCTGTGCGGCGAAGTTTCGCCTGCTGTTTTTCGAGTTTGTAAACTTCCTGCGCCGTCAATTCGCGAGATTTGATGCCTTGTCTGATGCGTCTCTGCTGTCTCGCTTCGCGGTGATTGATGCTGTAGTGTCTTGATTTAGTCTGCGCGAAATCGGAAACCGCAAAGCTCAAAACCAAAAACAAAGCCGCGAAAACTAAAGTTGTTGCTTTCTTCATTTTTCTTTTCTCCTTGAAATTTTCAAAATTTTGTTCTATTCGGATGTCGCTGTTTGTAAGACGACGCGAATTTGCGGAAAGTCGGAAAAATTTCTCAATCGATTGGCGAAAGTTGTTTTGCCGCTCATTTGTGATAAAAATTAAAATCGCAGTTTTCGGGCAAACAAATTATGATAAAAAGCTGAAAGCCGATTCCTAAAATAAAAACTTTATGAGCGAAAAACCGATTGAAACAAAACTTCCCGCGAATCTTTTTCAAGGCAAAACGGCAATCGTTACGGGCGCGTCGCGCGGCGTCGGCAGAGCGACGGCTTTAAGATTAGCCGAGGCGGGCGCAAACGTCGTCGTCAATTATTTGAAAAGCGAAATTGAAGCGAACGAAACGGTTACGGCGTGCGAAAATCTCGGCATGGGCGCAATCGCCGTGCAGGGCGACGTGTCCGAATGGCAGGCGGCGCACAATATCGCAAACAAAACAACCGAGCGGTTCGGGCAGATTGATTTGCTCGTTCTGAACGCCGGAATCTGGGAAGGCGCGCCGATTGAGGAAATGTCGGAAGAGGTTTGGAACAAGGTTTTAAATACGAATCTGAAAGCGGCGTGGGCGATGACAAAAGCGTGCGTGCCTTCGATGAAAAAACGCGAATCGGGCGCGATTGTGCTTGTCTCGTCAACCGCCGGACAGCGCGGCGAAGCCAATTATTCAAATTACGCGGCGTCGAAAGGCGGGCAGATTTCATTTACAAAAGCACTAGCGTCCGAGCTTTGCCCAAAGATTCGCGTCAACTGCGTCGCGCCCGGCTGGATTGAAACGGCGATGGTGCGCCCCGTGTTTGAAGATGAAAATTATAAACAATCGGTAATAGATTCTATTCCTCTCAAACGAATGGCGACGACCGACGACGTTGCGCTTTCGATTTGTTTTCTTCTCTCGGATTGGTCTCGCCACATCACGGGCGAGATTTTAAATATCAACGGCGGCTCGGTTTTGTGCGGATAAAATTTTTATTACCGCGTCAGACTAAATGCTTCGAGCGAGGAATTTCGTTTCTCCGCTTTCTGCGCTTCGGTCAAGCGTCCATAATCGTAAATCGCGCTTTCCCAACTTCCATACATCGCATTCGGCAGGACGATGAATTTGCTGCCGAACAACGGGCGCGCTTTATCGACTTCGGCGAATCTGTCATTAACGGATTTTCTCTCGAAAACATTCGATAAATCGTCCAAATTGTCGCCCATTAGAATTATGATGCGGTATTTTTGCAAAATCGCGTTGCGGCGCACTTCTTTGCTCGATTCGGTTTGACGAAGAAGAACGGTTTCCGCCGTCGCGTCGGGAAATCCGACGGCTTTCAAATTGTCAATCGTCGCCTGTTTTTGCACCTCGTCGCGGTTCGAGACGTAGAAAACTTTGACGCCCTTGCGGTTCGCGTAATTGAGAAAATCAACCGCGCCCGGAATAGCTTTCGCCTCGCGCTTTTCGCCCCACGCATACCACGTTTTCAAATCGAACGGGATGCGATTTTTTATCGAATAGGCTTGCTGCGGCGAATTATCAAGAACCGTTTCGTCAATGTCGACGACGACGGCGCGCGCGCGTTTGCGTTCTTCTTTCGACAATTTTTTCAAATTCTTTTTATCGAAATCGGCGTCGAGCTGCATTTGCGCCAGATTAAACGCTTGATATGCGAGCGCGCGATATTCGCCCGCTTTCTGCATATAAAGAACGGCGGCGACTTGATATTCGTTGTCGGCTGAAGCAATCGCGGGCTGCGCGTTTTGCTGCGCCGTCGTCGAATTTGTAACAAAGTATGTCGAAACAATCGAAGCGGCGACGAGCGAGACGGTTAAAAGATAATTTCTTGTTTTCATAATTTATTTTGCGAAAATGTTTTCGAGCGATTATAAATGAATTATGCCGGAAATGCCGAAGGAAAAAAACGAGAAAGAGAAAAAAATTATTGAAGCCGAGCGCGAAACAAACGAAAAAAATCAAGGCGCGTTGAGCAAAGACCAGCGCGAAAAGAGTTATTATTACGACGACGATTACGGCTATGAAATTTATAATCCTGACGAAGAAGACGACGATGATGAAGAAGATTGAAACGAAATGAAAATAACGCCGCTGCACGATTGGAATTTAACTGCGCGCGAGGCGATTGAAATTCAAAAACAACTCGCATACGAAGTTATAAGCGATAACAAATTTGACCAACCGATTAGAACTGTCGCCGGGATTGATTTAGGTTACGACCAGAAAAATGACCGGTCGCGCGCCGTCGTCGTTGTGTTGAGTTTTCCCGAATTGGAATTAATCGAATCCGCTGAAGCGCTTTTGCCGATTCAATTTCCATACGTTCCCGGACTTCTTTCGTTTAGAGAAACGCCGGTTGCAATCAAAGCGCTTGAAAAATTATCGCTCGCGCCCGACGTGATTTTGTGCGACGGGCAAGGTTTCGCACATCCGCGCAGATTCGGCGTCGCCTGTCATATCGGTTTGATTGCCGACGTTCCGACCATCGGAGTTGCAAAATCTTTGCTAATCGGAAAGTTTGAAAATTTGGGCGAAGCGCGCGGAAACGTCGCGCCTTTAATACACAAAAACGAGCGGGTCGGCGTCGCATTAAGAACGAAAGACAAAGTTCAGCCGGTTTTTGTTTCCGTCGGTCATCGAGTCAGTTTGCAAACGGCGACCGAAATCGTTTTGCGGTGCGCGCCGAAATATCGACTGCCGGACACGACGCGCCTGGCAGATAAATTGGCTTCATATCGAAAGAAATAATTATTTAAAAAGAAAATCGTGAACGAAAACAAATTCGTTCACGATTTTTCGAGCGACGATTTACAAAAATTATTTCTTCGGTCGTTCGTTCGGTTTCAAAACACGCTTGCGAAGCCGAATCGCTTTCGGCGTAACTTCGACAAGTTCGTCGTCAGCGATAAATTCGAGCGCTTCTTCCAAAGACAAATCTTTAACCGGAACGAGCCGCATCGCTTCGTCGGCGGAAGACGTTCGCATATTCGTCAACTTCTTTTCCTTAATCGCGTTCACGTCGAGGTCGACGGCGCGCGCGTTTTCGCCGATGAGCATTCCTTCATAAACTTTCGTCTGCGGATTAACGAAAAGTTTGCCGCGTTCCTGCAGCGCGTAGAGCGCGTAAGTCGTCGTTTCGCCCATTCGGTCGGCGATGAGCGAGCCTGTGCCGCGTCCTTTCATATCGCCTTGCCATTTGTCGAAGCGCAAAAAGATTGTATTTAATAAACCCGTTCCTTTGGTTTCGGTTAAGAACTCGCCGCGAAAACCGATGAGACCGCGCGAGGGAACTTCGTATTCGAGCCGCACTCTGCCCGTTCCGTTGTTTATCATTTTCGACATCTGACCTTTTCTTCTGCCCAACGCTTCGGTTACGACGCCGATAAATTCTTCGGGGCAATCGACGACTACTTGCTCAATCGGTTCGAGCAGTTCACCGTTTTCGCTTTTTTTCGTAATCACCTCCGGCTTTGAAACTTGCAGCTCGAAACCTTCGCGGCGCATCATTTCGATAAGAATCGCAAGCTGCAATTCGCCGCGACCGGAAACTTTGAAACTGTCGGGCGAATCGGTATCGGCGACACGAAGCGCGACGTTTCCGAGCAATTCTTTTTCAAGGCGGTCTTTGATTTGACGCGACGTAACGAATTTCCCATCGATGCCGGAAAACGGAGACGTGTTGACGCCGAAAATCATCGCAATCGTCGGCTCGTCAACGTTTATCAAGGGCAGCGGTTTCGGATTATCAACTAATGTAATTGTTTCGCCGATGTTGATGTCGTCGAAACCGGCAAGTGCGACAATCTCGCCGACGCCCGCGCCTTCGACCGGCTCGCGCTTCATTCCTTCAAAAACATACAATTCTTTGACCCGGGTTTTCTGGGTCGAGCCGTCGCGCTTTGCGACGATGACTTCCTGATTTTTCGCAATCTCGCCCGAATAAATTCTGCCGATGGCAAGGCGTCCGACAAAGGCGTTGTAGTCGATATTTGCGACAAGCAATTGCAAGCTGTCGTCGCGCAAAGCGTGCGGGGCGGGAATGGTTTCGACAATCTGGTCAAATAAAGGTTTAAGATTTTTTGATTCTTCTTCAAGAGTTTTCTTCGCCACGCCGTCGCGCGAAATCGAATAAAGAACCGGAAAATCAATCTGTTTGTCGGTCGCGCCCAAATCGATAAAAAGGTCGTAAATCTCATCAAGAACTTCTTCGGGACGCGAATCCTGACGGTCGATTTTGTTGACGAGCGCGATTGCCGGAAGTCCTAATTCCAGCGCTTTTCGCAAAACAAATCGTGTCTGCGGCAAACAGCCTTCCGCCGCGTCAACCAGAAGAACGATGCCGTCAACCATTTTCAAAACGCGCTCGACTTCGCCGCCGAAATCGGCGTGTCCGGGCGTGTCCAAGATATTTATTTTGTAATCGCCGTAATGCACCGAAGCGTTTTTCGCCATAATCGTGATGCCGCGCTCGCGCTCCAAGTCCATCGAGTCCATCACGCGGTCTTGAACGGCTTCGTTGTCGCGGAACGTGCCGGATTGTTTGAGCATCGCGTCAACAAGAGTGGTTTTTCCGTGGTCAACGTGCGCGATAATAGCGATGTTTCTGATATTTTCTTTGTTAATCATAGGTGTAAAAATTGCGTCAAAGGCAAACGGTAAGAATATGATTTACGGCGGGAAAGGTCAAACGGCGAGATTGTCGGCGAATTAATTTTTGTGGTATTTACAAATGGCTTAAAGGATTTGTTAAGTAGAGCGTGAATGTAAAATAATAGTCTTTCTTTCTGTATTTTTAACCATACCTTTTAATCATTGGAATGTTGATTTCATTAAGTTCGCTGCCGACTTTTATTGTTATATTTAACTCAACCGAGTTTTTTAAAGTATTGCCGAGTGATTTATTCAATTCAAAAACCATTGTAATTTTTTTTGTTTCATTTGACGGCACAATTTCCCAACCGCCTTTACTAAAAGGCTTGGCGATATACTCTGAATCATTAGCTTTGAGAACTGAACCCGTAATAACAACAGGCAATTTTGCGCGATTGTGAATTGTTATTACCGGCATAATATAGCTTGAACCAGTCAATCCGCTTAAGGGATTTATTTCAATGTCAATCAACCCAAATGTTTTTGAAAAGTTGTGTTCGTCAATTTTTGTCCAATCCTTTGGGTCATAGCAAACTCCAGCATCGCAGGCGAGAGTGCAGATAACTACCAATATAATTGATAATTTTAAGAAAGTTTTTGCGTCAAATTTTTGTTTGATTTTCATAAATTCTTAGAAACATTTATTTGCGCCGAAACAGTTCCAAATCAAGAAACGACGATGGGTCTTCGAGCGGTTCGAGGTGCGTGAAAACTGTGGAATCGGCGACGGCAGCGCAAATCTCGTTTTCGATTTCTTCGGTCAAATCGTGTCCTTTTTGGACTGTCCATTCGTCGGGAACGAGAATATGGACGGAGATAAATTTACGCGCGCCCGATTGTCTCGTTCTAAGAGCGTGAAAATCGATTTTTTTGTTCGCCGCGTAATCATCCAAAATCCGCACGATTTTTTCGTGCGTTTCCGGCGAGACCGCCGTGTCCATCAAACCAAGTGCCGAGCGGCGAATCAATTGAAATCCGGTGCGAAAGATGTTAAGCGCGACCAGAAGCGCGATGAGCGGGTCGAGAACAAGCCAGCCGGTTAAACCGACGAGAAAAATTCCCAGAACGACGCCGACCGAAGTCCAAACGTCGGTGATAAGATGCTGTCCGTCGGCTTCCAGAATTATCGAATGTTGCGCTTTGCCGACGCGAATTAAAATGACGCCGACGATTAAGTTTATTAACGTGGCGACAAGCGAAACGGCTAAACCGATGCCGAGATTTTCAACCGGCTGCGGCGCGAAAATACGCGGGAAAGCCGTGTAAGCAATCGCAATCGCACCGACAAAAATCAGTGTGCCTTCTATTCCGCTCGCAAAATATTCCGCCTTGTCGTGTCCGAAACTGTGTTCTTCGTCGGGCGGTTGGGCGGCGATTTTTATCATTAAAAGCGCGACGATTGCCGCCGCCAGATTTATCACCGATTCGAGAGCGTCCGAGAGCAAACCAATTGAGCCGGTGTAGAAATACGCTGCGGCTTTTAAAGCGATTGTCGCAATCGCCGCCGCAATCGAAAGCCAGATAAATTTATTTAAATCGTTTCGCCGCATTTTTAAATTGCTAAAATCGCGTTGGTGAGAATTATAACGACGAACCGTAAATTTATTAAACGGGCGCGGCGGAAAAACCCGTTTGGCGAAACGCTTCAAACAAAGCGATGCCGACCGACGTGGCGAGATTTAGGCTGCGGACGTTTTTGTTCGGCATCGGAATCGTCAGACATCGTTCCCAATTTGCTTTCAGCAAATCTTCGGGCAGCCCGCGCGTTTCGCGTCCGAACACCAAGCAATCATTGATTTGAAATTGAAAATCCGTGTAGATTTTCTTAGATTTTGTGGTGAAATAAATGAAGCGAGAGCCGGGCAGCGCGGCGTATAAATCTTCGAGAGCAATGTGGCGCTCTATTTTTACTTCGTCCCAGTAATCGAGTCCGGCGCGCTTAACGGCGCGCTCGTCAAGACGAAAGCCAGTCGCGCCGACAATATGCAAATCGGTAAATGTCGCCGCGCAAAGGCGTGCGATGTTGCCTGTGTTCGGCGGAATTTCCGGCTCGACTAAAGCGACGTGCATAAGTATTTAAGTGATAGGTAATAGGTAAGAGCGGAAATTCCTTAATTACCACCTTATCAGTTATCACTTGTTAAGAAGTTTTCGCAGAACGTCGTCCATTCGGCTTTTTGGATGCCGAGATAATGACCGAGATTTGCCGTTGCGACGTTGCGGGCGGTTTCGATTATGTTGTTTGTGTCGTGCGTGTTCGATTTTTCGTTTAATCCGATGACGTAGATTTTGACGGCTTCATTCGTTTTTTGCAGACAAAAATTGTTGCTCGAATCTTCGGTGAAAAAGTGCGACGTAACCGTTTTATCGGCGCTCTCTTCGGTCGGATTGTAAGTGGGCTGAATGGTCAGTACGATTTCGTCGACGCGCTGCTCGTCGATGTTCGTTATCTTTACCCAATCGCTTTTGCCGCTTCCGGTCAGCGTGATGCGGATGAAATCGCCGCGTTTTGCCGACGCTTCCGGCGCTTGCCGCGCTCCGTTTTCGTCGAAAAGCTCAAAACTCGACAAACCGGAATCGGCGTTCCACCGTTCGACGCGGAAAAGTTTTCGCTTGAAGCGGTCGAACGATTTTTTCGCTTCCGCCACGTCCGAAAAATTGCGCGCGGCATTTGCGACCGAACTGGTATCGCCGCTCGAAACGGACGATTGCGCGGCGGCGCGCTCGAGCAGAGTTTGAATTTTACTGTTCATAATTTTTGTTTGTCGAAAATGTTTTTTGTCAATTGAAAAAACGGCTGATTCTAGGCGCGCGGCGCATTACAAGCATCTTTCCGCGCGCGCGTGTCATCAATTTATACAAGTTTCTACAAGCGGCTAAACGGTGCTGATTTTAATAGTTTGTGTTAAAATCAGCAAGAGTAAAAGAAAAAATTCAAACAAAATTTCGAGGAGAATTTTCAAAAGTGTTTTTGCGATTTAAGTTTTTCATATTTTTCGCTTTTCTGACGCTTTGCTGCGGCACTGCGGCGACGGTTCGCGCGCAGCAGCCGTCGTCATCGCCGCCGCCGCCGCCGGCAGTTACAGCAACAAATTCCGGCAAATCCGCCAAAAAGGAAAAGCAAGACCGCAAGCAAAAAGCCGCGGACGCCGCTAAAAATCTGACCGCCGAGCAAGTCGCCGAATCGACCGTGCTGGTCTACGGCGGCTTCGGCGGGCGCGATACGCTGAATCAAATTCGCAAAACCAGCCTGGAGCGCGGAAAAATCAGCGTCCTCAACGCCGAAGGCAAAACCGAACAGGCAAATTACGAACGCTGGATTATGCGCGCCGCGACGCTCGACAAGGAACGCATACGCTTTGACCAGGAATTTCCCGGCGCGCGATACGCCTTGATTTTCAACGACGCCAAAATCTTCGGAATGTATAACGACTCGGTTTTCACGCCTCGCGAAGACGCTTCCAAAGCGTTTGAAAATCAAATCTGGCACGGGCTTGAAGCGCTCCTGCGATATAAGGAAAACGCTTCGACCGTCGCGCTCACCGGACGCGACAAACTGCTCGGCGTCGATTTCTATCTGCTCGACGTAACCGACAAGCAAAGCCGCAAAACGCGCTTTTACGTCAGCTCTAAATCTTTCCGCGTGATGATGCTCGAATATAGCGAGGGCGACACCAAATACACGCGCAAATTCTACGATTACAACTACGCCCAAGGCACGCTCGTGCCGTTTCGCTCGGTTCTTTTTGCAGGCGACAAGCAAATCGAAGAAACCGACGTGCAGACCATCACCTTCGGTCAAAAAGTTGAAGAAGGAATTTTTCAGGCAAGCTAAAAAAAATTGACAGTAAAGAAAAGGGCGAAAGTAAATAAAAGTTGCTTTCGCCCTTTTTTGTTTTGAATATTACTGCAACCTTTCGAGCCGCCGCGCGTGTTTCAAGACAACGGGCGGCTTTTTGTTTTGTTCGCCGAATTGTTGTAAAACGTTATGAATGTATGGCTTTGGACAAGTTCGACAAACGAAGCGCGGAGGCATCGAAAACCTTTGTGCGAGTTGAAAATCTGTCTGACCACGAACTGGTCGAAGCCACTAAACAAGGCGACGAAGCGGCGTTTGCCGAAATCGTTCGGCGCTACCGCAACCCTATTACAAATTATTTATACCGATTTTTGAACGACTACGAAGAAGCGGTCGATTTGGCGCAGGAAACTTTTGTGCGCGTTTATTTCGCCCGCGAGCGTTATCACACCGAATACGCTTTTTCGACTTATATTTACCGCATTGCGACCAACTTGGCGATAAGCGAATTACGCAAGCGGAAGCGGCGTAAGTTAGTGTCCTTGACTGGACTTTTTCGCTACGGGGATGAATCGGACGCGCGGGATTTTGAACCGGCGGACGCTTCATCGCTAGCCGACGACGATTTGATTGAGAACGAACAGGCGAAGACGATTGCGCGCGCCATTGCGGCTCTGCCGGAAAAATATCGCGCGCCTGTTGTCCTTCGTGATGTCGAGGGAAAAACCTACGAAGAAATCGCGCAGATTCTTCAGCTCGGTTTAAACACGACGAAATCGCGCATCAGCCGCGCGCGAAAACTTTTGAAGGAAAAATTGAAAAGTTATCTTTAGAAGGACTTATAAAAATTTAATAGTAAAAATGAATTACAAAAATCTGGAAAATACAACCGAAACGGACGAAATTTTAAGCGCCGACGAGCGTAAAATTCGCAGTTCGATTAGCGGCTTGAAACGACGGAACGCGCCGAAGGATTTCGATTTTCGCCTTAGAGCGCGCATCGCCGAAGCTAAGTCGTCATCGAACATTCGCCGCCCGCAACTTATGCCGTTTCTGCGCTACGTTTTGCCGCTCGTTCTCGTTCTTTTCGTCGTCACAGTCATAGTTTTCAAAGGCGTTTATCGAAGCGATTCGCAAACCGCCGCGCAAATCGACAAGAGCAGTCGTGAAGCCGAGATTGCCGAAATAAATCAACCGGACAAAACATTTACGCCCGCAGCCGAAACGCCGCCGCAAAATTCGGAAATCCTTTCCGCGCCGGCGCTGAATAATGCGCGGCAGCAGAGAGCGGAAGAGGTTTCGACTCGCCGCGCAGCGCGCGAAAAAAATAAAAAGCTTCAGAATTCATTCGACGCCGATGTAATGACTAACGCCGCAAAATCGATTAAAAAACCGACGCCAACAATTTTGTCGAAATATGCCAACGAGCGCATTGAAGGCGGCTCGCGCACGAGCGCGTCGAAATCAAGCGCCGTATTTGCGCCGCCCGGCATCGACCCGAACCCGGCTGTAAAAGTTTCGCCAAACGCCCAAAACGTTAAATCCTTAAGCGTCGCCGAAGTTCTCTCGCAGCTCGGCATCGACGCCGTTTTTACAAACGCGAATTGGACGGTTAAATCCGTCCGGCAAAACAGCTTGGCAGAACGTTCCGGCGTGCGCGCAGGCGATGTCGTCGAAGCGGTTGACGGCGAAAAGCTGACCGATAAACCGCTGAAAAATAAAACGGTCGAAGGCAAAAAACTAACCCTCGTGCGCGGCGCGCAGAAAACAGAAATTACGCTCAACGATTAATCAAATTAAGTTTCCGCACAGATAATTACAAACAAAAAAGGACGCGAAATCTAAAAAATTTCGCGTCCTTTTTCTTTCGTCAAAGCCGCGCGTCGAAAATACAAATTTCGCAGTTTAAGCAGAGCGATTGTAATAAAATCGTAAAAATGTTTGCGCCCCGCTGCCGAATTACCAAAAAGCCGCGAAATAAGTTATATTCTATAGTTTCACGACTGAACGACGATTCATTTTCAGATAAAAAAACGAATTAGCGAATGAATAAAAGCGCACAAACAGCCGCCGCCTTTTACGATTTGGAAGGCACGCTTCTCAGCACGAATCTCGTCCACACGCTCGGCTTCTACGCCGTGCGCGGGCAAGGAG
>MWVV01000218.1_pt1 | contig 20826 bp, 10 predicted proteins | sample 1047281 | NCBI WGS metagenome assembly MWVV01 (sample SAMN06349986, study PRJNA376086) | soil metagenome | isolation source: PT-2 sample Antarctic (ecotone) soil | place: Antarctica | collected 2015-01-13 | reverse complement strand
GAATGCACACCCAACGGTTTATTCGCAACCCTAAAATAGTTTTCCTCACAGACCGATTTATCTGACAATTCGCAAATTATGAAAATAGTCTGCGTTTGATTTTAGCCGTCTCAAAAACGCCCGTTTTTGGGACGGGTCGCGGACTGGTCGAAAAGTGCCAATCCTGTCGCTGAAACCGTCCCGCAATCCGTCCCGCAATCAAAGTCCCAAAACCTATCGACGTTTATGAGTTTTGACACTTTACGCCTCTTTTGAAAAAGATTGATTATTCAATCATTCGCCCAACATCGCCCAATCGTTATCGTATGAACCGCTAATCGTATTGCACTTCGGCATACAGAAGGGCAACAATTTTATAATCAGTTCAAGACGTTCTCGCGCTGGCAGTTCCGATAGCGTCGTCGGCAGCTCGTCGAGTTCGGCGGCGATAATTCCCTTTAGAGTTTTGCGAAGCTCGCTTGTAACCTTGTTCGGCGTTCCTGCGGTGCGCCCGCCTGTTTTCGTTCCAACCATTTTCTATTTTCCTCTAAAGTAGATTTCCGCGCCCCTTTTATGCTTTCCAGTTTTTCCAGTTTTCCCTTTTTTAACGTGTCCAATTTTCCTAATTCCTCTAGCATTTTCTAGCATTACTTTTGTTGAAAAACTACCGCAAAAGTCTCCCTTTTTAGATGTCTAATTTGTCCAATTCCCGCGCCTTTTAACGACTGTAATTACTGCAATTCCTTTTCTATTAAACTGTAACATTGTAACATCGTTGCATCGTGATTTCGGCGGCTGAAAATGTCAGGTTTTGACAGGTTTTCGTCTCTTTTTTAAGGCGTTCGATTCGTTCAGTTTTCTCTGTTCTTTCTTTGTAAACTCTCTGTATTTCCCGAAATCAGAGCGGCTGAAAATGATAGGTTTTACTAGGTTTTCGGCTTTTATGTTTTTCGATGTTTTAAAACTTCATTCCCTTTTTTAAGGCGTAACCTTTTGCGGCTGATAATCAGCGAGCGACGACTTACGATGTTTTCTCTTTGTTCTTTCTCTGTTCCGTCTTATTTCCGTCTCATTAGAATCTCAGGTTTCCCGTTTGGAGATGCCCCTGCCCTAAAATAAAATCAACCCGAATTTCGTGTCCAAAACAGCGTTCACGCGCGCGAAAAGTTTCTAAATTCAACTGCTGCCGAATATAAATCTGTCAGCAATTTTTTGGTAAAAAATGCGAGCGTCAATCAATGAATCGCTGACAAAATCGCGCTTTTTTTTCGCTTCAGTTAAAAATGTAAACTGGTGTGTTACATTTTGATTTCAAAATCGTTGCCACACCGTTTGACCGTCCTGCAATGTCCCGAAAACTTTAATTCCATTTCGTCCCAATCTTACCCGGCGGCGATGATTCTATCTGCTCATAAAACTGCGGCAATTCGCTTTTAGACAGCCGTAAATCAAACAATGGCTGATTACATTGCGGACAAGCGCAACCCTCGACCAAATCCCGATTGAAACTCTCTAAATCACTAACCGCCGCACCATCGTTATCGGACGGCTCAAAATCTTTGCTGAAGTCCCGAAACTCTCCGAAAGTGCCAAACATTCTCATATTTTTTAACCCAAGAAACTCTTTCAAATCGTCCGCGCCGAATCTGCGAATGTCGAGTGGTTTGGAAACATACTTAACGACCTCACGAAGCCCCGTGGCGATGTCTAATATCGGCTTTAAGTTCAAAACGTGGCTATCACCCGTAACCGCTAACCATTCCGACCGCAGAAGCTCGATGTCAAAAAACGTCCGTCTAAATCCAATAATATGTAAATGTGTATGGTGAAACCCTTTTTTATCTTTGGTAAATTCGAGCGACCAAGTGCCACCTTTGAAATGCTCGTTCCAGAACACGCGCCGTTGAAGTCTTGTAAATGCGTCTTTAATGCGCTTCGTCGACTGCTTCCGCGTCTCCGCTCGATGCGTCTGCGTCAATACGAGATGAACCGGCGTAACTCGGCGATGAAGCATAAACGCGCTCATCATCGGCAGATATTTATTCTGAATCTTGCGCGAGCGACGACGACCGCAGTCAGGACAAAGGCGAAACTCGCAAGTGAAGTTAGGAATAACGCGGGCGATGTGCCGACCGCACGTTAAAACCGACAGGCGAGAGTGACATCGGTCAATCTTGTCGGCTAATTCGACATTGCGTATTTCGACCGCCAGTCGGGACAAGTGTTCCTTTGTCTCCAACCGCTCCCGCGCCCTTTGTGAGCGCGTCCGTCTGCTCGCAATCTGCGACTTTGTTACCCTATTATCAAGATAGGTGTGCGGCGACGGTCTCGACTGCGATTTTACGGACGACAAACCCGGCGCGGTTAAAGAAGTGGACAAGGTGAATTGATTCATCGCTCACCTCTAAACTTTCGGATAAGCTGCCGAATCTTTGCCGATACGAGCGCGTGAGCGATGCAGAACAATCGGCGGCGATGAATGATTAAGGCTTGCTGGTTACAGCGTCTTGAATGGCATCTGGGAGTTTCGAGTGTTTTCATAAAAAAGAAAATGGACACTAACCCCACTCGATAAGGTTAATGCCCATTTTTACTGCTTCACAGTAAAACGGTTTACGATTGTCTTGACGAAACTAGTTCCGTAGTATAAAAATTACAAGACAAGGCGTATTCGAGTGCGCTTTGTAGAACGATAGAAATATCAAATTAGAATAAAGCGGGTAACTTTCCACGGCGACCCGCTTTTTCTATGCTCAATTTTAACAGTAAAAGCCTGTAAATCAAAGGTTTTTCCCTTTGATTTACCGTAAAGTTATTAAAGAAAATGTCGGTTGTCAAACCAAACTGTTCTAATCTGTCTTATTACTCCAAAAGCTAAATATGAACAAAAAGGAAGCTGCCGAATTTCTCGGCGTATCAGAAAAGACAGTCGAACGTTATAAATCATCTGGAAAGCTGTCAGCACGTTTGAAACGCATCATCGGCGCGGATGGTAAATCACGCAAAGTTTTAGACTTCAACCAATCGGATTTAGACCGACTGAAACGCGAATTATCCGGCAACGTGGTGTTTCCCGAATTGACGGACGGACACGCACAGACCGAGACACAGACAGACACAGACAGACAGACACAAATAGACAGCGCAAACTTTGTGAGCAATAAAGTTTCGACAGTTGGACAGACACAGACACTCAACCTCTTTGAAATGATTTTCAAGAGTTTGGAAACTATTTTCGAGCGGAATTTGCGAGCTTCGGACAGGTTTCAAAAACTGATGCTGACTGTCGATGAAGCCGCCGCCGTCTCTGGATTGCCGAAAGCATTTCTCGAACGGGCGATTAAAAAAGATGGCGCGCTCAAAGCAACGAAAATCGGTGGTAGGTATCGAATCAAAAGACAGGATTTAGATGAGTTTATAAATAACCTTTAACCTTGTGTCAAAAACGACCCTTTATGAGACAGTTTTAATGTCTCTTTCCAATTTTGCTTCAAATCCGTTGACATAATGCTCCGCTTCTTTTAACTTAACTTACAAGATTTAACCGTTTAGTACCCGTCTATGTAATTTCCTAACTTTTATGAACAAACTTCCAAAAGCTCGAAGCAAAGATATTGTTGTGCAAATTTTAGGTAAAGAAGTTCTTATCTACGATTTGAATACGCATAAGGCCTACAACCTGAACGAAACTGCGTCTGCTGTTTATCAAGCATGCGACGGGAAGACTTCGGTCAGTGAAATCAGCTTTCTACTCGGCAAGCAATTAAAATCTCCGGTCACCGAAGATATTGTCTGGCTGGCTTTGGACGGACTAAAAAAAGATAATCTGCTATCTAACAGTGAAGAACTAACTATTAAATTCGACGGACTGTCGCGTCGAGAAGTAATCAGAAAAGTAGGATTTGCTTCACTGATTGCATTGCCTGTAATTTCTTCACTTGTTGCCCCTACTGCTGCGATGGCGCAAAGCAACACTGGCGCACCTGGCTGCCTGGCTACCGGTTTAGTCTGTACTCCTAATGCTGCCGGCGCGGCAAGATGCTGTTCAGGGGTATGTAGGTTCAATATAGCACAAGGATTAGGCAGATGCACTTAACTGCAAACATCTGGAATGCACACCCAACGGTTTATTCGCAACCCTAAAATAGTTTTCCTCACAGACCGATTTATCTGACAATTCGCAAATTATGAAAATAGTCTGCGTTTGATTTTAGCCGTCTCAAAAACGCCCGTTTATGGAACGGTTTATTATTCGTCTAAAAACCGCCGATTCTACCTGTAAAACCGTCCCAAAAGCCGTTCCGAAATCACAGTTCCAAAACCTATCGACGTTCATGAGTTTTGGGACACTTCCGCGAAATTTGAAATCGTTTGATTATTCAATCTTCGCCCGCGCTCGCCCAATCTCTATCGTAACTGCCGCCGATAGTATTCACTTTCGGCAAACAAAACGGCATTAGCTTTATTAAAAGTTCAAGACGTTCTCGCGCTGGCAATTCTCCGAGCGTCGCCGGCAGTGCGTCGAGTTCGGCAGCAATAACTTGTTTGAGCGTCTTTCTCAATTCGCTCGTTACCTTGTTCGGCGTTCCAGCCGCCCGCCCACCTGTTTTCTTTCCTACCATTTCCTATTTACCTCTACTTTAGATTTCCGCGCCCTTTTAGCGTTTCCGATTCTTCCAGTTCCGCGCCCCCGTTATGTTTTTCGATAAATTAAAACTTCCTTTTTTTTAAAGGGTGAATAAACGCGAATAAATCCCTTCTTCTAGTGTTGATAATTGTAGATTCTTTTAGGTGTCCAATTTGTCCAGTTTTCCCTTTTTTAGGGTGTAAAGTTTGTAAGGTTTAGCGGCTGATAATCAGTGAGAAAATGCGCCGCGTCTCCTTGTTCTTTCCTTGTTCTATCTCTGCTTTTTCTCTGCTTTGCCTCTCGTTATCCGCGCCCGAAATATTGGGTAATGTTAAGTTTTTCGGTGAATTAAAACATCTGAAAACTTGATTTATTTATCAAAAAATCAAGTCTCAAATTCTTAGGTTTTATTAGGTTTTCCGTTTTCTTTTTTTAGCGCGAACTTCCGCTAACTTTTCTTTTTTTGTATTGCAGGTTGTTGCAACTGACAATCGACAAGGCAGACAGCCACCGCGCCGAACGTCTGGAATTTCCCGCGAACCGAAACGAGCGAACCCTTGCGAATCTTACTATTTGTTACTGTCTCCGCGTCGGACCGGCAATCGGCAAATACGACGAAGCCGGGAACGTCGCCCGGCTCAATTACCAATCTGAATAACTCGTCCCGTTTAACGCGCTTTTGAACCGTTCCCGAAACGTTCACAGACGCGCCGACGGCAAATGCTAACGATTTCCGCGCCGTTTCAATGTCCGAATTGGTCAAAACTGCCTGTATCGCCGGCAGTCCGAATGTCTCTATTTTTGGTTTGCTCATTATTCGTCCTCCAAGTCGTCGTCCTCCAAGTCGTCGTCCTCAGTCTTTTTAAGAACAGCCGCCCAAAAATCCAAAGTCGAGCGCTCGCTGTCCTCTGCGGCTTTTATTGCCCAATAAGCGTTCGGCTCAATCAATTCCACAATCGCGTTATTAACTAAATTCTTTAAATCGGTTGCAGAAATAGCGTCAACCTCGACACTTTCACCAACGAAGTTTTTAGCGCGGCTGTCTGTTTTCTTCGTCGGTCTGGTTGGTAAGTTCCAATCAATAATTTGCTGTTCGGTTATGGCTAGGCGCGTGAAAGTAATGTCCGCGCCGTCGCTAAAGTCTCTCAAGTCGCGCTCTAATACTGCGCTTATGCTTTTTCCGCTTGGGTCGTGGTCGCCAAAATATAAAATGTGAGTTGGCTTATTTTGGCTTTTGATTATTTCGGCTGCACCGTAAATGAAAGTTATGCTCGAAAAACCACGCGCAACCATTAAAGGCACATCAAATTGCGCTGTTATCTGGGAAAGTATGCTGGCTATGGTGTCCTTTTCGCACCAAACTTCGACATAAACAGGCTGTTCGCGCCAAAGCGCACGCCGGTATGTCCGCTTGCAATCCTCAGCCATTTCAGTAAGCGAGTCATATGTTTTGCTTTGCCGCACCCAGCGCGTGCTATCCACTAGCCAATGAAAAGGAATTTCGCCGCGCCGCCGCATTTTGCTCAAAAGCCGAATCAGTGTGCCTTTGTATTCGGCTTCGGTTTTATCCAACACGCCCGACGAAACAAGGCGATAAAAACAATGTCGAATCGTCATTGGCTGCTCTGCTTCCAGCAACTTATGAATTTCCGACTTCAAAACGCTAATATCTGTTTTCGAGCGTCTGTCCTTTTTTGTTGACCTAGGTAGATAAATTTGAGTTGCCGTTGCCGTTGCTGATTGTGTGTTCATATAGCTTTATATTCGTGAAAATAGCTTACGATAATGTGATTTATCGAAAGTTATAATTGCCTTGCGCACAAAATTCCCCCGTTTCACTTTCGCCGCTCAAATCACAAAAAGACTCGAATAATTCCCAATTCGACATCCGCTTAAGTTGCGTGATTGGGACGGTTTTAGGAGGTGGACAAGGTGGAACGTCGGCGTTCGCTCTGGTTGCGCTTTTAACTCGGTGTTCCGACAGCGAGACGATGTTCGACTTCGGCGGGCGTTCCGACACACCGAACCACCGTCTGCCGTCCAGAGTGCGAAATGTGGCGAACGGCATCTTCCGCGACAGGTAATCAACACGAAACTCGCGGCGATGCTCTGCAACCACGCCTAGCATTTCGAGCCAATCGCCCCGTCTGCCGTCAAGAATCATCTCGACCCCCACTTCAACGAGCGGGCGTTTGCGCGGTTGCTTTGGTTTGAGTTGAGCATCGCCGTCAGTTATGTATTTAGTATCAAGGGAAGTGCGCTCGTTTACGGTTCCCGATTTTTCCTTACCTTTCTGACTATTAAAGTCGCCGTAGGATTTAATCATCTGCCGATTAAATAGAGCGTTCTCAATCTCCACCAATTTCTCGGTAGGAACTTTGTCAAAGTCGCTGCCCTTAACGACATACTTGCAAAGCTCGTCCACCGATTCGTCGAGCGTCTTACCTTTCTTTTTCCCGTAAGTCTCAACGTCCTTGATGTCCACCGTCAGACGATTGCTGACGATATTACGCATCAGAAACTCCACGCCATACTCGGAACAGGCTTTCTCGACGCAATCTGTCCAGATGTCAGCAATCTCCCATTGCTGAATATATTTGCTGACGAGCAGAGCGTGAGCGTGAGCGTTGAAATGCGTGTAAATAATCGTTGACGATTCGCCGACAGTCATTTCCTCAGCGACGAACGCCGCTCGCACGTTCGCCGTCCAGAGTTTTCGTTTCTTGAATAAGGTTGTCGCCCTGTCCTTAATCTTTAGAACGGTTGCGACATCGGTTTCGAGAAATGGCATCGTCAGCGTCAGAAATCGGTATCGTTCGCCCACAAACAGTTTTGTTTCGCTTATCTTCGCCCTGATACGTTGTCGCGCCCTGCGTCCCTGTGCGGATAAATAAGCGGGAGACATCCGACTGCTGACGAGCTGCACCAACGCGCCGTAACCGTCGAACAGTTCGCCCGTTGTTCCGTTATGTAAATCGGTTGCGTGGAAGATGTTCCGGGCGCGATAGGTTTCGATGAGTAAATCCGACTTGGCGACGGCGCGAGCGTCGAGATTGAGCAGAGCGGATTCCCGAAACCGATTGGCGAGCGTTATGCCGTTCTGCATCAAGTAAACCGCCCTGTCCGATGCGGAATAGATTATCTTCTGCTGTTGGTAATTCTGCTGACGGGCGATGTTCATAGGCTAAAAGTAAAAGGACATTAACGCATCGCCTCGTTAATGTCCTTGCAGTTTCTCGGTAACTTCTTACCGGGAACTTATATATCATTCCTTAGTTCAAGGTAACATTAGGTGTTACCCCATTGTAATCCCATTGATATACATTTTCTGTTGAATATCTTGTAAAGATATGGTTTACTTCATAAACGTAACGGCGATGGTAACGGTGTTACGTTTTTGGTTAAATCAATCAAATAACATAAAAGCGCGTTTTTCTTGGCAGAGGGCGCGCTTTTTCTATGGTTAACATACATTAACTAGGGACTTAACACAAACAATTATTTTCAATTAAAAACCCGTGTAATAAAGGTTGCGACAATCGAAACATAATTCCTGATTCCCTAAGTTATCTGGAAACTTTTAACTGTCAAATCCGTTACTTCACGATTTCCACACCGTCGAACGAATCACACCGATTCTAACTGCCTATAAATATTAGTAGTAGCACGTGTGGAAGAATGGAAACGGCTGTAAACCCCTACAATACAAAGCAATTATCAGTTCATAGTGCCTGTGGATATTTCTAACCATCGTTTCTTTCACGTTATTTTTATTTTTTTGCGTTCCAACTTGTTCCGACTTCGCTTATTATCAAAAGCCGATTATGAACAAAAAAGAAGCTACCGCATTTCTCGGCGTATCTGAAAAAACCGTCGAGCGTTACAAGTCAGCCGGCAAGCTGTCCGCTCGGCTCAAGCGCATCGTCGGCGCAGACGGTAAATCGCGTAAAGTTTTGGATTTTAACCAATCGGATTTAGACCGTCTGAAACGTGAATTATCCGGCAATGTGGTATTTCCCGAAATCACAGACGGACACGCACAGACCAAGACACAGACAGACACCGACAGACAGACAGAACTAGACAGTTCAACCTTTGCAAATAATGAACTTTCCGTAGTAGGACAGACACAGACAGCCACCCTTTTTGAAGTTATTTTTAAGAGTTTGGAAACTATTTCCGAGCGTCAGATTGAGGTTTCAAACAGGTTTCAAAAGCTGATGCTGACCGTCGATGAAGCTGCAGCGGTTTGTGGACTACCAAAAGCATTTATTAACCGAGCGATCAAAAAAGATGGCACGCTCAAAGCAACGAAAATAGGTGGTAGGTATCGAATCAAAAGACAGGATTTAGACGAGTTCGTCAATAACCTTTAGAACGTGTCATAAACGACGCTTTCTGAGACAATCCAATATCAATTAAAACGTTTACAAATACACCATCATAAAACAGCGACAAATGCGTAATAAATGTATGCCTCAAAAACTATGTCTTTTAGATGAATATTATTATATGATTGCTCAGTTTCATCCTTTAAGGAGTAATTTCAAAATGCCTTCCAAAAAACAAATCATACTCTTCGTTTTTTCCTGTCTGCTTTTGTTTTCCTTGAATTTGCCGCTGCCTGCCGCCGGTGTCCTGGACCCAAACTTCGGCAACGGCGGTAAAATCATCCTCGATTTGGGCGACACAATGGATGCGATGGGCGCGGCTGTTTTGCAGCCGGACGGGAAAATCATCATTGCCGGCAGCACGTTTCCGTCCAATAGTTCAAATTCTTTCGCTGACTTTGTTGTTGTCCGGCTCAATGCAAACGGCAGCCTGGACAACACTTTCGGCAATAACGGTTTTGTGACGACGGATTTTACCGGCGGTTCAGACGGAGCGACCAGCGTTGCGCTACTACCTGACGGAAAAATAATTGCCGCCGGTTTCGCTGAAACGCCACTCGTTTTGAATTCGAGACGGCGAGCATATGCGATGGTTCGTTACAACCCAAACGGCAGTCTCGACGCTTCATTCGGCACGGGCGGAAAAGTTCACACTGATTTCGGCGCAGGCTACCAAGTAATTAGCAAAATACTGATTCAATCGGACGGAAAAATCATCGCCTTCGGCACTGCTTCGGGAGACAGTTTCACGATTCCCACGAGAATTGTTTTGACCAGGTATAACGCCGACGGCGGCATCGATTCGAGCTTCGGCGCAGGCGGAAGAATGTTTATCCGCTTTAACGGAGCCGGACAGTTCACGGAAGGAACAAACTTCCGCGACGCGGCTATTCAGCCGGACGGCAAAATTATTATCACCGGTGACGCCGATATTTTAATCCCCGGGTGCGTTTCAAGCATGACGGTTAATTGCCGTACATTACAATCGTTTATGTTTCGTTACGCGCCGCAACTGTTTCTCGACAGAAAATTCGGCAGAAGATTGGGAAAAGAATACGGAAACATCAACCATTTTCGGAGTATTTTTCTCCAATCGGACGGAAGAATCCTCATCAGCGGCGACAATGTCAAACGCTACTCGGCGAACGGAAGAATTGACCGCGTATTTAGTCCGGCGGCTGTTTCAAACGTTAACTTTAACATTAGTTCGATAGCGGAGAGGCGGAACCGCAGCTTAGTTGGTTGCGGAACTTTCGATACGTCGTCAACATCGCGCGATGTGGGGATTGCTTTGTTTGATGAAAACGGCGGGTTAATCGGTACCGAGACGCAGAATTTCGCCCCTTTAGAGAACTGCGGCAATGTCCTGGTTCAAACCGATGATAAAATCTTAATCTTCGGAAATACCCAGGCATCGAGAAGCAGCAAAATTTACATAGTTCGATATTTGGACATTGTGCCTTAATCCCGGCGCGTTTTATCCTTACAACAGGAATGAGTTAAAGATAGTGCTTAAATCGAACAAGTCATTGAACCAAAGTACAAAACAGCGATTTTGTAACAGTCCCAAAAACGCCCGTTTATGGAACGGTTTATTATTCGTCTAAAAACCGCCGATTCTACCTGTAAAACCGTCCCAAAAGCCGTTCCGAAATCACAGTTCCAAAACCTATCGACGTTCATGAGTTTTGGGACACTTCCGCGAAATTTGAAATCGTTTGATTATTCAATCTTCGCCCGCGCTCGCCCAATCTCTATCGTAACTGCCGCCGATAGTATTCACTTTCGGCAAACAAAACGGCATTAGCTTTATTAAAAGTTCAAGACGTTCTCGCGCTGGCAATTCTCCGAGCGTCGCCGGCAGTGCGTCGAGTTCGGCAGCAATAACTTGTTTGAGCGTCTTTCTCAATTCGCTCGTTACCTTGTTCGGCGTTCCAGCCGCCCGCCCACCTGTTTTCTTTCCTACCATTTCCTATTTACCTCTACTTTAGATTTCCGCGCCCTTTTAGCGTTTCCGATTCTTCCAGTTCCGCGCCCCCGTTATGTTTTTCGATAAATTAAAACTTCCTTTTTTTTAAAGGGTGAATAAACGCGAATAAATCCCTTCTTCTAGTGTTGATAATTGTAGATTCTTTTAGGTGTCCAATTTGTCCAGTTTTCCCTTTTTTAGGGTGTAAAGTTTGTAAGGTTTAGCGGCTGATAATCAGTGAGAAAATGCGCCGCGTCTCCTTGTTCTTTCCTTGTTCTATCTCTGCTTTTTCTCTGCTTTGCCTCTCGTTATCCGCGCCCGAAATATTGGGTAATGTTAAGTTTTTCGGTGAATTAAAACATCTGAAAACTTGATTTATTTATCAAAAAATCAAGTCTCAAATTCTTAGGTTTTATTAGGTTTTCCGTTTTCTTTTTTTAGCGCGAACTTCCGCTAACTTTTCTTTTTTTGTATTGCAGGTTGTTGCAACTGACAATCGACAAGGCAGACAGCCACCGCGCCGAACGTCTGGAATTTCCCGCGAACCGAAACGAGCGAACCCTTGCGAATCTTACTATTTGTTACTGTCTCCGCGTCGGACCGGCAATCGGCAAATACGACGAAGCCGGGAACGTCGCCCGGCTCAATTACCAATCTGAATAACTCGTCCCGTTTAACGCGCTTTTGAACCGTTCCCGAAACGTTCACAGACGCGCCGACGGCAAATGCTAACGATTTCCGCGCCGTTTCAATGTCCGAATTGGTCAAAACTGCCTGTATCGCCGGCAGTCCGAATGTCTCTATTTTTGGTTTGCTCATTATTCGTCCTCCAAGTCGTCGTCCTCCAAGTCGTCGTCCTCAGTCTTTTTAAGAACAGCCGCCCAAAAATCCAAAGTCGAGCGCTCGCTGTCCTCTGCGGCTTTTATTGCCCAATAAGCGTTCGGCTCAATCAATTCCACAATCGCGTTATTAACTAAATTCTTTAAATCGGTTGCAGAAATAGCGTCAACCTCGACACTTTCACCAACGAAGTTTTTAGCGCGGCTGTCTGTTTTCTTCGTCGGTCTGGTTGGTAAGTTCCAATCAATAATTTGCTGTTCGGTTATGGCTAGGCGCGTGAAAGTAATGTCCGCGCCGTCGCTAAAGTCTCTCAAGTCGCGCTCTAATACTGCGCTTATGCTTTTTCCGCTTGGGTCGTGGTCGCCAAAATATAAAATGTGAGTTGGCTTATTTTGGCTTTTGATTATTTCGGCTGCACCGTAAATGAAAGTTATGCTCGAAAAACCACGCGCAACCATTAAAGGCACATCAAATTGCGCTGTTATCTGGGAAAGTATGCTGGCTATGGTGTCCTTTTCGCACCAAACTTCGACATAAACAGGCTGTTCGCGCCAAAGCGCACGCCGGTATGTCCGCTTGCAATCCTCAGCCATTTCAGTAAGCGAGTCATATGTTTTGCTTTGCCGCACCCAGCGCGTGCTATCCACTAGCCAATGAAAAGGAATTTCGCCGCGCCGCCGCATTTTGCTCAAAAGCCGAATCAGTGTGCCTTTGTATTCGGCTTCGGTTTTATCCAACACGCCCGACGAAACAAGGCGATAAAAACAATGTCGAATCGTCATTGGCTGCTCTGCTTCCAGCAACTTATGAATTTCCGACTTCAAAACGCTAATATCTGTTTTCGAGCGTCTGTCCTTTTTTGTTGACCTAGGTAGATAAATTTGAGTTGCCGTTGCCGTTGCTGATTGTGTGTTCATATAGCTTTATATTCGTGAAAATAGCTTACGATAATGTGATTTATCGAAAGTTATAATTGCCTTGCGCACAAAATTCCCCCGTTTCACTTTCGCCGCTCAAATCACAAAAAGACTCGAATAATTCCCAATTCGACATCCGCTTAAGTTGCGTGATTGGGACGGTTTTAGGAGGTGGACAAGGTGGAACGTCGGCGTTCGCTCTGGTTGCGCTTTTAACTCGGTGTTCCGACAGCGAGACGATGTTCGACTTCGGCGGGCGTTCCGACACACCGAACCACCGTCTGCCGTCCAGAGTGCGAAATGTGGCGAACGGCATCTTCCGCGACAGGTAATCAACACGAAACTCGCGGCGATGCTCTGCAACCACGCCTAGCATTTCGAGCCAATCGCCCCGTCTGCCGTCAAGAATCATCTCGACCCCCACTTCAACGAGCGGGCGTTTGCGCGGTTGCTTTGGTTTGAGTTGAGCATCGCCGTCAGTTATGTATTTAGTATCAAGGGAAGTGCGCTCGTTTACGGTTCCCGATTTTTCCTTACCTTTCTGACTATTAAAGTCGCCGTAGGATTTAATCATCTGCCGATTAAATAGAGCGTTCTCAATCTCCACCAATTTCTCGGTAGGAACTTTGTCAAAGTCGCTGCCCTTAACGACATACTTGCAAAGCTCGTCCACCGATTCGTCGAGCGTCTTACCTTTCTTTTTCCCGTAAGTCTCAACGTCCTTGATGTCCACCGTCAGACGATTGCTGACGATATTACGCATCAGAAACTCCACGCCATACTCGGAACAGGCTTTCTCGACGCAATCTGTCCAGATGTCAGCAATCTCCCATTGCTGAATATATTTGCTGACGAGCAGAGCGTGAGCGTGAGCGTTGAAATGCGTGTAAATAATCGTTGACGATTCGCCGACAGTCATTTCCTCAGCGACGAACGCCGCTCGCACGTTCGCCGTCCAGAGTTTTCGTTTCTTGAATAAGGTTGTCGCCCTGTCCTTAATCTTTAGAACGGTTGCGACATCGGTTTCGAGAAATGGCATCGTCAGCGTCAGAAATCGGTATCGTTCGCCCACAAACAGTTTTGTTTCGCTTATCTTCGCCCTGATACGTTGTCGCGCCCTGCGTCCCTGTGCGGATAAATAAGCGGGAGACATCCGACTGCTGACGAGCTGCACCAACGCGCCGTAACCGTCGAACAGTTCGCCCGTTGTTCCGTTATGTAAATCGGTTGCGTGGAAGATGTTCCGGGCGCGATAGGTTTCGATGAGTAAATCCGACTTGGCGACGGCGCGAGCGTCGAGATTGAGCAGAGCGGATTCCCGAAACCGATTGGCGAGCGTTATGCCGTTCTGCATCAAGTAAACCGCCCTGTCCGATGCGGAATAGATTATCTTCTGCTGTTGGTAATTCTGCTGACGGGCGATGTTCATAGGCTAAAAGTAAAAGGACATTAACGCATCGCCTCGTTAATGTCCTTGCAGTTTCTCGGTAACTTCTTACCGGGAACTTATATATCATTCCTTAGTTCAAGGTAACATTAGGTGTTACCCCATTGTAATCCCATTGATATACATTTTCTGTTGAATATCTTGTAAAGATATGGTTTACTTCATAAACGTAACGGCGATGGTAACGGTGTTACGTTTTTGGTTAAATCAATCAAATAACATAAAAGCGCGTTTTTCTTGGCAGAGGGCGCGCTTTTTCTATGGTTAACATACATTAACTAGGGACTTAACACAAACAATTATTTTCAATTAAAAACCCGTGTAATAAAGGTTGCGACAATCGAAACATAATTCCTGATTCCCTAAGTTATCTGGAAACTTTTAACTGTCAAATCCGTTACTTCACGATTTCCACACCGTCGAACGAATCACACCGATTCTAACTGCCTATAAATATTAGTAGTAGCACGTGTGGAAGAATGGAAACGGCTGTAAACCCCTACAATACAAAGCAATTATCAGTTCATAGTGCCTGTGGATATTTCTAACCATCGTTTCTTTCACGTTATTTTTATTTTTTTGCGTTCCAACTTGTTCCGACTTCGCTTATTATCAAAAGCCGATTATGAACAAAAAAGAAGCTACCGCATTTCTCGGCGTATCTGAAAAAACCGTCGAGCGTTACAAGTCAGCCGGCAAGCTGTCCGCTCGGCTCAAGCGCATCGTCGGCGCAGACGGTAAATCGCGTAAAGTTTTGGATTTTAACCAATCGGATTTAGACCGTCTGAAACGTGAATTATCCGGCAATGTGGTATTTCCCGAAATCACAGACGGACACGCACAGACCAAGACACAGACAGACACCGACAGACAGACAGAACTAGACAGTTCAACCTTTGCAAATAATGAACTTTCCGTAGTAGGACAGACACAGACAGCCACCCTTTTTGAAGTTATTTTTAAGAGTTTGGAAACTATTTCCGAGCGTCAGATTGAGGTTTCAAACAGGTTTCAAAAGCTGATGCTGACCGTCGATGAAGCTGCAGCGGTTTGTGGACTACCAAAAGCATTTATTAACCGAGCGATTAAAAAAGATGGCACGCTCAAAGCAACGAAAATAGGTGGTAGGTATCGAATCAAAAGACAGGATTTAGACGAGTTCGTCAATAACCTTTAGAACGTGTCATAAACGACCCTTTATGAGACAGTTTTAATGTCTCTTTCCAATTTTGCTTCAAATCCGTTGACATAATGCTCCGCTTCTTTTAACTTAACTTACAAGATTTAACCGTTTAGTACCCGTCTATGTAATTTCCTAACTTTTATGAACAAACTTCCAAAAGCTCGAAGCAAAGATATTGTTGTGCAAATTTTAGGTAAAGAAGTTCTTATCTACGATTTGAATACGCATAAGGCCTACAACCTGAACGAAACTGCGTCTGCTGTTTATCAAGCATGCGACGGGAAGACTTCGGTCAGTGAAATCAGCTTTCTACTCGGCAAGCAATTAAAATCTCCGGTCACCGAAGATATTGTCTGGCTGGCTTTGGACGGACTAAAAAAAGATAATCTGCTATCTAACAGTGAAGAACTAACTATTAAATTCGACGGACTGTCGCGTCGAGAAGTAATCAGAAAAGTAGGATTTGCTTCACTGATTGCATTGCCTGTAATTTCTTCACTTGTTGCCCCTACTGCTGCGATGGCGCAAAGCAACACTGGCGCACCTGGCTGCCTGGCTACCGGTTTAGTCTGTACTCCTAATGCTGCCGGCGCGGCAAGATGCTGTTCAGGGGTATGTAGGTTCAATATAGCACAAGGATTAGGCAGATGCACTTAACTGCAAACATCTGGAATGCACACCCAACGGTTTATTCGCAACCCTAAAATAGTTTTCCTCACAGACCGATTTATCTGACAATTCGCAAATTATGAAAATAGTCTGCGTTTGATTTTAGCCGTCTCAAAAACGCCCGTTTATGGAACGGTTTATTATTCGTCTAAAAACCGCCGATTCTACCTGTAAAACCGTCCCAAAAGCCGTTCCGAAATCACAGTTCCAAAACCTATCGACGTTCATGAGTTTTGGGACACTTCCGCGAAATTTGAAATCGTTTGATTATTCAATCTTCGCCCGCGCTCGCCCAATCTCTATCGTAACTGCCGCCGATAGTATTCACTTTCGGCAAACAAAACGGCATTAGCTTTATTAAAAGTTCAAGACGTTCTCGCGCTGGCAATTCTCCGAGCGTCGCCGGCAGTGCGTCGAGTTCGGCAGCAATAACTTGTTTGAGCGTCTTTCTCAATTCGCTCGTTACCTTGTTCGGCGTTCCAGCCGCCCGCCCACCTGTTTTCTTTCCTACCATTTCCTATTTACCTCTACTTTAGATTTCCGCGCCCTTTTAGCGTTTCCGATTCTTCCAGTTCCGCGCCCCCGTTATGTTTTTCGATAAATTAAAACTTCCTTTTTTTTAAAGGGTGAATAAACGCGAATAAATCCCTTCTTCTAGTGTTGATAATTGTAGATTCTTTTAGGTGTCCAATTTGTCCAGTTTTCCCTTTTTTAGGGTGTAAAGTTTGTAAGGTTTAGCGGCTGATAATCAGTGAGAAAATGCGCCGCGTCTCCTTGTTCTTTCCTTGTTCTATCTCTGCTTTTTCTCTGCTTTGCCTCTCGTTATCCGCGCCCGAAATATTGGGTAATGTTAAGTTTTTCGGTGAATTAAAACATCTGAAAACTTGATTTATTTATCAAAAAATCAAGTCTCAAATTCTTAGGTTTTATTAGGTTTTCCGTTTTCTTTTTTTAGCGCGAACTTCCGCTAACTTTTCTTTTTTTGTATTGCAGGTTGTTGCAACTGACAATCGACAAGGCAGACAGCCACCGCGCCGAACGTCTGGAATTTCCCGCGAACCGAAACGAGCGAACCCTTGCGAATCTTACTATTTGTTACTGTCTCCGCGTCGGACCGGCAATCGGCAAATACGACGAAGCCGGGAACGTCGCCCGGCTCAATTACCAATCTGAATAACTCGTCCCGTTTAACGCGCTTTTGAACCGTTCCCGAAACGTTCACAGACGCGCCGACGGCAAATGCTAACGATTTCCGCGCCGTTTCAATGTCCGAATTGGTCAAAACTGCCTGTATCGCCGGCAGTCCGAATGTCTCTATTTTTGGTTTGCTCATTATTCGTCCTCCAAGTCGTCGTCCTCCAAGTCGTCGTCCTCAGTCTTTTTAAGAACAGCCGCCCAAAAATCCAAAGTCGAGCGCTCGCTGTCCTCTGCGGCTTTTATTGCCCAATAAGCGTTCGGCTCAATCAATTCCACAATCGCGTTATTAACTAAATTCTTTAAATCGGTTGCAGAAATAGCGTCAACCTCGACACTTTCACCAACGAAGTTTTTAGCGCGGCTGTCTGTTTTCTTCGTCGGTCTGGTTGGTAAGTTCCAATCAATAATTTGCTGTTCGGTTATGGCTAGGCGCGTGAAAGTAATGTCCGCGCCGTCGCTAAAGTCTCTCAAGTCGCGCTCTAATACTGCGCTTATGCTTTTTCCGCTTGGGTCGTGGTCGCCAAAATATAAAATGTGAGTTGGCTTATTTTGGCTTTTGATTATTTCGGCTGCACCGTAAATGAAAGTTATGCTCGAAAAACCACGCGCAACCATTAAAGGCACATCAAATTGCGCTGTTATCTGGGAAAGTATGCTGGCTATGGTGTCCTTTTCGCACCAAACTTCGACATAAACAGGCTGTTCGCGCCAAAGCGCACGCCGGTATGTCCGCTTGCAATCCTCAGCCATTTCAGTAAGCGAGTCATATGTTTTGCTTTGCCGCACCCAGCGCGTGCTATCCACTAGCCAATGAAAAGGAATTTCGCCGCGCCGCCGCATTTTGCTCAAAAGCCGAATCAGTGTGCCTTTGTATTCGGCTTCGGTTTTATCCAACACGCCCGACGAAACAAGGCGATAAAAACAATGTCGAATCGTCATTGGCTGCTCTGCTTCCAGCAACTTATGAATTTCCGACTTCAAAACGCTAATATCTGTTTTCGAGCGTCTGTCCTTTTTTGTTGACCTAGGTAGATAAATTTGAGTTGCCGTTGCCGTTGCTGATTGTGTGTTCATATAGCTTTATATTCGTGAAAATAGCTTACGATAATGTGATTTATCGAAAGTTATAATTGCCTTGCGCACAAAATTCCCCCGTTTCACTTTCGCCGCTCAAATCACAAAAAGACTCGAATAATTCCCAATTCGACATCCGCTTAAGTTGCGTGATTGGGACGGTTTTAGGAGGTGGACAAGGTGGAACGTCGGCGTTCGCTCTGGTTGCGCTTTTAACTCGGTGTTCCGACAGCGAGACGATGTTCGACTTCGGCGGGCGTTCCGACACACCGAACCACCGTCTGCCGTCCAGAGTGCGAAATGTGGCGAACGGCATCTTCCGCGACAGGTAATCAACACGAAACTCGCGGCGATGCTCTGCAACCACGCCTAGCATTTCGAGCCAATCGCCCCGTCTGCCGTCAAGAATCATCTCGACCCCCACTTCAACGAGCGGGCGTTTGCGCGGTTGCTTTGGTTTGAGTTGAGCATCGCCGTCAGTTATGTATTTAGTATCAAGGGAAGTGCGCTCGTTTACGGTTCCCGATTTTTCCTTACCTTTCTGACTATTAAAGTCGCCGTAGGATTTAATCATCTGCCGATTAAATAGAGCGTTCTCAATCTCCACCAATTTCTCGGTAGGAACTTTGTCAAAGTCGCTGCCCTTAACGACATACTTGCAAAGCTCGTCCACCGATTCGTCGAGCGTCTTACCTTTCTTTTTCCCGTAAGTCTCAACGTCCTTGATGTCCACCGTCAGACGATTGCTGACGATATTACGCATCAGAAACTCCACGCCATACTCGGAACAGGCTTTCTCGACGCAATCTGTCCAGATGTCAGCAATCTCCCATTGCTGAATATATTTGCTGACGAGCAGAGCGTGAGCGTGAGCGTTGAAATGCGTGTAAATAATCGTTGACGATTCGCCGACAGTCATTTCCTCAGCGACGAACGCCGCTCGCACGTTCGCCGTCCAGAGTTTTCGTTTCTTGAATAAGGTTGTCGCCCTGTCCTTAATCTTTAGAACGGTTGCGACATCGGTTTCGAGAAATGGCATCGTCAGCGTCAGAAATCGGTATCGTTCGCCCACAAACAGTTTTGTTTCGCTTATCTTCGCCCTGATACGTTGTCGCGCCCTGCGTCCCTGTGCGGATAAATAAGCGGGAGACATCCGACTGCTGACGAGCTGCACCAACGCGCCGTAACCGTCGAACAGTTCGCCCGTTGTTCCGTTATGTAAATCGGTTGCGTGGAAGATGTTCCGGGCGCGATAGGTTTCGATGAGTAAATCCGACTTGGCGACGGCGCGAGCGTCGAGATTGAGCAGAGCGGATTCCCGAAACCGATTGGCGAGCGTTATGCCGTTCTGCATCAAGTAAACCGCCCTGTCCGATGCGGAATAGATTATCTTCTGCTGTTGGTAATTCTGCTGACGGGCGATGTTCATAGGCTAAAAGTAAAAGGACATTAACGCATCGCCTCGTTAATGTCCTTGCAGTTTCTCGGTAACTTCTTACCGGGAACTTATATATCATTCCTTAGTTCAAGGTAACATTAGGTGTTACCCCATTGTAATCCCATTGATATACATTTTCTGTTGAATATCTTGTAAAGATATGGTTTACTTCATAAACGTAACGGCGATGGTAACGGTGTTACGTTTTTGGTTAAATCAATCAAATAACATAAAAGCGCGTTTTTCTTGGCAGAGGGCGCGCTTTTTCTATGGTTAACATACATTAACTAGGGACTTAACACAAACAATTATTTTCAATTAAAAACCCGTGTAATAAAGGTTGCGACAATCGAAACATAATTCCTGATTCCCTAAGTTATCTGGAAACTTTTAACTGTCAAATCCGTTACTTCACGATTTCCACACCGTCGAACGAATCACACCGATTCTAACTGCCTATAAATATTAGTAGTAGCACGTGTGGAAGAATGGAAACGGCTGTAAACCCCTACAATACAAAGCAATTATCAGTTCATAGTGCCTGTGGATATTTCTAACCATCGTTTCTTTCACGTTATTTTTATTTTTTTGCGTTCCAACTTGTTCCGACTTCGCTTATTATCAAAAGCCGATTATGAACAAAAAAGAAGCTACCGCATTTCTCGGCGTATCTGAAAAAACCGTCGAGCGTTACAAGTCAGCCGGCAAGCTGTCCGCTCGGCTCAAGCGCATCGTCGGCGCAGACGGTAAATCGCGTAAAGTTTTGGATTTTAACCAATCGGATTTAGACCGTCTGAAACGTGAATTATCCGGCAATGTGGTATTTCCCGAAATCACAGACGGACACGCACAGACCAAGACACAGACAGACACCGACAGACAGACAGAACTAGACAGTTCAACCTTTGCAAATAATGAACTTTCCGTAGTAGGACAGACACAGACAGCCACCCTTTTTGAAGTTATTTTTAAGAGTTTGGAAACTATTTCCGAGCGTCAGATTGAGGTTTCAAACAGGTTTCAAAAGCTGATGCTGACCGTCGATGAAGCTGCAGCGGTTTGTGGACTACCAAAAGCATTTATTAACCGAGCGAT
>MWVV01000217.1_pt1 | contig 20830 bp, 15 predicted proteins | sample 1047281 | NCBI WGS metagenome assembly MWVV01 (sample SAMN06349986, study PRJNA376086) | soil metagenome | isolation source: PT-2 sample Antarctic (ecotone) soil | place: Antarctica | collected 2015-01-13 | reverse complement strand
GCTTTACGGTGTTCGCGTTCGGCAGCGAGTTCCCTGCGAAGGTGGGCGAGTTGTGCGGTGCAATCGCCGGTCATGCCGTCTGGGGTGGGGCTATCCACGCTGGATAGGGTCGAGCGCGGGGGCGTGAAGAACCGGCGTTGCTGCATGGCCTTCGTGATCGTGGCGTGGCGGTAGTCGCCGCGCTCCCACTTCGGCCGGTAGAGTCCCGACAGTCTGAACAGCCGGTCGACGCGGTGTTCGTCGCCGGTCCGGTAGGCGAGTAGGCTGCACAGCGAGAGGTCGGCCGCGCTCTGGTCGCCGCTATAGGCGCCGGTGTCACCGGCCCACAGGGGGGCAAACTTCGGGTTGTAGGTCGTCAGCCAGTCGATCACGGTCCGGTCGTCGTCGTCGGTGACGAAGGCGGGCGCGGGGCTATCCACGCTGGATAGGGTCTGCCCGAACGCGGCGGTATAGATATGGTTGATGGCGTCCTGGCAATCGTTAATCGCCAGCGGGGCGTCGTCGAGGCGCGCGCCGGTCAGCGCGAACAAGCGCTTCTCGCTGTAGATTTCCAACTCTAGCCCGTTCTTCCGGCAGCGCTCCCCCGGTTTCTGGCCGTAGGCAATCGCCTTGATGCCGGTCCCGGATACCGACACCTCGGCGTAGGTGTCGAGGTTGGACAACACGCTCAACCCCAGTGTGGACAGTTCCCCCGTCGCGGCGGCCCGGCAGTGGTCGAGGTCGATCCCGACGAAGGGCGGGGCCAGCATGAAGCCCAGCCCGTAGCCGTGCCGCAGGGCGAAGGCGCGGGCGGTCTGGAAGTCTGCCCACGTGGTCGGGTCTGTCGTGCTGGCGTTCCGGCCGGTATGCGGATTCCTGGGAACCTTCGTCCGTTTCCCGTCAACCAGCGGATAGGCGTAGCCCACCCAATGTGGCGTGCCGGTCAGGGCGTCGGGGAAGGCGTCGGCGTCGGGGGCCGGGAGGGCGGGGTGCTGTCCACGGGTGGCGGTCGTATTCGTCGTGCTCACCGCACACCTCCCCGTGCCCGCTCGCCGCGTAGCAATACCGTCGCGTCGTCCTTCGCCGTGTCGAGCGCCAGGCGGAGCGTGGTGTTATAGGCGTCGAGGCGCAACCGCAGGACCCGCCAGCGGTCCCGGAAACCCAGCCCGGCCGACAACAGGATCGCGGCGCGATAGTCGCGGGCCAGTGGCGCGAACATGGTGGTCAATTGCGCGCTGGTGAGGATGTCGGCGTCGGGGGTCGCGGTCGTGCGGAAATAGGGGCGGGTGTTGCCACAGGCGGGGCGGTCTGTTACAGTAGACATAACGTGATACGCGCTTTCTGCGGCGAACATATACGGTATGACATAGTCCGTACGTGTTATGATGCCGCTGTGCTGGTCCAACGTCTTGATACAACGTTGGGGCGGTCGATTTTCAGGGGAGCCGGTGGGGGTTGGTTTCGTCGCTTAACCCTGCCGGCTCCTTGCTTGTCTACGCGGCTACCGCTTCCTCCTTCCCTGCCACGCTGTCCTCATTGGTCACTACTTCAGCCTGCCGGAGCAACGCGCGAAACGCGCCGCTCTCGGTCGTCGCCTGCTGTTCAGCCAGGGCGCGGAGCCGGTCCCGGTCCTCGTCGGTGATCCGCAATTCGAACCGTTTTCGCGGGTTCACTCTACCCTCCTTCGCGGATTTAAAGCAAAACCCCACCAGCAGCGGCACCGGGATCACCCCGCATACGCGCTATCTGGTGGGTAGTAGGCGTCTCACACGCCCCATGGTGGCGTAGCACAACGCCAGTACCCTATTCGATTGTTCCTGCGTGCCCTGCCCGATCATAACCAGTTCCTTCGTCGCGCGTACTGCGCGGGTCCGGCCACTGGACACAAGGGTCTCGGGGCACTTATCTGATTGTAGGCTTTTCGGCGGTCGCTGTTCGTACATTGAAAAGGCCCACGACTAGTCTACCGAGGTCCGGACGTGGCGTCAAGGGTTCCTATGTCTACAGTTAAAGAATCGGGGCGTGGCTCCTACTCGTACCTTGGCCGTGCTATGCTGCGCGCCCATGATCGGCACCAGGGCGGTACCGGTCGGAACCGGCGTAACGCGAAGGGCGGCACCAATGACGGAACCGGGCGGTACCGTGTGGCTCTCGGTCCCCCAGGCGGCGCGGCACCTCGGGATCAGCGAGCGGGCCGTCAGGAAGCGGATCGCGGCGCATAGTCTCCCCGCGCAGCGCGACGGCGGCGGTCCCTGGCGGGTGCGGGTCGGCACCACGGGCGCGGCGGTACCGGAACCGCCCAAAGTCGGTACCACGGCACCGGACGCGGCACCGGGCGGTACGGGCGCGCTCGTCACGGCGGGCGACGACTGGCGGGCGGTCCTGGCGGCGAAGGATCAGGTGATCGCGGCACAGGCGGCGACGATCAGCGCGCAGGCGCAGACGATAGCGGCGCTACTCGCCACGCGGGTCGAGGGAGCGGGCCAGGAGCGCCCCCAGGAAGGGTCAGGGACGCCGGAACCGGCCACGGTGGCACGGCACGACGCCCCCGGTCTGTGGGGGCGTCTGCGGCGGCGGTGGCGGGGGATGGCGCGCTGCTGAGATTCGCCACGGTAGACCCCTATTCCGCCCTCAAAACGCGCAAGCCACGCGGCAAGGCGTCCTCAAAGGCGGCATCTCCTCGCGCACCGCCCGCAGGAAGTTCAGGAATTCGTCGCGGTCCTGCCACTCAACGCTCGTCATCGGATACCCCCTTATGAGACCACATGCAGCGACGATCGTCGCCGCCTTAACGCGCGTTCGTAGTCCGCAATCCAGCGGGCTACCGCCAGCAAATCGCGGGTCACGTAGTCCGGCTGGCCGTTGAGTTCAACCGCGTCGGCCATCTCTTCCGGGGTGTAGTAGGTGAGTTTGTTTGTGGTCGCGCTGAGTGCTTGATAGGCGTTCTTGACCAGGCGGGCCGCGCGCACGCGGGGCTTGTCGGCGAAGGGATCGGGCGGCGACTCGCCGGGCGGCAGCGTCCGCATCGTTTCCGCCACTTTGGCTTTCCTCAACGCCTGCTCGGCGGCGTTCGCGGTCGTCTGTCCGGTGTCGAGCGCGACCATCTGCTCCTGCGCGACGGCGCGGATCGGTGCGGGCGCGTTCTCGTCGTGAGCCGTGTCGTAGACGGATTTCGTCTTGCGATAGGTCCGCTCCTTCATGCCGACCGCCTCGGCAACGGCGGCATCTGTGCGGCTACGACCCTCGCGCAACGTTGCGCGAGGGTCGTCCTTCCCCGCCAGCATCCGCCGCCGCGCCTCATCCGCGAATATCCGCGTGAGATTATCCGCCTCGTGCATCCGCTCACTGGCCGTCTTCTCACGCTGGCGGTTGCTCTCGATCAGGACAAGCTCCGCTTCCAGCGGGTTATCGATCTCGCGCATGATGACCGGCACACTCTCCAACGTCAGCGCGCACGCGGCCCGCCAGCGCCGGTGTCCGGCCAGGATGGTGTTGTGCTGGTCGATCGTGATCGGGGTAAGGATACCGTGCGCGGCGATGCTACGACGCAGGTCGCTGTCATCGCGTTCGGCGTCGTAGACCCGCTCGTTGAGCGGGTGCGGGTGCAGTGTGTCGGCCACGCGATAGGCGATGTCCATGCGATAGACTCCCTCCGCTCGTCGGTGTCATCAGCACCACGAGTGTTAGCGGCCGCCTGGCTCAGTCAGGCGGCCGCTTTTCCCAGCTCCTCCGGCGTGAACGGGCGCGGGCGCGCCGCCTCTTGCACCTCGCGCGCATCGACCAATTTCTGCCGCCTGTCGAGCGGGTTCTGATACAGCCTGAAGCGCCCCTCCCGCACAAACCGCGCGATCGCCATCTTGCTAATCCCGAGCCGTCGCCCGGCCTCGTTCAGCGGGATCAGTTCGGGCTCGCCCATTGCGCTCGCCTCCTTCTCGGCCTCTCACCGTGTACGAGCACATTGTAATACATGATAGTAAATAGGTCTATATTGGTCTTGACGTTATGGTCTACCCTCCCGCGCTTGCTTCTCGGTCGCGGGCAAAGTGCATACAATTGTATGCAAAGGCAGCCCCCCGCACCTAATACAGGCTCGCGTAGCGCCCGGTGGCGAGCATTGCCCGCACCATGCCTTCTTTCGCGCCGTCCACGTCCCCCACGCGCTCTCGCACGCTCTGCTGGAAGCGGCGGGCGGCGGCGATACGCTGCGTGGCCTGGACCCGCGTCAGCGCGGGGGTCGCGCCGACCGCCGCTTCCAGGGCGGTGATCGCGTCGATCAGGCTGGCGAGTTGGGCGCGGGTCGTCGGGTCGAGCGGGCGTCCGCTCTCTTCGCGCTGCGTCCGTTCCGCCTCGGCCCGCTGGCGGGCGTAACGACTCCACAAGTAGCAGTCCGCTTTGCCGAAACCGGCCGCGCCGACGCCGACGAGCCGTCGCGTCAGATCGGGCAGGGTCAGTAACGCGGCGTCCTCCTTGACGAACACGGCGCGGGCGCTGGCCTGCTGTTGCTCGGCGAGGGACAGGTTCCCGATCGGGTCGGTGTGCTCGGCCTCCCGCAACCGGTTGACGGTCGCGATCACCGCCTCGGCCTGGCCGTCGACGCGTTCGGCGGTGGCGTGCAACTCGGCGGTCAGCGCCGCCAATTTCTCCGCGTACACCGGCCCGGCGTACACCGCGCTCCCGTCGTCGCGGAACAGCCCCGCTTTCCCGGTGGCGAACTTCTCCAACGCCGTATCGATCTCGGCGTTGCCCCGCTCATAGTTCGTCTCGGCGTCGTTGAGGATGCTCGTCAGCCCGTTGATCGTCTGGGTCATGGGGTGCCGGTCCTTTCTCATTGTGCGCATGCGCAAAATTTCGTCAGGGGCGGGTCAGCCCTGCGCTGCCCGCTCCCAGTGCCCTAACACGTCCTCCAACGCGGCGAGGATCGGCAGCGGGCTAGCGTTCGGCGTCAGCCCCACGAACGGGGCCACAGTCGCCAGGGCCGCGCGGATAGACTGCTGATTGGTGGGGCGGTCCATGGTCAATTCGATCACGGACCACAGGGCGCGGGTGAACGGCGTTTCTTCGCCGGCCTCGGGATCGGCGGCGTCGGCGGGCGCGTCGGGGGCGGTGAAGCACCGTCGGCAGTGGTCCGTGAAATGGGTGATCGCGACAGCGAGGCGGTCACCTTCCACGCGGTCCAGGCGGCGAGTGATCGCGGTATTCATGCGGTGGTACTCCCTCCTGCGGTGCCTTCCAGCGCCGCTACGCGGTCCTCCAGCACGCCTACGGCGTAGGCGCGGATGATGGCCCCGGACAGCGCCGCCATAGCCGACGCCTGGCGCGGGTCGAGGTCGCCACGGTGTACCTCGTCTAAGGCGTCCAACAGGGCGGCGATCATGGGGCGGAGTGTCGCCGGGACGAGGCGGTCAAGCCTGTGGCGGGTGGCGCTATTCGCGCCACCCTTCCGGCGCGCCTGGTCCCGCTCAGCGGCCCTGGCGGGGTCGTGCGCGTAGCACAGCGTGCCCGCCCCCATGACGGCCGCCCCGCACGCCGTCCCATCCTTGCGTTGTCCGGTGCAGCGCTTCGGTGCGCTTCGGCTCGCTTCGGCCATATCCTCCCCCTAGCAACTCAGCCAAACAGCCCTACACAATAGCGTCTACATGCCGGGCCGGTGGTATACTCGCGGCGTACTGTCGGCCCAATATAACGGAACACGTCAAGGGCGGGGGCGCTGAGGATGGATCGGAGACCGGGCGGAAGTGCCGGCGGGAGATCTTATCAGGGTCTCGCCTCGGCGCTGCTACCCGCCTTGTTGCTGCTCGGCGCGGCGCTCAGCTTCGCACCGGTGGTGGGCGGCTTCTGGTTAGCCGATGACTTCGACTGGGTGCGCGATTTCCAGCGGTATCCCTGGCACGACGTGCCCAATCTCTTCCGCGGCGACTGGTCCCGGGCGGCCGCCAACGAGTATCGCCCCTTATGGGCGCTCTCCTTCATCCTGGACCTCCGACTCTGGGGGCCAACAGCGGCGGCCCTTCATGTGACGAACATCGCCCTGCACGTCATCGCCAGCGCCCTCGTCTGGCGGCTGGCGGCCGGTGCCCGGGGGGGCAGTCGGGGCACCGCTTCACTGGCGCTAGCATTCTTCGTCCTCGCTCCGATCCATGACGAACCTGTCGCGTGGATCGCCGCGCGTGGCCACGTCCTGGCACCGATTTTCATCCTCGCCGCCGCCCTCCTCCTCCGTCGCTTCGAGCGCGGTGGCGGTCTCGGCCTCTATCTGGCGAGCATCGGCGCGGCGCTCGCCGCCTTGGCCACGCAGGAGGTTGCCGTCGCGCTCCCCGCGCTCCTGTTGCTGGGCAGCGTGGCCGAGTCGCCGTGGCCGAGTCGCGACCGCTTGCTGCGCCTTGTAGCGGTGCATGCCCCCTTCTGGGGGCTGCTCGGGGCGTATCTCGGCCTCCGGGTGAGCATATTCGGCCAGCTCGGTCGGGACAGTGCCGTCTCCTCCGGCGCGGACCTTGCGCGCGCGGCTTACCTGTCGGTACGTACCGTGTGGGGCAGCCCCGCGTCGCTGCCACTCACGCCGACGGCGCTGACGAGCGTGTGGGGCAAGGCGCTCCTGTTCCTCCTGATCTCGGCCTTCCTCCTCGCGCCATTTGGGTTCCTACCCCGGCACCAGATCCTCGATTACGGGCGCGGGATACTCTACTTCGCCGCCGGGTGGCCAGTAATCGCCTCGGCGGTCCTGCTGGGGGCCAATTCCGACCGCCACTTCTACCTCGCCTCGGTTGGACCCGCCATCGCCCTCGGGTTGGCTGCGGCGCACTGGCTGACGGCCAAACGCCCGCTCACCATCGTCGGCGTCGGGGTGACCGCCGCGCTCCTCGGCCTCTACGGCTTTGCCCTCGGCGCGGGTATCGCCGAGTTCGCCCGCAACGGGGAGCGCTCCCACCAGCTCCAACACGCGGCCGACACGGCAATCGCGGGTGCCCGGGAGGAGCCGAGCGCCCTCGTCGTCATCCTCGCCCAGTCGCCGGATAACCAGCGTGTCCTGTGGGACTACTTCTACCCGACCGCGTTGTCTCCCCCCTTCACCGCGCGCGGTCCCGCCGTCGACGTGCTCCCGGACTTCGCTACCTGCCACTGCTCCCCGGAGGAATGGCTGGCAACCCATGGTGCGCCGCTCGCCCGTCTGGCGCAGGGCAATGTGGACTCGATCCACCTCGTAGAGTGGGACCCACAGCAGGACGCGTTCGTGCCACGCGTTCTCGACCTGGCGGCGTTCCGGAATGCCGGGTACCTGACCTCGACCGGGCCGTTGCTGCGCCCGCGCTATCCCGGGACCCCCGCGCCGCAACCGCCGACCCCGACGAACGTGACCGTCCCCGCCACCAGCGCCCCGGCCATCCCCACCGGCCCGCTGCGGCCTCGGGGATCTCCTCGGCCACCGTGGCGGGTTCCGACTCGCGCGGGGGAGGGCATACCGCTCGCGACGGCGCGGGCGTGGTCGCGCGTAGCGAGTAGCAGCCGGTCGAGGCGGGCGCGGGTGGTACTGTTTGCGCCGCCCTTCCGTCGCGCCTGGTCCCGCTCGGTGGCCCTGGCGGGGTCATGGGCATAACACAGCGTCCCCGCGCCCATGACGGCCGCGCCGCAGGGCGTACCGTCCTTGCGGACACCCGCGCAACGCTTCGGTGCGCTTCGTAGCGCTTCGGCCATGGTGCCCTCCTTCTCTGTCCATGCTCACGCCATCTCAGCCATACCCCGCACCATACCTACTGCTGCTATGCTGCACCCGGGCGCGGTGGCGAGCGGCACAGCTGGGGCTCCTATCCTTCTTACTCCCCCCCCCGCGATGGGCGTGCGACTCGGCCCAGCCGCGCCCATTCTGGCACCCGCCACCCACCCCACCCACCATGATCGGCGTTTTCGCCGTCCCAATAGCCTAAACCAGCACTAGCGATAATTGAATGTTACCGCTAGCCAGACTTTGGCGCGGCGTCCCCGAACCAGTCCACGAACGCCCCCAGCCGCAAGACGATCAGCGCGTGATCGTGCCGGTCCCCCGCCCGGTGCAACACCGCGACGGGCAGCTGCGCGGGCGTGGCGGAGCGTTCCGCCTGGTCGAGCGCGTCGAGTAACCAGGCGGGGAGGGTGGCGCGGTCTTTCACTTCAACCGATAGCCAGGGGTGGGCGATATCGGGCTGGTCGCCCCGGCCGCGCCCGCTCACCGGCACCCGCCTACCGTCCAGGAGGGCCGCTATACGGCGTTCTGTCTGCTTCCAGCGCTTGTCAGTCATATCAATCGTCACCGGCCGCTACGTCGCCCCAGCGGTCGGCGGGTCGGCCTCGGGTGCAGGGCAGGCAGCGCGGGACCGTGCCGACGCGGGCGTAACACGTCCCGCCACATTCGCGGCAGGGGTGCGTACCGTCCCATGACGCGACGGGCGGCGGGGCGGTAGCAGTCGGGGGAGGTTCAACCGCAACTTGCGGTTGAAGGTTGGCGGGATCCTCGGTGGTGGTGGTGTCTCTCTCTGTGTACGTTAACCTATATCCCGCATCTTGCGGTTGAACCTCGGTCGGCGGCGCGGGCGGGTCGGTACGCTGGCCGGTGGCGTCGTGCCATTCCACGCGCGGCGGCGGGCTGTCCAGCACGTCGCCACATGCCCCGCAGGTCGTCACGCTCGTGGTCGTCGTCTTGGTCCCGGCCTCGGGGTGCTTATCGCAGCGGACACGACGACCGCCGTGGGGCTGGACCGTCGCGGTTGCCTCGGGGCGCAGGGCGGCGATAGCGGCGAGCGCGGCCTCCCTGGTCCCCTGGGGGAAATGCACGAGCAGTTGTTTCCGGCGCGGGAATTGCCCCGGCGCGGGGTGCTCGATGGTCAACCATTTCACCCGCTTGCGGGCGAGGCCTTCGGCACACAGGAACGTCAGGGTTGCGCCGGTGGCGTCGTCGGCAAGGCCCACGTTCTCCCCGGCCGCACCCAAATCCACCTCCACCCAACGCTCGCCGGTCTCGGGATCGATCTGGTCGTGGCCCTGGTGTCGCCGCGCGTCCCACTCCACCACGAGGCCCAGGCCCGCGCGGCCCACCTTTTTCATGAGCGGCGTCCCCCCGCCACCGGCACGCAGGGCGGCGAAGGTGAGGCGGTTCCATTCCTGTGCCTGGTCGCGTTCGTCGCGCGCCGCGCGTACCGCGTCTTGCAGGCGGGCGACGTGCGCGGCGAGGTCGGTCACGTTCCCCGCATCTTGCGGTTGAATGTCCGCGCCAATCTGGCGGCGGTAGGCGGCGAGCGGCACCGCACCGCGCACCAGCTCCCGTAAGGCCTCGGGGCCGTGGTCGCGCAGGAACGAATCCGCGTCGACTTTCTCCCCCGGTGCGTGCGGCGGTTCGGCCACAGCCGCCACCAGGCCGCGCCCTTCCAGGCGTGCGGCGGCGGCGAGGGCCAGCCGTTGCCCGGCGCTCTGCGGTTGGTCGGCGGGGGCGTCCTCCCCATCAGCGAACACCACCACGAGCGCGGGGCGCGCGGCGGCGAGGGTGTCCAGCTGCGCGGGGGAGAGCTGCCCCTCGTTCGCCGCTATCGCCAGCTCGCCAGCGTAGGCCAGGGCGTCGGCTTTCTCGTGGCCCCCGGCGAGCACCACGCGGCGGTCGGTCGCGGCGGTCAGCTGGTCCCCCCGGTAGAAGGTGTGCGGGCAGCCGCGTTCGTCGCGGGATCCGGCGAGGTTGAGCACCTTCGGCCCGGTGGTCGGGCGGTAGGCGCGGCCGCGCAGGTCGCGCACCCCGGTCCCGTCGCGCCAGGGGTAGACCTTCCGGCCCGCGAGGGCTAGCCGTTCCGTGCCCGGTGCGCCCGTCACCAGTCCGGCGGCGCGGGCGGCGGGGAGCTGCCCCTCGGCACGCAGGCGGGACAGGAAGGCGGCGGCGTGCTCGGGGGTCAGGTAGAAGTGGTCGCTGACCGCGCGCACCCCTTCCGCGTGGTCGCCGTAGCGGCGGCGCTCGTCGGCCAGGGCGGCGGGCGGCGGCGGGGTCGCGGCGCACAGGGCGGCGAGGCTGGCATAGAGGGCGGCACAGGTCGCGGGGTCGGGCGCGTCGGTGCGGGGCGCGCGGGGGGCGCGGAACGGCAGCGGGGCCGGTGCGCCGGTGCGCCGGTGGAGGTAGACGGTGGCCCCGGCGGCGTCGGTCTTGGTCGCAAATGCCGGGACATTATTCTGCCCGACAGCCTCCCGCATACACCAGCTGGTCGCCTCCGACACCAGACACCAATCGGTCTTCCCACAGGCCTCACAGGGGGCGTCACGGCGCACCTTCTGGAAGTCGGGGCGGTCGTAATGCAGGGCGGTACTCACCGTACACCTCCCCGTGCCCGCTCGCCGCGTAGCAGGACCGTCGCGTCGTCCTTCGCCGTGTCGAGTGCCAGGCGGAGCGCGGTGTTATAGGCGTCGAGGCGCAACCGCAGGACCCGCCAGCGGTCCCGGAACCCCAGCCCAGCGCTCAGGACAATCGCGGCGGCGTAGTCTGCGGCGAGGGCCGCGAACAGGCTATTCAATTGCGCGGTGGTGAGAATGTCGGCGGGGTGCCCGCTCGGCCGGAAATAGGGCTTGCGTGGTCCGGTGGCGTGGGGGCGTGGTATTATTGACATAATGTAAATTTTGCCTTCAGCGGCGATCTTGTCAGGTACGGATTGCGCTCGTCACGAACCTTTTCCGTCGCTACGAACTTTTTTCGTACGTGCTAGAATCGTCGCATCTGCCCCAACGTCTGCGAAACGTTGGCGCGGTCCAATTGTCGGGGGGGCCGGTGGGGGTTGCTTTGGTCGCTTAACCCCACCGGCTCCTTGCGTGTCACGCGGCTACCTGTTCCTCCTTTTTTCCTGCCACGTTGTCCCGATTGGTCGCTAGCTCAGCCTGCCGGAGCCAGGCGCGGATCGCGCCGCTCTCGGTCGTTGCCTGCTGGTCGGCGATAGCGCGGAGTCGTTGCCGATCCTCGTCGGTGATCCTTAATTCGAACCGTCGGCGGCGTTGTGTGAGCACGATACCCTCCTGCACTGCTTAAAAGCAAAACCCCCACACACGGATTGCACCGTAGGCGGGGGCGTCATAGGCCCGGTATTCGATTGTGCGCACGCCCCCACCGGCCGGAGCCAATATCCGGCAATGCAAGGGCCGTCTACCGACAGCCGTACCAATTGTCTGCGTGCCCCGCCCGATCATCACCAGTTCCTTCGTCGCGCCTGTTGCGCGGGTCGGCCACTGGTCCACTTAAGGGTCACGGGGCACTTATCTGATTGCAGGCTTTTCGCTGGTCGCTGGTCGTACATGTCAAAAGCCCACGAGTATTGTAGCGAGAGTCCGGACGACACGCAAGGGGGGGGTGAAGGCGACAGTTAAAGAATCGGGGTGTGGCTTCTACTCGTACATTAGCCGTGCTATCCTACGCGGCCACGGTTACGGCCACGCGGCCACGGCTACGCGGTCAGGGGGCGGTCACGGACAGGGACACGGACGCGGCCACGGTCACGACGGAGGAAGCGGCGCGGCGGGCCGGTGTCTCCCCGCGCACGATTCGGCGCTGGATACAGCGGGGCGTTTTGCCCGCCACAGTCACGCCGGACGGCTATCTGATCGCGGCGGGCGATCTCGGCAGCGCGGCGGCCGGTGCCGGTCAGCGGTCACGGCCACGCGGTCACGCGGACGCGGTCACGGCCACGGACGCGGCCGCGCCGGTGACCGTCAATCCCAATGCCCGCGCGCAACTCGAGGCGATCCGCGACGAATGGCTCGCCCCCCTGGTCGCGCAGATCACCACGCAAGCGGAGCGGATCGGCCACCTTGAAGCGGAGCGCGACGCATTACAGCGGCGTGTCGAGGCGGCAGAGGCGGCAGTGTCACGCCAGCATGACGGAGCGGGCCAGGAGCGCCCCCAGGAAGGGTCAGGGACGCCGGAACCGGCCACGGTGGCACGGCACGACGCCCCCGGTCTGTGGGGGCGTCTGCGGCGGCGGTGGCGGGGGATGGCGCGCTGCTGAGATTCGCCACGGTAGACCCCTATTCCGCCCTCAAAACGCGCAAGCCACGCGGCAAGGCGTCCTCAAAGGCGGCATCTCCTCGCGCACCGCCCGCAGGAAGTTCAGGAATTCGTCGCGGTCCTGCCACTCAACGCTCGTCATCGGATACCCCCTTATGAGACCACATGCAGCGACGATCGTCGCCGCCTTAACGCGCGTTCGTAGTCCGCAATCCAGCGGGCTACCGCCAGCAAATCGCGGGTCACGTAGTCCGGCTGGCCGTTGAGTTCAACCGCGTCGGCCATCTCTTCCGGGGTGTAGTAGGTGAGTTTGTTTGTGGTCGCGCTGAGTGCTTGATAGGCGTTCTTGACCAGGCGGGCCGCGCGCACGCGGGGCTTGTCGGCGAAGGGATCGGGCGGCGACTCGCCGGGCGGCAGCGTCCGCATCGTTTCCGCCACTTTGGCTTTCCTCAACGCCTGCTCGGCGGCGTTCGCGGTCGTCTGTCCGGTGTCGAGCGCGACCATCTGCTCCTGCGCGACGGCGCGGATCGGTGCGGGCGCGTTCTCGTCGTGAGCCGTGTCGTAGACGGATTTCGTCTTGCGATAGGTCCGCTCCTTCATGCCGACCGCCTCGGCAACGGCGGCATCTGTGCGGCTACGACCCTCGCGCAACGTTGCGCGAGGGTCGTCCTTCCCCGCCAGCATCCGCCGCCGCGCCTCATCCGCGAATATCCGCGTGAGATTATCCGCCTCGTGCATCCGCTCACTGGCCGTCTTCTCACGCTGGCGGTTGCTCTCGATCAGGACAAGCTCCGCTTCCAGCGGGTTATCGATCTCGCGCATGATGACCGGCACACTCTCCAACGTCAGCGCGCACGCGGCCCGCCAGCGCCGGTGTCCGGCCAGGATGGTGTTGTGCTGGTCGATCGTGATCGGGGTAAGGATACCGTGCGCGGCGATGCTACGACGCAGGTCGCTGTCATCGCGTTCGGCGTCGTAGACCCGCTCGTTGAGCGGGTGCGGGTGCAGTGTGTCGGCCACGCGATAGGCGATGTCCATGCGATAGACTCCCTCCGCTCGTCGGTGTCATCAGCACCACGAGTGTTAGCGGCCGCCTGGCTCAGTCAGGCGGCCGCTTTTCCCAGCTCCTCCGGCGTGAACGGGCGCGGGCGCGCCGCCTCTTGCACCTCGCGCGCATCGACCAATTTCTGCCGCCTGTCGAGCGGGTTCTGATACAGCCTGAAGCGCCCCTCCCGCACAAACCGCGCGATCGCCATCTTGCTAATCCCGAGCCGTCGCCCGGCCTCGTTCAGCGGGATCAGTTCGGGCTCGCCCATTGCGCTCGCCTCCTTCTCGGCCTCTCACCGTGTACGAGCACATTGTAATACATGATAGTAAATAGGTCTATATTGGTCTTGACGTTATGGTCTACCCTCCCGCGCTTGCTTCTCGGTCGCGGGCAAAGTGCATACAATTGTATGCAAAGGCAGCCCCCCGCACCTAATACAGGCTCGCGTAGCGCCCGGTGGCGAGCATTGCCCGCACCATGCCTTCTTTCGCGCCGTCCACGTCCCCCACGCGCTCTCGCACGCTCTGCTGGAAGCGGCGGGCGGCGGCGATACGCTGCGTGGCCTGGACCCGCGTCAGCGCGGGGGTCGCGCCGACCGCCGCTTCCAGGGCGGTGATCGCGTCGATCAGGCTGGCGAGTTGGGCGCGGGTCGTCGGGTCGAGCGGGCGTCCGCTCTCTTCGCGCTGCGTCCGTTCCGCCTCGGCCCGCTGGCGGGCGTAACGACTCCACAAGTAGCAGTCCGCTTTGCCGAAACCGGCCGCGCCGACGCCGACGAGCCGTCGCGTCAGATCGGGCAGGGTCAGTAACGCGGCGTCCTCCTTGACGAACACGGCGCGGGCGCTGGCCTGCTGTTGCTCGGCGAGGGACAGGTTCCCGATCGGGTCGGTGTGCTCGGCCTCCCGCAACCGGTTGACGGTCGCGATCACCGCCTCGGCCTGGCCGTCGACGCGTTCGGCGGTGGCGTGCAACTCGGCGGTCAGCGCCGCCAATTTCTCCGCGTACACCGGCCCGGCGTACACCGCGCTCCCGTCGTCGCGGAACAGCCCCGCTTTCCCGGTGGCGAACTTCTCCAACGCCGTATCGATCTCGGCGTTGCCCCGCTCATAGTTCGTCTCGGCGTCGTTGAGGATGCTCGTCAGCCCGTTGATCGTCTGGGTCATGGGGTGCCGGTCCTTTCTCATTGTGCGCATGCGCAAAATTTCGTCAGGGGCGGGTCAGCCCTGCGCTGCCCGCTCCCAGTGCCCTAACACGTCCTCCAACGCGGCGAGGATCGGCAGCGGGCTAGCGTTCGGCGTCAGCCCCACGAACGGGGCCACAGTCGCCAGGGCCGCGCGGATAGACTGCTGATTGGTGGGGCGGTCCATGGTCAATTCGATCACGGACCACAGGGCGCGGGTGAACGGCGTTTCTTCGCCGGCCTCGGGATCGGCGGCGTCGGCGGGCGCGTCGGGGGCGGTGAAGCACCGTCGGCAGTGGTCCGTGAAATGGGTGATCGCGACAGCGAGGCGGTCACCTTCCACGCGGTCCAGGCGGCGAGTGATCGCGGTATTCATGCGGTGGTACTCCCTCCTGCGGTGCCTTCCAGCGCCGCTACGCGGTCCTCCAGCACGCCTACGGCGTAGGCGCGGATGATGGCCCCGGACAGCGCCGCCATAGCCGACGCCTGGCGCGGGTCGAGGTCGCCACGGTGTACCTCGTCTAAGGCGTCCAACAGGGCGGCGATCATGGGGCGGAGTGTCGCCGGGACGAGGCGGTCAAGCCTGTGGCGGGTGGCGCTATTCGCGCCACCCTTCCGGCGCGCCTGGTCCCGCTCAGCGGCCCTGGCGGGGTCGTGCGCGTAGCACAGCGTGCCCGCCCCCATGACGGCCGCCCCGCACGCCGTCCCATCCTTGCGTTGTCCGGTGCAGCGCTTCGGTGCGCTTCGGCTCGCTTCGGCCATATCCTCCCCCTAGCAACTCAGCCAAACAGCCCTACACAATAGCGTCTACATGCCGGGCCGGTGGTATACTCGCGGCGTACTGTCGGCCCAATATAACGGAACACGTCAAGGGCGGGGGCGCTGAGGATGGATCGGAGACCGGGCGGAAGTGCCGGCGGGAGATCTTATCAGGGTCTCGCCTCGGCGCTGCTACCCGCCTTGTTGCTGCTCGGCGCGGCGCTCAGCTTCGCACCGGTGGTGGGCGGCTTCTGGTTAGCCGATGACTTCGACTGGGTGCGCGATTTCCAGCGGTATCCCTGGCACGACGTGCCCAATCTCTTCCGCGGCGACTGGTCCCGGGCGGCCGCCAACGAGTATCGCCCCTTATGGGCGCTCTCCTTCATCCTGGACCTCCGACTCTGGGGGCCAACAGCGGCGGCCCTTCATGTGACGAACATCGCCCTGCACGTCATCGCCAGCGCCCTCGTCTGGCGGCTGGCGGCCGGTGCCCGGGGGGGCAGTCGGGGCACCGCTTCACTGGCGCTAGCATTCTTCGTCCTCGCTCCGATCCATGACGAACCTGTCGCGTGGATCGCCGCGCGTGGCCACGTCCTGGCACCGATTTTCATCCTCGCCGCCGCCCTCCTCCTCCGTCGCTTCGAGCGCGGTGGCGGTCTCGGCCTCTATCTGGCGAGCATCGGCGCGGCGCTCGCCGCCTTGGCCACGCAGGAGGTTGCCGTCGCGCTCCCCGCGCTCCTGTTGCTGGGCAGCGTGGCCGAGTCGCCGTGGCCGAGTCGCGACCGCTTGCTGCGCCTTGTAGCGGTGCATGCCCCCTTCTGGGGGCTGCTCGGGGCGTATCTCGGCCTCCGGGTGAGCATATTCGGCCAGCTCGGTCGGGACAGTGCCGTCTCCTCCGGCGCGGACCTTGCGCGCGCGGCTTACCTGTCGGTACGTACCGTGTGGGGCAGCCCCGCGTCGCTGCCACTCACGCCGACGGCGCTGACGAGCGTGTGGGGCAAGGCGCTCCTGTTCCTCCTGATCTCGGCCTTCCTCCTCGCGCCATTTGGGTTCCTACCCCGGCACCAGATCCTCGATTACGGGCGCGGGATACTCTACTTCGCCGCCGGGTGGCCAGTAATCGCCTCGGCGGTCCTGCTGGGGGCCAATTCCGACCGCCACTTCTACCTCGCCTCGGTTGGACCCGCCATCGCCCTCGGGTTGGCTGCGGCGCACTGGCTGACGGCCAAACGCCCGCTCACCATCGTCGGCGTCGGGGTGACCGCCGCGCTCCTCGGCCTCTACGGCTTTGCCCTCGGCGCGGGTATCGCCGAGTTCGCCCGCAACGGGGAGCGCTCCCACCAGCTCCAACACGCGGCCGACACGGCAATCGCGGGTGCCCGGGAGGAGCCGAGCGCCCTCGTCGTCATCCTCGCCCAGTCGCCGGATAACCAGCGTGTCCTGTGGGACTACTTCTACCCGACCGCGTTGTCTCCCCCCTTCACCGCGCGCGGTCCCGCCGTCGACGTGCTCCCGGACTTCGCTACCTGCCACTGCTCCCCGGAGGAATGGCTGGCAACCCATGGTGCGCCGCTCGCCCGTCTGGCGCAGGGCAATGTGGACTCGATCCACCTCGTAGAGTGGGACCCACAGCAGGACGCGTTCGTGCCACGCGTTCTCGACCTGGCGGCGTTCCGGAATGCCGGGTACCTGACCTCGACCGGGCCGTTGCTGCGCCCGCGCTATCCCGGGACCCCCGCGCCGCAACCGCCGACCCCGACGAACGTGACCGTCCCCGCCACCAGCGCCCCGGCCATCCCCACCGGCCCGCTGCGGCCTCGGGGATCTCCTCGGCCACCGTGGCGGGTTCCGACTCGCGCGGGGGAGGGCATACCGCTCGCGACGGCGCGGGCGTGGTCGCGCGTAGCGAGTAGCAGCCGGTCGAGGCGGGCGCGGGTGGTACTGTTTGCGCCGCCCTTCCGTCGCGCCTGGTCCCGCTCGGTGGCCCTGGCGGGGTCATGGGCATAACACAGCGTCCCCGCGCCCATGACGGCCGCGCCGCAGGGCGTACCGTCCTTGCGGACACCCGCGCAACGCTTCGGTGCGCTTCGTAGCGCTTCGGCCATGGTGCCCTCCTTCTCTGTCCATGCTCACGCCATCTCAGCCATACCCCGCACCATACCTACTGCTGCTATGCTGCACCCGGGCGCGGTGGCGAGCGGCACAGCTGGGGCTCCTATCCTTCTTACTCCCCCCCCCGCGATGGGCGTGCGACTCGGCCCAGCCGCGCCCATTCTGGCACCCGCCACCCACCCCACCCACCATGATCGGCGTTTTCGCCGTCCCAATAGCCTAAACCAGCACTAGCGATAATTGAATGTTACCGCTAGCCAGACTTTGGCGCGGCGTCCCCGAACCAGTCCACGAACGCCCCCAGCCGCAAGACGATCAGCGCGTGATCGTGCCGGTCCCCCGCCCGGTGCAACACCGCGACGGGCAGCTGCGCGGGCGTGGCGGAGCGTTCCGCCTGGTCGAGCGCGTCGAGTAACCAGGCGGGGAGGGTGGCGCGGTCTTTCACTTCAACCGATAGCCAGGGGTGGGCGATATCGGGCTGGTCGCCCCGGCCGCGCCCGCTCACCGGCACCCGCCTACCGTCCAGGAGGGCCGCTATACGGCGTTCTGTCTGCTTCCAGCGCTTGTCAGTCATATCAATCGTCACCGGCCGCTACGTCGCCCCAGCGGTCGGCGGGTCGGCCTCGGGTGCAGGGCAGGCAGCGCGGGACCGTGCCGACGCGGGCGTAACACGTCCCGCCACATTCGCGGCAGGGGTGCGTACCGTCCCATGACGCGACGGGCGGCGGGGCGGTAGCAGTCGGGGGAGGTTCAACCGCAACTTGCGGTTGAAGGTTGGCGGGATCCTCGGTGGTGGTGGTGTCTCTCTCTGTGTACGTTAACCTATATCCCGCATCTTGCGGTTGAACCTCGGTCGGCGGCGCGGGCGGGTCGGTACGCTGGCCGGTGGCGTCGTGCCATTCCACGCGCGGCGGCGGGCTGTCCAGCACGTCGCCACATGCCCCGCAGGTCGTCACGCTCGTGGTCGTCGTCTTGGTCCCGGCCTCGGGGTGCTTATCGCAGCGGACACGACGACCGCCGTGGGGCTGGACCGTCGCGGTTGCCTCGGGGCGCAGGGCGGCGATAGCGGCGAGCGCGGCCTCCCTGGTCCCCTGGGGGAAATGCACGAGCAGTTGTTTCCGGCGCGGGAATTGCCCCGGCGCGGGGTGCTCGATGGTCAACCATTTCACCCGCTTGCGGGCGAGGCCTTCGGCACACAGGAACGTCAGGGTTGCGCCGGTGGCGTCGTCGGCAAGGCCCACGTTCTCCCCGGCCGCACCCAAATCCACCTCCACCCAACGCTCGCCGGTCTCGGGATCGATCTGGTCGTGGCCCTGGTGTCGCCGCGCGTCCCACTCCACCACGAGGCCCAGGCCCGCGCGGCCCACCTTTTTCATGAGCGGCGTCCCCCCGCCACCGGCACGCAGGGCGGCGAAGGTGAGGCGGTTCCATTCCTGTGCCTGGTCGCGTTCGTCGCGCGCCGCGCGTACCGCGTCTTGCAGGCGGGCGACGTGCGCGGCGAGGTCGGTCACGTTCCCCGCATCTTGCGGTTGAATGTCCGCGCCAATCTGGCGGCGGTAGGCGGCGAGCGGCACCGCACCGCGCACCAGCTCCCGTAAGGCCTCGGGGCCGTGGTCGCGCAGGAACGAATCCGCGTCGACTTTCTCCCCCGGTGCGTGCGGCGGTTCGGCCACAGCCGCCACCAGGCCGCGCCCTTCCAGGCGTGCGGCGGCGGCGAGGGCCAGCCGTTGCCCGGCGCTCTGCGGTTGGTCGGCGGGGGCGTCCTCCCCATCAGCGAACACCACCACGAGCGCGGGGCGCGCGGCGGCGAGGGTGTCCAGCTGCGCGGGGGAGAGCTGCCCCTCGTTCGCCGCTATCGCCAGCTCGCCAGCGTAGGCCAGGGCGTCGGCTTTCTCGTGGCCCCCGGCGAGCACCACGCGGCGGTCGGTCGCGGCGGTCAGCTGGTCCCCCCGGTAGAAGGTGTGCGGGCAGCCGCGTTCGTCGCGGGATCCGGCGAGGTTGAGCACCTTCGGCCCGGTGGTCGGGCGGTAGGCGCGGCCGCGCAGGTCGCGCACCCCGGTCCCGTCGCGCCAGGGGTAGACCTTCCGGCCCGCGAGGGCTAGCCGTTCCGTGCCCGGTGCGCCCGTCACCAGTCCGGCGGCGCGGGCGGCGGGGAGCTGCCCCTCGGCACGCAGGCGGGACAGGAAGGCGGCGGCGTGCTCGGGGGTCAGGTAGAAGTGGTCGCTGACCGCGCGCACCCCTTCCGCGTGGTCGCCGTAGCGGCGGCGCTCGTCGGCCAGGGCGGCGGGCGGCGGCGGGGTCGCGGCGCACAGGGCGGCGAGGCTGGCATAGAGGGCGGCACAGGTCGCGGGGTCGGGCGCGTCGGTGCGGGGCGCGCGGGGGGCGCGGAACGGCAGCGGGGCCGGTGCGCCGGTGCGCCGGTGGAGGTAGACGGTGGCCCCGGCGGCGTCGGTCTTGGTCGCAAATGCCGGGACATTATTCTGCCCGACAGCCTCCCGCATACACCAGCTGGTCGCCTCCGACACCAGACACCAATCGGTCTTCCCACAGGCCTCACAGGGGGCGTCACGGCGCACCTTCTGGAAGTCGGGGCGGTCGTAATGCAGGGCGGTACTCACCGTACACCTCCCCGTGCCCGCTCGCCGCGTAGCAGGACCGTCGCGTCGTCCTTCGCCGTGTCGAGTGCCAGGCGGAGCGCGGTGTTATAGGCGTCGAGGCGCAACCGCAGGACCCGCCAGCGGTCCCGGAACCCCAGCCCAGCGCTCAGGACAATCGCGGCGGCGTAGTCTGCGGCGAGGGCCGCGAACAGGCTATTCAATTGCGCGGTGGTGAGAATGTCGGCGGGGTGCCCGCTCGGCCGGAAATAGGGCTTGCGTGGTCCGGTGGCGTGGGGGCGTGGTATTATTGACATAATGTAAATTTTGCCTTCAGCGGCGATCTTGTCAGGTACGGATTGCGCTCGTCACGAACCTTTTCCGTCGCTACGAACTTTTTTCGTACGTGCTAGAATCGTCGCATCTGCCCCAACGTCTGCGAAACGTTGGCGCGGTCCAATTGTCGGGGGGGCCGGTGGGGGTTGCTTTGGTCGCTTAACCCCACCGGCTCCTTGCGTGTCACGCGGCTACCTGTTCCTCCTTTTTTCCTGCCACGTTGTCCCGATTGGTCGCTAGCTCAGCCTGCCGGAGCCAGGCGCGGATCGCGCCGCTCTCGGTCGTTGCCTGCTGGTCGGCGATAGCGCGGAGTCGTTGCCGATCCTCGTCGGTGATCCTTAATTCGAACCGTCGGCGGCGTTGTGTGAGCACGATACCCTCCTGCACTGCTTAAAAGCAAAACCCCCACACACGGATTGCACCGTAGGCGGGGGCGTCATAGGCCCGGTATTCGATTGTGCGCACGCCCCCACCGGCCGGAGCCAATATCCGGCAATGCAAGGGCCGTCTACCGACAGCCGTACCAATTGTCTGCGTGCCCCGCCCGATCATCACCAGTTCCTTCGTCGCGCCTGTTGCGCGGGTCGGCCACTGGTCCACTTAAGGGTCACGGGGCACTTATCTGATTGCAGGCTTTTCGCTGGTCGCTGGTCGTACATGTCAAAAGCCCACGAGTATTGTAGCGAGAGTCCGGACGACACGCAAGGGGGGGGTGAAGGCGACAGTTAAAGAATCGGGGTGTGGCTTCTACTCGTACATTAGCCGTGCTATCCTACGCGGCCACGGTCACGGCCACGCGGCCACGGCCACGCGGTCAGGGGCGGTCACGGACA
>MWVV01000216.1_pt1 | contig 20830 bp, 20 predicted proteins | sample 1047281 | NCBI WGS metagenome assembly MWVV01 (sample SAMN06349986, study PRJNA376086) | soil metagenome | isolation source: PT-2 sample Antarctic (ecotone) soil | place: Antarctica | collected 2015-01-13 | reverse complement strand
CGCAGCAAAAGGCAAACTCTCTACCGCCAAAGCCAAAGGCACGCGCGGAGATATTACCGTCTATGACGAAGCCGAACTGCAAAAGCTTAAAGACGAACGCGGGCAAGTGTCTTTTATCGAACGACCAGCACAGGCCGAAAAACCTAGCACTGAAAACCTCGCACTCGCACGCACGGAACAAAGCACAGCGCTCGCGGCACTGATTGATGCTTTCAAACAAACCAAGCCCGCGCCGACCATCACAGACATTGCGCACAAGATAATTCTAAAACTTGACGAAGCTTCGGCGCTAACCGGACTCTCCCGCGCCACTTTGCGCGAAGCGATTGACAGTAAGAAATTGAAAGCGAAGAAAATCGGTAAGGCGTGGCGCATCAAACGAAGCGATCTTGATACATTTGCGGCAAAGCTTTGATGCGCTTCTACGCAAACACAAGAACCGTAAAAGCGTCGCAATCACGGCGCTCAATAGAAAGCCCTTGCGCCAGCCGCTTGACCGCTTCCCGCTCGTCCAAGCTTAAATCAAGCGGCTTGCCGCCTCTGGGATTTACTGCCCGGACAAGCGCGACAGTTCCCATTCGACCAAGCTCGACGCTACATCGGAAAGCTTTTTCCAATTTGTAATGCTCATGTTCGCACGACACCACAAGCGACTCACCATCAATTAGGATGCCCGCCTGCGCGACATAACGCTTTTTCATAATTCCTCGCTTTCTTAAATTACCGCCAAGCGACTTTTGCGCCGCTCGCCTTCGATTGCATACCACGCTTGCCAAGACTTCGCGCGCCCGGCCTGCGCACCTTTTTCGCAGCCGTTGATGTAAGTTTCCCATTCCGCATCAGCACGCGCCCATGCCAAACACTGCCAATCCAAGCCAACACGCCGCCGCCGCTCGATCCGTTTACTACTCGCGCGCGTCTTATAACGCGCCTTTGCAATATCGGACGCACGATCTTCTAAATGCGTTTTCAATCCAACGCGCTGCCCGTACAATGCGCCGCTCTCAAAAGCCGTCGCCGGATTCACACACAGACCATGCCAGCGCCCGCCCGACAAATCAGAGAATTCAGCATACGGATAGCGCGACGATTGCTGTGCGCGACGATAGCTCCGCAACTCCGCAACATACACGGCCAACGCTTCACGCCATTTTTCACGTTCGCCGCGCCCAATCATCTCTCGACCAACCACACGCAACGACTTTTTCTTTATTCGACGCTTCGGGACTGTTCCATCTCGCACTTTTGGCAAGGCAGATAGGTTTTGAGTATCAAGGTAAGCAGTCCGCGCTTCCAGCGCGGCAAGCGTGTCCGTGCATAGATGCCCGCCATAGGCCAGCGCACCGAACGTCTCCAACGCGGCTTTCGCCTTCTCGTACAACTTAAAATCATTCGTAACTTCGTGGTCATATTCAACAAGCTCATCGTCTACAACCATCAAACGCTTCTCGGTTATTATCTCCGCGCCTGCCTGCAATGCTTCAAGCCGCGCATCAACTGAAATATGCTTACGCGCTTCGTCTACCTCTTCGCGCCACAACGCGGCGCGTTCTCTATAAAGTCTTTTCGCTTTGTCGGCGGCGATCCGCGCGGGCGTTCGTTGCTCTCGACACTCGCCAAGCAATTCAAACATGCGCGGCCAACGCTCAATAGATGCAATCTCGACAAGCTGTGCATCCGGCACTGATAGCCAGCTTTCGCTTTTCGTTACATACTTGGCAACTTCATTGATTGCGCCCTCGCCCGTGATAGTGGACTTCGAGCCTTGCTTTTTATTGACCACAAGGCGCACGTCACAGACCGCCAGACCATCGCGCGTGTTTATTCCTTGCTCGATGCCATGCTCCGCTAAAGAAAGCTTTAGACAGGCCGTCCACTCTTCGCGCAAGCGTCGCCATTCAATCCAGCGCGACAATACGAGCAAGTGAACGTGAACGTGGTAACCGTCTGTCTCCGGCGACCACTCGCGCCCTTCCCTTTGCAATCGTTTCGAGTCGCCTAAAGTAAACTCGACGCCCTTGACGCCCGCGCTCACAGATTCAGACCACCACTTATAAGACGCGCTGCGCTTGCCACTAAAGAGCCGCCACGCCCGCGCAATCACATCCATTGCAACCGGAAGCGAGACACCCGGCAGCGTCGGCATGGTCAACGTAACGAAGCGCCACAAGTAACCGCTCCGCATCGCCGGGCGCATAATGGCCGCACGCGCACGCGCACGCGACTTGCGGCTACGCGATGCAAGGCATGAAGGGCAAAGCCGCTCATTACATGCCCAGAGAGCGCCAACGCCTTCGTACACTTCGCCGTCGCTATTATGCAGGCCGTCGCCATGCCAGACGTTTGCAAGATCAGCACAGCGCCGCAGCTTGTCGCCAACGGCCAACGCCTGCGCGCGGCTACGCGATGCAAGGCATGAAGGGCAAAGCTGCTCCTTACATGCCCCAAGAGCGCCAACGCCTTCGTACACTTCGCCGTCGCTATTATGCAGGCCGCCAACGGCCAACGCCTGCGCGTGGTCAAGGCTCACCGCCGCGTCAATGCGTGCAGCTATCTGCGCGCCTCGCGTGGAGCGATAGCAAGCCGTAGCTACTACGTCGCGCGGATTCGCGGCGGCAACTGATTTAATTTGGGCGACTGATTGAGAGATTTCCGGCTCGCATTTTCTACTAAGCCGAAATTGTGTTGGTAGGTGTCTTGCCGAAGTGTCGTTACAGACTCACTAATTTTTGCTTGTCCGTAATAACCGATTTGTGCAAGAATAATTCCACACACCGAGCCAACCGCAATTTGGCGAAGTGATTAGGCCAGCCCTGCATCGCTTAGTCCGGCTAAAGATTTCAGCGATGCGGGGCTTTCTATTGTCAAAAAGACTTCGCTACTATAAGCCCCGACATTTTCAAAAGCAATAAATTCCACAACATTTTGTGCATAAAATTTTCGTGCATCCTGCATAAGCGACATACGCGACATACTCGGCACAATAAGGGTCACGCGACGCGCCGAATCTTGAACATTCAAAAAATTGCGTAGCGCGTCGCTACACTCGCGCGGTAAGGCTGGCTTCACATACGTTTCGCCTTTTACAGATTCCGCGCTCGTCAAAGGGTTTGTAAGGTGGATTCGGGTTTTCCCACTATTCCCGCAAACCACATTTCAAATAATCTTAATAACCACAACGGCGACTAAGCCAAGAATAAAAATCGTCGCAAGGCTGCTTATGTCCACATCGTCGCCGCCTTCCCATGTGCTGCTCCCCGTATCCTGTGAAGCATTCGCCAACAGTTCAAAGTGTCCGGGATCGGGTTTCGAGAATCGCCCGCCCCATCTCAAGCCCAGCCTCTCACCGAGCGCGCCAACCGTCTTTGCTGATACTCCGCTTATGCGAAGATCAACCGCCAAGCCTTGCTCATGTTTCGACGTTCCCGGCACAGCAACCGGATTCGGATTGCTCGCGCGATTCGCATAAAGCGCCGCTTGGCTCGCATAGCTTCGATAGCCACTCACAACTTGAATTGAGCCGCCGTACTGTGTCGCCACACGTTCCGCGAGTTGGCGAATGATGTTTGCAAGCGTCGCGTTGACTTGATTCAGTTTTGCTGCGCTCTGCACGTCCATTGCTTTTAACTTCGAGCCATAAAGAACGCGCCGACTAAAAGCCCTGCGCCAACTATCAAAGTCGTTGGACTGATGCCCTGCGCTGGCTCTGGCTGATGTATCGCTCGCGTATCGTTTATAATCGGCGGTTCAATGACAGGCGAAACGAATTCAGAATTACTGCGATTGCTCGAAGCCACAGAAGGCGATGTATGCCGTTGATTTTTTGTTGGCGTGCGGCGCGTTGTGCTATGAGTGGGCGTGCGCGCTTTTTTGCCCGGCTTCGTCACCGAGTCCCAGATAGAAAATTCTCGCGCGGGTTGCTGGACTCTTCCATAAGCGCGCTCATCATCTGAAACCGTATTGTATGGTGTTGTTGGAGCAGGCGGAGCAGGCGGAGTGTAGTAGGGATAGTTGACTATTTCGCCCAGACCGCCAAGCCCTGTATCGTACTCATCAAAATCAAAGCCGCTCGAAGTGCCGCCGTCGTTGTACACACTGTCCGGGTTGCCGCTGCCGCCACTTGAGCCGAACCACGCTTCCCAAAACGAAGGCTCATCACCCAAGCCAACCGGCATGTATGATTCGCGCGGCGCGTTTGATGGAATCGGAGCAACCGTAGCAATGCCGCCCGGCTTATTGAGCAAACTAAGCCCGGCGCATATTGCAATCGCGGGCAGCGCGTAGGCTTCCAGCGCTTCGATAAAACTATCTTTCTTTCGCGTCATAAAATTACCTCACACTACGCGGCGGCTTCATCGCCTGACACAGCTTCAACCGTTTGAACAACCATCGGCGCGGCTTCAACTTTCGGCGCAAGCACTCGCGCAACTTCCTGCTTCATGCCGTCAATAAATGCGGCGGCGTTCGGCTGTTGCATGATCGCGGCGAAAGCGGGATTTTGTTGCGCCAGCACTGCGAGAATCGTTGCCGTATCTCTCGTCAAGATTCCTTCGAGCGCGGCGGCCTGCTCTGGAAAATCGTGCATCAATGAAACAAACTCGCGCGCCGCTTTTCGCGGCCTGCGGTTCTGTCCTATATCGCTTGCGATGTTTTCGAGCACGATTGCCAATTCACTTTCAAAGGTTTGCGGCGCGGCTGGTGGCGCTGGTGGCGCGGCGGCTGCCGTTGGCTGCGCGTGCGGCCTCGCCTGCGGCGCGTGCGCGGGCTGCGGCTGCATTGGCGCTTGTACCAACTTCGGCGCGAACATTCCCGCGATACTCGCAACTATCGGCACAAGCTTTTCGCCGTGTTCGGCTATTAAATCGCCCGCATCTGCCAGCCATGTACGCGGCGCAGTTTCGCCGCCGATTAAGCTTGTCAAACCTTCAACCGCTCGCTCGCGCACGCGCCGATCTTTTAAGAGAAGCGTAAGCGTTTTAGTTTCTGAATCCGCTTCGCTTTCTGGATTGTCCCGGCGTGCGTCGCGCTCTGGCATGTTCTCCACTTCAAACGCTTTGACTTTACGAAGCACCGTCAAAGCTTCGTCAACTTGTTCGGGCAAGCTACGCGGCCTCTCCGCGACGCTTCGCGCCAATTCCCTGTCGCGCGTTGTCGCATCATCTTGAAACCGTCGCCGCTTCCGCACAGCGTTTACACCCTGCGCCCGCCTATGCTCCAACCGCGCGAGCCTGTTGCTTAGTTGTTCGAGCACCGTCACAAGCGCACCGTCCGGCGCACCGTCCGGCGCTGAATCAAGTTCGATGTTTTGCGCGCGTGGCTTTACAGGAAACACGCCGCGATCTAAAACTTCGCGCCCGGCGCGCATCTCTGCGTAGTATGTGCCCGGCTCGCTCGCAAATTTTCGCACCGCGTTTTCTAAGTCGTCGCAGTCGTTTAGCGTTCCAACTTTGCGACGCGGCACGCCGATGTGACTCTTTCCGGCGTGTACCGTATTGCTGTCAAATTCGGTAAGCAAGAAAACATCAACGCGAGTGCTGATAGCAGACGCGCCGCCGCTTTCTTCCGCATCAATTAACAAGTCCATAAACGACTCCGGTTTTCGACACTTCACCCGTAACGCCAACGGTTCGCGCACACGATCATGCACACGTCACGCATACGCGAATTTCCCGCTGCAACCGTAAGCGCGCGCCGTTGTGTTGCGCGCGCGCTGGCTTTACTGCTTACGCGGCGGCTTCGTTATCGTCGCTATCGGAATCGCCTTCACCTTCGATAACGTATGTTTCCGCGTCGTAGTCGTTCAAAATTTGGCAGACACTATCAATCGCTTCGAGCGCCTGCGCTTTGCTGGTCGTGGTGTCTACGTCTACCAATTCCGCCCAAACATCGTTCAGTACGTCTTGCAATTCGCCGTTTTCTGTTTCCAACTCTGCCTTTGTGATTGTCGGTATTCCATTTGCCATTGCTATTTTGCTCCATCTCTGTGGTGTTGATTGTGGCGCGGGCTTGATGAGCATTTACTTTTACTCATCTCAACCGCGCTCCCTCTCGGTACGCCACATTAGACGCAACATTAAACGTAGACATCAACAGTTATTTTGATTGTTGGCACGAGAATCAAAAGGCCTTTTAATTGTTTGCGCAAACAATTAAAAGGCCTTTTGATTGTCTGCGCTCTAAACCACTGTATCTATTTAACTTTTCGCTTTGTAGAAATTGTTGGCGGCAAATCTGGCTCAAGTCGCCTGACTCTTTCCCGGAAATCTCTGTTAAAAGTTCTATTCTTTTGCATAGCCTCTATGCTCTTGCCCGGCCTCCACTTCGACCAAACCTTTTCTTTTAGAGTATCGAAGGTCAACATGCTCCCGTCGCTTTTCGCAGCGTCAAGAAAGCTTTGCACAACATCCGTTAAGTCTCCGTCTTTAACTGTGCGCCCGCCGCCCGTTTTCGGCTTTGGAAAGCGATTCTTGTACGGTTTTATAAAATCCTCCCAAGCCTTGCGCGCGTCGAACTCTGACGAATTCAGTTTATCTCCAGCACACATGCGCGTGTAAAACTCTTGGACAACTCCATCAACATATTCAACCGGATGAAAAATCGTTGCGCGCGGCTTTTGCGGCTCTTTGGAGAGAAACGAAGATAGCTTTTTCAAATTGGCTGTAATCTGTCCACCAAAGATATTTAGCCTCCGGCCAGTGTCCGATTTTGATTGTTCTTCCCTAGATGCGTTGCGTCGCACGCTTGGCGTTCTTCTAGTTCTGCGTTGAGGTGTATCGGTCATTTCTTGCCGCCTTTCTTTTTGCGCGCTGGCTTCAATTCAGGCTCGCGCACAAGCACATCACCCGGCTCGCATTCAAGTACATTGCAGATATTTTCAAGCACGCGAAAACTAATTGACTCGGTTTTTGAATCACGCAATTTCAAAAGTGTTGGATAAGCAATGTCGGCTTGTTTTGAAAGCCAATAAAGAGATTTACCCTGCGCTATCAATAACTCGTTAATCTTGGTTTTAATCATGTCGCAGTTCATACCACGAATTATAGAACAGGAGAATACATAACGTCAACAATATACTGCTTGACGTTATGTATCATTGACATTACAATCCCTTTACTTCAAACAAAAGAAAACGGGCGCGGAAACTGCGCTAACAGTCGCCACGCCCTTAACATCAACTCTTACCACGAAAGGCAAAAGCTAATGAGTCAAACGAAGAATACGCGCCGCACGGCGAAAAGTTCAACGCCCGCCGATGCGCTGGCAAAATACAAAGCACAGGCCGCGCCGTTCATCCGAATTTTATTCGATGATGAAACGCCCGGCTTCATCCGTGACTTACTGCACGAGTGGTTCAACACTCTGCAAAACGAAACGAACATTTATCCAAACGTGCGGCGCGATGTAGCAGAATTCCTCTTGCCGCTTATGCTACAAAGCGCCGACAAAGCAAAGATTGATTATGAAAACAGGTCTGCGCCATTCATCACTCAACTTGTGGCGGGCTTCGCGGATTACTGCACAGACGAGCGCAACCGTGAAAAGCAACAATCGGAGAGCGCGCTTTAATTGACCCGCAAACGGTTCACGGGCAAAGGGCGGCTCATCGGCTGCCCTTTGTCCTTGCCTTGCCACGTAGCGCGGCATAAACGAATCTTTGCGCGCCCGCGTATGGTCTGCGCTGTAATGCCGGAATTCTCGCGGCAAAACTCGTTGGCGAAATAAAATAGAAGTTGACCGGGCAAAGGTGAGTTATGCCGGAAAGTAGGTAGTGGCAAATGTCGGCGCGCGGCGTTATGGTCTGCCCTTTTCCCTTTGCCCGAAAAACTTACCACCGAAAAGGTACGCCGGGCTTTTATTGACTTTTACGCCCGAAAAACCTACCGCGTAAACCTCACACTATGATATAAGGCGCGGCCATGCCGTTGACCAAAAAAGAAGCCGCTGATTTCTTAGGCGTGACTATTCGATCAATTGAAGCCTACGCAGCAAAAGGCAAACTCTCTACCGCCAAAGCCAAAGGCACGCGCGGAGATATTACCGTCTATGACGAAGCCGAACTGCAAAAGCTTAAAGACGAACGCGGGCAAGTGTCTTTTATCGAACGACCAGCACAGGCCGAAAAACCTAGCACTGAAAACCTCGCACTCGCACGCACGGAACAAAGCACAGCGCTCGCGGCACTGATTGATGCTTTCAAACAAACCAAGCCCGCGCCGACCATCACAGACATTGCGCACAAGATAATTCTAAAACTTGACGAAGCTTCGGCGCTAACCGGACTCTCCCGCGCCACTTTGCGCGAAGCGATTGACAGTAAGAAATTGAAAGCGAAGAAAATCGGTAAGGCGTGGCGCATCAAACGAAGCGATCTTGATACATTTGCGGCAAAGCTTTGATGCGCTTCTACGCAAACACAAGAACCGTAAAAGCGTCGCAATCACGGCGCTCAATAGAAAGCCCTTGCGCCAGCCGCTTGACCGCTTCCCGCTCGTCCAAGCTTAAATCAAGCGGCTTGCCGCCTCTGGGATTTACTGCCCGGACAAGCGCGACAGTTCCCATTCGACCAAGCTCGACGCTACATCGGAAAGCTTTTTCCAATTTGTAATGCTCATGTTCGCACGACACCACAAGCGACTCACCATCAATTAGGATGCCCGCCTGCGCGACATAACGCTTTTTCATAATTCCTCGCTTTCTTAAATTACCGCCAAGCGACTTTTGCGCCGCTCGCCTTCGATTGCATACCACGCTTGCCAAGACTTCGCGCGCCCGGCCTGCGCACCTTTTTCGCAGCCGTTGATGTAAGTTTCCCATTCCGCATCAGCACGCGCCCATGCCAAACACTGCCAATCCAAGCCAACACGCCGCCGCCGCTCGATCCGTTTACTACTCGCGCGCGTCTTATAACGCGCCTTTGCAATATCGGACGCACGATCTTCTAAATGCGTTTTCAATCCAACGCGCTGCCCGTACAATGCGCCGCTCTCAAAAGCCGTCGCCGGATTCACACACAGACCATGCCAGCGCCCGCCCGACAAATCAGAGAATTCAGCATACGGATAGCGCGACGATTGCTGTGCGCGACGATAGCTCCGCAACTCCGCAACATACACGGCCAACGCTTCACGCCATTTTTCACGTTCGCCGCGCCCAATCATCTCTCGACCAACCACACGCAACGACTTTTTCTTTATTCGACGCTTCGGGACTGTTCCATCTCGCACTTTTGGCAAGGCAGATAGGTTTTGAGTATCAAGGTAAGCAGTCCGCGCTTCCAGCGCGGCAAGCGTGTCCGTGCATAGATGCCCGCCATAGGCCAGCGCACCGAACGTCTCCAACGCGGCTTTCGCCTTCTCGTACAACTTAAAATCATTCGTAACTTCGTGGTCATATTCAACAAGCTCATCGTCTACAACCATCAAACGCTTCTCGGTTATTATCTCCGCGCCTGCCTGCAATGCTTCAAGCCGCGCATCAACTGAAATATGCTTACGCGCTTCGTCTACCTCTTCGCGCCACAACGCGGCGCGTTCTCTATAAAGTCTTTTCGCTTTGTCGGCGGCGATCCGCGCGGGCGTTCGTTGCTCTCGACACTCGCCAAGCAATTCAAACATGCGCGGCCAACGCTCAATAGATGCAATCTCGACAAGCTGTGCATCCGGCACTGATAGCCAGCTTTCGCTTTTCGTTACATACTTGGCAACTTCATTGATTGCGCCCTCGCCCGTGATAGTGGACTTCGAGCCTTGCTTTTTATTGACCACAAGGCGCACGTCACAGACCGCCAGACCATCGCGCGTGTTTATTCCTTGCTCGATGCCATGCTCCGCTAAAGAAAGCTTTAGACAGGCCGTCCACTCTTCGCGCAAGCGTCGCCATTCAATCCAGCGCGACAATACGAGCAAGTGAACGTGAACGTGGTAACCGTCTGTCTCCGGCGACCACTCGCGCCCTTCCCTTTGCAATCGTTTCGAGTCGCCTAAAGTAAACTCGACGCCCTTGACGCCCGCGCTCACAGATTCAGACCACCACTTATAAGACGCGCTGCGCTTGCCACTAAAGAGCCGCCACGCCCGCGCAATCACATCCATTGCAACCGGAAGCGAGACACCCGGCAGCGTCGGCATGGTCAACGTAACGAAGCGCCACAAGTAACCGCTCCGCATCGCCGGGCGCATAATGGCCGCACGCGCACGCGCACGCGACTTGCGGCTACGCGATGCAAGGCATGAAGGGCAAAGCCGCTCATTACATGCCCAGAGAGCGCCAACGCCTTCGTACACTTCGCCGTCGCTATTATGCAGGCCGTCGCCATGCCAGACGTTTGCAAGATCAGCACAGCGCCGCAGCTTGTCGCCAACGGCCAACGCCTGCGCGCGGCTACGCGATGCAAGGCATGAAGGGCAAAGCTGCTCCTTACATGCCCCAAGAGCGCCAACGCCTTCGTACACTTCGCCGTCGCTATTATGCAGGCCGCCAACGGCCAACGCCTGCGCGTGGTCAAGGCTCACCGCCGCGTCAATGCGTGCAGCTATCTGCGCGCCTCGCGTGGAGCGATAGCAAGCCGTAGCTACTACGTCGCGCGGATTCGCGGCGGCAACTGATTTAATTTGGGCGACTGATTGAGAGATTTCCGGCTCGCATTTTCTACTAAGCCGAAATTGTGTTGGTAGGTGTCTTGCCGAAGTGTCGTTACAGACTCACTAATTTTTGCTTGTCCGTAATAACCGATTTGTGCAAGAATAATTCCACACACCGAGCCAACCGCAATTTGGCGAAGTGATTAGGCCAGCCCTGCATCGCTTAGTCCGGCTAAAGATTTCAGCGATGCGGGGCTTTCTATTGTCAAAAAGACTTCGCTACTATAAGCCCCGACATTTTCAAAAGCAATAAATTCCACAACATTTTGTGCATAAAATTTTCGTGCATCCTGCATAAGCGACATACGCGACATACTCGGCACAATAAGGGTCACGCGACGCGCCGAATCTTGAACATTCAAAAAATTGCGTAGCGCGTCGCTACACTCGCGCGGTAAGGCTGGCTTCACATACGTTTCGCCTTTTACAGATTCCGCGCTCGTCAAAGGGTTTGTAAGGTGGATTCGGGTTTTCCCACTATTCCCGCAAACCACATTTCAAATAATCTTAATAACCACAACGGCGACTAAGCCAAGAATAAAAATCGTCGCAAGGCTGCTTATGTCCACATCGTCGCCGCCTTCCCATGTGCTGCTCCCCGTATCCTGTGAAGCATTCGCCAACAGTTCAAAGTGTCCGGGATCGGGTTTCGAGAATCGCCCGCCCCATCTCAAGCCCAGCCTCTCACCGAGCGCGCCAACCGTCTTTGCTGATACTCCGCTTATGCGAAGATCAACCGCCAAGCCTTGCTCATGTTTCGACGTTCCCGGCACAGCAACCGGATTCGGATTGCTCGCGCGATTCGCATAAAGCGCCGCTTGGCTCGCATAGCTTCGATAGCCACTCACAACTTGAATTGAGCCGCCGTACTGTGTCGCCACACGTTCCGCGAGTTGGCGAATGATGTTTGCAAGCGTCGCGTTGACTTGATTCAGTTTTGCTGCGCTCTGCACGTCCATTGCTTTTAACTTCGAGCCATAAAGAACGCGCCGACTAAAAGCCCTGCGCCAACTATCAAAGTCGTTGGACTGATGCCCTGCGCTGGCTCTGGCTGATGTATCGCTCGCGTATCGTTTATAATCGGCGGTTCAATGACAGGCGAAACGAATTCAGAATTACTGCGATTGCTCGAAGCCACAGAAGGCGATGTATGCCGTTGATTTTTTGTTGGCGTGCGGCGCGTTGTGCTATGAGTGGGCGTGCGCGCTTTTTTGCCCGGCTTCGTCACCGAGTCCCAGATAGAAAATTCTCGCGCGGGTTGCTGGACTCTTCCATAAGCGCGCTCATCATCTGAAACCGTATTGTATGGTGTTGTTGGAGCAGGCGGAGCAGGCGGAGTGTAGTAGGGATAGTTGACTATTTCGCCCAGACCGCCAACCGGCATGTATGATTCGCGCGGCGCGTTTGATGGAATCGGAGCAACCGTAGCAATGCCGCCCGGCTTATTGAGCAAACTAAGCCCGGCGCATATTGCAATCGCGGGCAGCGCGTAGGCTTCCAGCGCTTCGATAAAACTGTCTTTCTTTCGTGTCATAATAAATTGCCTCTCGCGCGGCGGCTTCACCGTTTTACTGCATCCACTATCAAGCTCGTGTATGGAGCATTAACGACGGCACTCAAGAAATTAGATTGCGACGAATTCGCGCATCTCGTAATCGCGCCGTGCGCCGCGCTCCACTCGCTTTGCTGTAATGGCAACCAACCGGGCTGCTGCGTGTTTCCTGCGCCCACGATCACGCGCATTGCTTATCCTGCCTTTGCATACTCGGCCTTGCCGTTGCTGCCACCCATCGAAGCGCTGGCGTGAACCTCGCGGGGCTGTAATCGCTTCATCACACCCGCGCGCAATCCATCAATGAACGATGCCGTATTACTTAATTGCGACAACTGCGCGCCCGTCGCCAATTCTAACTTTGGTAATAATTCTTCGTTCGCCATGGCAAGCATAGAGTCAATAGTTGACGCATATTCCGGCTGTTCGGCGCGCAATGCGATAATGTCTTTTATGGATTCGTCCGGCGACTCATCTTCAAGGATGCCAACCTTAATGCCTTCGATCACATCATCGAATGTAAGCGCATCCGGGTCTGCCTGTTGAATCGTCTGCGCGGCGGCTTGTGCGGGCGCGCCGTGGGACGGCGCTTGTGGAGGCTGCATAGTTGGCGCGGGCTGTTGTGGTGGCGTAGCGACTTGCCCCGCAATTCTTTGGGCAATGGCATCCGTATCCAAGCGACTGACAACCGCAGTTAATTTCGCGCCAACGGCGGGCGCGACATAGGGAGCAACAAAGGGCAGACAGGCATGAACAAGACCCAGAAGCTTATCGCCCATTGATTCAGGTTCGGCAGCCGCGTCCGGCGCGTGCATCAAATCCTTCATGCTCCGAAAAATCTCTGGAATAACGCCCGACGATCTAACCGCCGCCAACTCTAAGCGCGTGCGATCATCAAGCTCCGGCTCGCGCGGCGCTGGATTTTCTTTCGGCATCATCGCGCGCATTTCCTCGCGCATCTCTGCGCGGGCGGCTCTGTCCTGTTCGCGCTGCTCGCGCATAATGTCCAAGATGTTCGGCTGCCCTTGCTCCGTGCGTCGCGCACGCTCGCGCGCATCTAACGCCGTGTTGACCGCCGCGCTTACGAGATGCGCAATGCCCGCCGCATCCAAGTTGTTTGGCGTGCTGGTATCTTCCAAGTATGAAATAGATTCGTCGCTTTCGGCATGGCGATTAAGGTCAAGCCCGCGCTCCGAATCTTCTTCTTTGGTGTACCAACTAACCTCGCCGGAAAATTCACCGCCGCGCTTCTTCTCAATGCGAAACAAGCCCGCTTCACAGTGCGAACTTTCTTCGATGTAGTCATGCGGGTCTACGTCAAGCGGCTGGCTGCCGCGACCAACCCGCTTGCCTGTCTTACCTTCCGGGCAAAAGTAAATGTAATACTGTGGCTCTGTTGGCTTGCGCTTGGCGCGGCGCGGGCGCGCATCCTGTGCTTGCTCCGCATTATCATGGTTCGAGTCTGGGTTTCGTTGGGTCATTTCTACCGTTCCCACCGCCAAAGTGCCGTGAATTCCCCGGCGCAATTCCAACACTCGCGCGGCGTCTGCGCGGTGCGTTGGCCGTAAAAGTACCGTCGCACCGCAAACTAAAGGCAAAATTTTTTAATGTGGCATGAGCCTTTGCGCCGTACCAAAAGAAAAGACGCAAAGGCTCAAGCCGCACTTATTCGGCATCCCCGGCGTCGTCGTCGTCCGAATCATTTTCATCCAAATCCGGCAGCGCTTCCTCGCAAAGATCAGCGATTTTGTCTAGCGCATCTTGCATCTCCGCGCGCGTGCTGCCAGCTTCCTGCACGGTGTCGTAGGCATCTCTGATCGTATCTTCCAGCACGACGCCTTTCGATTGTTTCGTAGCCATAATGTAAAACTCCCTTTCCGTCGAAGTGTGAAATTGAAGCGCCCGCGCGCTCCCTCGTAACGCTCATAATTTTACGCATGAAAAAAGTGCAAATCTGGAAACTGATTCCAAACTTGCACTCTTTTTGCGAAAAGCCCTGTAAAAGTGGCTATCTATGTATTTGCAGATTTAGAAAATCCACTTCTAAATCTGTCTAAATCTGTCTAAATCTGCGCGGCACTCCCGTCCAAACCTTGATCGGCATTCCGATAGGATTTAATCGCAGCATCCAAAGCTCTACGCTCACGCTTCACGCCCGAAGATGCCGGATGAAGTGCCGCCACCGTTTTTAGCCGTGCCATTTCATCAGCCATTCCGTCACGCCGAAAACCATCATAGATGCGCAGCCGCTTATTGGTTCGCGTATTTCGAGAGTCCTTTAATCTCCCGCCACGCTTGGACTTTATCGGCGGCGCGTCTATTGGCACGGCGATCTGCTTTGGAGCTTCGACAAGCAACAAGCTGCGCATATTGAAACGCCCGCCAACGCGCAGACGCTTAGGCCGTCGCCGTGTGGCCGGGTTGCTTTGTAACAGCGTTTGCGGTCTGGCAGGCAACGCCCCGTGACACTTAAAGCAACGCAGCAAATAAGCCTCGCCGCACTTGGAGCATATAGGAAGCTTGCCCGTTTCAGTTGTCGGATGCGACCAAGTTTCGGCGCGCGTCGCGGGCGCGATGCTCTGCGGCGATTCCTGCGCACGTTGCCAAGCTTCCGTAAAATCCGCCATCAATTGACCGACGCCGCCCGCATATCCTTTATGCACGCCGTAGCCCGCCAAGCCAAGCCCGGCCACAATCAGCCAGCCCGCGCTGCCTTCGTTCTGATTCTCGCTCATTTCTTAACACCTTTCTTTTTGCTCGCCTTCCTAGTGGCGGCGACGCTGCCCTTCTTCGGGCCGGGTCTTATTGGCGTATACGCCAACACATCTTCAACCATTACGACATTGCGCCCGGCGATATTCGCTGACCGCAACCTACCCTTTGATACAAGAAAATTTACGGTGGCACGGGAAACGTCGAGCTGTCGAGCAGCTTCAGCTTGAGAGATAAATTCAGTCACTTGATGATTCTCAAAGTCAATTCTTACTAAAACAGGGATTCCAGCTTCCGGTTTTGGCTTCGGCATTTTTCGCCTCTAACTTGACAATGTTAGATTGCCAGATGCATTCTAACACTGTCAGTTTAACTTGCATAAGTGCTTTCTGGCAAAGGCAAAAGAATACGGGCGCGGGAACTGCTGTAACAGTCGCCACGCCCTTAACATCAACCTCTTACCGAGAAAGGCAAAGTCAATGATTCAAAAGAAGAATACACGCCGCACGGCGAAAAGTTCAACGCCCGCCGATGCGCTGGCAAAATACAAAGCACAGGCCGCGCCGTTCATCCGAATTTTATTCGATGATAAAACGCCCGGCTTCATCCGTGACTTAATGCATGAGTGGTTCAATACTCTGCAAAACGAAACGAACATTTATCCAAGCGTGCGGCGCGATGTAGCAGAATTTCTCTTGCCGCTTATGCTACAAAGCGCCGACAAAGCAAAGATTGATTATGAAAGTAGGTCTGCGCCCTTCATCACTCAACTTGTGGCGGGCTTCGCGGATTACTGCACAGACGAACGCAACCGTGAAAAGCAGCAATCGGAGGGCAAGCGATGAAGCTATCAAAGCTACTTCCCTTCAAGCCTGCGCCGCGTAATAACTTCATTGGCAAATGCGTTGGCAGCGACCATCTAGCAACACGCGCGGGCATCCGGCACGGCGAAATGATTGTGCTCGAATGGCCTGACGAAATTCGCATAGGTGATTTTGTCGTCGCACAGTGGCAAACCTATATGCTTCTCGCACAGGTAGAGCCGCACGGCTTCTTGCGCGTCGAACTCACAACAAACGAGCCGCCGCTTTTCATCCCACCCGGCACGGCGCGCATACGCGGGCGCGTGAGCCGGGCAATAAACAAGCTTGACGTTCCAAGCTACCTCGCGCCGCTTAATTGATGCGCGAACGGTTCAAGGGCAAAGGGCGGCTGTCATGGCTGCCCTTTTATCTTTTCTTCACGCCAAATATTCTTGTTGAGATTCACTTTGAACGTGGCAGAGTCCGAGCCCACCCAATCATCGCGGCTGCCGCTATAAGAAATGGTATTTATTTCGCATCCATATCCAACGCCTAGTAAATCGCTAATAGCTTTAGCAATCGTTGTTTCAAGAGTGCGGAGACCAATATCTTTCAATTTATTGGGTTCGGCATCTTCGTTTTCAGGTTTTTCTTCTGACATATAAACCTCGATTCGATATTATCAAAGGGCAATCGCACAACTACTATTATCCGACTTAAGAATGACTAACCGCAATGGAGAGACGGCACAAACGAATCTTTGCGCGCCCGCGTATGGTCTGCGCTGTAATGCCGGAATTCTCGCGGCAAAACTCGTTGGCGAAATAAAATAGAAGTTGACCGGGCAAAGGTGAGTTATGCCGGAAAGTAGGTAGTGGCAAATGTCGGCGCGCGGCGTTATGGTCTGCCCTTTTCCCTTTGCCCGAAAAACTTACCACCGAAAAGGTACGCCGGGCTTTTATTGACTTTTACGCCCGAAAAACCTACCGCGTAAACCTCACACTATGATATAAGGCGCGGCCATGCCGTTGACCAAAAAAGAAGCCGCTGATTTCTTAGGCGTGACTATTCGATCAATTGAAGCCTACGCAGCAAAAGGCAAACTCTCTACCGCCAAAGCCAAAGGCACGCGCGGAGATATTACCGTCTATGACGAAGCCGAACTGCAAAAGCTTAAAGACGAACGCGGGCAAGTGTCTTTTATCGAACGACCAGCACAGGCCGAAAAACCTAGCACTGAAAACCTCGCACTCGCACGCACGGAACAAAGCACAGCGCTCGCGGCACTGATTGATGCTTTCAAACAAACCAAGCCCGCGCCGACCATCACAGACATTGCGCACAAGATAATTCTAAAACTTGACGAAGCTTCGGCGCTAACCGGACTCTCCCGCGCCACTTTGCGCGAAGCGATTGACAGTAAGAAATTGAAAGCGAAGAAAATCGGTAAGGCGTGGCGCATCAAACGAAGCGATCTTGATACATTTGCGGCAAAGCTTTGATGCGCTTCTACGCAAACACAAGAACCGTAAAAGCGTCGCAATCACGGCGCTCAATAGAAAGCCCTTGCGCCAGCCGCTTGACCGCTTCCCGCTCGTCCAAGCTTAAATCAAGCGGCTTGCCGCCTCTGGGATTTACTGCCCGGACAAGCGCGACAGTTCCCATTCGACCAAGCTCGACGCTACATCGGAAAGCTTTTTCCAATTTGTAATGCTCATGTTCGCACGACACCACAAGCGACTCACCATCAATTAGGATGCCCGCCTGCGCGACATAACGCTTTTTCATAATTCCTCGCTTTCTTAAATTACCGCCAAGCGACTTTTGCGCCGCTCGCCTTCGATTGCATACCACGCTTGCCAAGACTTCGCGCGCCCGGCCTGCGCACCTTTTTCGCAGCCGTTGATGTAAGTTTCCCATTCCGCATCAGCACGCGCCCATGCCAAACACTGCCAATCCAAGCCAACACGCCGCCGCCGCTCGATCCGTTTACTACTCGCGCGCGTCTTATAACGCGCCTTTGCAATATCGGACGCACGATCTTCTAAATGCGTTTTCAATCCAACGCGCTGCCCGTACAATGCGCCGCTCTCAAAAGCCGTCGCCGGATTCACACACAGACCATGCCAGCGCCCGCCCGACAAATCAGAGAATTCAGCATACGGATAGCGCGACGATTGCTGTGCGCGACGATAGCTCCGCAACTCCGCAACATACACGGCCAACGCTTCACGCCATTTTTCACGTTCGCCGCGCCCAATCATCTCTCGACCAACCACACGCAACGACTTTTTCTTTATTCGACGCTTCGGGACTGTTCCATCTCGCACTTTTGGCAAGGCAGATAGGTTTTGAGTATCAAGGTAAGCAGTCCGCGCTTCCAGCGCGGCAAGCGTGTCCGTGCATAGATGCCCGCCATAGGCCAGCGCACCGAACGTCTCCAACGCGGCTTTCGCCTTCTCGTACAACTTAAAATCATTCGTAACTTCGTGGTCATATTCAACAAGCTCATCGTCTACAACCATCAAACGCTTCTCGGTTATTATCTCCGCGCCTGCCTGCAATGCTTCAAGCCGCGCATCAACTGAAATATGCTTACGCGCTTCGTCTACCTCTTCGCGCCACAACGCGGCGCGTTCTCTATAAAGTCTTTTCGCTTTGTCGGCGGCGATCCGCGCGGGCGTTCGTTGCTCTCGACACTCGCCAAGCAATTCAAACATGCGCGGCCAACGCTCAATAGATGCAATCTCGACAAGCTGTGCATCCGGCACTGATAGCCAGCTTTCGCTTTTCGTTACATACTTGGCAACTTCATTGATTGCGCCCTCGCCCGTGATAGTGGACTTCGAGCCTTGCTTTTTATTGACCACAAGGCGCACGTCACAGACCGCCAGACCATCGCGCGTGTTTATTCCTTGCTCGATGCCATGCTCCGCTAAAGAAAGCTTTAGACAGGCCGTCCACTCTTCGCGCAAGCGTCGCCATTCAATCCAGCGCGACAATACGAGCAAGTGAACGTGAACGTGGTAACCGTCTGTCTCCGGCGACCACTCGCGCCCTTCCCTTTGCAATCGTTTCGAGTCGCCTAAAGTAAACTCGACGCCCTTGACGCCCGCGCTCACAGATTCAGACCACCACTTATAAGACGCGCTGCGCTTGCCACTAAAGAGCCGCCACGCCCGCGCAATCACATCCATTGCAACCGGAAGCGAGACACCCGGCAGCGTCGGCATGGTCAACGTAACGAAGCGCCACAAGTAACCGCTCCGCATCGCCGGGCGCATAATGGCCGCACGCGCACGCGCACGCGACTTGCGGCTACGCGATGCAAGGCATGAAGGGCAAAGCCGCTCATTACATGCCCAGAGAGCGCCAACGCCTTCGTACACTTCGCCGTCGCTATTATGCAGGCCGTCGCCATGCCAGACGTTTGCAAGATCAGCACAGCGCCGCAGCTTGTCGCCAACGGCCAACGCCTGCGCGCGGCTACGCGATGCAAGGCATGAAGGGCAAAGCTGCTCCTTACATGCCCCAAGAGCGCCAACGCCTTCGTACACTTCGCCGTCGCTATTATGCAGGCCGCCAACGGCCAACGCCTGCGCGTGGTCAAGGCTCACCGCCGCGTCAATGCGTGCAGCTATCTGCGCGCCTCGCGTGGAGCGATAGCAAGCCGTAGCTACTACGTCGCGCGGATTCGCGGCGGCAACTGATTTAATTTGGGCGACTGATTGAGAGATTTCCGGCTCGCATTTTCTACTAAGCCGAAATTGTGTTGGTAGGTGTCTTGCCGAAGTGTCGTTACAGACTCACTAATTTTTGCTTGTCCGTAATAACCGATTTGTGCAAGAATAATTCCACACACCGAGCCAACCGCAATTTGGCGAAGTGATTAGGCCAGCCCTGCATCGCTTAGTCCGGCTAAAGATTTCAGCGATGCGGGGCTTTCTATTGTCAAAAAGACTTCGCTACTATAAGCCCCGACATTTTCAAAAGCAATAAATTCCACAACATTTTGTGCATAAAATTTTCGTGCATCCTGCATAAGCGACATACGCGACATACTCGGCACAATAAGGGTCACGCGACGCGCCGAATCTTGAACATTCAAAAAATTGCGTAGCGCGTCGCTACACTCGCGCGGTAAGGCTGGCTTCACATACGTTTCGCCTTTTACAGATTCCGCGCTCGTCAAAGGGTTTGTAAGGTGGATTCGGGTTTTCCCACTATTCCCGCAAACCACATTTCAAATAATCTTAATAACCACAACGGCGACTAAGCCAAGAATAAAAATCGTCGCAAGGCTGCTTATGTCCACATCGTCGCCGCCTTCCCATGTGCTGCTCCCCGTATCCTGTGAAGCATTCGCCAACAGTTCAAAGTGTCCGGGATCGGGTTTCGAGAATCGCCCGCCCCATCTCAAGCCCAGCCTCTCACCGAGCGCGCCAACCGTCTTTGCTGATACTCCGCTTATGCGAAGATCAACCGCCAAGCCTTGCTCATGTTTCGACGTTCCCGGCACAGCAACCGGATTCGGATTGCTCGCGCGATTCGCATAAAGCGCCGCTTGGCTCGCATAGCTTCGATAGCCACTCACAACTTGAATTGAGCCGCCGTACTGTGTCGCCACACGTTCCGCGAGTTGGCGAATGATGTTTGCAAGCGTCGCGTTGACTTGATTCAGTTTTGCTGCGCTCTGCACGTCCATTGCTTTTAACTTCGAGCCATAAAGAACGCGCCGACTAAAAGCCCTGCGCCAACTATCAAAGTCGTTGGACTGATGCCCTGCGCTGGCTCTGGCTGATGTATCGCTCGCGTATCGTTTATAATCGGCGGTTCAATGACAGGCGAAACGAATTCAGAATTACTGCGATTGCTCGAAGCCACAGAAGGCGATGTATGCCGTTGATTTTTTGTTGGCGTGCGGCGCGTTGTGCTATGAGTGGGCGTGCGCGCTTTTTTGCCCGGCTTCGTCACCGAGTCCCAGATAGAAAATTCTCGCGCGGGTTGCTGGACTCTTCCATAAGCGCGCTCATCATCTGAAACCGTATTGTATGGTGTTGTTGGAGCAGGCGGAGCAGGCGGAGTGTAGTAGGGATAGTTGACTATTTCGCCCAGACCGCCAA
>MWVV01000215.1_pt1 | contig 20862 bp, 23 predicted proteins | sample 1047281 | NCBI WGS metagenome assembly MWVV01 (sample SAMN06349986, study PRJNA376086) | soil metagenome | isolation source: PT-2 sample Antarctic (ecotone) soil | place: Antarctica | collected 2015-01-13 | reverse complement strand
TTATTAATAATTTCATTGAAAAGTTTGAAAAGTTTTTAGTCATCAATTTCTTGACCTCTTTAATTTTTTTGAAAATTTGAAACAAAATTGCTTTGTTTTATAAGAAAGTGTTTAAATTTCGAGTTTTGAATTTTTATCTCGTTTTTTGGATTTTAAGTTCTGAAAATTTTAGTTTTTGCATTTTCTGAACAATATTCAGATAAATAACTCAAGTGTGTTAAGTGCCCTCATGCCACACCTTTAGCTGCTCATAGCCGATGGCTATGAGAAAAACTATAATCAATTCTTGCAAAGGAAAATAAACTTGTTAAAAGTATTTAGGCAAATTCGGTTCCTTATTTTAACTGATAAACTTGTCGTCCGAAACTCAAAATTATCCTAGCATAAAGTTAATTTTGTGTTAAGGATTTGTTTTATTTTGAAAATCGCGAATTTATTTTTATTAAATAATTTAGTATTAACAATCATAATTTGCCGAAGCGAAATTTTCGCTTGGTTTTTGTATTATCTTTTGCAACCTTTTAATAAATAGATTGGTCTAAATGTTCAGCCGAATAAGTTGTTTTTTGAAATTTGGGCTGCGATTTTATTAATTACGATAAATGTATTTTGAGCGATTTGAGCGATTACGTAAGATTTGCAAAAATAAAAGAGCTTAAAATATAAGTTTTTGAGAACCAAATTAACGCTGTCCAGTTTAATTGAGTAAAAATAAGATGAGCGGTTTAAGCGATTTTTATATGCTTGACTTTTTTATTATTGTAGTTTAGATTATTCGGACGCGAAAAGAATTGTCTTTAGCTCTACAGGATTTTGGTAAGGTAGTAATTTTTAATCAGAGAGTAAGGGGGATGTAGATATGTCACGTTTAGCGTATTCAGTAATTGAAAATAAAAATCATTTGCATCAGCGAATAATGGCAAGTTTGCCGGTGCAGGCGAGTTGGACGGATCAGGAAAGCGGAGAAACAATTTCGGTTTCGGGTTTAACCGAAAATCTTGGCGAAAATAGCGCGTTGGTCAACTTAGACGTTTTGCCGCCGGTCGGTAGTGAAGTCCGGTTACAGATATTTGATGAAGATAAAACCGTAATTGATGTTCCGACACAAGTAATTCGGGTAGAGCGCGACCCGAGCAAGCCGCTTGCCGCGCTTTCCGTGTTGGAAAATGTAAAGAAATGGAAGCAGAATGCTTTATCTGCTGCCCAAGATTGGGTGACAAAGCATTGGCAACTTAATTACGAGGAAGAATGGATTAACTAATTTTAACTTTTTATCTTTTTAGATTTAGATAAGCTTGAGCGGAGAATGTTTTAGATATATTCTCCGCTTTTGTTTTGGAATTAAAACCCGAAGAAGGCGAACGAAAAAAAGTGTTGCAGCATCTCTATACCCGATGAAAAAGATAAATTCCGCAATCTTAGTGTTAATATTTGCAAGTTTTATTTTTGCGCAACAAGTGCAGCGAAAACCTTTGACACAAACCGAATATGTCAAAATGCTCTACGATTTACAAAAAAATCCCGCGAAAAAAAATGATTTAATCGAAGCTGTCCGACAGCGCGGAATCGGTTTTGAATTGACCGACGGTTTGCGCTCTTTGACAACTTCTAAAGGTCGCAATGATGCCGAACTGAAACGCACGCTGGAAGAAGCCGCGCGCCGTCGTCAAAATCCAGTCGATGCAAAATTACCTTCTTCTAAGGAAGCGGACGAGGTTCTTTCAAAAGCGCGTCAGGCGGCTTTGACGGCGGTTGAAGAAATGCCCGATTTTGTCGTAAAGCAGTTAATCAATCGTTCAGCCGCATATGCCGGAACAAATAATTTTCGGAATCTCGACCGGCTGGTCGTGGCGGTTAGTTATCGTTCGACAGGTCAGGAAGATTACCGGGTTTTGTCTCGCAATGGAATCGTAGAAATTAATACAAAGTCAAAACAAACTTATGAGGAAGTCGGCGGTACAAGTTCAACCGGCGAATTCGTGACGGTTTTAGCGAAAATATTTAAGCCTGAAAGCGAGACCAAGTTTAATCTTATTGATACCGATACTCTGCGAACTCGGCGCACTTTGATATTCGATTATCAAATCGAGCGTGACCGGGCGCAGCAGCGAATTACTGCTACCGCCTATTCAGTTAATACGGCGATTACCGGAATGAAAGGAAAAATTTGGATTGACCGAGAAAACTTCCGTGTTCTTCGCATTGAAAGCGCGGCAACTGAAATTCCTGATGATTTTCCGATTCGCTCCGCAAGCAGAACAATTGATTATGATTGGGTGACAATTAGCAACGAAAAATATTTGCTGCCGTCGCTTTCAGATGTGCGTCTGACGTCAAGAGAAAACCGTCAAATGTTTGAAACGCGCAACGTAATTCGCTTTAAGGAATATCAGAAATACGGTTCGGAAGTTAAAATTTTGGATGATGACGAAGAAGTACCCGAAGAAAAACCGTGACAGTTAACAGTCAACAGTTATCATTTAGCAGTTATCAAATGTAGATTGGTAACTGTCTTATTTTTTGTTAAACAATTACCGAAGAAAAGAAAATTTTCTGATAACTGTTGACTGTTATCTGAATTCCTACCAGGCAAAGTATCCGATGAGGGCGGGAACAATCAGCCACAGCAGACCTTTGATGAGAAAAAATAAAAATCCCGCCACGCCGAAACGTTTTAGCCAACCGGCGAAAATGCTCGTTTGTTTTAAGTTTTCTTTTTCCTGCATTTCTTTATAAAAATAACTTTTTTGCTTGAACTTTTCAAATTGTCGGATTATAAGTTTTGTTCAGCTATGAAAAAACATTTTCTGACAATTGCCGTTTTACTTGTCTGGATAATGTCTGCGCCCACTTTCGCCTTTGCACAGAACGCGCCGCCGGTAGAAGAAAATAAAAGAGAGGCTAATTTGGTTGAACTAACAAAACTCGATAAAACAATAAAACTAGATATTCGATATGCCCGGACGGACAATTTTGTCGGTCGAGTTGTTTACAGCGAAGCCCGCGCTTTTCTCCAAAAGCCGGCTGCCAAAGCGCTTCTACGTGTTCACAAAAAACTTAAAAAGCAAAATCTCGGCATTGTCATTTTCGACGGTTATCGTCCGTGGTCGGTAACCAAACTTTTCTGGGAAGTTACGCCGGAAGACAAACGTAAATTCGTCGCTAATCCAAAGACCGGCTCGAAACACAATCGGGGCTGCGCGGTTGATTTGAGTATGTTTGATCTAAAGACGGGCGAGCTTGTTGAGATGCCGACCGATTATGACGATTTTACCGAAAAGGCAAATCCGAACTACGCGGGCGCGAGCAACGCTCAGAAGAAAAATCGTGATTTGCTGCGCGCGCTGATGGAAGCTGAAGATTTTACGGTTAATGTCAATGAATGGTGGCATTTCGATTACAAAGATTGGGAAAAGTACGCGATTTACGACGTTGCTTTTTCCGAGGTAGAAACGGACGAGTAGAGAAGACAGAAATCAGAAATCAAAATTTAGAACAAAAAAATTTTAACACTTTTGCTCTTCTCATTTTCCACATCTTATCTTTAATTTTATATTTTACCTTTTTACTTTTTACCTTTTACTTTGTAAATTTAGGGCTTATGAATTTATTTGATAGCAGCGAAATTATTGATTCAATCGGGCATTTTTTGAGCGAAGACATTGGGCGCGGCGACATTACGACGCAGTCAACCGTTTCGCCCGGCGTGCGCGGGCATGGAAAATTTTTGGCAAAAGAAGATTTGATTGTTTGCGGTATCAAAATCGCCGAAGCCGTTTTTTTTCAGCTTGACCCGGAAAGTCCTGAAATAGAATCAATTGTTAAAGAAGGAGACGAAATAAAAGCCGGAGCCGTCTTTGCAACGATTAAAGGTTACGCGGATGTCTTGCTTGGGGGTGAGCGAGTCGCGCTCAATCTTATCCAAAGAATGAGCGGAGTGGCGACATTGACTCGCCGATATGTCGAAGCGATTGAAGGAACGAAAGCAAAGATTGTTGACACGCGAAAAACTACACCGGGACTGCGGATGCTCGAAAAATATGCCGTCACAATCGGCGGCGGAAAAAATCATCGACTTGGGCTGGATGACGGCGTTTTAATCAAAGATAATCACATCGCGCTGGCGGGCGGAATTACCGAAGCGGTGACAATGGCGAAACAGAAAGTCGGTCATCTGCATAAAATTGAAGTCGAAATCTCCAATTGGGCGCAGCTCCGCGAAGCCATCGAAGCTGGTGCGGACATTGTTTTGCTGGACAATCAAACTCCTGAAGAAGCCGAAAAACTTGTCGAAATGGCGCGACATATCAATCCTAATGTTTTACTCGAAGCTTCGGGCGGAATGGATTTGGATAAAGTTCGTTCGTTTGCTGAAGCAGGTGTTGATTTAATCAGCGTTGGAAGGCTGACGCATTCTGCAAAAGCGGTGGATATTAGCTTTAAAATTCAAACTATTTAAGGTTTGGCGAAGAAAAATTTCTAAACATAAATCACTAAGCGATTTTTTGCTTCGGAATTTCTTGACTGCTGAAAGCAAGCATTTCCCGGGTCGCCTTTAAAAACGGCGCGAACCAAATCAGAATGCTTGAAAAAATCAGCGCCACGGTGCAGGCAAGACCTCCTTCGATGCCGTAATCGCCGCCGGTCAGCCAGTTGAAATCGGGGTTTGTTGTTGTCTGAAAGAGAGGCGCGGTGGTAAGCTCCTTAATGCCGCTTACATTTATTCCTAAAACCGCGCCCTGAAACCAATTCCACGCCAGATGAATGCCAATTGGAAACCACAAATTTCGGGTCTTCCAGTAAGCAACACCAAACCAAATTCCGGCTAAAAATGTATTAAACCAAGCTAAAAGATTTGCATTTGGATTACCGAGATGAACTGTGGCAAAAAAAACGGAAGTCAGAACTAATCCAAACCAAAAGAGATTGGCGCGCGAAAACGTCTGAAGGATATAACCGCGAAAAAATGCTTCCTCAGCAAAAGCGCCGATTGTAAAAACTAAAAGTGAAGCTCCGAGCGTCGTCAAGATTGACGAACTTTCGCTCGAATAATTAATTTGAAAACTTATTCCGCCAAAGGCAAACGCGATAAAGGCGGCAAAAAGAATCGAAACCGCGCCAAAAATAAAACCTAAACTCAAATCTTTTAACCAATTGCTCGTGACCCAGCAGCCGAGCGCGCGAAACGGTAAATTTTCGATAAATTTTCCGCACAGCCAACCGACAAGTAGCGCCATTACCATTAAAACAAAGTTAGGAAAAATAAATGAAAGTAAACTCGTTTTTTCAAAATCAATCGCCAGACGCGAAAGAATTGCTTGTAACGCTCCGCCAAAAATTGTCGATAGCAAAGTGAACGAAAGCAGAAAGACTGCGAAACGCCAACCGCTCCGAAGCCGTCCGAATTCATTGATAAAAATTTCCATCGTCTTCATAAATTGTAAAAGAGATGATGACGAAAATATCTGCACTAGAATAAATATTTGGTATTTTGAAAAAACTAGAGAGAATTAAAAATCCTAAGCGTCAATCTCAAAATAAAAAGCGCGAGAATATTCAATTCCGCGCTTCAAATAAAAATTATAAAAACTTTTATTCAATAATCTCAGTCAAACGCGCCGGTGGTAAAACCAGTGAATTATCTCCGGCTTGAATTGTGACGGGTGAACTCCAGATGGCGAAACCGTTGCTGGATTTTGTAATGCCGAAAAGATAATACGAATCAGGTTTGACATCCTTTATCTGCGCTTTGCCGCTGCCATCGGTGATTGTTTTGTAAACAATGTGCTTATTAATGGCGTTCATTGCTTTTTTATTTGTCTCACCGTATTTGGAAGGATAAACAACCGATAAACCAAAAGCGTTGGTCAAGCCTTGACCCTCTTCGTCATCGATGTCTGCTTCGCTCAAAATGCTTTGCAAATCTTTGTCGAGCAGATAAAAATTCTCTTTTCCGACAGGTCGCGCACCGCCCGTTTTACCGGCAACTTTTGCTTCGATTTTGACTGTTCCTTTGTCGGAAACGATTGTTTCAGGCGGAACGCTCTGGATAGTCGTTGATTGCGACGACGGCGCCGAGGTCGAACTTTGCGGAACGTATACTTGTCCTGGTTGCGACGAAGGCGGAACAACTATTTCATTCGGCGCACTATCGGCACGCAGAGTTGTTTCTCTTGTATTGGAAGCCGTTTGCGTTGTGCCGATTTTGACGTTAACATTTTTTTGCGCTTCATCGTCATTATTTCGCATAAAAGCGAACAAAACAAACAAAAGTACAAGACCTAAGAGACCAAGCGGTATAAAAGCCCACTTTGGAAAACCCTCTCTTTCCGGCATAACTTCCTCAACTATCACTTTTCTTTGAATTACCGGAGTAACAACCGGTGTAACAAATGGATGCGCGCAGTTCGGGCAAGCCGTCGCCGCTGATGAAACTTCATGCGCGCATTCAGGACAAATCATTAATGACATTATAAAAAAATCCTCCCGTTATTAATCAAATAGAGAGTAGCATTTTTTAGCAGAAAGCGGTATATGATTATTCTGCAGTAGAACGCATCACACTCTGTGTAAAAATTATTACTAGAAGCCAGCTCAAAAATTAATTTGCTCACCTTGCGCTAACCTTCACGCTCTTTGCGTCACTTCTTTTTTACGATTAAAACTTTTTTTTATTAATTTTGCTAAATTAATAAGCTGCCAATCTTCGCGCCGCTTCGGTTATCTCTGAAACTTGCGGCAAAAAATAATCTTCCATCGGCGGTGCAAAGGGCACGGGCGAATCAATCGAAGCCACACGAATGATGGGCGCGTCGAGCCACTCAAACGCTTCTTCGGCGATGATGGCGGAAATTTCGCCGCCGATGCCTCCCGTCAAACTTGCTTCGTACAGAACCAGCGCGCGATTTGTTTTTTTGACGCTTTCTAAAATCGCATCTTTGTCGAGCGGCGCGAGTGAGCGCAAATCAATAACTTCACTTTGCAAACCATCTTCTTTTTCTAAAATTTCGCTGGCGTCGAGCGCGTTCAAAACCTGCGCGCCGAAAGTGATAATTGATAAATCTTTGCCTTCACGCGCCGTTCGTGCTTTACCAATTTCGACAACATAATCGTCTTCGGGCAATTCTTCGCGCAGCCGCGGCAGACGATACAACTTTTTGTGTTCAAAAAACAAAACCGGGTCAGGGTCGCGGATTGCCGCTTTGATTAAACCTTTCGCGTCAAACGCCGTCGAAGGCTCGACTATTTTTAATCCCGCCGTATTGAGAAAAAACGCTTCGGCGTTGAGTGAATGAAACGGTCCGCCGCGCACGCCCGACCCGCACGGTCCGCGAAAAACCGCCCCGATCGAACCGCAGCCGCGATACCTCGATTTTGCCGCGTAATTTGTCAGCATATCAAAACCGCATGAGATAAAATCGATAAACTGAAATTCGGCAACTGGTTTCATTCCCATTAAAGCCGCGCCGCACGCCGCGCCGACAATCGCCGCTTCTGAAATCGGTGTGTCAATCATTCTTTCGGCGCCGAATTTATCTATAAAACCTTCGGTTAACTTAAAAGCGCCGCCATACGCGCCGACATCTTCGCCAATAACGAAAACCGTTTCATCACGCTCCATCTCTTCCCAGATGCCTTGCCGAATCGCTTCGATCATCGTTACTGCTTTTGTCTCTTCTTTTGCCATTTTTTCACGTTCGAGTCTGCTTAGGTTTGGTTGTGCGAAATTCTTAATTATTCAAAAGTAACGCTTTCGTAAATATTTAAGGTTTTTATTTTGTCTGACAAACTCATTCCAGACGCTTTTTCGTTTAGCAGACGCAAAGGCTCGCTTGCTGGTTCATCAGATAAATCAAAGCGTCCGAAGTGCATCGGAACGAGAAATTTCGCTTTTGAGTCAACAAAACTCTGCAGAGCCTCTTCCGGTGAATTGTGATTTGGCTTCATAAACCAACGCGGTTCATACGCTCCGATGCCGACGATAAAATAATCAATTTTCGGAAAAAGTTCCGCAAGTTCTTTGTAGTGTGAGCCGTAACCGCTGTCGCCGCCGAAATAAACGGTTGAGTGCGCACTCTGGATAACATATCCGCCCCACAATCTTTTGTTTGTATCGAAAAGCCCGCGCCGGCTCCAATGTCTAATGGGCAGAAAAAAGATTTTTACATTTTCGTGTTCCAAAGAAAACTGTTGATACCAGCCTGCCGTCTGAATTTCATTAGAGGGAGTTTTCCAATTGTTAAAAAGTTCTTCCATTCCGAGACCGGCGAGAAATTTTGCGTTTGGGAACTTTATTGCAATCTGTCGAAGCGTTTCCTCATCGCAGTGGTCGCGGTGGTCGTGGGAAACAAGGACGTAATCGACTTTTTTCAGTTTTTCGAGCGGAGAAGGAACATCTACCAGAGTATTTACAAACGGCGGTTTGCCGAAAATCGGATCGGTTAAAATACTTAAGGCACCCAAGCGCATAAAAAAACCCGGCGTGTCCGAGCCATAAGATACCGTCTTGACTGCCGCTTAAAAAATCGGTTGGGTCACCGACTGCAAGCCGAACCGCGTCCACTTGCTTTTCTTCTTTTTGCGGATTGGTTGAAAGCTGCCATTTGAGCAGTTCGACGGTCGAAGGCAAAAAAGGGAATTCAAGATTTACAAACCTGCCTTTTTGATCAATCGGCGTTCCTTTTGAATCAGCCTTAAAGGTTTGTAAACTTTCGTTTTTGACGTATTTTTTGGTCACTGCCTGATCAAATTCGCCCGATAAAATTATGGTTAAAAGTCCGCCGCCGAGCAAAGCAAAAATTACGATTACTCTGATAAACCATTTTTTCATCTGCTGCTAAATCTTGTTCTTGCTTATATTTTCCCGGGTTATTGTTTCCTCGTCTTCAAACAGGCGGCTGACGGGCGTGTGCGTCGGAGGCAAGGATTCCTGATATTCCGTTAAATCCTTCTCCAATTTTGCAACAGCTTCCTGGGCGCGCTGAAAATCGTCACGCCGAATTTTTAGAGCGAGTTTGCCGTTTTTGTTCGGCAGTTCGCTCAATTTTGCGAAACTTTTTAGGCGGATTTCTATTTTCGCGCCGATTTTGAACAATCCTTTGCGAAACCTGACGTCCAGAATATCGGCTGTGGATAGACGAATTTCTTTGACGCCGTTTTTGATAATGCCGAAAAGTTTCGATTCAAATTCAAGCACAATCCCGGCGCTCGAAAATTTACCGATGCCGTCAATCTGTGACAAGCCGCTTTCGGTTTTGAACGGAACGCTGATGAAATTTGTTTTTGACATTTTCTATAAATCCTGCGCTCGTGTTTCATCTTCTTCGGGATGAAGTTCGAGTTCATCCATTTTCTCTTTTTCGCTGACGTAGTTGAAAGCCGCCAGCGAGATGGAAACCACACCGACCGCAATGCCGTAGTAAAGCGTTTCGAGCGCGTCTGCCGAGGCAAGCAGTTTTTGCAGAAATTTGACCGCCATCACGGGAATAATGACAAAGGTAAATTTCGCTTTTAGCTCGCTGAGATTGCGGACAAGCATCCAATCGGGAACTTTTAGCTCGCCGATAAAAAGCTCATAGAGACTAACAGAAATTACAAGCAACGCGGTTGCCACCAAAAAACTGTCGAGACAATCAAACAGCGCAATCAACGCAAAATCATCTTTTGATTCCTGCAAAGCAATTGAGACGACAGTTTTAAAGGTTGTATAAACGCCTAAAGCAAAAGCTGTCACCGTGCAAACGAGCAAGCCGCACACGCCAATCAAAGCCAGATAGCGCGATCTTTCAATCAACCATTTCATAGATTATTTAATCTTTTTGGCAATATGCTCGCCGTTTTGATCAAGCGTCAAACTTTCGATTTTTCCGCCAGCGCCGCGATTAAATGTCAGCCGGGCGTTAACCACTTTATAATAAAATTTATTTTCTGATTCGGCGAAAACACGAATATTCGGCTGTCCTGTGAGTTGCGCGAAAAGTTTACCGCCTTTGGGCACGATTGTAAAAATAACGCTCGGCGCCAGTTCATATTCGCCCGCATATTCGTCCAGAAGTTTTTCGCTGACTGCCACAAAAGGTTTTATTTTTTTGAGCGGAAGTCGTGAATCTAAAATGTTCATTCCGATGTCGTCAACGCTTTCCGTAGAATTCGACAAAACGACTACGCCGCGTTTCTGCGCTTTTATAAAACCAATAAAACTTTTGAATCCGCCTGTGCCACCGTTGTGCCAAACGATTTCCGCGTCCGGTCTTTGAAGAATATGCCAAGCCAAACCGATTTTCATCTGCGGACTGACATCGCGCTGTAATTTATGGGCTACGCTCAAAATGTCGGAAAGATTTGATTTTTCCAAACCGATGTTTGCCGCGACGAATTTCGCCATATCTTTTGCCGTCGAACGCAATCCGCCCGCACCCGCCAGCGTCGGCAAATCCCACAAAGAACTCTCTTCGCCATTTATATCGAAACCCTGCGCCATTCGCATTTTTTGAGCCGTCGCGAGTGTGATTGTCGTGTCATTCATTTTGAGTGGCTGCAAAATGCGAGATTTTACCAAATCCTCGTAACTCATTTTGGCGCGAAGACTTAGAATATGTCCGAGCAAACCCATTCCGAAGTTAGAATAATCGTATTTTCCTTCGCTGCCGCCGCGCGTGAGTTCATACTTCGACAAAAAATCATACATCTGTTCAACAGAGTAATCAGCATACGGATTTTCATTGTTTTTCGGCGCAAAATTGGCGGGCAGACGCGGTAAACCCGAAGTATGCGTCGCCAATTCGAGCAAGGTTATCTCTATGCCATTACGGGTCGGTGTTTTGACGGTTGCCGGTAGGTATTTTGAAACGGGGTCGTCGAGTTTGACTTCGCCGCGCCGGACTGCTTCCGCAAGCAGCGTTCCGGTAAAAACTTTCGTTACCGAACCAATTTCAAAAACAGTGTTTTCGTCAACGTTTTTGGCGTCCGGCTTTCGACTGGCTTTGCCGAGACTGGTAAAACGCACGCCTTTTTCGTCAATGATGCCGACAACAATACTTTGGTTTACTCTACCGACTTCGACGCGCTCACGCAGAATCGGCAAAATTTCCGTATTTGTCTGCGCGTTGCCAAAAATTTGAAAGGCAAATAAGTATAAAATTAAAGCAAAAAGATTTTTCATATGAATCTCCATTTTTACATTTTTGTGTGCGAAGAATAAGAACTAGATTTTGAAAAACAGCCTTTGTTCTCTCTGTGAATTTCTTGATTCACCAGTTTGACTATCTTTCCAAAACTTTTTTCTTAAACGCCGGTCTAACGATTGAATTATCGAAAACATCGTACGCTGCCGTAATTCCTTCGGGTACGGGCGCGTTTTCCGCAATGTCGAGTTCGGCTTGCAGATATTTTTCGATTTCGCCGACAATAGTTTTTAGTTTATCCGTCGAAGCTATTTTCTCGCTTGTCAAAAACCTTTCAAAACGGTCAATCGGATCATTGTTCTGCGCCCAAAAATCAATTTCGCCCGCCGGAACATAAGATTGATTATCGTGTTCGGCGTGACCTTTGCGGCGATACGTCGTCGCTTCGATTAGAACCGAACCGTTTCCGCTTCGCGCGTGTTCGACCGCCTGTTTCATCGTTTCATAACAAGCGACGATATCATTGCCGTCAACCGATAAACCTAAGATTCCGTAACCGATGGCTTTATCAACAAAATGGGCGGCGGCGGTTTGCAATCTGGTCGGAGTCGAATAAGCGTAACCGTTATTCTCGACGATCGTAATCAGAGGCAATTTCTGCACGGCGGCAAAATTAACGCCTTCGTGAAAAGTTCCGGTAGAACTCGCGCCTTCGCCGATATACGCAACTGCGACTCTGGTTTCTTTCTTCATTCTCGAAGCAAGCAGAATACCCGTCATCACCGGAATCATATCGCCAAGATGCGAAATCGGACCGACAAAGCCTTTTTCTAAATCAGCAAAATGAAACTGCACGTCAGTAGCGCGTGAAGGCGCATTCGCCTTTCCAAGATACTGCGCAAAAATCGTGCGCGGAAGAATTCCCTTTACGAAAACCGCGCCGATGTCTCGTATTAAAGGCGCGATAAAATCCTGCGATTCAAGCGCAAAAGCCGTCCCGACCGCCGTCGCTTCCTGCCCCAGAGATGTGAAAACGCCGCCCGTCAATTTCGATTGCCGCTTGAGCACAACGGTTTTTTCGTCAAACATTCTGGTCAATTTCACGAAGCGATACATTTCCAAAAGCTGTGTTTTTGAAAGTGAAGTCTCTCGTGTACAGGAAAGCGGTTCGCTTGATTTTTTCAAGTTTGTTTTTGCAGACATAATTCTTTAGAGTGAAAAAGTGAAAAGGTGAAAAAGTTTTATCGACAGGATAACCTTTCGATTTACCTTTTTGTATCTATTTTTTGCAAATTCATTTCTCTCCCCTTTTCCCTTTTTCACCTTTTCACTTTTCTACTTTTAGAAAGTATTTGCCAATTCCAAACAGGCTAATCAACAGCCAGAAAAATTCTACGATGAAAGCAGAAAAGTTAAAACTATAAACGAGCGAAATTAAAATCAAGCCCGCTCCGGCAGCATTGAGAAGAGAGTAGGCGAGCGTTTCGCTTTTGATTTTACCTAATTGAAGCAATACGTAGGTGCCGATGATTACAAACGTGCCGACACTGCCGATGAAATCATAAAATGTATATTGCATTCAGGCGTTACTTTGTTCTCGACCGGCGACGATAGGCGGCAACTCCCAAACCGAGAAAAACCGTTCCGAGAGCAATATACGCCGCTTTTGAAGTTGTAGTGGTTAAAGCAGTGACAAAAAACAATGCGCCGGCGATGATAAATAGGATCGGAGATAATTTTGACATAAATTTTGAACCCTCAATTTTTAAAGTATTTGTTTCGTTTGTTAATACGAAATTTGTGAATGAAATGTTTTTTTAAGAATCTGCCAAGTCCGCTTTTATTGTTTATTCAGCAAAAGTTTGGCGACTAAGCCGTTTGCGCCAACTGCCCAAATCGCGTTTTTCCCTTTAGCAGAAACGGAGTTGTAGTTTTCCTTGTCGATATTTTTCCAAGTTTTTCCGCCGTCTTTTGAAATATCAGAACCGCTCGAACCGACGGCGATTAAAGTTTTTTTATCAATAAAGGCTGCGCCCGAACGATAGCCATTTAAGCCTTTCGATAAATTCCAAGTTTTTCCGCCGTCGTTTGTAAAAGCTAGATTATTGGTAATTTCATTCGGCTTTTCGTAATTTCCGCCGACGATTACGCCGCGCGTTTTATTTTGCATGTCTACCGAAAAGATGCCGCTTCCCGCCGTGCCTTTTACTATTGGCGTATCTGAAACAAACCAATCGAGTCCGCGATTTGTCGAGCGAAAAACCCGCGCATTGTTTCCGCCCGAAACGAGAAAAACATCGTTTTTGCCGCCTGTAATTAAACAAGTTCCGCTCGCGGCGAATGCGGCTTCACCTTCTTTTGCATTCGGCATTTTACTGTTGTCTAAAACTTTCCAATTTGCCCCTCCGTCGTTTGTCGAAATCAAAAGATATTTACCGCCAACCGGATCTGACATCGCAATTCCATTATCTTCATCCCAAAAAGCCAACGCATCGAAAAACGCCTTTTCGTTCGTGTTTTTGAATTGCAATTTCCAAGTCGTGCCGCCGTCAATTGTTTTATAAATACGCGAACTTTCACCGTTGCCGATACTTAAAAGATAAGCCGTGTTCGCATCAAAGGCTTCGACATCGCGAAAATCAAGCTTGTCGGCATCGGGAACTTTGCCGACTTTCCAACTCTTTCCGCCGTCAATAGTTCTTAAATATGTTCCGCCCGTTCCGCTTGCCCAAACGATTTTTTCATTGACAACGGAAAGACCGCGCAGGCTCGCCTTTGTTTTGATATTTTGCTTTTGCCATTGTGCTTCGGCAATGGCAGCGAAAAGAAAAATAGTTGATAACAAAATGAGAATTTTCATATTTCTAAATTTTAGAGGCGGATGATTTTAGTGAAAATCTAAAAGTGAAAAGTGATAACCAATAACTTTTCACTTTTAGATTTTCACTGTTTTAATAAACCATTCGCGTCTTTATCGTTCCGCGAACTTTCTTTAAAATTTCAAAGGCTTCCTTTGATAATTCCGTATCAATATCCAGAATCACATAACCGATTTCGTCATTCGTCTTTAGATATTGACCTAAAATGTTAATTCCTTTTTCAAATAATTTCGAGTTTATCTCGCCCAAAACGCCGGGAATATTTTCGTGAATGTGCAGGATGCGATGCGTTCCGGCTTGCGGCGGCAAGTTTAATTCAGGAACGGTGTGCGAGCCATTCGACGTGCCGAGTTCCGTGTAATTTATCAGCTTTGCGGTTACGTCCAAACCAATATTCGCCTGCGCTTCTTCGGTCGAGCCGCCGATGTGCGGCGTTAGAATCACGTTTCGCAAATTCTGCAAATCAGAAGAAAATTCGTCGCCGTTTTTCTCCGGTTCTTCGGGGAAAACATCAATCGCCGCCCCGCTAATCGTACCGTTTTCGATATGCTTTCTTAAAGCGTCCAAATCAACGACATCGCCGCGTGAGTAATTAAGAAAAATACTTCCTTTCTGCATTGCGCCGAGAGTTTTCTCGTTTATCATATTGCGCGTCGTCGCGTCCGACGGAACGTGCAGTGTAACGATATTTGATTGTTTCAACAATTCCTTCAAATCACGTATTTGTTTTGCGTTGCCGTGCGGAAGTTTTGTCAAAACGTCGTAATAAACGACGTTCATTCCGAGTGCTTCCGCCATCACCGAAACTTGCGAACCGATATTTCCGTAACCGATAATTCCCAGAGTTTTACCGCGCAATTCAAAACTTCCTTTGGCTTCTTTGAGCCAGACGCCTTGGTGCGCCGCGATGTTTTTGTCCGTGATTTTGCGAATCAGCATCACGCACAAACCGATGATGAGTTCGGCAACCGAGCGCGTGTTTGAATACGGCGCGTTAAAAACGGCGATGCCTTTTTTGGTTGCGACTTGCAAATCAACTTGATTGATGCCGATACAAAACGCGCCGACGGCAAGAAGTTTGTCAGCTTTTTGCAACACATTTTCTGTAACGCGCGTTTTCGACCTGATGCCCAAAATGTGAATGCCTTTGATTTCTTTGATTAAATCCGCTTCACTCAACGCGCCCGACAGTCTTTTTATTTCCGCATATCCGCTCGCGTTTAATTCTTCGACAGCCGAATCGGAAATGTTTTCGAGCAGCAGAATTTTGATTTTGCTGCGCGGGTAAGATGTTTTTGTGGTTTTCATAAAAAGGCTGATTATAACAAAAACGAGCGCGAAGTTTTATTTTCACCCGCTAAAAATGTCCGAGCGTTCGGTAAATTTTGCATTGGGCTTGACATAAAATCCTTCCGGTGAATAACATAGATTCGTAATGAAAAATTCTTTCGCGCAAAAATTTGTATGGTGTTGCCCGTATTGTCGAAATTTGATCGGCGAGCGGTTTGGCGCGAAGGAATAAAATTTCAGCCAAAAAGTATTTCTTAAAAGACCGCTTCATTTATCGGCGGTCTTTTGTTTTTAAATATGAACGACCACAAAATCGCGATTTATTACGAGCATTCGGATTGGTTCCGCCCGCTTTTTGCCGCGCTCGACCGGCGCGGAATCGAATACGAGAAAATTGACGCGGCAAATCATTTTTACAATCCGAGCGCGGCGAAAAATTATTCGCTCTTTTTCAATCGAATGAGCGCGTCGGCTTATCTGCGCGGACACGCGAACGCGATTTTTTACACGCGCGGGCTTCTTGCCAGTCTGGAAAAACAGGGCGTGCGCGTCGTCAATGGTTACGACGCTTTTCAAATCGAGATTTCCAAAGCCCTGCAAGCCGCGCTTTTTGAATCGCTCGGCGTGAAATCTCCAAAAACCAGAGTTATAAATTCCGCCGCTTCCGCAGTCCAAGCCGCGAAAGATTTAGAGTTCCCGATTGTCTTCAAACCCAATATCGGCGGGCGCGGCGCGGGAATCATAAAATTCGATTCATTAAAAGATTTGGAAAACGCCGCTGGAGAAAATCTGCTCGATTTAGGAATTGATTCGACAGCTCTCGTCCAGGAGTTTGCGCCAAAGAAAGGCGAACACATTAACCGCGTCGAAACGCTCGGCGGCAAATTTTTATACGCGATAAAAATTTATCCAAATGAAGAAAGTTTCAATTTGTGTCCGGCGGAAATTTGTCAAATCGAAGACGCTCAGGAAAAAAGTGGTGTTTCCGCTATCGGCGAAATGTGTCTGACCGATGCGCCGAAAAGCGGTTTGCGAATTGAATCGTTCGAGCCGCCGCAGGAAATTATCGAAACTGTCGAACGTATTGTCGCGGTGGCAAAAATTGATGTCGGCGGTGTCGAGTATCTGATTGACGAGAGAAACGGAGATGCGCTTTTTTACGACATCAACGCGCTGTCGAATTTTGTCGCCGACGCGATGAATTTAATCGGGTTTGACCCGCACGAAAAACTTGTGGATTTTTTAGAAAAGGAGATTGAATTATGCGCTACGGATACTGGATGCCGGTCTTCGGCGGTTGGCTGAGAAACGTCGAAGACGAAAAAATGGAAGCGAGTTGGAATTATGTCAAACGACTCGCGCAGCGTTCCGAAGAAATCGGTTTCGATTTATCGCTCGTCGCCGAACTGAATCTCAACGATATCAAAGGCGTTGACGCGCCATCGCTTGATGCGTGGTCAACGGCGGCGGCTTTGACTGCCGTGACGAACACGCTCGAACTAATGGTCGCCGTGCGCCCGACTTTTCACAATCCCGCGCTGCTGGCAAAACAAGCCGCGAACATTGACCGCATCGGCGGCGGCAATCGTTTGTCTTTAAATGTTGTGTCGTCCTGGTGGGCAGGCGAGGCGAAAAAATACGGCGTGCAGTTTGACGAACACGATGACCGCTACGCACGCACGGCGGAATGGCTCGAAATCGTGGACAAAATATGGATGGATGATCATTTTTCTTACGCGGGTGATTATTACAAAATCGAAGACACGGTGATGCAACCGAAGCCGATAAAAAAACCCGTAATTTACGCGGGCGGCGAATCGGAAAAAGCCAAAGAAACGATTGCGCGTTTGTGCGACGCTTATGTAATGCACGGCGACGCGCCCGAAAAAGTGAAGGTGAGAATTGACGATATGGAAGCCAGACGCGAGCGATTAAATTTGCCATCGATGATTTATGGCGTTGCGGGTTACACGATTGTGCGCGAAAACGAGGCTGACGTTAAAAAAGAAATCGAAAGAATCACCGACGTAAAACAATCGGCGGCAGGTTATGGCAATTATCAAGAATGGCTCGCCAACACAAAATTAGAACAGCAAGTATCGCTCGAAGATTATTCGGTTTCCAATCGCGGCTTGCGCTCAGGTCTAACGGGAATGCCCGCGCAAGTCGCCGATAAAGTCGGCGAATTTCAGCGAGCGGGAGTTAATCTGCTGCTCCTTCAATGCAGCCCGCAAATTGAGGAAATGGAGCGATTTTCGGAAGCCGTTATCAAAAAGAGCGCGTTGGCTAATGCGATAACGACATAAAAATTGTTGAGCTGAAACTATTTTTTGTATAAAATCGAGCTATGACAAAACTTTTGGAAAAAGCATTTACGGAAGCGTCGAGATTGCCTTTAGCGATGCAGAATATGATTGCCGAAAGATTGCTTGAAGACATCAACGCCGAAGCAAAATGGGACGATAGTTTCGCCGTTTCGCAAGACGAACTCTCGCGTCTGGCTGATGAAGCCGTCGCCGATTTTCAAAACGGCAAAACCAAACCGCTCGAAGAAGTTTTGTGAAATCACACGCTAACGAAAAATTCTGGAAGGCGTTTGAAAATCTACCCGCCCAAATCCAGCGTCGAGCGCGTGAAGCCTATCGTTTATGGCAAGAAAATCATTTTCACCCAAGCCTTCAATTTAAACAAATTCATTCAACAAAACCGATTTTCTCCGTGCGCATCGGCATTGGCTGGCGAGCTGTCGGTGTCAAACAAGATGAAACTATGATTTGGTTTTGGATTGGTTCACAACTCGGCGAATCATTAACTCTGCCGTAATTAAATCTTTTGAGTTCGTGATAGAAATACAAATTGAAAAATCCGCCTTCCGAATTCCAAATCAATTTTGAGTCACCAATTCCTGTTTCTGCGTAATAAATTCCTTCCCATTCGTTTTTCGGCGCGAATTGTCGTATGGACTTTAATCTTTGTTTTCCCTTTGTTACATTCTCTTGGGTAAAAGTCTTAAATTGATAAATGAGAGACGGAAAGGAATCGGCTTCTGTGCCGAGTCCTTTGAGCCAATTTTCATCTTCAACGATTTCCTGTCCAAAGCATAAACCTGAAATTGATAGGAGTATTAAGAATATTATGAAGATTATTCTAAACTGCATTGTTTTCTATCGACCGTTTTGGAATCAAAGTTTATCGTAATCTTCCGGTTCAACGTCTGGAACTTTGGCTAAGATTTCGCGGACTTTTTTCCAATTGCCTTTGGCGGCGCGTTCGGCAAAAGTTTTACCGGCATTCCAACTCGAAATTTGGCTTGCCAGCGCCAGCGCGATAAATTGGTCGAGCGTCATTTCTTCGTCCTCGGCAATTGTCTTGGCTTGGCGAAACAGCGTATCCGGGATTTTTGTATTAATCGTGGTCATTTATAAATCTCCGACAAATCGTAAAAACTCTTTCGGCGTAGCTAATTGTATATCAAAATCGGTGGCGGCAGGAAAGTCTTTTTTATTATAAGTGATAATAAAATCGGCGTTGACACGCACGGCGAGTTCAAGAATAAACGCATCGTTCGGGTCTTTTGCCAACAAACGCCACAAGTAAAAAATATCGTTAAATTCGGCGATTGTGCAAAGTCCGTTCAGAAAAATATCAACGTCTGATTCGGAATTAAAATCCTTCATTTCGGGACGCTTCAAGACATCTTCGTATTCGAGCAGTAACGCGGTTGAAACATTTACTTGCCAACGCGAATCATCGAGTTTGTCGAGCAAAAGATTTGCCGCTCCACGTTTTGAACGAAAAGCGGCCACCAAAATGTTCGTATCTAAAATGATTTGCAGAGTTTGCTTCATTAATTACATATGAATCTTCAAATCGTGGACGCCTTCCGCTGCTTCCATCTGACGAAAATCACAAAGCTGCTCTTTTCGATTGTCTGCGCTGGCGACTTAGTTCCGAAGCGAGATATTTTTCGCCGATTAGTTTCAGCATAATTGCACCGATGCCGATGTGTGTGTCTAAACTCGTCCATTCGAGCGTGTAGCCTTTTCCCCAGATTTTTACTTGTTCCAAATCTTTTTCCGAAGCGTTTTTTAATTCGGAAAAAACTCGCGGGTCAAAGCTGAAATTCCAGCCTGTCGCCAGCTCGACAAAAGTCCGCCCGTTTTCGTGTTTGACGGCGACGGCTCGCGGCTCGTATTTTTCAGATTCCTTGCCGCGCTTGATGCCTTCGCGCACTTGTCGGTTAAACTCCGCCTGACTGATTCCGTAGGATTCTAAAGTTAACTTGCTCATATAATTTCCTTACCCGTGAATTTCGCGCCAACAGGCTAAAAATGTTTCATTGTTTTGAATCGTAATTAAAAGCGCACGGCTGATATTTCGATTGTTCATTCGCCTGACTTCGCGGATTGACGGCAAATCGTCGCCTGTTCCGAGATATATCAAAACTTCTGTTCCGCCGCGCAAAACGTGAACGTGCGGCGGTAAATGGTCGTGCGTTCTGATGATAAATTCAAAGCCGCTTTGCCTTAATATCGTCGGCATATTGACAGGTTAAGACAAAGGTTAAGTTTAATCAAGATTTTCGTTCCAAAAAAAATGTGGTCAATTGAACAAAAATTCAACTGACCACAAACATCTGACCACCGAATTACATATGAATCGTCAAATCGTGAACACCTTCCGCCGCTTCCATTACCGATTCGGAAACGGTCGGGTGCGCGTGAATCGTTCTGCCGAGTTCGTCCGCCGTTGTTTCGAGCGACATCGCCACGCAAGCTTCTGCTAACAATTCCGTCGCGTGCGGTCCGATGATGTGAACGCCGAGAACTTCGTCATATTTTTTCTCGGAGACGATTTTTACGAAGCCGTCGGTTTCGCCCAAAATGCGCGCTTTGCCAGATGCCGAGAAAGGGAATTTGCCGACTTTTACGTCGTAGCCTTCTTCTTTCGCTTTCGCTTCGGTTAAGCCGACCGACGCGACTTCCGGGTCGCAATATGTGCAGTTTGGGACGAGGCGCATATTGATTGGCTCGACTTTTTTGCCCGCGATTTTTTCGACAACCATAATGCCTTCCTTTGAAGCGAGATGCGCCAGCCAGGGCGTGGCGATAACGTCGCCGATGGCGAAGATGTTCGGTTCGGCGGTTTCGCAGTATTCGTTGACTTCGACCGTGCCGCGTTCGCTGACTTTTACTTGCGTGTTTTCTAAACCTAAGTTTTCTAAATACGGCATCCGTCCAACGGCGACGAGAAACATTTCGGCTTCAAAGGAAACGTCCGCGCCTTTGTCGTTTTTGCCGGTCGCTTTGACGCCTTTTTTTGACTTTTCGAGTTTTTCCAATTTGATTCCGGTTTCGATTTTTATTCCTTGTTTTTTGAAGCTGCGGGCGAGTTCTTTGGAAACTTCTTCGTCTTCGACGGGAACGATGCGCGGCATAAATTCGACGACCGTCGTTTCGCAGCCGAAGCGCGCGTAAACCGATGCGAATTCGACGCCGACCGCGCCCGAACCCATTACAATCATTGATTTCGGAACGCGGTCTAATTCTAAAATCTGGTCTGAGTTGACG
>MWVV01000214.1_pt1 | contig 20872 bp, 21 predicted proteins | sample 1047281 | NCBI WGS metagenome assembly MWVV01 (sample SAMN06349986, study PRJNA376086) | soil metagenome | isolation source: PT-2 sample Antarctic (ecotone) soil | place: Antarctica | collected 2015-01-13 | reverse complement strand
GCTTTCAAAGCGCGGCGGCGAATTGTTTTGCGAACTCGCGGGTGAGCGTGTAAATATTGGCGGCAACGCAACGCTTTTTATGAAAGGAGAGATTTACGTTTGATATGAAAATCGCAATCGTTATTTTCGATAAATTTACGGACATTGACTTATGGTTGATGTGGGATTTGCTCAACCGCGATCGCGTTCCCGATTGGTCGGTGAAAATTTTGGGCGAAAAAGAAGCGCACGTTTCGGCGACGGGAATTTCGGTTGCGACGCACGGCAAAATCGAAGAAGCCAACGAAGCAGACGCGGTTTTGTTCGTCAGTGGACAAGGAACGCGAGCGAAGATGGTTGATAAAGATTGGCTTTCGCGTTTTCGTTTGAATACGGAAAAACAACTCGTCGGCTCGATTTGTTCGGGCGCCTTGATTCTTGCTGCACTTGGTTTGCTTGAAGGAAAAACCGCAACAACTTATCCGACATCGAAGACAGCACTTGAAAGTTTCGGCGTTGAAACAATCGAAAAGCCTTTTGTGCAAAACGGAAATGTGGCGACGGCGGGCGGATGTCTGGCGCAGCAGTATTTAGTCGGTTGGATGATTGAAAGTTTGGCTGATGCAGACTGGAAAAATTTGATTCTCAAATCAATTCAGCCGGTCGGCGAAGGGTTGTTTTTTGAGGACGCGGAAAATTTAACGAAACTTTACGCGCCGCCTGCGAAGGTAAGCGCGAAAATGTAAAAAGTGAAATCGAATGTGCAAATACGAATCGCTTCGCCCGACGAATCGGAGAAAATCGCGTTGTTGTTACACGAAGCATTCGCCGAATTTGAGTCTTTATACACGCCCGAAGCATTTGCCGCAACGACTCCAAATTCAGAGAAGATTCGGGAGCGTTTTGACGAAGGCACGATTTGGGTGGTGTTGAAAGATGAAAAGATTGTCGGAACGATTTTTGTCGTAGAGGAAGGCGAGCGGCTTTACATTCGCAGTATGGCGGTTTTGCCGTCGGCGCAAGGTTGGGGAGTCGGGCGTAAGCTGCTCGAAACGGTTGAAAAATTCGGGATTGAAAAAGGGTTTAAGAGCTTGTTTCTTTACACGACGCCTTATTCATCAAGCGCAATATGGCTTTATGAGCAAAACGGATTTGAACGCGGAAAAGATTCAAGCGCGGACGAATTTTTCGGAACGCCGGGTTTTGCGATGGAAAAGAAATTAAATTAGATAGGAAAATTTTAAGAAAATGTTATTAGAAGTAAAAAATTTACACGCCGGAATTGATGGCAAAGCGATTTTAAAAGGCTTGGATTTGCAAATAAACAAAGGCGAAGTTCACGCGATTATGGGACCGAACGGTTCGGGCAAATCAACTTTGGCGAAAGTTATCGCCGGTCATCCGTCGTATGAAGTGATGCAGGGCGAAGTTGTTTACGAAGGCAAAAATCTTTTCGATTTAGAGCCGGACGAAAGAGCGCGGGAAGGTATTTTTATGGCGTTTCAATATCCGGTCGAAGTTCCGGGCGTGTCGAATTCGCAATTTTTGCGTCTGGCGTATAATGAGAAGATGAAGCATCTTGGGCTTGAAGAATTAGACCCGCTTGAGTTTAACGATTATTTGAAAGAGAAAGCGAAAGTCGTTGAAATGGATTCGTCATTTTTTAAGCGTTCGGTCAATGAAGGTTTTTCGGGCGGTGAGAAAAAACGTAACGAGATTTTACAGATGGCTGTTCTCGAACCGAAACTTGCCCTCTTGGACGAAACCGATTCGGGATTGGACATAGATGCTTTGCGCATCGTCGCCGAAGGCGTAAATAAATTAAGAGATTCGGAAAAAGCGATAGTTTTAGTTACGCATTACCAGCGTCTTTTGAATTATATCGAACCGGATTTTGTCCACGTTTTAGCGAACGGGAAGATTGTCAAAGAAGGCGGCAAGGAATTAGCATTGGAACTCGAAGAAAAGGGTTATGATTGGGTGAAAGCGGCGGGAAAATAAGAATTAAAAATGAATTTACAAGTAGGAAAAGAAACAATTTACAGCGCGGAATTTAAACGCAGTTTAGAGCAGTCAAATCAACCCGGTTGGCTAAAATCTCTGCGCGAAAACGCTTTTGCGTATTTTACTGAAAACGGTTTTCCGTCTGTCCAAAACGAAGACTGGAAATATACGAACGTTTCGGCAATTGTCAAAGAAAATTTCGGTTTTGAAGCGTCTTCGATTGACGCGGAGATGTTGAAAAACTTTACTTGTCCCGAATCAAAGCAAAGCCAGCTTGTTTTTGTTGACGGCAAACTGAACAAAGAATTTTCCGACATTTCGGCTTTGCCGGAAAACGTGGTCGCACTTACTTTTGAAGAAGCGTTAAAAGATGAAAGACACGCGCAAACTCTCAAAGAAAAACTGGCAAAATCAGTCAATTATGACTTCAACGGTTTCACGGCTCTAAACACGGCTTTTATTGACGAAGGCACGTTTCTGCACGTTCCGAAAAACGCGATAATCGAAACGCCAATTCTTCTTTTGTTTGTTTCGACTAATAATAAGGCAAGTTTTCCGCGCGTTTTGATTGTCGCGGAAAGTTTCAGTAAAGCAACGGTTATCGAATCTTACGCGCGTTCAAACGAAGCGAAATATTTGACTAATGCAGTGGTCGAAGTTTTTGTCGCGGACGAAGCGCGAATCAAACATTTCCGCGTTCAGCGCGAAAGCCACGAAGCGTTCCATTATACTGCGACGGCGGTAAATGTTCATCGCGCGAGCTTTTATGATTCGACCAGTATCAATCTCGGCGGAAAGCTATCACGCCACGACATCAATGTAAAGTTCAATGCCGAGGGCGGTGAAGCGTTTGTTGACGGGCTTTATATGTTGAACGATAACCAGCATCACGACACGCATTCGGTAATTGACCACGCGCTGCCGAACTGCAATTCGCACCAAAATTATAAAGGCGTTTTGAATGACAAATCGCGCGGCGTTTTTAACGGCAAAGTTTTCGTGCGCGAAGACGCGAGCGGAACCGACGCGCAGCAATCAAACAAAAACCTGCTTTTATCAAACGATGCGCGCGTTGATACAAAACCGCAGCTCGAGATTTTTAACGATGACGTAAAATGCGCGCATGGCGCAACCGTCGGACAATTGGAAGAAGAAGAATTGTTTTATCTTTTGAGTCGCGGTTTGAGCGAAAATCTGGCGCGCAATCTTTTAACCTACGGCTTTGCCGAGGAAATTATTAACAAAGTTGACATCGAATCAATCAAAAAGGAACTGGATGAAGCGGTTTTAAACCGTTTGGAAGTGAATTTAAAGGCGTAAAAAATTATGAGAGTTAGAACAAATATAATTCTACCGGAAGATTTATTGGCAAAAATTGACGCGATAGCTGGCGAAAAGCAGCGCCGGTCAGTCATTATCGAAACTGCTTTACGCGAGTATATATCGCGCGAAGAGAGCAAAGCACCGGGCGATAACGACATGAAAGTTAGCGGTGAAAAAGTTGTTTCGAGAAAAAGGTAATATGAAAGCAGTCAAAGAAATGAAATCGAGCGATTGGGACGTTGAAAAAATTCGCGCGGATTTTCCGGTTTTGTCGCAGACAGTGAACGGCGAGCCGCTTCGTTATCTTGACAACGCGGCTTCGTCGCAAGTGCCGAATATCGTAATAGAACGCGGCGCGAAATATCTGCGCGAGGAACACTCGAACATTCATCGCGGCGTGCATTATCTTTCACAGCATGCGACGACGGCGTATGAAGCCGCGCGGGAAAAGGTGAAAAGATTTATCAATGCGCGGGAGGCAAAAGAGTGTATCTTCGTGCGCGGCTGCACCGAAGGCGTAAATTTGGTGGCGAGTTCTTACGGGCGTAAGTTTGTAAATGAAGGCGATGAAATCATCGTTAGTCAGATGGAACATCACGCCAATATTATTCCATGGCAAATGCTGGCGGAGGAAAAAAGCGCGAAGCTGCGCGTGATTCCAATGAACAAGCGCGGCGAACTGATTATCGAAGAATACGAAAATCTGCTCAACGAGCGCACGAAAATCGTCGCCGTTTCGCACGTTTCCAATTCGCTCGGCACAGTGAATCCGATTAAAAAAATGATTGCGACGGCGCATAAATTCGGCGTGCCGTTTTTTGTTGACGGTGCACAGTCTGTCCCGCATTTTCCCGTTGACGTGCAGGATTTGGACGCGGATTTTTTCACGTTCTCCGGTCATAAAATGTTTGCGCCGACCGGCAGCGGCGTGTTGTATGGAAAACGCGAATGGCTCGATAAAATGCCGCCATATCAAACGGGCGGAGGGATGATTCGCACCGTCAGTTTTGAGAAGACGACGTTTGCGCCGATACCGGAAAAGTTTGAAGCCGGAACGCCCGCGATTGCTGCGAACATCGGACTCGGCGCGGCGATTGATTATCTGAACTCGATTGATTTTACGGCGGCGGCGCGTTACGAACACGAACTGCTCGAATACGCGACCGAAAAACTTTCAGCAATCGAAGGCGTTCGCATCGTTGGCACGGCGCGTGAGAAAGCGTCGGTTTTATCGTTCACCATCGAGAATGTTCACCCGCACGACATCGGCACGATTTTAGACCAATCGGGCATTGCGATTCGCGCCGGACATCACTGCGCTCAACCCGTAATGCAGTTTTTTGGGGTTCCGGCGACGGCTCGCGCTTCGTTCGCTTTTTATAATACGAAAGAGGAAGTTGATGTTTTGGTGAATTCGATTCAGAAGGTGATTGATGTTTTTGCGTGATGAGTTGAAGCAATTATGAAGATAAAATTTACATTTGTAATTAGCGTATTGCTTCTTCTTTCTGTTCAGGGCTTTGCTGAAACCACTTATGACCAACCGTATTTGGGAGAATTTCCTGATTTTTTTCGGGAAAGATTTTCTGCATTAGCTTTGAAACAAAAAGCGGAAGACAATTTAGCAGTTATTGTTCAACAATCTAATTTGATTGTAATGACGGAAGCAAACAATATTACTGAAGCCCCAGAAAGTGGTGATAGAAATACAATTTATAATGCGAATGTAAAAATTCTTAAAATTATTAAAGGTCAACCTACCGATAAATTCCTTAACCTAAAGTTTAGAGCCTTCACAACTGGAATAGAAAAAAGCGCAAAACATATTTTTTTCTTGAAACAAACGGAAAAAGGCATTGAGGTCTTAAAAAGCTCCTTTATTTATCCGAGAGGACAAGGTTTTGATAATCATATGGTTCTTTTCGGTTCAGTCGTTTGTTCCGAAGATGTCGGCGTAGATATTATCAAATATCTTGCAACGCTGGATGTTCCGCTAAATATTGAAGAGCGTTTGGTCAACGAGTATACAAACGGTGATACTTATTCAGCAATTCATATGGCATCGGCAACTGCTCCTGTCATTGGTAATTCTGTTTTAAGAAGAGCTATTTCGGAAAAGGAAAGAAAGCGTTTCGATATTGATTTATACGGAATTGCCGCTTACACCTTAGCCATTCAACAAAAGCAAGACAATTGGCGGGAAATCTTAGAGAATATTCCACCTTTTGGACGAGTAGCAGAATCTATCGCATTTGATTTAGCAGCAACTTTCGGTGATGAAAGAGTTATTCCTATAATCAAAGATGTAGTTTCCCAAAAGCCTGAATTAGCTGTTAGCGCAGCTTTTGCTTTGTCCAAAATCGAAGGAAAAGAAGCACGGTTGGTAATTCAGACTTGGCTAAAAGATACAAAATTGTCGGAACGTGAAGAGTTAATTTCTAACGGATGGACGCAACGAAAAACTAATTTTTCAGTTCTTTTCAAAGAGGCTTTAGAAAAAATGCATAACTCTATCAAACAATAGAGTGTTTTAATTTGAAAAAGAAAAATATGCAGCAAACTCCGATTCAAGTTGGCGAATACAGTTTTACGGTTTTGATTGAGCCGAACGAGCCGGACGGTTATCTGGTAACTTGTCCCGCTTTGCCCGGACTCGTGACCGAAGGCGACACGCTCGACGAAGTATACGCGATGGCGCAGGACGCGATTGGCGGCTATCTGGAAAGTTTGATAGCGCACGGCGAACCGATTCCGAAAGATAAAATCGCAATGCCCGTGCGCGTGAGAATCGAGAATGAAAAAATTGCTGCGTGATTGCCCGCGAAGAAAGTCATTTCGGCGTTGGAACGCGCGGGCTTTACAATTGACCGTGTAACGGGAAGTCATTACATCTTAATCAAAGGAAAGCTGCGAACTGTTATGCCTTATCATAAATCCGTCAAAATCGGCATATTAAAATCAATTCTGAATCAAATCGAAATGAGCGTCGAAGAATTTACAAAGTTATTATAATTTTTATGTCCGAATTAAGCGATTTATATCAAGAAGTTATTTTAGACCACAACAAAAACCCGCGAAATTTCCGCGAGATTGAAAACGCTGACCGAACGGCGGACGGCAACAATCCGCTATGCGGTGATGCGTTAAGAGTTTATGTCGAATTGGAAGACAACAAGGTAAAAGATGTCGCTTTCAAAGGCTCAGGCTGCGCGATTTCAAAGGCTTCGGCGAGTATGATGACGCAAGTTGTCAAAGGTAAATCGAAGGAAGAAGCCGAAACGCTTTTCGACGAATTTCACCGGATGGTCTTGGGCGAACTCGACGAAGAAACCGAAGAAAACAATTTGGGCAAACTGAAAATTTTTGCCGGCGTGCGCGAATTCCCTGCTCGCGTTAAATGCGCGAGTTTGAGTTGGCACACTTTAAACGCCGCGCTACACGGCGAAGAAATCGTTTCGACGGAATAAATTTCAAACCGAAAGAGTCTAACCACAGATTCACATAAATTATCGCAGATATTTTTGCTCTTTATCTGCGTTCATTTGTGTGAATCTGTGGTTAATTCTTCAAAGATAAAAAAATATTCTTTCTTATTTCCCGTTTCTATTCGATTTCCAAAATTTTGTCACAAAATTTAATTGCGCGGTGTTTATGTTTGTAGAGGCTTTCAGAATTCAAAAATTAATTTTTATTACTCGAGGAGATTTATTTATGAAAAAAGAATTTCGTTCTACAACGCTTTCGATTTACCCGATGCCAAAAAGCATTTTCACAGCATTTTTTGTTGCCGTTACATTTTTTGTGTCGTTTTTAACAATTTCTACAGATGTAAAAGTTTTGGCGCAGGAAACAACCACAGGCGAATGGACGGCGAAAATCAGCGAGAAAGAACCGGATAAAATACAATTGTCGTTTTCTCGTCGGACTGCAAAAGGCGGCAATAATATGCACGGTTCCGGTTTTTCTTTTGGCGACCTGCAGGGTTTGAGCCGCGAACAAATCGCAAAAGCAAACGTACCGGTCAAATTTCAACTTGTGCGCGAAGCCGGAACAATTGATTGCGAAGGCACTTTCAATAACGGAAGAGGTTCGGGAACTTTTCGTTTCACGCCGAATCAAACTTTTGTTTCGGCAATGCAAAGCCGAGGTTTCAGCTTAAACGAAGATAAACTTTTCGCCGCTACGACATTGAATTTGACGACCGCTTTTGTGGATGATTTAAAGTCAATGGGTTTTGAAAATTTAGATACGGAAGACCTTTTTAAAGCCGTTATTTTCAAAATCACGCCGCAGTTTGCGCAGGAAATGAAGGCAGCGGGTTTCCCGAATCTTGATATCGAAGATTTGGTCAAGGCGCGAATATTTAAAGTTGACGCCGATTTTGTCCGCAAGGTTCGTGAAATGGGATTTAAGGAAAGCGATATGGAAAGTTTAGTTAAACTTCGTATTTTCAAAGTTACGCCCGAATTTATCAAAGAAATGCAGGCGGAAGGTTTAACGAATCTTGATATCGAAGATTTAGTTCAGCTAAGAATATTTAAGGTTGACGCTGAATTCGTTCGTCGCGCGAAAACCGAAAACGCCAACATAAACGTCGAAGAACTCGTTCGAATGCGTATTCACGGCGGGCGAAACAAATAATTTGAAAAAGTGGTGAGTGGTGAACGGTTAGTGGTAAATGAAAAACCGTTGATTGACGATTCTACATTAACTATTTAGCACTCACCACTTCCGACATGCTCCTTAACATCTGCGTTTCGCTTGTCATTTACTCAAACTGCCGTTTGAAATCTTCAAACATCTGTTGCAGCGAAATCAATTCATTACGTAAATTTTCTACTTCACTTTCCAGTTTGGCTAAACGGTTATCTTCGGGTTGGTTATTAAAGCCCGAATTTTTCTGTAAATCATTTGTATTCGCTAGAGCAATTTCGCCTGATAAAAGATGTGCGAAACGAACTTCTTTTTGTCCGGGCTGACGTTCTAATTTTGCGACAACGGGTTCGTCTCTTTTCATCAAACCGTCAAGCGTTTCGTTGACTTCACCGAGCCCGGAAAATTCGTAAAGTCTGCCGGTTCGCTCGCGCAGTTCGCCCAAAGTCTGCGCTCCTCTTAAAAGTAAAACGCACACGACAGCAACATCGCGCTCGTCTAATTCATAAACTTTATCCAAGATGTGTTTGTATTTCACAACGCGGCTCGTGCTGCCGTAAAAAACATAAACGACATTTTTCTCGCGCAAATCGTCCAACGCTTTTTGAACGGTTTCCTCGCTGTAATTGACGACCGGCTCGCGGTTGGTTTTTTGATTGCAAGCGGCGACCAGGGCGTTGAGCGTGAGCGGATAGTATTCGGGCGTGGTTAATTGTTTTTCTATTAAACAGCCGACAATACGCGCTTCGGTTTCGGTTAATTTTTCGGACATATTCAGTTCAACAATTTCTTTAATCTTGATTGAAAGTTCGGTTCTTACGAACTGCCGCTAACATCAGCCGGTAGCAATTGATGAAGCCGATAAAACAATCTTTCAATCTGCAAAAGAAATTAACACATAATACATTTCCGGCTCAATGTTGAGTGATTTACAATTGAAGCGTGAAAATTTTAGTGGCACGCACAACGAAAGATTTTGAAACCGCCTACGAAAAACTTTCTGCGTCCGCCGTTCTAGGCTGCGACACGGAAACCTCTTCTCTCAGCGCACGAAGCGGAAGACTTTTGAGCATTCAATATTCCGACGGCGATTTTAATGTTCTCGTTCCAATTAGCGAAGGCGTTCGGCTCGACAAACTCGAATTAATTTTAGAGAATCCGCAGATAAAAAAAATCTTTCACAACGCAAGATTTGATTTGGAGTTTTTACGCGCAAACGGTTATCGAACCCAAAATGTATTTTGTTCAATGATTGCCGAAAAGGTTTTAACCAAAGGCGCAAACCAATCAGCTTCATTAGCCGAAACGCTTTACCGTTATTTTGCCGTTGACTTGGAAAAATCTCTCCGCAAAAAATTTAACAAAACCTGGAACGGCATTTGGACGGACGAACTCGTTCACTACGCGCTTTCGGACGTTGTTTATTTGCCGAAACTGATGCATGAACAAACGCTCTGGCTTGAACGTCTGGGCTTAACTGAAGATTTTGAAATACAAATGCAGAGAATTATTTAACCACAGATTTACACAGATAAACGCAGATAAAATCAAAACAGGAACGATGTGCAGCGCATTAATCACCGTTAAGAATTTACGAAGTTTTCTTTTGAATGACGGCGACATAGTTTGATTCTTCCGCGTTCAATAGTTCTTCGATTTGCCAATCAGTGTTTTGGAAAATTTCCCGCATTTCTTCGGGCGAGACGAAAAGATAATCGAACCATTCACCGACGATTTTGCCGAACCGGACGCGCATTCTGATTTGTCCGCCGAGGCGTCCGCGCTGCCGGTTCGCTCGGTGATATGGCGGATGAAGCGGGTTGTCGGTTTTGTATGGATTGAGAGTTTTGGCGATAATCTGCGCGTCAGGCGATGTGATGCGGGCGAACTTTTCGAGAATCAAACGGGCATTATCAAAACTTCCGAACAAGCCGAAGTTGTTGCCGAACATCTGAATCGTGTCGAAAGAATTCGGTTTGAATTTATCAACATCATTAATCGGTCTGACAATCGCCTTTTTCAAACCTCTTAATTTGCAAACTTTGATTGCGCCCGGCGAATTGTCTATGCCGGTTACGTCGAAGCCTTTTTCTTGCAGGTAAAGAGCGTGTCGTCCCGCGCCGCAACCGACATCTAAAACTCTGCCTTTGACCAGTTTAATTGCTCGCTGTTCGAGCGGCGACCATTCCCGATATTCGGAGAAATACAAACCGGCATCAGAGCCGGTGTCAATATAGTTATCATCTCTTTCAATGATTTCAGCCGTCGCCGTTTGATTGTTGTATTGCGCTAGAAGCTGTTGTCCGTAAGCATCTTGACCGATTTTCATATTGGCTAAAAAGTCGTCTTTGACCTGCAACTTTACCAGCGATGATATGCCGGATGACCTTCTTTGACGATGACGAATAAACCTTTGCACGTCGCGCAGACTTTATCGTCAGCAATCAGTTCGGCTTTAACCGTAGCGCGGTCTTCCGAAGAATCAATGGCACGCGCAACCAATTTTACCGGCGCATCGAAAGGTGTCGGGCGCAGAAGTTTGATTGAATAATTTGCCGTTACAGTGCAGTCGGGCGTATCTTTGCCGTTTTGTTTCATCAGGAAATAAGCCGCCGTCCAGTTTGAATGGCAATCGAGCAGTGCGCCGATAATGCCGCCGTTGAGCATTCCGGGAAAGGCTTGATGTTGCTCGTCTGCTTTCCATTCCGCCGTAACTTCATCGCCGTTCGGAAAACTTCTGATTCGCAAGCCTTTTTCGTTTTTTACGCCGCAGCCAAAACAGATGCCGTTCGGAGCGTAAGTTTCCTGGAGAGATTTTTTGTCGTTCATACAAGAATTAAATCACAGATTGGAAGAGAAGAAAATTTACCGAGGATACAGGATAGACAGAGATAAAAATAAAATCATTTTATAAAATTCTTGTTCATCCTGTCATCCTCGGTAAATTTTCCTTTTCAAATATCATTTGCCGTTTCCGTCTAAAATATCGTAAATTTATTTCGCTTCAATCTTTCCAAAAATCTAGCGGGAAAAATTTATGTTGACGCTTCTGGCAATCGTTTTTTTATCATGGCTCGTTTTCGGTTATTTCGCTTACGGACGTTGGATTGCAAAACAATTCAAATTAGACGACGCCCGCGAAACGCCTGCTAACAAAATAAACGACGGCAAGGATTTTATTCCGACGAAACCTTTCTATCTTTTCGGACAGCATTTTTCGGCAATTGCGGCGGCAGGTCCAATCGCCGGACCGATTATCGCGTGTCAGGCTTTCGGCTGGCTTCCCTGTTTATTGTGGATTGCTTTGGGCGTAGTTTTAATCGGCGCGGTTCACGATTTTTCAACTTTAACTTCTTCGATTCGACACGGCGCGACTTCGATTGCCGAAATTACAAAAGAAAAATTAGGCAACGGCGCGGGTCGTGCAATGATGGCGTTTATCTGGATTGCGCTGATTTATGTGATTGTCGCTTTTACCGACATTACGGCGGGAACTTTTGTTTCGGGAACGGAAGAACTGCAAGGCATCGGTGAATTTAACGCGGGCGGCGCAGTGGCGATTGCCAGCATTTTATATTTAGCTTTGTCAATTGTTTTGGGTTTAGTTGAAAGATTCTTGAAACCACCGCTTTGGCTTTCGACAATCGTTTTTGTTCCCGCAACTTTCGCCCTGTCTTTTTTAGGCACAAAATTTTCAAATGTGTTTATTCTTGACCATACGAGTTGGGGCGTTTTGATTTTAATCTACTGCATCATCGCCTCGCTCGTTCCGGTTTGGGCGTTGCTTCAGCCGCGCGGTTATTTAGGCGGATTTGTGCTTTATACGGCTTTGGCAATCGGCGTTATCGGCGTTTTCTTCGGGGGTTATTCGATTGAACAACCCGCTTTTAAATCTTTCGATGTTGGCGGAATGACCGGAACGCTGTTTCCGTTTCTCTTTGTTACAATCGCTTGCGGAGCGTGTTCGGGTTTTCACGGGCTGGTCTGTTCAGGAACAACATCGAAACAAATTGATAAAGAATCTCACACAAAATCAGTCGGTTTCGGTGCGATGCTCGCCGAAGGTTTTGTTGCTTTTATCGCGCTCGTAACGATTATGATTGTCGCGTCTGACGTTGTAAAAGGCGTTTCGCCCGGAAAAATTTACGGCAACGGCATCGGCAATTTTTTGACAATTTTAATCGGCAAAGAAAATATGCCATTTGCGATAACTTTCGGCGCGATGGCTTTTTCTACATTTGTTTTCGATACTTTAGACGTGAGCTTGCGGCTCGGTCGTTATATCGTTCAGGAATTGTTTGGCTTAAAAGGAAGAATCGGCGCGATTATCGGAACTTTAGCAACGATTTTCGTACCGTTCGTCTGTGTGTTAATTGCACCGAAGGGAAGTTGGAACGAATTTTGGACTTTATTCGGCGCGTCGAATCAATTGCTCGCTGCTCTAGCGCTTTTATCAATTACGGCTTGGCTTTATCAAGCGCGGCAGCGAATTGCTTTTACGCTTTTACCGATGTTGTTTGTTTTAGCGATTACGCTTTGGGCTTTAACAAAATTGGTCGTCGGAAATTTCCAAGCGGCAGACGGTTTTGATATAAAATTTGTTAACGGTCTGGCATCATTGACGTTGATTGGTTTGGCAATTTATTTGGTGATTACGGCTTTTGTTAAATTGCGCGGCGAAAAACGCGACATGCTTGTAGCGGAAGGCATCTAAGGCTGAGTGCTTTGAAATTTAATTTAATGAGTTAACAATTAGCGTCCTGGAAACATATGATTAAAATAGGAGTTCCAAAAGAAATTCAACCGGGTGAACGGCGCGTCGCGGCTACTCCGCAGACTGTAATTCGGTTGCGAAAACTCGGGTTTGAAGTGGCGGTAGAAGCGGGTGCCGGACGAGAGATTGATTGTTACGATAGCACATATAAAGAAGCTGGCGCGTTAATCATAGAAGACGCTCGAGAGCTTTGGGCTTCGTCCGATTTAGTGATGAAAGTTCGCCCGCCGGAAGAAAATACTGTTTTGGGCGTTCACGAAACGGAACTTTTGCGCGAAGGAGGTTGGCTCGTCGGCTTCGTTTGGGCGGCGCAGAACAAAGAACTACTTCAGCGTCTCGCCGCGCGAAAAGCGACTGTATTTGCAATGGATTCGGTTCCGCGCATCACGCGGGCGCAAAAGATGGATGCTTTGAGCGCAATGGCGAACATCGCCGGTTATCGCGCCGTCGTCGAAGCGGCGAATCATTTTCCGAGATTTTTCGGCGGGCAGATGACCGCCGCCGGAAGAGTTGACCCGGCGAAAGTTTTAGTCATCGGCGCGGGCGTCGCCGGTCTTTCGGCAATCGGCACGGCGCGCTCTCTCGGCGCAATCGTCAAGGCTTTTGACCCGCGTTCCGCCACGCGTGACCAGGTTCACAGTATGGGCGCAGACTTTCTGGAGGTGAACGTCACCGAAGAAGGCGAAGGCAAAGGCGGATATGCAAAGGTGATGAGCGATGCTTTTTTGCAGGCAGAAATGGCTTTGTTTGCCCAGCAAGCGATGGAAGTTGACATTATCATCACAACCGCTTTGATTCCGGGCAAACCTGCGCCGAAGTTGATTACGAAGGGAATGGTCGAGAGTATGAAGCCCGGCTCAGTAATCGTTGACCTCGCGGCGGAGCAGGGCGGAAACTGCGCGATGACCGAGCCGGGCAAGGTCGTTACGCACAAAGGTGTCACGATTATCGGCTACACGGATTTGCCAAGCAGAATGGCGAGCCTTTCAAGCCAGCTCTACAGCTCAACGATTGTCGCGCTGCTCGAAGAAATTCGGGATGATGATGGCGACCTAAAAATTGATTATGAAGACCAGGTTGTGCGCGGCGCACTCGTTACGCATAACGGAGAAATAACTTATCCGCCGCCGACACCGCCGCCGCCGCCTGAACCCGGCGTTCCGACGCGCAGCACGGCAAGCGTCATCGCCCAGACAAGCAATCAAGGCACGACGCATCACGAAACCGAATCAAGCATTAGCCCATTGTGGCTCACTCTCGCGGGCTTGGCTTTGCTCGGCATCGGCTTCGCTGCTCCGGCTTCAAAGCTTGGACATTTCACGGTTTTTATGCTCGCGTGTTTCGTCGGCTGGCAGCTCGTCTGGAACGTCAAACCCGCGCTGCATACGCCTCTGATGAGCGTCACAAACGCGATTAGCGGAATTATTCTGGTCGGCGGAATGCTTCAGCTTTCAGGCGCGAATTTGAATTTAACGACAATTCTCGGAGCAATCGCCGTCCTGATTGCCGCCATTAACATCGTCGGCGGATTTCTGGTAACCAATCGAATGCTGGCAATGTTTCGTAAGCAATAATAGTTTCGCTTCTGCGAAATTGTAAGCTGTGCTAATTGAAGGTAACTCCGATTTTTAATATGCGCTTCAAAACCCGACTGTTTGTAATTTTATGGTTGGCAGGTTTGGCAGGCGTTTTCTCGTTTTTGCTGGTTGACTTGAATGCGCTGATAGCAATCCTACCCATTCCGGCGGGAACGGAGATTCCGCCTATTACTCCGGCGTTTAAACTTTTGAGCTTGGTTCAACCGGCGGTAATTTTGTCATTCGCGGTTCTTGTCGGCGCCACGCTCGCTTCTAAAGTCGGCTTGTCGTCGCCGGTAGCGGAAGCGGCGGCTGGCGGCAGCGAAAGCATAAATTCAGCCTTCATACCGCAAATCATTCCGGGCATAGTTGGCGGTTTGGCGGGAGGCGTTTTAATCGTTTTGAGCGCGTTGCTGTCGAAACAGTTTTTGCCGCCTGAAACAATCGCGCGAATCACCGAGTTAGGGAAACTTGTTCCGCTTCCGACTCGTCTGCTTTACGGCGGTATTACCGAAGAATTATTGCTCCGTTGGGGCTTGATGACTTTGCTTGTATGGGCGGCGTGGCGGTTGTTTCAAAAAGGACGGAACAAACCGAAGCCCGTGTATTTTGTCGGCGCAATTGTGATTTCGTCTGTGGTTTTCGGCATCGGTCATTTGCCACTCGCCTTTATGTTATTACCCGAAGCTACTTTTGCTTTGACGTTATACGTTATTATCGCCAACTCAATTTTTGGTTTGATTGCGGGCTATCTTTATTGGAAGAAAGGGCTGGAGTCGGCGATGATTGCTCATATGTCGGCTCATGTCGTAATGCTCACGGCAAGTTATTTTGGAGCGTATTTTTAAGTTTTGTCATCCGTCGCGTTTAATAAACAGGACAACGTAATTTTCAATATTTTAATTTCAATATTTTAGAAAAAAATGCGAGATAGTTTAATTACAATTGCTTACATTGCCGCCAGCGCGTTGTTTATTATGAGCCTCGGCGGATTGTCGCGGCAGGAAACAGCCAGACGCGGAAATTTATACGGCATTTTGGGAATGCTTATCGCGCTTGTCGCCACCGCCGCTCGAATGGACTTCGGAAGTTATGTTTTTCTCGCCGCCGTTTTGATTCCCGGCGCTGGTGTCGGTGCGCTCGTCGCGTCGCGCGTGCAGATGACGGCGATGCCGCAGCTTGTCGCCATTTTGCACAGCTTTGTCGGCGCGGCGGCGGTGCTGGTCGGGTTTGCGACTTATCTCGGACATCACGAAGTTGCTGAAGGCGAAGCGACAATTCATCTAGCTGAAATTTTTATCGGCGTGTGTATCGGCTCGGTAACATTTACGGGTTCGGTTATCGCGTTCGGGAAGTTGCAGGGGAAGATTACGGGTCGTCCGCTGCTGATTCCGGGTCGGCATTTGCTAAATCTTTTGATGCTGTTTGCGACTTTCGCGCTCGGCGTTTGGTTTATGCGCTCGCCCGAAATTGACGGTCAAATCACGTTGGCAGCGGCGACAGTTTTAACGGGAATTCTCGGCATTCATTTCGTTTTGGCAATCGGCGGCGCGGATATGCCCGTCGTGGTTTCGATGCTCAACAGCTATTCGGGCTGGGCGGCGGCTGCTGCCGGATTTATGTTAAGCAACGATTTGCTCATCATTACGGGCGCGCTCGTCGGCAGCAGCGGCGCGATTTTGAGTTACATAATGTGTCGCGGAATGAATCGTTCCTTTCTCAATGTAATGCTCGGCGGATTCGGAACTGAATCGGGCGCGTCGCCAGGCGCAGGCGAGCAACCGGCAGGCGAAGTTCAATCAATTGACGCCGGACAAGCGGCGGATCTTCTCAACCAGTCGCGCCAAATCGTCATCGTTCCCGGCTACGGTTTGGCGGTGGCGCAGGCGCAGCACGCGCTTGCCGAAGTCGTGCGAATGCTCAGAGAAAAAGGCGCGGATGTGCGCTTTGCAATTCATCCGGTCGCCGGTCGTCTGCCCGGACATATGAACGTCCTGCTCGCCGAAGCCAACATTCCCTACGATATCGTTTTCGAGATGGAGGAAATCAACGATTCGCTCAAAGAAATGGACGTTGTGCTGGTGATTGGCGCAAACGACATCGTAAACCCGAGCGCGATGGAAGACCCAACGAGTCCGATTGCCGGAATGCCCGTTTTGCGCGTCTGGGAAGCGCGAGCCGTCGTTGTAATGAAACGCAGTATGGCGAGCGGCTACGCGGGCGTGGACAATCCGCTTTTTTATCGGGAAAACACGCAAATGCTTTTCGGCGACGCGCGAAAAGTCATGGACGCTATCTTGGTGGCGATGCGTTCATAAATTCCGCAATTGCCGTCATTTTTTTTTTTGAAAACCGTTACAAAATAAAAACCCTAGCGAGCGGCTCATTCACATCAAAGGTTTGGACGAACTGCATCTGCAACTGCAACATACTTTTATCGAATTTTGCAACACCAGCTTTCAAATTTATCTGCAAGTCGGCATCGATGAATTTGTCAAATACTACAACTGGGCGCAAGCCGTTACCGCGCATTGTTGCAGTAATTTAATTCGTTGCTGACCAAACTTCCGCATTTTGAGCAATACATAGTTGGTTTCCCCTTCTAAAAAGTTTTAGTTTCGCGGATTAATTTTTTCTTCGAGCCATTCGGTCAAATCGTCAACCGATTCGATATGCACGGGTTTTCCCTGCCACGCTTTAACCGCAAAGATTATCAACATAATCGTCGTTGCAAGCTGAAAAATAAAATTTCCAATATCTGCTAAATCAGTAATATTGCCAACACCGCTTAAAATTGTTGTTACAATCAAAATCCCGATATGCGCGGCAAGACCTTGTGCGGCGTGAAAGCGCACTTTCGTTTCGCTTTTCGGAACAAATAAAAGAATGACTATTCCCGCAACCAAACCGACGAACCACGGAAGATAAGGCAGCGCCGTCAGAATATTTTCCGGCAATCCGACGCTGGCGACTTTCCGCTTAGAAGAATTTCCGACATCAGAATTGAGTTTCGCCGTTTGGTAAACATTCGGAACTTGCTGACCGTCGTAAGGCGAGGAATAAGCGGCAAAATTCACTTCGCTAAAACGGCGCGTTTGTTCTTCCGTGACGCTCGGCGGCGGAATTCGGTCGGTTTCGCTTGATTTGGGCAATGTTGAAGTTTGCGCTTCCTGCACTTTGCGCGGAAACTCCGGGTCGAGCGGATTTGTGTCGAATTTTTTCTTTGCCATTGTTTGTTTTTCTACGATTTTTTGTTTTGTTTAGTTCACAAAATTTAATTGAGTATACTTGTATTAATAAATTATTGAATATTAATATGCAAAAGCAACAATAAAAGGTTTTGAAACATCATTTTTATAATGTTTTATATCATCTTATTTATGAAAAAGTTTTTACTATTTTTGACAATACTATTTTCGATTTTGTGCTTCACTACAAAACAGACTTTTGCTCAAGTAGAAACAGAAAAAGCTCTATTTGTAGAAATAATTATTCCAGATGAAGAAATTGGTAAAGTCACCCATAAATTTGAAATCCCCAACAACTTTAATTTTGAAACTTCTCTAATTGGCGGCGGATTCGCTACCGTTGATTGTATTAAATCTGCTTTAACCTCTTCTTATCAATTTTGGATATTTAAAGCTGAAAGAGTTAATGAAGAAAAATCAAAATTAGGATTTAAGGCTTCTTTCGATAATAAATCAAACTGTAATACGACGAAAGAAGTCACTATCGAACGAAGTAAGAAAAGAACTTTTAATTTGAAATGTGGAGTAAAAGTTGTTGCTCATTATGCTCCTAAAAGCGAAACCAAATAAACTTTAAAAGAATTACATTAATTTAAGGTAATTCTTTTACAAACAGCAAACAATCAGTTACTCATTAATTTTAATTCCCAATTCATTAAGCTGCGAAACGTCAACCTCACCCGGCGAATCCATCATCAAATCCTGCGCCGACGCGGTTTTCGGAAATGCAATCAAATCGCGGATGTTGTCGGTTTGAAGCAGCGCCATCAATGTTCTTTCTATTCCAGCCGCGAAACCGCCATGCGGCGGCGTTCCGTATTCGAGGGCTTCGAGAAAAAATCCGAATCTTTCTCTGGCTTTTTCGGGCGAGAGTCCGAGAGCTTTAAAGTTCAACGCCTGTACGTCGCGCTGGTGAATGCGAATCGAGCCGCCCGCGCATTCGATTCCGTTGATAACCGCGTCGTAGGCTTTGGCGCGGATTTTCCCCAATAAATCTTTTTCGCCGTTTTCGACGGCGCGTTTGAACATTTCCAAATCTTCGTCCATCGGTGAGGTAAACGGGTGATGCGCCGCCGCGTAATTTCCCGTTTCGTCGTCGCGTTCAAACATCGGAAAATCTATAACCATCAGCGGTTTGAAAACGTCTCGCGGAATCAGATTTTCGCGCCGCGCGATTTCCAGACGCAATGCGCCCAAGCTCGCCGCAACAATTGATTTTCTGCCCGCCACGATTAAAACCGCGTCGCCTTTTTCAGCTTTTGCCATTGAAGCTAATTGTTTTATTTTTTCCTCACCCAAAACTTTGAGCAAAGATGAAGTCGTTTCATCGCCGAGCTTTATCCAAGCAAGCGCGGACGCGCCGTAACGCTTTACAAACTCTTGCAGTTCATCAAGCTGTTTGCGCGAGTAATCGGCTTTGCCGCGTGCAACGACGCATTTTATCTCGCCGCCGTTTCGCAAAGTTTCGGCGAACGGCGCAAAATCCGTCTCGCGCAATTCGTCGGACAAATCCGCGAGTTCCATCTCAAAACGCAAATCGGGCTTGTCGCTTCCGTATCGGCGCAACGCTTCGACATAAGTCATTCGCGGAAAGTTTTCGGATAATTCAACATCAATCAAGCGAAAGACGTTTCGGAACATTCCTTCAATCAAACGATAAACCATTTCCTGATTGGCAAACGACATTTCCACGTCAAGCTGCGCGAATTCCGGCTGTCTGTCCGCCCGCAAATCTTCGTCGCGGAAACAACGCGCGATTTGATAATACTTGTCAAAACCGGAAATCATTGTCAGTTGTTTCAAAATTTGCGGCGACTGCGGCAGCGCAAAAAATTTACCCGCGTGAATGCGCGAAGGAACGACAAAATCTCTTGCGCCTTCGGGTGTGGATTTCAAAAGAATCGGCGTTTCGATTTCGATAAAATCCTGCGCGTCCATAAACTCGCGCATTTTCGCCACTGTTTTCGCGCGCATTCGGATATTGTTCTGCAATTGTGGGCGTCGCAAATCGAGATAACGATATTTAAGGCGCAAATCTTCGCTCGCCAAATTTTCCGAACCGGCGACTTCCAATTGAAACGGCGGAACTTTCGCGTCGTTCAAGATTAAAATCTCGCTCGCCTGAACTTCAATTTCGCCCGTCGCAAGTTTTTCATTGACCGTTTCTTTTGTTCTTTCGACTACCGTTCCTTTCACCGCAATGACAAATTCGCCGCGCAAATTTTTCGCTTTCGCGTGCGCTTCTTTTGCCGCTTCTTCGCTGACGACAATTTGCGTCAAGCCTTCGCGGTCACGCAAATCTACGAATGTAAAAATCCCAAAATCGCGCTTTTTCGCAACCCAACCCATTAAAACAACTTCGCTTCCGACGGCTTCTGCGCGAAGTTCACCGCAAGTATGCGTGCGTTCCAAATTTCCCAGACTGTCTAACATAAATTATTGGTATATTTCTCGCTCAAAAAATAAAGACACAGATTAACATAGATAAAAACGGATGAAAACGAACGTGGACAGATTATAAATCGAAACAAAAAAGTTTGCCGCCCGATTATAGAGCGGCAAACTTTTCAGATTTAAGTAATTGTTGATTCGAAGCTTTTTTGCCAGCTTTAATCTTTGACGGGAGGCTTTTCTTTTGTCTCCTTTGATTTGTCTGCGGCGTCATCTTCGTCATCGTCGTTTTCTTCCTCGACGTTAACAATCGCGCCGGTTTTCGCATCAACTTCGACATCGAATGTTTTTTGATTTTTGTCACGAATCTCAATCGAATAAACGAGTTTGCCGTTTTCCATTTCCAGTTCTTCTTCGGTTATCTTGCCGCTGACTCTTCCCAGAGCAGTGCTTCGCGCTTGCTCGATTGAAATTTTGGCTTCCTTTGCCAGTTTCGCCTGCATTTCCGGTGAGTCATTTTCTTCGCCGTCTTCATCGTCATCATCGTCGTCATCATCCAATGCGGCTTGCAAGACTGCTCCGGTTTTGGCATCAATTTCGACATCGTAAATTTTGCCGTCTTTGCAAACATCGAGCGCATACTGAAGTCTGCCGTTTTCTTTTTCGAGTTCTTCATCAAGAATCGTTCCGGGAATTCTTTTAAGCGCGATGGCTCTGGCTTCCGTCATCGTTATTTTCGCCTCTGCCGCATATTTCGACTGGTCAGCTTTTTCATCCGCGTCATCGTCGTCATCTTCAGCCTCCACTTTACAGCCGGTTTGATTGTTATTTTTATTATCGTTTGTAGTTTTGGCATAGTTGATTTGCGTTAAAATAGGAAGACAAATGTTGACCATTAAACTTAAGATTAAAAATCCGATTAC
>MWVV01000213.1_pt1 | contig 20886 bp, 17 predicted proteins | sample 1047281 | NCBI WGS metagenome assembly MWVV01 (sample SAMN06349986, study PRJNA376086) | soil metagenome | isolation source: PT-2 sample Antarctic (ecotone) soil | place: Antarctica | collected 2015-01-13 | reverse complement strand
CGGAAGAACATTTGAAGATTTGCGCCGCAAACCGAGATTTATTTTAGCAGCCGTCATAATGATTGTTTTAGGAACGACTTTTTCATTCTTGTTTGCCAATAAAATCGGCGATGAAGGATTCAGAAGATTTGCCGCCGAACAGCTTGAAAAAAGCGCGCAAACACAAAGTCTTTCAACCGAACAAAAGCAGCAGAGTATTGAAATAACGACTACCGCCATTAAATTTACACGGTATTTATTACCGTTGTTTATTATTATTGCACTGGCTCTCGGCGGTCTTTTTTATTGGTTAGGTTCGAAGGCGATGGGCGGAAGCGCGAGCTTTCTGCACGGAGTTTCAGCCTGGGTTTATTCGAGTTTTCCGCCGACGGTCGTCGCTTCTATTGCAAATTTTATTATTTTATTTATCAAACCGGTTGACGAGATTGATGTGGCAACCGGACAGCGCGGTTTAATTAATGCCAACCCGAGTTTTTTTATTGATGGCACTCAAAGTCCTGTGTTGACAACACTTTTAGGGACTTTTGATTTTTTTCTGATTTGGGGCTGGATATTAGCCGTCATCGGACTTCAAAAACTGGGTAAAATCTCTGCCGGTTCGGCGTGGGCGATTGTTTTAATTTTAGCTTTATTGGGAATAGCCTTTCGAGTAATTTCCGCTTTAGTTACAGGTAGCCCGGTCTAATCTTGACTGTTATTTTATGAATAAAAGAGAAGTTTGGTTTTGTTAAATCAGACTTCTCTTTTTTACTCATACCGAAGCGCTTCAATGGGGTCGAGGCGCGCCGCCTTCCAAGCCGGAAACAAACCAAAAATTAAGCCGATTCCGACACTTGCGACAAACCCGACAATCGGCGCCCACAGCGGAACGTATGAAGGGAATATAAGTTTTACCAGAAAAGTTAAAGCCCAGCCAATCAGTAAACCGATCAAACCGCCAAAGCCGGTGAGCGTCATTGCTTCAATCAAAAACTGGGTCAAAATATCGCTCTGTTTTGCGCCGATGGCTTTGCGGATGCCGATTTCGCGGGTTCTTTCCGTGACAGAAACGAGCATAATGTTCATCACACCAATACCGCCAATCATCAGACCGATTGAAGAAATAACAATCATCGCCAGCGCGACGCCCGCGGTTATCGAACGGAAATTGCTGATAATTCCTTCCGATGTCTGCACGCCGAAATTGTTTGGCGCGTCCTGTTCGACTTTGCGGCGGAAGCGCAAAAGGTCTGTGACCGCATCTTTTCCTTCGTCAGTTCGATTTGGTCGGGCGACCGCTAAAATAAATAAATCGTCGGCTTGCGGTTTAATTTTGCGTGCGGTTTTAAGCGGCATATAAATCACGTTGCTCTGGTCATTACCGCCGCCGCCGAATTGCTCACGTTTCTGCAAAAGTCCGATGATGCGAAATTCGCGTCCGCCAACATCAATTGTTTCGCCGACTGCCGAAACAAACGGAAAAAAGTTATCCTGAACGCTCGAACCAACCAGACAGACATTGTCTCCGGCATCGTTTTCGCTCTCGGTAAACCAGCGACCTTCGATTAAAATATCCGTTCCGGCGCGTTCATAATCAGGAAAAGTTCCGCTCAATGCGACTGAAGCCGAGCTTTTTCCGTTTTTGGTAACATACGTTTGCTGTCCGAAAAAATTGCTCGTCACGTTGAGAATCGGGACGCTGTATTCAATCGACGGCAAATTTCTAATCGCTTCGGCATCTTCGACCGTCAGCGGTTTACGTCTGCGCTCTTCACGGGTCGGCGGTGAAAAAGTCCCGACATTAAACTTGTACACGAACATCGTGCGCGTTCCGAAAGATTCAATCTGTTTTGTCACTGCCGTGTCAATCCCGCTGATTATTGAGGAAATCAACATTACCGTAATTACGCCGATAACTACTCCGATAACGGTCAAAAACGAGCGCAGCTTGTTATCGCGAATCGTGTCCATCGCCATTTTTAGATTTTCATAGACGTTGTTGCGAAAAAAACTAATCGGATTCATATAATTTAAGCAAGCGAAAAACACCAAACGCCCTTCATCCTTAATCGGCGCGAAGCGCTTCAATCGGGTCGAGGCGTGCCGCTTTCCAGGCTGGAAACAGACCGGATACGACGCCAATTAAAGCCGGAACAAAAATTCCTACAAAAACCGCCCAAATCGGAATATAAGTTTGAAAAACATACAACGAAATAATTTTACCGCCGAGCCATGCGACCGTCAGACCGATTACTCCACCGATGAGAGCCATCGTTACGGCTTCCATTAAAAATTGACGCAAAATATCGCTCTGCCGCGCTCCAAGCGATTTTCTAATGCCGATTTCCTTGGTGCGTTCGGTCACGGCAACGAGCATAATGTTCATAATAACAATCGCGCCGACTAGCAGCGCAATCCCTGGAACCAGCAGAATGACGATATAAGTCGGTCCTAAAACACTGTCTCGCAATCCGGTAATTGCATCAGGAGTTAGAATGCCAAAGTCGTCCTTCTCGCCCGGTGCGAGCTTATGTTTTACGCGCATTAATGTACGAACCTCTTCCACCGCGTCTTTGAATAAATTTTCGGATATGGCGCTAACCTCAAAATATAGGAATCGACTGCCGCGCAACGGTCCAAAGTTTGCCGCATAGGTTTTAATGGGCAAATATACAAAATTGTCTTGCGGAATGCCAAAGACGGTGCCTTTCGCGGTTTGCACGCCGATGACTTTGTACGGAATTCCGCGAATGTTGATTTCTTGTCCGACCGGTGAACCAAAAGGAAATAATTTATCCGCAACATCTTTTCCGATATAACAAACGCGGACCGCACCGTCATTTTCGACTTCAGTGAAAAAACGACCGTCTTCGATATCAAACTTTCCGATTTCGGCAATAACCGCCTGCATCCCTTCAACGTTGATGCCCTCCATCACGAGTGAGCCGCGCTTGATATCAGCAGAGTTACCGCCCGCCTTCGCACCGATTTTATCAATTAACTGCGCACGACTTTTGATGTATTCCATCTCCTCAAAAGTCAATTCCTTGTTGCGTCTTTGCGCGGCAGCAGCAGTATCGGTGTCCTTAAAATCCACCAGAAAATTAAAACGCCGTACCGTGAAAGCGTTTGAGCCTATACCAGCGATTTTTTCATCAATATACAAGTTAAAGCCCTGCAAAACCGAAAGCACCGTCATAAACGCCGCGACGCCGATAATCATTCCCAAAAGGGTCAGAAACGAACGGAGTTTGTGCGCCCAAATCGCGGCAAATGCCAGTTTTAGAGTTTCGGCAAAGTTCATAAATCAATTGTCCTCGGTCAATTGTCAGTTAATTATACGACAAAATTCGACTAAGGTTTTGAGTCGGTTTTTAATAAATGCCAAAAAGGAGCCAGATGACAAAACATTACGATGAGCGGGAAATATCGCAAAGGCAAATATTCGCGGGGGGAAAATTAATAAATTTTTAAATCTAATTATTTGATTTTTTCATCCTTCTCAATCTCGCCGTCCCGAATCGTAATAACGCGATGTGCGCGCTCGGCAACGTCGTGTTCGTGCGTGACGACAATAATTGTATTTCCGGCAGCGTGGAGCTTTTCAAATAAAGCCATAATTTCCACGCTCGTCTTTGAATCGAGTGCGCCGGTCGGCTCGTCGGCTAGCAGAATTGAAGGGTCGTTAACCAGTGCGCGTGCAATCGCAACGCGCTGTCTTTGTCCGCCGGATAATTCGTTCGGTCGGTGCAAAACGCGGTCGCCGAGTTCGACCGAAGCAAGCGTTTCCTGCGCGCGGGCTTGTCTGACACTGGAACTAACGCCCGCATAAATCAGAGGCAGTTCCACATTATGAAGCGCGGTGGCACGCGCCAAAAGATTAAATGTCTGAAAAACAAAACCTATTTCTTTGTTGCGGATGCGGGCAAGCTCGTCGTCGGTCATTGCTGAAACGAGATTGCCGTTGATCCAGTATTGTCCTTTCGTCGGCGAATCGAGACAGCCGATAAGGTTCATTAATGTTGATTTTCCGGAACCCGATGGTCCGATGATAGCGAGATATTCGCCTTTCTGAACTTCAAACGAAACGCCTTGCAGCGCGTGGAGCATTTCGGTACCCATCTGGTAAGTTTTCCAGATGTTCCGCATTGAAATCAGCGCGCTCGGCGCAGGATTTGTCACGCTTTTGTTGTCTTCCGCAATCATTTCTTCCATCGGCATATAGTTAAGTAAAAAGGTAAAGTAAGAATCTTAAAACTTGTTAGTCAAGTAATTCGTTTTTCATTTTCCAGTCGTTGGTTAAAAGTTTTCAAGCATAAAGAATTGATACGTCGATGAATATTTTCTGGATTTTTACTTTTTACCTTTTACCTTTTTACTTTTACCTTACTGCTCACTTTTGAGCAGTATCGGCGCCTTCTTTTTTAACTTGTCGTTTGACGACCGTATCTTCTTTTAAAGTATTTAAAATTCGGCTCGGTCCGGTAATAACTTCTTGCCCTTCAGAAAGCCCGGCGATAATCTGAATATCGGATTCGCCTGTGATTCCGGTTTCAATCTCAACAAATTTAGTTTTGTTGCCGTCCAGCACATAAACACCCTTAATCATTTTCGGTTTGTCGGCAGTCGCCGCCGCATCACCTTGAATAGTTGGTGAAGGAGAAGCGTCGGGCTTTTTCTCAATCACCGCTTGCAGCGGAACGGCGATGACATTTTCCGCCGTTTTCGTCGTAATAACGGCAGTCGCGCTCATTCCGGGACGCAGGCTGTCGCGGATTTCATCGGTTAAATCGTTAAGCTGGATAACCACTCGAAACTCTTTTGCTTCCTGAACATTGATGTTTGTTGAAAGTCCGCCGCTCGTTTGCGATTTGCCGACGGCAAGCGGAGTTTTTTGCGTTACTTCACCAAGGATTTCTCGTTCGCCGAATGCCTCTACTTTAATTTTAACCGGCTGACCGACGGCAACTTTATCGATTTCCGTTTCATCAACTTTGACCTCAACGGTGACGGTTGACATATCTGCTATTGTAAGGAGCGGTGTGGTTGAATTTCCGGCAAGAGCGAATACTCCGACTTTAGCTGGAATTTCGGCAATTACGCCATTAATGGGAGCGACCTGCATTGTTTTATCACGCTGATTGCGCTGTCCGCTCAAAACCGCCGCTTGCTGTTGGCTGCGATTCGCACTCGCGCTGGCGCTGTAGTTTGCCGTGTCAACTCCGCGCCGCGCGTCCTTGACGGCAACTTCCTGTTGTTTGGCGCGGGCGCGGGCTTCGGCAACTCTCGCTTCGGCTTCGTTTACTTGACTCTGCGCGCTTTTGATCGCGATTTGCTGTGATTGCAGGCGTGATCTAGCGTTTCGCAAGCCGACTTGAGCATTTTCGACGCGGTCTTTTGCCTGGTCGTATTCAAGCCGTGAGATAACGTCGCTCTCCAGTAATTCCGCAGAACGTTTCAGTTCACGGTTTGCCGCGTTGACTTCGACTTGAGCGCGATCAACATCAGTTTGCGCGGCTACCACTTCTTGTCGGGCGCGATTGACGCTTTCGCGCGCCGACGCCACCGCTTGTTGACTGGTTGTTATCCCTGCTTCCGAAGCATTGAGACCCTGCTGCGATTGAGAAAGTTGATTTTGCGCGGCGAGAACCTGCGAGCGCGTTACCTGCGCTTCGTTCTGGGAGGCTTGAAAAGCGGCGACCTGCGCGTCGGTGCTTGACTGAAGCTGGGTCGGGTCAAGTTTGACAAGCGGAGTTCCAGCATTTACTTTGTCGCCTTCTTTGACAAAAATTTCTTCGATTCGTCCCTGAACTTCGCTCGTTAAATTCATATAGGCAATCGGGCGAATTTCACCTGAAGCGGTTACGTTCGAGCGGAGTTCACGCCTTGTTTCTACTTTTACCACCGTCACTTCGGGCGTATCCTTGCGAGTTGCATAAACGCTTGCAATGACAATAATAGTTAATAAAAGAGCGGCGGTTGCGCCAATTATAATTTTTGCTTTACGGCTGAGTGCCATAGTTGTTTCTTCCTCTCTAGCGTGGAGTTTTTATAAAATCCGGTTATTTTAGTGCAAACTATTTGTTTCTGTAGAGTCAATTTTTTACTACGTCAAAAGTTACCGGAGAGTTTCAAAAAGATGTTTAACAGTTAAATTTCAAAGAAAAGTTTTCCACCGAATAGTTTACCCGCGTACTAAGTTTGGTTTTTGATTTACGAACAGAGAATTACGGGTTAAAATAGCTTTATCAAAAAATATTTAAATGACCTGAGCGTCAGACATATTAGAAAAATGATAAAATGCCGAATTTGCGGGACGGAAAACATAACAGGCTCGCAATATTGCGATGAATGCGGGGCAATTTTAGAAGAGCGAGAAAAGAAAAATAATAAAATGTCTGATTTCCACCCGCAAGTTCCTGAAACGCCTTCGTTTCAATCGTCAAATGTAACGTCTATTGGAAATCCGCCCATTGCGGAAGTTTTACAGCCGGAAGATGAAACAATTCAAAAATCAGACAATAAAGAAGTCAAGGATGCTTTTGCCACTTTGATAATTGAACGCGGTCATTCCGCCGGTTTTGAGTTTGCTCTGTCATCCGATGAATCAAATATCGGTCGGTGGGACGCGGATAACGGAATTTTTCCGGATGTCGACTTGGACGCGCACGATGTAGAAGCCAAGGTTTCACGACGCCACGCCCGAATCATCCGTCAAAACGGTAAATTTTTGATGGAAGATTTGGGATCGACCAACGGAACTTTTATAAATCGCGGTCGTCGGCTGATACCGGGAAATTCAAACGTTTTAAACGATGGCGATGAAATTATCGTTGGAAAAACATTTTTGCGGTTTCATATAAATAAAGTATAAAACCTTTGACAGGAAAATTTAACAAATGGCTTATTGTCACGAGTGCGGCTCGGAAGTAACAATCAGTGATGTTTTTTGTCCATTTTGCGGATCGGGTCTGCAATCGAAAATGCCTGTCAATGAACCGCATGATTTGCAAAATATGATAAACAACAATCCGTCCGATGAGGAAATAATTGATTCGGAAGCGATCGAATCGGCTAATGAAAAAGAAATGGAGCGAGCTTACGCCGACGCAATCAAAGAAGACGATGAAGAAACAACAGTAGAGTTTAATAATTCGGTTGTTGAAAATTCTGCTTTTGAATCAAATCAAGAAAACACTGCTGACAATTCGATTTCTCAAACCGAGTCTTCCTTAATGAATTATGAAGAAGGCGCTGTTAAAGAAGGTTTAGAATTAATAATTGAAGAATTCCCGGAAAGCATTATAAAAGCGGAAAATACCGAAGTCGATGAAGTTTTAACAGACACTAATAGTCCGGAAGAAACAGATAATCCTGATTTTTCGTCAATAGCCGCTCAGTCCGCAGACGAACTTGTCAGCGAAAAAAGTTCTGAAATTGAAAACGCGGAAATGTTTAGCGCGCAAAAAATTGCAAAAGTTTCAAATACTCCGCAAAACATTTTAGATTCCGAACACGTCCTCGACACTCCGATTGCTAAACCCGATATTGAATTGGAGCCTGCCGAAGGGGCGTGCCCGCCGTCACAATTTGATTCGGTCAGAATTATTGAAAATAAAGACTACAGTAAAAATCAACCGGATCAAAAAGATGTCTGGAATAATAAATATGAGCCGGCAGGCGCGGAAAAAATAGATTTACAAAGGGCTGTCGAAGAACAGCAGAAAAAAGCACGCACATACACCACGCCGAACATCGGAAAAAGCGATACGGACGGGAAAAAATCAGCCAAGCTCAAGCCGCTCGACGAAGGCACAATCTTAAATGAGCGGTATGAAATTGTCAGAAAAATCGGCGGCGGAGGAATGGGCGCGGTTTATCTGGCGAGTGATAAAAATCTCGGCGGCGTACTGCGCGCCGTTAAGGAAATGGTGCAGTCCTACATTGAAGAAGAACAACAGGACAAGGCAATCAATGATTTTAAGCGCGAATCTTTGCTGCTTACCTCACTCGACCACCAGTCAATTCCGACGATTTACGATTACTTTTATGAAGAACAGGAAGCCAGATTCTATCTGGTGATGAAATATATCTCCGGCGGCGACTTAGCTTCCAGGCTTCGTTCCGCGCCGGAAGGTCGAATTTCTGAACAGGACGTTACTGAATGGGCAGTTCAAATTGCAGATGTTTTGGAATATTTACATAACCGCCAGCCGCCAATTGTTTATCGTGACTTAAAGCCGGCAAACATTATGATTGACGGCACGACAGGACGCGTGATGCTGATTGATTTCGGCATTGCGCGCTGGGTTAATAAGGAAGAAAAAGGCGTGACGGCGGTCGGGACAATGGGTTACGCTCCCCCCGAACTGTTCAGCGGAAATGTTGAGCCGCGTTCGGATATTTATTCGCTCGGTTCGACAATGTTTCATCTGCTGACGGGCGCCGATCCGCAAAACAATCCGCTGCTTATTTTTGATTTTCAAAAACATCCGCTGCCGCGTCAAATAAATCCGCAGCTATCTGACCAGATTGAAAAGATTTTGCTGCGGATGGTCGAGTATAACGCCGATCAGCGTTTTGCATCGGCGGCAGAACTATCTCGTATGCTGCGTGAACATTCAGACAAACTGAAAGCTAACAAGGTGACGTTTGGCGTCAGAGATGTGCCGACTCCGATCGGTTTATCCGAACAACCCGTATTTTGCGGCTTTTGCGGACAAAAGATTGTCGCCACCGATTTGTTTTGCGCTTTTTGCGGCTCGCGACAGCCGCTTTCGCAACAGGGCGTCCACTCTGAAAATTATAAATCCGTTCCGTTGACGGCGAAACTTTTAATACTCGGCACCGGCGAACTGGAAATGCCCGCTTTCAACATCGAAAAAGAAGAAAATCTCCTTGGGCGGCGTGACCCGATGTCAAATATTTTCCCGGAAGTTGATTTGTCGAAATTTGACCCGCAAACAAAAATTTCCCGCAAACACGCGCGAATCTGGCGCGAAGGAAATAGCTTTATGTTAGAGGATTTGGGTTCTTCAAACGGAACGGTCGTTCTGCCGGTGGTTAACGAAACCGTTCGTCTTAAGCCACATAAACCTTACACTTTGACAAATGGCGACAAATTAAAATTAGGTGATACGACATTACACTTTGTCATCGGATAGTTTTGGTTATAAATTATTTGTTTAACAAACAATTTTCTACAGAATAAATTATGGTTGCACGAGCCGGGAGAGCTGTTCCCTATAAAACCGTTCGAAATGAAATTGCGGTGATAGATTTTGAGCCGGAACGCTTAAAAGCTCCGTTTTTATTAAGATGCGGCGCGCTGTTGATCGATTATATTCTGTTGATCTCTATTCCCGTTGTGAGCCTTCTAATCGGCAGGCTTTCAATCCCTGATCCTGCAAAACTTCTTAATAGCAAGGTAATTAATGCGGGTTGGCTAATTATGATTCTTCTGGCTCTGACCAATTTTGTCATTATGCCGATGTTCAGCGGCAAAAGCATCGGGAAATTTTTAACCGGCTTACGAATTGTTAATACGGACGGTAACCTGCCTTCATTCACAACAATTTTGATTAGACATCTGATTGGTTATCCAATAACGATTTTGTCTGCCGGATTAGGATTTTTATTATCACTCTTTAACCTAAAGGGGCGCGCGCTTCACGACTATGTTGCAGGAACAATTGTGATTTACGCGAGAAAAAAAATTAGCAATAAAAGTGCCGAATAATTTAATCGTCAAAAATTGTTGAAGACTGACAGTAAAAACAACAAATTTGTTAAACAATATTACCGACTAATTTCTTTGCAAAATATTTATGCCTCAGCTCATCGTTAAAACTACAGACAGTCCAACGGAAAAAATTCCGCTCTCACGTCTGCGCACGACAATCGGACGTTCTGCCCGCAGCGATGTCTGTATTCCCGATGCGTTTGCATCTCGTCTGCACGCCGAAGTCCGTGAAGAAGGCGGCGCTTACTGGCTGCTGGATTTAGGCTCAGCCAACGGGACACGCTACAACGGCTCGATTGTTTCATTACCGATTCAATTAATTTCAGGCGGCGAAATTCAAATTGGTGAAACCGTGATTATCTTTGACGATGAGAGATTGAAAAAAACCAACAATTCTACTTTGATTGCGGACAATACGGAAGCACTCGATCCTTCAATGACAATTGCTTTGGCGCGGCAGGCAAATCCGACCGCCGAAATTCTCGAATCGCAATTTTCCACGCGCACTGAATTACTCGCTTTAATCAGCAAAGTCGGAATTGCTCTGCTTTCTTCAAGCGGCTTGGATGAAACTCTCAACCAGGTTGCAACACTAGTTTTTGAAACTGTCCCCGCCGAAAGATGCGTCATAATGCTCCGCGATGAAACAGAAGAAGGCGGAATGAAAATCAGTGTCGCGAGGCTGCGCGGGCGAGAAGAAAAAATTGAAGAAGTCCGCATCAGCCGCACAGTGATGGATGAAGTAATGGAAAACGGTAAATCGGTTTTAACATCCGACGCCCAGCACGACCCGCGTTACGCCAGTCAAACAATGTCTCTGCTCGGGATACGCTCGGTTCTGGCGGTTCCCCTGAGCGTTAGCGCAACGGAAGTTTTTGGAATAATTTACGCTGATTCGCCGACCCACGAAACGACGTTTTCCGAAGAACACCTCAATATTTTAACTACTCTGGCATCGGTCGCTTCGATTCGCGTAGAGAACGCGCGTCTTTTGGAAGAACGTTTCGAGCGCGAAAGAATGGAACACGAACTTGAGCTCGCCACCGAGATTCAGCAAAGTTTTCAGCCTTCCGCGCCCCCCTTGATAGAAGGTTATGAACTGCAGGGAATCTCATTTTCGTGTTATGAAATCGGCGGCGATTATTACGATTTTATCAAGCAGCACGACGGCAAAATGCTGATCGCGCTCGGCGACGTCTCCGGTAAAGGAACAGCCGCCGCGCTTTTAATGTCGAGCCTGCACGCTTCGATTCACGCCCAGGTAGCAGCGAAAGCGTCGCTCCCGGAAATGATTGTGGCAGTTAACCAGTACCTTGCCGACAACACGCCAACCAATCGGTTCGTAACGCTTTTTGCCGCCGAACTTGAACAGCAGACCGGAATTCTCCGCTATATTAATGCCGGACATAACCCACCGCTCGTCGGACATTCCGATAACAGCGTCGAACAATTAGGTTCAGGCGGTTTTCCGCTGGGGATTTTGCCGAATGCGGAATATGAAGTCGGAGAAACACATCTCAAGCCAGGCGAATCGCTCGTCATTTATTCGGACGGCGTAACTGAAGCAAATAATTTGAAGGAAGAAGAGTTCGGCATTGAAAGATTAACCGAAGTAGTCGGCAAAAACGTCGAATCTTCCGCTTCGGGAATGCGCGATAAAGTCGAATCAGCACTTTCGGCTTTTACCCAAACCGCTCCCGCCAACGATGACATCACACTCGTCATTGTTAAGAGAAAATAAGAGTAAATAAAATTCAGAAACTAAATATCAAATTCGCACGTTTGTTCGGCGTGCGATTCTTTTTTATAATCAAAAGTTTAGTATTTACAACAAGGAATTATTATTAGAAACCGTGATGTTGAATTTGTGCAAGCCAAATCCAAAATCCAAAATCTAAAATCAATATATGGCATTTTTTTGGCGGAGAAAAAGAGACGAAGATAAATTTTCGACTTCCGTTTTGGGGCTCGATAAATCGATCGAAGAGCTTAAAGCGCGGGAAGCGGCGGTCGAAAGAGAACTCGGCGTTCGGTTTAACAAAGCGATTGAAAAAACCAGACATTCGATCAACAATAAACTCGACACGATTTTTGAAAATCGCAAACAGATTGACGAATCTTTTCTCGACGAACTCGAAGAGATGTTGATTTCAACCGACATCGGCGTGGCAACGACTCTCCAGGTTTTAGATGCCGTTCGCAAAGGCGTTTCGCGGCAGGAAATCAATGATTTACAGGCGCTTAAAGCGGCAATGAAAAACGAACTGCTCGACATTCTCCACGCCTCCGAAAAATCAGGTATCGCGTCGGAAACAAAAATTTCTACTGAAATAAAACCGTATGTTCTGATGATCGTCGGCGTCAACGGCGTGGGGAAAACTACGACTATCGGCAAACTCGCGCAGAGAATAAAAATGGAAGGCAATGAAATCTTAATTTGCGCTGCTGACACGTTTCGCGCCGCCGCTTCCGAGCAATTAGAAATTTGGTCGCAGCGCGCCGGAGTACCTCTGATTCAGCAAAAACAGGGAACCGACCCGGCAGCGGTTTTGTTTGACGCTCTAAAATCCGCCAAGGCGCGAAACGCGGATGTTTTGATTGTTGATACCGCCGGACGTTTGCACAACAAAGCGAATCTGATGGCGGAATTAGAGAAAATGAAACGCATCGCCGGACGCGAAGTGGAAGGCGCGCCGCACGAAACTCTGCTGGTGATTGATGCCGTGACGGGGCAAAACGGGCTTGAGCAAGCGCGTCAATTTTTGAAAACCGCAAATGTCACCGGTATTGTTTTAACAAAACTCGACGGCACGGCAAAAGGCGGCATTGCCGTTGCCATTTCCAAAGAACTAAATTTGCCGATTCGCTACGTCGGCATCGGCGAGCAGGTTGACGATTTAATGGTTTTCGATGCGGAAAATTATGTAAACGGATTGTTCAATTAACAATTTGTATTGTATATTCAATGTAGAAACATTATGAAAGCGAAGATTCAAAAATGGGGAAATAGTTTAGCGGTGCGTATTCCGAAATCCTTTGCCGTCCAAACAAAAATTGAGCAGGACACAACTGTTGATTTAACTTTAGTTGGCGGCAAAATCATCGTTGAACCGGAAAAGAAAAAGCCGCTTTTTACGCTGGAGGAACTTTTGTCGGAAATTAGCGAAGAAAATATTCATTCCGAAACCGATTGGGGCGAACCGGTCGGTAAGGAAATTTTGTGATTTATGGATTACATTCCGAAACGCGGCGACATTGTTTGGTTAAATCTAACTCCACAAAGCGGACGCGAACAATCAGGAAGAAGACCTGTCTTAGTTTTGTCACCGAAGTCCTATAATCAAAAAGTTGGATTAGCATTGATTTGTCCGATTACAAATCAAGCGAAGGGTTACGCTTTCGAAGTAGAAATTCCGCGAGGCTTGCGCATTAAAGGCGTAATTTTATCCGACCACGTAAAAAGCGCTGATTGGCAAACAAGAAACATTGAATTTATTTGCCGTGTTAATGAATTGGTTATCGAAGAAGTTGTAGAAAAAATTGAAACTCTTCTTAAAATCTAACTTGAATCAACAATTTTCAGAATTCGACATTAAAATGACGCGGCGAGCGTTGGAACTCGCGGCTCGCGGCGTCGGACAAGTCAGTCCGAGTCCGCTGGTCGGTTGCGTTATTGTCAATGAAACCGGCGAAATTGTCGGCGAAGGTTGTTACATTTATGACAAAATCATTCACGCCGAAGTTTTGGCTTTGCAGCAATCAGACGGGCAGGCAAAAGGCGGAACGGCTTATGTCTCGCTTGAACCGCACGCGCATCACGGCAGAACAAAACCCTGCACCGAGGCTTTAATCGAAGCCGGAATAAAAAGAGTGTTTTCGCCAATCGAAGATCCGAATCCACTTGTCTCTGGCAAAGGTTTTAAAGTTCTGCGCGAAAAAGGAATTGAAGTAGTGACAGGAATTTTAGCGGAAGAAGCCGCCCGGCAAAACGAAAAATTTATCCACTGGCACAAAACCGGCAGACCGTTTGTGCATTTGAAAATGGCAACTTCGCTTGACGGACACATCGCCACGCGCACCGGTGATTCGCGCGGCATCACCGGCGGAGAGGCGCTCAAAAAAGTTCACGAACTACGCCACGAATATGATGCAATCCTGATCGGCGTAAACACCGCAGTAGTTGATAATCCGAGTTTGACGGACAGAAGCGGAAAAAATCGCCGCCGAAAAATCGTGCGCGTCGTGCTTGATAATTCACTTCGCATTTCCCCGAACTCGCAACTTGTTTTGACCGCCAAAGAAACGCCGACCATCGTTTTCACCAACGACGAAACGGATGAAAAAGCTAAATTATTAAAAGAAGAAGGTGTTGAAGTCGTACGCATTGCCGAGGGCGGCAGAAATCTGTTTGGTGTTTTGCAGGAACTCGGAAAGCGTGATTTACAAAGCGTGCTGGTCGAAGGCGGAAGAGAAATCGCGGGCGCTTTTTTCGACGCCAAACTAATTGATAAAGTAACGTTCTTCATTGCCCCGATGATCATCGGCGGACGAGATGCGCCGACGGCAATTGGCGGACAAGGCGCGCAACAACTTTCAAGCGCCATGCGTCTTCGAAACACCGAAATAACACATCACGGCAAAGATATTGAAATTACAGGCTACCCCTTTTTTAGTGGTAAACGGTAAGTGGTAAGTGAAAAGTTTTTAATAACGTTTATATTAGAATTTCAGAATGCTGCCTAAAAAGAAACACTTACCACTTACCACTTACCGTTTACCACTACCGAAAAAGTCTTTCGGTCAAAATTTCCTCGCTGACCATAATTACATCGCAAAAATAATTTCCGCTCTTAATCCACAAGCAAATGAAACAATAATTGAAATCGGCGCGGGACGCGGGGCGTTAACCGAAAAATTAATTGAAAGCGACGCAAACATTATCGCCATTGAACTTGACCGCGATTTGATTCCGCGACTACAAAAGGAATTCGGACATTATGAAAACTTTCAACTTGTTGCATCAGATGCGCTTAAAGTTGATTTTAAAACTTTACACTTAATTCCTGACTCTCGACTCACGACTAAACTTGTCGCCAATCTTCCTTTTTACATTTCAACTGCGATTCTACAAAAACTTATTGAACAGCGGAGCAACTTCTCGGAAATGGTGTTAATGCTGCAACGCGAGGTTGTTGACCGAATTACTGCCAAAGAAGGAAAAAAGGAGCGCGGATTTTTGAGCGTTTTGGTTCAGGCATATTTAAAAGTTGAAAAACTTTTTGATGTGCCGCCCACAGCTTTTCGTCCCGTTCCTAAAGTATGGAGCTCGGTGGTTCGTCTCTTGCCGTTGAAAAACGACGCAATGTTTATAAAAGACGAAAAATTATTCAGAGAATTAATCAGCGCGGGATTCGTGCAAAAGCGAAAAACGATTTTGAACAATCTAAAAAACGCACCGCTTGAATTGAGAGAAAATTTTGGTGATATTGAGAAATTTCTCGGCACTTGCCACATTGACCCGCAACGTCGCGCGGAAACTTTAACTCTTGAGGAATGGAGAAACTTATATAATTTCTTAACCTGAGCAGTGAATTTATATTTATGCTAAAATTTCTGATTAAATTAAAAACGAAAAGTTGGGAAAATAGTGAACAAAATTGAAATAATACCTCTCGGAGGAATTGGTGAATTTGGAATGAATTGTATGGGAATTCGGTGCGGCGACGAAATGATTGTCGTTGATGCCGGAATGGGATTTCCAGAAGAAACTCCGTTTGGCGTAGATATTTCGATACCGAATTTTGAATTTTTAGAACAATATGCCGGTGATTTAACCGCGCTCATTTTAACGCACGGACACGAAGACCACATCGGTGCGCTGCCTTATTTTTTGAAGAAATTTAATTTGCCCGTTTACGGCTCGCGCTTTACCTTGGCGCTGGCTGAAAAAAGACTCGGCGAACACAGAATGCTCGATGAAGTTTTGCTTCACAGAGTCGAAGCAAACGACATCTCCCAAATTGGAAACTTTACAATTGAATATATTAACGCTTCGCATTCTTTAGTCGAATGCTTTTCGCTAGCAATAAAAACGCCGGTTGGGACAATTATTCACACGGGCGATTATAAAATTGATGAAACGCCCGTCATCGGTAAGCCTTACGACTTGAAAACTTTAAAAAAGTACGCGGACGAAGGCGTTTTAGCACTGCTTTCGGATTCAACAAATGCTGCGGTCGCCGGTAGAACGCCTTCGGAGAAAGATGTTATTCCGGCATTTGAAGAAATTTTCGCAACCACCGACGGAAGAATTATTGTTTCGACATTTTCTTCATCCCTGCACCGCCTGCAAGTTGTCTTCAACGTCGCCCGCGAATTTGACCGAAAAGTGTGTGTCATCGGGCGTTCGATGCAGAAAAACGTCGAGCTTGCCAGTGATATGGGGCTTCTCAAAATTCCGCATAACACGCTCGTCGAACTCGGCGAATCGCGCTCGCTTTACCCGGACGAAATCGTTTATCTGGTCACCGGTTCACAGGGCGAGTCACGCGCCGCTCTGTGGAATATGGCGACTTCGAGCTTCAAAGGCTTAGAGATTGAAAAGGGCGATACGGTTATTCTTTCCGCACGAATTATTCCGGGCAACGACCGGGCGATTTCGCGGCTGATCGGACAAATTTACAAGCGCGGCGGTAATATCATCGAAGAAAAACGTCGCTTGATACACGTTTCGGGACACGCTTCGCAGGAAGATATAAAAATTATGACCGAAACAGTTCAGCCAAAGTTCATCGTTCCGATTCACGGCGAATACCGGATGCTTTTCCGGCACCGGGAATATATCAAAAATCACATTGCTGGTTACACGGATGAAAACGTCATTCTCATTGAAAACGGCGATGTTTTTGAATTGGAAAGCAATAGCGCGCGCGTTGTAGAAAAAAATGATATCGGAAAGATATTTATTGACGAAACTGCCTCCGACGAGATTGATTATGAAATTGTCCGCGAACGAAAAAAACTGGCGGGTAACGGTTTGATAACTATGGTGGTCGCAATCGATAAGGAAACAAAAAAATTAAAGAGCGAGCCGCAAATCACTGTTCAGGGAATGGCTGGAATTGACCCGCTCAACGGGTTTTTGCAAAATGCCAGAGATACGATTTCCGATGCGGTGGCGGGAATGAAGCGCGAAGATTTTTTTGATAAAAACTTTGCCAAAGAAGTTTTGCGTGTTCATCTGAAGCGTTTTACTCAACAGGAGACCGGAGCAAAGCCCGTGATTATTTCATCGATTGTTGAAGTTTAGAAATGAATCCAATCGAATTGTTAAAAAACGCTCGAGTAGAAGTAGCGCCCGAAACATTTTTTCTCGTTTCTCTGCCGCACAAAGATTGGCTGAAACTTCTCGAAAATCCCGAACTTTCTCCGCGAATGACCGCACCATTTATGATTTTTCGTGATCAATGGGAAGTAACGCTCCTGCTTGACGATATTGACTTCAGCACAATTAGTTACGCGATACGGGACGCGAAAATACAAGGGAATTTTCGGCTTTTGTCATTCGATATTGAACTTGATTTCGCGGTCGTCGGGTTTTTAGCCGAGATTTCCAGAATTTTAGCCCGAGCAAACATCTCAATTGTTGCCCTTTCCGCTTTTTCACGCGACCACATTTTGGTTAACCAACAAAATTTGGCGAAGGCGTTGAAAGTTCTGGGCGAATACGTCGGTGAACTTTGCTAACGGAAAATGAAAAGTGGAAAATGCAAAATGATTTCTATTTTCTACCTTCCATTTTTCGTTTAATTTATGTTTTGGAAAGATAAAATTATATTTCTAACCGGGGCATCGAGCGGAATCGGCGAAGCTCTGGCATTGGAATTATCAAAACGCGGCGCAATTCTCGGTCTGCTTGCGCGGCGTGAAGAACTGTTAAGAAAAATCGCCGGAGAATGTGAACAAAATCGCGGAATAGCGAGGTATTTTGCTGTTGATGTAACCGATGCAAAAATGGTTTCCAGCGCGGCGGAAGAATTGCGCAATGAATTCGGCAAAATTGATATTCTGATTGCCAACGCGGGTATCGGCGGAAACGATGCGGAAACGCGAAATCTAAATGCCGACGCCGTCGCCAAAGTTATCAATATCAATCTTCTCGGCGCGGTCAATGCGGTTTCCGCCGTTCTGCCGCAGATGCTGGAAAATAAAAGCGGTCATCTCGTCGCTGTTTCAAGTCTGGCAGGTTTTCGCGGGCTGCCGAAATCCGCCGCTTATTCGGCGAGTAAAGCGGGAATGACGGCTTTTTTTGAAAGTGTGCGCCTTGATGTGCAGGCAAAAGGAATTTTCGTGACAATTATTCAACCCGGATTTATCAAAACGCCTTTAACTTCCGGCAGAGCGAGCAAAATGCCTTTTCTCATGGAACTCGAAGATTCGATTCCGCTCTTTTTGAACGCGATTGAAAGAAGAAAAAAATTTGCGGCTTTTCCGTGGCAATTGGCGATGGTTGTGCGAGCGGGAAGATATTTTCCGGCGGGTCTTTACGATAAAATCGCGGGGCGCGCCGGATACAGAGAATAAAGAAATTACGAATTTCAAATTGCGAATTATGAGAGAAGAAAGCTGAGTATTAAATGATAGTTCACAATATTAAATTCTGTTTTAATTCGTCTTTTAAAATTCTTACATTGATTTAAATTATGAATCTTCTGCAAGCTATAATTCTCGGAATTGTGCAGGGCTTGACCGAATTTATTCCGGTCAGCTCAACGGCGCATCTGGTTTTTGCCAGCCGCCTGACCAATCTTTACAATGGGAATCCCGAACAGGTAACCGCGACAATCGCCGTTCTGCAGCTCGGAACTCTTTTAGCTGTATTTATTTATTTTGCCGCTGATATTTTGAGTATTAGCGCCGCATTCGTCCGCGACCACTGGGCTTTAATCACCAGGAAGCACGGGCTTCGGTTTTCAGGAACACACGGCACGCGCCCGCTCTGGCTTTCAGATGAAGCGTGGCTCGGCTGGCTGATAATCATCGGTTCAATCCCAATCGGCATTGTTGGTTTAGTATTCAAAGACACGATTGAAGGCGCGGGAACAAAAAATCTCTGGGTTATCGCAATAATGCTCGTGTCAATCGCGGTTTTATTAACCTTTGCCGAATTCGTCGGAAAAAGGCGTAAAGAAATCATCGATTTTGGATTGATTGATGCGATTGTCGTCGGTCTCGCGCAGGTTTTGGCGCTCGTACCCGGAGCAAGTCGCTCCGGGTCGACAATTATGGGAGGATTGCTGGTCGGGCAAAAACGGGAAGCCGCCGCCCGATTTTCCTTTCTTTTATCAATTCCGGCGATTACCGCGAGCGGTTTGCTCGAACTCCGGGAAGCGTGGTCGCTGCTGCCGCCTGAAAGTTTTATGCCGCTGCTCGCGGGAACAATTGTTTCGGGTGTTGTCGGATACGCTTCAATCTATTTTTTGCTCGCATTTTTGCGAAAAAGCTCGACCGCGATTTTTATCGGTTACCGCCTCGTACTTGGTGTTACAATTTTAATATTGCTCTGGCAAGGGGTGATAGATCCGCAGATTTAAAGAAAGCGAATTTTATGAATTTGTTTTTGTATTTTCTAATTAACAGATGAAACGCTGGACAATCAAAAAACATAATCACGACGAAGTGAAATTGCTTGCAAATGAACTGAAAGTTTCGCCCGTTACTGCTGCTCTGCTTATTTCACGCGGTTATGAAACCGGAGAAAAAGCTTTCAAATTCCTCAATCCAAACTATTCCGATTTGCACGAGCCAAATCTCTTAAAGGGAATGGAGGAATCTGTCGGGCGGATTTTAAAGGCAATTGAAAATAACGAAAAAATTTTGGTTTGGGGCGATTACGACGTTGACGGAACGACCGGGACGGTGGTTTTGCGAAAGGCTCTCGAAATTTTAGGCGCGAAAACCGGTTTCCACATTCCGCATCGTTTTACGGAAGGCTACGGCATAAATATTCCTGCCCTCGAACAGGCAAAAAAAGACGGTTATAGCCTGGTCATTAGCGTTGACTGCGGCATCAGAGGGTTCGAGCCGCTTGCCTGGGCAAAAGAAAATGGTTTGGATGTGATTGTTACCGACCATCACTTGGCGGACGACTCGAAGGGAAATCCGCACGCTTATTCAGTTGTTAACCCGAATCAGGCAGAGTGCGCGTATCCGGACAAAAACCTTGCCGGCGTCGGTGTTGCTTTTAAGCTCGTCCACGCTCTGCTTCGCGAACGAAAGAAAGATAAATATACCAGGGGATTTCTGAAAATGGTTGCCATCGGGACGATTGCCGATGTAATGAGCTTGACGGGCGAAAATCGAACGATTGTTTCGCTCGGGCTCAAGGATTTGCCGAAGGCGGTCAATTTTGGACTCAAAGCGCTGATGGAAGTTGCCGACTGCAATAACGAAATGACCAGTTACGACATCGGCTTTCGCATCGCTCCGCGCATCAACGCCGCCGGGAGAATGGATGCCGCCCGCGAAATCGTTAATCTTTTTGAAGCTGAGACGTTTGAAGCGGCGCGGAATTTGGCGGAAATGCTCGATCTGCGCAATCGTGAGCGTCAAAAGATACAAAAGGAAATTACGGAACTGGCGTTCCTTGAAACGAAAAATATTACAGAGCAAAACTTTATCGTCGTCGCGGGTGAAAATTGGCATCGCGGTGTGATCGGTTTAGCCGCCTCGAAAATTGCCGAAAAACTTTACCGTCCGGTAATCGTGATCTCGATTGAAGAAGACGGTATCGGACACGGCAGTGCGCGCGGTATCGCCAATTACCATTTATTGAACGGAATGGATTCGTGCGCGGAACTGTTTGAAAGTTACGGCGGACATGCTTCCGCCGCCGGGATGCGAATCAAAAAAGAAAACATCGTAGAATTGCAGAGGAAATTAAACGAGCACGCCGGCAGTATCTTATCGCCCGAAGATTTTATTCCTGAACTGAATGTTGACGCCCACGTTTCTTCCGACACCTTGAGTCTCGATTTAGTCGAAGAATTAAAGCGATTCGAGCCGTTTGGGATAGGAAATCCGCGACCGAAGTTTGTTACCAAAGACCTTGTTTTAGTCGGCGATCCCTTTGTGATGAAGGAAAAACATCTGAAGCTGAAGCTTAT
>MWVV01000212.1_pt1 | contig 20910 bp, 14 predicted proteins | sample 1047281 | NCBI WGS metagenome assembly MWVV01 (sample SAMN06349986, study PRJNA376086) | soil metagenome | isolation source: PT-2 sample Antarctic (ecotone) soil | place: Antarctica | collected 2015-01-13 | reverse complement strand
TTTTTTACCTGATTATTTGAAAGGTTAAAGTCAGGTTCCTTTGTTAAAACGGTTTCATTTGGCATCTATAAAATTCTCCTTTTGAAATTGAAAATAAAAATTATCAATTTGTAAATTCTTAAAATTTTGAACTTGATAAATTTTACTCGAAAATGCTATTTAATTTGAATAAGCAAGAATAGTTTTTATGATGAAAATACTTTAGATTGTTAAGCTAAACAAACATAATTTCTTAAAATGTAAAATGATTGATGTTATTGACTGGAAAATACTTGAAGAACTACAGAGAGACGCGAGAATTTCTTTCGCCGAACTCGGCAGACGAATCGGTTTGACGACGCCGGCGGCGATTGAGCGCGTGCGCAAACTCGAAGACGCATCTATAATTTTAGGCTACCGCGCTGAAATAAACCTGGCAAAAATCGGTTTGCCGATCACGGCGTTTATACGGATGAGCATTTCGGGCGTTGATTACAGCAAAATAATCAAAGTCGCTCAGGAGTCGGAAGAAGTTCTGGAGTGTCACAGGGAAACGGGCGGCGATTCGTTTATTATGAAAATCGCGGTCGCCTCAGTTGAGCATCTAGAAACGGTGATCGACAAACTCACGCCGCACGGAATTACGACAACTTCTATCGTGCTTTCTTCTCCGGTAAAACGGCGCGTTATTGAATCGAATATTAGCGCTTGAAATTAAAGAATCGAATAATAAAGTTTTTTCAATTCACGAAGATGTGCTTCGATACTGAGATTTTCAGCCGCAAATTTAAAGGCTCGTACTGCTAAATCTTCGCGCAGGTCTGTATTCTTGAGTAATTTCAAGATTTTTTCGCTGAGAATTGCGGCATTTTGAACCGGAAAAACTTCGGCGTATTTTCCGCCGCCGGACGCTTCCAGAAGCGGTTCAATATCGGAAACAATCATCGGCACATTCGCCAGCATCGACTCGGAAACGGCGACGGGCAAGCCTTCGTGCAGAGACGAAAAAACAAATAAATCAAGCGCCTCTAAAATATCCGGTACGTCGCTGCGCCCACCGAGAAAATGAACTTTTTCGGTAATGCCGTTTTTCTCGCAGAAATCTACACATTCCTGAAACTTTTCTTCAGCGCCTTCTTCAATCTTTCCGGCAAAAATACAGTGCGCGTTTTCAATTTTAGTGAAAACCTTCGGCAGCGATTTGCATAAAGTTATTTGATCTTTGCGCCGGTCGCGGTAGAAATTGCCGATCATTCCGAAAAGCGAAACATTTTCACTTAAACCGAGTTCTTTTTTTAGGAATTTTCCGCTTGGCGCAAGTCGTTTCTGATCTGCGCCGTTGTAAATAACGTGAAAATTGCTGCTCGTTTGAAGCCCGTCATTATTTTCGAGCCATTTCATTAAACCTTTGCTGACCACAATGTTAGCGTCCATTCGCGGAATTAAAAAGCGGGAAGTTTGTCGGTTTTTTCGGTCGCTGATAAAACCCTGAAAACTCAAAATTTGCTTGACTGGCAAATTAAGTGTCGCCAAATAAAGATGCAGTCCGTCAACCGCCTGATAACTCTGCACAAGCTCGATTCGTTGATCTTTTATTATTTTCCGAAGTTTTAGAATGAGCGTTAAATCAATCGGAAGACGGCGAGACAAACGAATAAATTCCGCGTTTGAAGCGCGAAAATCCTTTTCCATCGCTCCACCCTGCGCGGTGACAAAAGTCAATTCAATGCCATATTTGTGCGCGTTGCGGCAAACATCGAGCGCCTGCATTTCCGCACCGCCGCGATTTATCGTATCGAGTAAATGTAAAACGCGCATAAAACTAAGTCTTTCCGCATTAATTAATTGGAGAAAATTTTATCGGACATTTTCCATTTTCAGGCGTCCATTCGCTTCACACCTTCGATTTCTAAAATTAAATCCGCGCCGAAGGCTTTGGCGGGAGTTTGAAAACCCTTTTGGAAATTGCCTTCGAGAAGTTTTTCGGCAATGTTGAGCGCGGTCAGAACCGTCAGCGTATAACCTTCCGGTGCTTGCATTCTTGTTGAAACGCGGTTTCCATCCGCGTCTGATACTTCGCCCCATAAATAAGTTTTGCCCTGAGTGCGCTCTTCTTCATTTGCGCCGCCGGAGGGGATTTGTTTTTGCAAATAATTCTGCACGGGTTTAGAGGCGAGCAGCCAGCCGATATAACGACTCAGTTTGAGCAGCTTTAGATTTAATTCAGGCACGACTGTATAAACTTCGATGTTTGGAATTCCTGTTGAATAAAACGCTGTCGAAACATCACCCCACGGAATTGCGACGGCGGTTTTTGAAAATTCGCCAAAATTAATTTCGCGCGTCTTGTACGCGGCGGGAACTCGCGTAATCTCACCGTTTTTGCGAATTGCGCCGCCGTTTCCGATGTTCATCAACATTGTAGCTTGCGTGCCGTGCGAGATTTTACCCAGACCGTAAAAAGCGAGCGTTAAAACAGTTGCCGACGGCAGACGATTTTTCAGGTGGAGCGCAAGACAATCCGATGGCACGACATCAAAACCGACGCCGGGCATAATCATTATTCCGGCTTTTTTCGCTGCTTCATCACGCTGCGCCATTTGTTCAAAAACGGCAATTTCGCCCGTAATATCCAGATAATGCTTGCCGAGCCTGAGACACGCTTCAACCATCGGTTGCGACGTGAGCGAAAAAGGTCCGGCGCAGTGCAGCACAAAATCAACTTCCTTAAGCGTATATTCAAGCGATTTTTTATCTTCAAGCGAAAAAGTGCGAAAAATCAAATTTAATTCCTTCGCCAGCGGTTCAATTTTGTTTTGACTTCTACCCGCCAGAATCGGTTTCAGCCCGCGCCTAACCGCTTCTCTGGCAACGAGTTCGCCCGTATAACCGTTTGCTCCATAAATCAAAAAGTTCTTCATAGATATTTTCAAAATTCAATTTCAAAACAACTTTAATTCTAAAGATTGTGTTTTCTTAAGTTTATCTAAAAAAAACTCGCGCCGGATTTCCTTCGCGCCTAAAACTTTGAAATGCGGTGTCATCACCTGGACATCGAGCCAACTTGCGCCGCGCGATTTCAGGTGTTCGATAAGAAATAAAAGCGCGAGTTTGGAGGCATTGGAAGCTTTGTGGAACATACTTTCGCCGCAGAAAACTCCGCCCGCGTCAACGCCATAGAGTCCGCCGACCAGTTCCCCGCCGTGTTCGTCCCAAACTTCGACGCTGTGCGCGCCGCCCGCTTCGTAAAATTTCGTGTAACTGTCAATAAATTCTTTGGTAATCCAGGTGCCGCTTTCGTGTGTACGTTTCGCTTTGGCGCAGTTTTCGATTACCTTTGGAAAAGCTTTGTTGATTGTAAATGTAAATTTTGTTTTCTGCTGTTCTTTTTGTAGCGAGCGCGGAATGTGTAACTCCGCAAATTCCAAAACGGCGCGCTTTTCGGGACAAAACCACGGAAGCGGTAATCCTTCAATCTCCCACGGAAAAATCCCCTGACGATAAGCATTTTTTAAGTTTTCAATCGTCATTTTGCCGCCAAAACAAATGATATCACGGGCGTTGTAGTAATAATCGCCAAATAAAACCCATTCAGCAAATTCGTGTGTGTGCGGATTCGGAAAGTTTATTGAAGACATATATGGGAGTCGATTTTCTATAAGGTGGACGCGCTTTTTTATTGAAAGATTGATAATATAAGCCAACTTTTTACCGATTATAAATCATCTTTAAGGTTGAAGCATTTTGCTCAGAATCAATTTCTAAAAGAGGTTTTCCATATGAAAAAGAAAATTTTCGCGCTCCTTGTTGTTTGTGCTTTTGTATTAAACGGAGTCGGCACGGTGCTGGCAGATACAAACACGAAAAAAAGCGTCCAACAACGCAACCAACTTGCCGCGCTTCTTCCGGCTTCGGACGGCGTGATAAATGTCAATATGCAGAGGCTTTTAAGCGAAGCGCTGCCGCAAATTTTATCGGGTAATCAACCGATGCTTAATGGCATTTTGGGCAAGTTTGATGAAGTGAAAGCTCAGACGGGTATTGATTTGAGACAATTTGAGCAGTTTGCGATTGGAGTTACAACCAAGACAGTTTCTGCCAAAAAAATGGACTTTGAACCGGTTCTCCTCGCTCGCGGCAGCTTTAATCCTGGAGCAGTACTCGCGATGGCTAAAATTGCTGCTTCCTCAGCAAAATACCGCGAAGAAAAAATTGGCGATAAGACTGTCTATATTTTTTCGTCGAAGAAAAACTTGCCTGATAATAGTCCGCAAACCGGCAAAACTTCCGTGCTCGTTCCCGGTTCCGTGCTCGTTCCCGGTCTTGGTATAATAATCAGTTCTGACTGGCTGAAGCATTTTTCACATGAGCTTGCCGTAACCAGCTTCGATGCCAATACTTTAGCTGTCGGTTCTCTGTCGCGCGTGCGGGAACTGCTGCAATCGAAAACGCGCGTCGCCGCTGATGTTCTGGAATTAGTAAATCGGAAGCCGAATGCCATAATGAGTTTTGGCGCGAAACTTCCGAATGGAATGTCGGCGCTTGTTAATCTCGAAAATGATGAACTCGGAAAAAATCTTGACGCTATCCGCCAAATTTCGGGCGCAGTTGATGTAACGGACGGAAGCGCGACGATTTCACTGATGGCGAGAACACTAAAACCCGAACAGGCGAAGGGTCTGCAGGAAACTTTGCAGGGTCTGCAGGCGTTTCTGCCATCAATTCTCGGCGGCTCGAAAGGCGTGGATAAAAAAGTTTACGCGCGGGTTTTGGAAAATCTAACTATTTCACAAAGCGGCAGTGATGTGATGCTCGACGCGCGGATTCCGAAAAGCGATATTGACATTTTGATCGGCGTGAAATAATCTATTTATTCACTCTCTCCTCAAATATTCAGGCTGTCGGAAAACGTTTCTGACAGCCTTTTTTTATGATAAATTATTGCAAAGACGTAATCTTTCACTAAAAAACTCGATGAAAAAAACCAGAAATACAACAAAAATTGCCGGATTTTTAACTTTCGCGCTCGCCTTTTTTAATTTAGGCATCGCGGCTTACACGCAGGAAACACGCACTAAAATAATTGTCGAAAAACCGACGCCGACGCCAACATTTACGCCACTTCCGACAACTTCGCCAACTCCGACATCGACTCCAACGCCGATTCAAACTGTTGCGGATTTGCAGTCTCGCATTCAGATCAGGTTAGCTCGCCCGGAACTGAGACGCGGACAGATCGGCATAAAAATAGCTTCGCTCGATACTGGAAAAGTCATTTTTGAGACGAACGCCGAAAAGTATTTTATGCCTGCCTCCAATATGAAAAGCTACACGGTTGCGACGGCGCTCGAAAAACTTTCGCCTAACTTCCGTTTTGTGACCAGCGTTTTCGCGGGTGCTCTGCCGGATGCGAGCGGCACAATTCGCGGCGATTTAAGCGTTTACGGGCGCGGTGATATTTCGTTCTCGACATCATTTTACGAAAATGATTATTACAAAGGCTTAGATGCTCTGGCGACGCTGATCGCACAGGCAGGCGTGAAACGCGTCGAAGGAAACCTGGTCGGCGATGAAAGTTATTTTGCGGGCAATCCGATTCCTTCGGGTTGGGAATGGGACGATTTGCAGTGGTATTACGGCGCGGAAGTTTCGGCTTTGGCGGTCAACGATAATGCTATCGATTTACGAATCAAACCGGGTTCGATTGGCGCATCGTGCGCTGTTCAGACTCTTCCCTCTAACACAATTGTAAAAATCTCTAACCGCTGCACGGTTTCCGCGGCGGGCGTAAAGCGAGAACTTCGAATAATCAAAAAACTTGACCAGAATACGATTGAGATTACAGGCACGATGCCGGCTGACGATAAAGGCTTTGAAGGATACGTCGCCGTTTCGCGCCCCGCCGAGCTTTTCATCGAGATGCTGCGCGGACTTCTGATCAAAAAAGGCGTCGTAATTACCGGACAAAATCGTGTTATCGGCGTGAAAGAAAAGCTGTCCGCGGCAAACAGTAATTCGCCTCCGCCGGTTGAAATTACCAAAGTCGAATCGCCGCCGTTTAATATTATTGCGGCAAAAACAATGAAACCGAGTCAAAATCTTTACACCGAAACGATTTTATGGACGCTCGGCGAACAAATTGGCAGAAAGGAAGAAGTAGTTGCAACTACTGCTGCACCCGGGGCAGTTCTGGGAACAACTCCCGATAAAAAACTCTCCAATGCTTCAAGCGCGGAACTCGGCGTAAAAACCGTGCAGAATTTTTTGCGGCAAATCGGCATGCCGCCCGACAGCGTAATTCAGTCGGATGGTTCGGGGCTTTCGAGACATAATTTGATTACGCCCGATTCTGCCGTCAAACTTTATTCATATATGGCAAAAAGCCAATACGCAAATGTTTGGCGCGACTCATTAACTATCGGGGCAGTTGACGGAACTTTGCGAAATCGTTTTAAAGGAACGAGCGCCGCCGCTAATGTTCGAGGGAAAACCGGCACGATTGATCAGGTTTCTTCGCTTTCGGGTTATGTAAATACCAGAGCAGGCGAAAAACTTGTGTTTTCGATACTGATCAACGGCGTGGCGGACGGAAAGGTGCGCCAGGCGGCAATTGATGAAATTATTCTTCTTTTATCAGATTTTAACGGAAGAATAAATTAAGGGCAATGAATAAAGGATTAAGGTCAAATAAGAGAGGGATAAGATTCCCAGAATCTTATCCCTCTCTTATTTATCACTGATTAAATTTTACCAGCGCGAATAGTTGCCGCCGCCGCCGCCGCCGCCGCCGCGATTTCCACCGCCACCGCTGCCGCCGCGACCTCCGCCACCGCCACCGCCGCGACCTCCGCCGCCGCCGCCATATCCGCCACGACCGCCGCCGCCGCCGCGATTTCCGCCACCGCCGCCTTCCTCACGCGGACGAGCTTCGTTGACTACCAGATTGCGTCCGTCAAAGTCCTGATTATTAAATTGTTCGATTGCCGCCTGTCCTTCTTCTGCCGTTGACATTTCGACAAAACCGAAACCGCGTGAGCGTCCCGTGTCGCGGTCTTCAACGACTTTAGCCGATTCAACGGTTCCCGCCTGAGCGAAATGCTCCTGTAAATCCTCACTTGTCACGCCAAAGGACAAGTTTCCAACATATAATTTTGTACTCATTTTTTCTATCTCTCTCTTTTATTAAGTGAAGCAGAGGCAGGCTGAAATTTTGTAGGGGAAAAATCGTTTGAGGTGCTTCTTCTATCTTATTAGCGACGCGCCCGACTTTTTACAATACCTTAAAAACGAACCTGCTTCTAAAAAATTAATTAATCTCTCGAACCGAACCAAAGCCGTTGCTTATCTTATACGGGCGCATCTACCAGAGATACCTGAGAGTAAAAACAGAAACAGTGTGCATTTTTTTTATAATTTAGGCAAGTAAAAAATTAGGCTGAAACAAAAATAAAAAAGCAAAAATATAAAGTTGCAAGTTTTTCTTACTTTTCTCGCAAAACATTTAACATTTTATCGTGGATTCCGCCGAAACCGCCGTTTGACATAAACGCCACCACGTCGTCTTCCCTCAATTCCGTTGTTAAATGCTCGACTATCGAATCAGCGTCGGGGAAACTATAAGACGGCTTACCCTGCAACCCAATGTCTCTGACAAGTTCCTGCGCGTCGAGAACTTTGCCGAGTTCGCTGGCTTTTGAAGTATTGTAAACTCCGGCAATGATAACGTAATCGGCGTAGTTAAAGGCTTTTGTGTAAGGCTTTTGAAAAACCGCGAGACGTGACGACCAGGAGCGCGGCTCAAATACCGCAATCAGGCGCTTCCCCAAATATTTTTGTTTTAAGGCTTTAAGGGTTTCTTCGACGGCAGTTGGATGATGCGCGAAATCATCGATGACGGTAACGCCGCGCTCGACGCCGCGTACTTCCACGCGTCGTTTAACGCTTTTGAAGGTTCGAAATGCTTCGTTTATTTTTTCTTTTGGAATTCCCCAGGCATTTGCCGCGATAATCACCGCCAGACAATTTCGGACGTTAAATTCACCGATCAGAGCGGTTTCAAATTCACCCCAGCTGTGTCCGTCCTTAAAAACCGTAAAACGCGTTGTTTCGCCAGAAAAATCAATATAGCGCGCCTGCCATTTGGCATCTTCAGAAGTGCCGAAAGTTTCGACGTTGGTAAAAATTTTCCCCTTCATTTCCTCTAGAACTTCGCGCACGACCGGGCTGTCAATGCCGACAATCAAATGACCATTGCCCGGCACCAGATTCATCAAGCGCGAAAATTCAAACTTGATATCGTCTAAATTATCGTAAATATCAGCATGATCGAATTCGATGTTGTTAACGATGGCAATTTCCGGCAGGTAATGCATAAACTTCGGCTTTTTATCAAAATAAGCAGTGTCGTATTCATCCCCTTCAATCACAAAATATTTGCTGTCCGTTACCCGGAAACTCGCGCCGAAATTCTGTACAATCCCGCCGACCAGAAATGAAGGATTGAGTCCGCCAACCTCCGCAATCCAGGTTGCAATACTCGTTGTCGTTGTTTTCCCGTGCGTTCCCGCAACCACAAGGCTACGCCGCCCGCGAATAAACTCTTCTTTGACAGTCTCCGCCTGCGAACAATATTGAAGTTTGCGATTGAGAACTTCTTCGAGTTCCGGATTTCCACGCGAAATCGTGTTGCCGACGATTGTCAAATCCGCTCCCGTATCGGCATTTTCCGCCTTATAACCATTGATGATTTCAATCCCGAGTTCTTCAAGCTGGGTTGACATCGGCGGGTAAACATTTTGATCCGAACCGGTAACCTTATGTCCGCGCGCCTGCAGCATTCCCGCTAAGGACGCCATCGCCGTTCCGCAAATTCCGATTAAGTGATAGTGCATACAAAGAAAATGCTTGCTTCTATTACCGTAAAGCCGTTTGGAATTTTTCCATCGCGCCTTCGAGAACTGAATCTTCACGCGCGACGCAGATTCGCATAAAGCTGTCCCAATTATCCGTATCGGCAAACGCGCTGCCCGGAACGCCCGCCACGCCGGCGCGTTCCATCAGCATTTCGTTAAATTTCAGCGCGTCGTCGAATTGTTCGGGAATGCGCGTCCAGAGATAAAAAGCCGAGCCGGAATTATAAATATCAAAACCGAGCGCGGTTAATCCTTCGGCAAAGAACCTACGTTTCGCGTCAAATTTGTCGCGCAGCCGGTCGTAGTAATTTTCGTCACTCATCAAAACTTTTGCCAGCGCCGCTTGCAGAGGCGTCGCCGGACAAACATAAACGACATTCGCCACGTTGTTGACCGGCGCGATGAGTTCGCCTTTGCCGTATGCGTAACCGAGCCGCCAGCCGGAAATGTTCCAGGATTTCGAAAACGAATTAACGGTAATTGTGCGTTCCCACATTCCGGGCAGTGTGGCGATTGGAATATGTGGATTTTCGCCCGTCACGTAATGCTCGTAAACTTCATCGGAGACGCACATTAAATCAAGTTCCCGGCAAACTTCCGCAACCGCTTCAAGTTCGGTTTGCGTCATCACCTTGCCCGAAGGATTGGCGGGCGTACAGACAATAATCGCTTTGAGCGGAAACTCCTGGCGGTCTTTTAACTCTTTACATTTGCTGAGCAGATTGTCTTTTTCAAAAGTCAGTTTTGCGTCAAGCTCGAAAGTTTCAGTTTTGCTTCCGAATTCTTCGAGGATGCGGCGGTGATACGGATAATACGGCTCAAAAACAAGCGCTGAATTACCGCGCAGATAACTTTGCGCGATTCCGATCAGCGCGCCCGTGCCGCCGTTGGTAATCATTAGTTCGAGCGGTTTCGCGTCCAAGTCAACTTCGATGCCGTTGTATCTTTTAATCTTTTCGGCGACGGCTTTTCTCAAATTAGCGTCGCCTTCCGAACCGCCGTAATGATTTTGGCTGGCGTTGATAATTTCAAAGGCTTCCCGGGCTAATTGCGGGTCAATGGGAAGTTCCGACTGACCCTGCACAAGATTTCCTGCGGGTGGGACAAGGCGCGTGATGGCGCGAATATCGGGTTTTACTTTTTGGGCTGTTTGTTCTTTCATAATGATTTATAAAAATAGCAGTTTTTGATTAAAATTTCTAAACATCCGATTAACTTTCTGTTAAAATCCGTTTGATGAAACCCGCGCCGCAAAACAGACAGCCGCCAACCGTTAAGCCTGGAATTTTTGGCGGGCATTTTTTGCAGTTTCGGCGCGACTCGATCGGTTTTCTTACAAAACTTTCAAAACTCGGCGACGTGACAACTTTCAGAATAGGCAGTCAAAAAGCTTTCTTCTTAAATCATCCGGAACTGGTCAGGGATTTGCTCGTCGTCAACGCTCACAAATTCGTCAAAGGTCGCGCTTTGCAGAGGGCTAAATCTTTGCTCGGGGAAGGTTTGTTGACGAGCGAAGGCGACGCGCATTTGCGGCAGCGCCGGATGATTCAACCGGCGTTTCACCGTGAAAAAATAAAATCTTACACCGAAACGATGACCGGATATGCCGCGCAGATGGCAAATGAATGGAAAGATGGAGAGGTGCGTGATGTTGACCGGGAAATGATGCATCTGACTTTGCAAATCGTCGGCAAAACGCTGTTTAGCGCGAATGTGGAGGACGATGCAGATGAAGTCGGCGGGGCGATGACAACGCTGATTGAGATGTTTAATTATTTGCTTTTGCCGTTTTCGGAAATATTAGAAAAGCTGCCAATTCCGCAGGCACGCCGTTTTAACCGCGCCAAGGAAACGCTCGATGCGGTGATTTACGGAATTATCAACGAGCGCCGCGCGTTGGGTGAAGATAAAGGCGATCTGCTTTCGATGCTTCTTAACGCTCAGGACGAAGAAAGCGGCGCGGCGATGAGCGATAAACAAGTGCGCGACGAATGTCTGACGCTTTTTGTTGCCGGACACGAAACAACTGCCAACGCTTTAACTTTTACTTTTTATCTGCTCTCGCAAAACCCGGAAAAAGAATCGAAATTGCACGAGGAATTAGACCGCGTTCTGCCAAATGGAAAACTGCCATCAATTGAGGATTTGCCGAATTTGAAATATACCGAAAGCGTTTTAGCCGAATCAATGCGGCTTTTTCCGCCGGCTTGGGCTTTAGGGCGGCTCGCCGTTGAAGACCACGAATTTAACGGTTATGAAATTCCGAAAGGCGCACTCATTTTGCTCAGTACGTACATTTTACAGCGCGACGAACGCTTCTGGACGGACGCGGAAAAATTTCAGCCCGAACGCTTTCTCCGCGAAAACGCGATCAAAGAAGCGGGACAAAAGTTTGTTTATTTTCCGTTCGGCGGCGGCGTCCGGCGCTGCGTCGGCGAGCAATTTGCCTGGGCGGAAGGAATTCTTCTACTCGCCACGCTTGCCCGAAAATGGAAACTCACCTTATCGCCCGAACAAAAAATCAGGCTTAGTCCGTTGATGACTTTGCGACCGAAATTTGGGATGAAAATGCAGATTGAAGCGCGAACATAAATTTAATTTGTAAGTTGCCAATCCAAATTATTTAATCTCTTCGATTTCCAATCGCCCGGTTAAACTTGCGATAACGGTGGCAAGTTCATCCGGTTCAACTGGTTTGGCGACGTGGTTTTGATAGCCGCTGGTGAGCGCGCGCACTCGGTCTTGAGCGCGCGTGAAAGCGGTTAATGCAATCGCCGGAATATTTTTGTGATGTTCATTTAAGAGATTTCGAACTTTGCGAATCAAAGTGTAACCATCCTCGCCCGGCATCCCGATGTCTGATATCAGCACGTCGGGATTTTTATCTTCAATCGCCGTTAAAGCGTTTTCAGCCGAATCAGCTGTCTCTACCGTAGCGCCATAAAAGGCGAGCGACTGCACCAGCAATTGGCGCGTATCTTCTTCGTCGTCAACTACTAAAATGAGCAAACCGTCAAGACTCAAACTCAGTTTCGTTTCTAAAACGCCCGCTTTGTTCAATTCCTGAATCATACTTTCTTCTTGCTCTCGCGGCGGAGCGACCAGCGGAAGTTTAACGGTGAATGTCGAGCCTTGATTTTCGCCTTCGCTGCGAGCGGAAACCGTGCCGCCGTGCATCTCGGTAATATGTCGCACAATCGCCAAACCGAGTCCGAGTCCGCCGAATTTTCTGATGCTCGACGCATCCGCCTGACGAAAACGGTCGAAAACGTGCGGCAGAAATTCTTCTTTAATTCCGACGCCCGAATCTTTGACGCGGATTTTGACAAAATCATCCGCGCGCTCAATCTCCAAAACGACTTCGCCTTCATTTGGCGTAAATTTGATGGCGTTTGAAAGCAGATTCCAGATGACTTGTTGCAGACGGTTCGGATCGCCGGAAATATGTGAAACATCGGCGTCTTCCTTTATTTCAAGTTTGATGCCTTTGGCTTCCGCCGCCGGTCGGACGGTTTCAAGCGCTGATTCGACGATGTTAATCGGTTTAACAGTCATTACTTCCAGGCGTAGTTTGCCGGAAATGATTCGCGAAACATCGAGCAGATCTTCAATCAGGCGATTTTGCGCTTCAGAGTTGCGAACGATTGTGGTAACGGCTTTTTTGGATGTTGTTTCGTCAAGAGTGCCTTTTTCAAGAAGGCGCGCCCAGCCTAAAATCGAATTGAGCGGGGCGCGGAGTTCGTGCGAAACGGTTGCCAGAAATTCATCGCGCATCCGGTTGGCAATCTCCGCTTCTTTGCGCGCGGCTTGCTCGCGCTTAAGCAATTCTTCACGTTCGCGTTCAGATTCGCGGCGGCTGGTAATATCGCGTGCCGTCGAGATCAGACGGCGCGGCTTGCCTTTCGAGTCAAAAACCGGTGCGACCGAAATGTCCCACCATTTCAAATTACCTTTTGACGTTTCACAAAAACCTTCAAAATGCGCGGTTTTTCCTTTAATGGCAGTTTGCACGGCTTGATAAGCCAATTCTTTCTCATCGCCCTTCCAATATTCAATCCACGGTTTTCCTTCAAAACTTTCTGAATCTTCAATTTCCATCAGCGAAAGACCGTTTGTATTCATCGAGTGAAATGTTCCGTCAAGTTCCAGAACATTGATACAGTCGGGACTGTTTTCAAAAATGCTGCGGTTAAATTCTTCACTGTTTTTTAATTTTATTTCAGCTTTTTTGCGGTTGGTGATATCGGTATGCGAAACAACCGCGCCGCCCGCCTCGCGCATCGCGTTGACCTGCATTATAAACCAGTGGTCTTCGTGCGGCGCGTGACACGGATATTCAAACGAAAATCCTATTTTCTCGCCGTCTAACACGGCTTGTAAATTTTCCCTGACAAACGCCGCGCCCTCATCCGCACCGCTCGCTTCCCCACAAATTTTTAGATAGTTTTGTCCGACGCTTGAAGTCAAAAGTTTCTCATCCGTGCCATTTATGCGGGCGAAATTCTGCCACGCCTCATTAACCTCAACAATGTTTCCGTCTTTATCGACGACTGCAATCTGCGCGGGAAGTGAATCGAGAATGGCGCGGGCGAAATTTTCGCTTTGACGGAGCGTATTTTCATTTTGTTCGCGCTGCCTGATTTGCACTTCCAACTCATCTTTTTTGTTTGACAATTCGTGCGTTCTTTTCTCGACCCGCGTCTCCAATTCTTTGTTCGTATCGCGCAGCTCATTTTCTACTTCGCGGCGTTTTCCGGTTTCACGAAAGATGGCAAAGTTCGCCAGCCCGAGCAATAAAATGCCGACGATGCTTCCCAAAAAAAGCATCTGCGAAGCGCCGCTGACGCTTCTGTCCAAATTAGCTTCCCGTGTAATTAAAAGATTTTTTTCAATGTCTTTCATTTCACCGACCAGACGGCGAATTTCATCCATCAAATTCTTTCCCTGATTGGAACTTATCTTCTCGACGGCTTGCGAAAAACCTTGTGAGCGGCGGATTTCAATTGTTCGGTTGATAAAATCCAGCTTTTCCCCGGCGAGTTTTTCCAGTTTTTTTGAATTTTCTGTTTGGAGGGGATTGTCCGCGACCAGCGTTTTTAATTTTTTTATACTTTCATTAAATGTCGGTGCTGTTTGTTGGTAAGGTTCCAAAAAGGATTCGTCGTCGGTCAGAACAAATCCGCGTTCGCTCGTTTCAGCATCGGTAATCGAATGCAAAGTTTCATCCAATTCGAGCAGAACTTCCCGCGTGTGCTGTTCCCATCTAATAGCTTCATTAAGGGATTTCGTGCTGCGATAAGCAAAAAATCCGATTCCGAGAAGAATCAGCAAAGCCAAAATAAAAGCGAATTTAATTTGTCTTTCGAGAATTATTTTCATAGATTTTTTTCAGACTTTACTGAATTAGATTTGAACTGGCAATACTAATTTTGTAATCGTATAAAAGAGTAAAAAATTGGTTCGATGGAAAAACACTCAAGGTTGTCAAAATTTTATTCCAATTTTGCTTGATAAGATTTATTAAATCAAATGCATCCAAAACACTGACGCTCTCGAATAAATTCAAAAAGGAAAACTGAAAAAATGGCTTTTGAAACGAAAAGAGAAGTTCTTGAATGGTATGAAAAACAACCGAGAACGCTGACCAAAGAATTTATCGATAATATTAATTGGAAGGACATAAAAAATTATCCGCTTGATGAGAAATTTGTGCCGGTTCTGCTTTATATGCGTGATGTTGAAGCTTTGACCGATATGTATTACGAAGAACTTCGGCGTACACCGACGGGGAAAGACCCGATCATCAGCAAATTTATGGAACGCTGGAGCAACGAAGAACAGACGCACGGCGAAATCCTAAACCGTTTTTTGAACGAAGCGGGAATTGAAACAGAAGAAAAATGGCAGCATCAGGTGAGAAAAGCGGTTTCAACATATTACACAATTAACAATTATCTGATAACGTCCCTCACAAACCTTGTCGGCAGACGGTTTACGGCAACGCATATGACTTTTGGGGCGATTCACGAAATGTCCACTACGCAGGGCTACCGCCGTTTGAAAGAGCTTGCCGATCATCCGATTTTAACCCAGATACTGGACGGGATTATCCGCGAAGAATCAGCGCACACCAATTTTTACCGCAGCGTGGCGCGGATCGAACTGGGAAATTCCGAGACCACACGGAAACTGGCGCGCTTTATCGTCAAAAATTTCTGGACTCCGGTCGGCAGCGGAGCAAAAACGAAAAAGGAATCAGATTACACAATAGCTACGCTTTTTCAGGGAAGCGAAGGTCTCGAATCACTTGACAGAAATGTTTCTCAAAGGATCCAAACGCTTCCCGGATTCGACGGAATAACAAAGGTCAGCGACAAAATCGGTCAGATTGTTTCGCAACACACTTTGACTGTTTAGAACTATTCATCAAAGATAAAAATTGAGAATTAATTAAAAAACGAAATACGCTTATTTGTCAGCTCATAATTCCCTGTAAAATTCGACATCCTCTTTTAATTCAACCGCGATTTTGTGTTCGGTTTCGGCGTAATCGAGATGGGCGATTGTTTCGCTGATTGCTAAAAAGCCGTGAATGTTTTTACCGATTGCGTCAGGGAAAAGTTTTTGAGAAATATCGAATGCCGTCGCGCCTTCTTTTGAAACAAACTCGATAATTTTGCGTTGGCGTTCGTCAATCGAGCGGACGTAGCGATGAAAAATTTCTTCAAAATCAAAAATCGGTTCGCCGTGTCCGCCGTAAATAAGCGTCGGCGAAACGGCGCGAATTCGCGCGAGGCTGACTAGGTATTCCGCTAAAGATTTGAAACGTTTATTTGTGTCAAGCGGGTCGGGCGAGATGATCGGGTTTGGCGTGATGCGTTTTAAGATTGTGTCTCCGGCAATCAGTGTGCGGTTGGCTTCTCTGAAAAATGAACATGAGCCGGGCGTGTGTCCGGGCGTATGCAAAACCTTCAGCGCTCCACCGTCGAATTCGAGTTCCATCTCATCTTTTAATTCGGAAAATTCCCCGACTTTAAGCGTGTCGGTTAAATGCGAAACGTCTTTGTAAATCGTTTGTATCTCGCGGAAAACCGTTTTGGGAACTCCGGCGCGCATCAATAAATTTCGGTGCTCCTCGCTGGATAATCTGCCAAACAAATGTCCGGTCTCCCAACCGTGTACAAAAATTTCCGCATTCCGCGCCGCGGAACGCACCGTTCGCGCCAAACCGCAGTGGTCTTCGTGCGCGTGCGTGAGAATGACGCGTTGAATGTCTTCGAACCGAACGCCGTTGTCCCGTAATTTGTCGCGCAGAACATTTTCCGCTTCAGTTGTTTTCGGTCCGACATCAATTAAAGTCAGCGGTTCTTCTTTGATTAAATAAACATTGACATCGCCGACATAAAACGGCGTCGGAATAGCAAGCGGAATTATTTTCATATGAATTTAACTGCAAATAAGACGAATAACACGAATTAAAGAGAAAAGAAACCACAAAACTTTTTGTCGAAAGTTGTAAGATAAATTTTACAGTGAAAACTACAATCCGAAATCCAAAATACAAAATTCTCATCGCCGGCGCAGGTCCGGCGGGCGCCGGGTTGGCGATTCGTCTGGCGAAAAAAAACTTTGATGTCTGTTTGATTGAGCGCGAACGATTTCCACGCCAAAAACTGTGCGGCGAATTTATTTCGCCCGAATGTTTCAGGCATTTCAGAGAAATGGGCGTTTTTGAAGAAATGTTTGCGGCGGGCGGCGAAAGAATTTCGGAGACGATTTTTTACGCGCCCGGCGGAAAATTCGTCAACGTTCCGAGCCGATGGTTCAAAGGTAGCGAAGGCGGCGCGCTCAGTTTAAGCCGCGCGGAGATGGATTTTCAATTATTGAAAAAGGCAAAATCAATTGGCGTCGAAGTTTTGGAAGAAACATCGATTGTCGGACTGCTTTTTAATAAGGAGAATGTTTGCGGCGTAAAAATTCGCGCTGAAGATGGCGGTAAAAAGGAAATTTCCGCTGATTTGTTTGTTGACGCGACGGGACGGGCGCGAGTTTTGGGAAAAATGATTTCTCGCCGTAATGCAAAGGCGCAAAGTTCTAATATCAAAAATTCAAAATCTGAAATCCAAAATCATCTGGTTGGATTCAAAGCGCATCTAAAAAACGTTAATCTGGAAAAAGGCGCGTGTGAGATTTATTTTTTCAACGGCGGATACGGCGGATTGAGTTATGTTGAGAACAATCTGGCGAATTTTTGTTTTTTGATCGAAGCTGAAATTGTCAAAAATTTTAGTTCCGATGCCGGGCAAATTGTCGAGCAAGTAATTTTTCAAAACACGCGCGCCCGCAAAACTCTGAAAAACGCCGCGCCCGTTCACGAATGGATGGCGGTGGCGGTGGAAGGTTTTGGTAAAAAAGATTTAACCCCCGCGCCAAATTTATTTGCCGTCGGCGACGCAGGCGCGTTTATTGATCCGTTTACCGGCACCGGAATGCTGATGGCACTTGAGAGCGCTGAATTGCTGGCACGGGCGATTGCCGACAATTCAGCGATTGAGAAAATCGCTGAACAATACGAATCGGCTCACCGGCGCCGCTTTCAAAAAAGGCTTTTTGTTTGTTCCCTAATGCGCCGCGCCGCGTTTGCTCCAAGGCTTGCCGGATTTTTTATTTCAGCTTTAAACATTGGTGAACTGCCGCGGAAAATTCTGGCGCGGGCAACTCGTCCGGCACTTTCCGCTTCAAAAACTGATTAAAATAAATAAAATCTTTCTAAATAAAGATTTAACACGCTTAAATCTCGTTTTTTCTTGCAATAGTGTTAACTTTACGTTACAAATGAAAGTACGATTCGACATAGTTTTTCATTCTCTTTTTCCTACCTGTTTTGGTCCAAAGGCAACCGTCAAAAATTTATTTGATTATGTCGAAACCAAAGTTTTAATTTCAATTTGTTGAAGGAGTTTAAAAATGGAAGTATCATTTCGGCTGATGCGCGGTGGATTTTTCAGTTCGGCGCGCCCGAAACCGTTGACTAGACATCTGCTCACCTGGTGTGCGCTTGTGCTGTGCGCGTTTGTTTTCGGCGCTGGTCAGGCAAACGGGCAGGCTTCAAGTTCTCTCGCCGAAGTGCGCGGGCAAATCACCGATGCAACCGGCGCGGTCATTCCAAACGCTACCGTCACTTTGACCGACACGGCTCGCGGTACAACCAGGACGGCGCGGACCGACGAAAACGGCGAATATATTTTTCTGGCAATTCCGCCGACCGATTACGAACTGAAAGTCGATGCGGCAAGCGGCAATTTCGCCGCCAACACGACGCGCGTTACTTTGACAATCGGGCAGCAGGCAAATATTCCGATTCAGCTTTCGGCGGGCGGCGTCGGAGCCACTGTTGATGTGCTTTCCGGCGAGGAAGTCGTTGAAACCGACCGCACGCAGCAGTCAACCGTCGTTACGCCGCGCGAAATTTTAACTTTGCCTCTTTCACGGCGCAATTATCTTGACCTCGCGCTTTTAACGCCGGGAGTGAATGACAGCGACAATATTTCTGACGCGTCCGACGCGCGTGTGGCGCAGGGACGTTCTTCGGGTCTTTCGTTCGGCGGCAGCAACGGGCGCGGCAATCTCGTAACGGTTGACGGCGGACCGGTCATTACGACAACCGGCGGCGTGTTCGACACCGTTTCGCAGGAAGCCGTGCAGGAATTTCAGGTTCTGCGCAACAGTTACAGCGCCGAGTTCGGACCGTCCTCCGGCGGCATCGTCAACACGGTCAGCAAAACCGGCTCAAACAGCATTTCGGGAAGCGTTTTCGGACTTTTCCGCGATGACCGATTTGACGCTCGCAACTCTTTTGATTTTAACTCACAAGGAAAATCCGAATTTAACCGGCAGCAATACGGTGGCAGTTTCGGCGCGCCGATTCGGCGCGATAAAACATTTTTCTTTACCGCTTACGAGCGTTTTAACCAAAATCAAAATACGTTCGTCAATCTTTTTAATCCAAACAATTTTCGCGTCAGCAGTTCACAGGACGCTCTGTTTAGTTTTCTGCAGAGCCGAACCGACGCTCTGCCGAACGGTGTTCCGCTCGCGGCAATCGGCGCGGGACTTCGAAGTTCTCTGACGACGACGGCAGCCACTAATCAAGGACGCACTTTCAAATTGTTTCAGGATGCGACCGGACAATTTCCGTTTAATGCGGATCAGACGTATTTTTCAGCTCGCTTCGATCATACCTTCAACGACCGGACAAATGCTTATCTGCGCTTTCACGGCAACGATCTTTTAGAAGAAAATCAAGCGGCGGGCGCACTGACTGCCGTATCGCGCAGCAGAACGCTCAATCAATTTAATGCAGGTGTTTTAGCTTCCTTTACGCAGCAGATCGGTTCAAACGCGGTCAATGAAATAAAAGCCGATTTTGTTTACTACAAATCGCGCCTGACGCCAAAAGATGAGTTCGGACCGGAAATTAACATTGAAGGTTTCGGCAATTTCGGACGCGACATTTTTCTGCCGTCGCTCGGTATTCAGCGCAACGTCGACGTCATCGACAATTTTTCGTTCGTTAAAGGCGCCCACACGATAAAATTCGGCGCGAATATCTTTGCGACTTTCCAAACCGACGTCAACGAAACGTTTTTCGGCGGACGTTTCAACTTCGGCGCGGCGCTTCCGCTCGCCAATATTATCGCGCTTAATCCGGGATTGCCTCCAACAACGCTCGCTCAACTGCAAACTTTCCTGGCAACCAACAATGCGGGACTACTGCCGAGTCTAGCACAGCCGATCAACGCTCTGCAGGCGTTCAATTTGAATTTGCCGCTTGTTTATCAGCAGGGTTTCGGTGCGGACACAATCTCCGGACCGAACTACCGAACCGGTTTCTACGCACAGGACACCTGGAAAATTAAACGAAACTTTACGTTTAACTATGGTTTGCGCTATGCAATTAACCGCGAGCCATTTAATCTGAATCTCGACAAAAACGATTTTCAACCGAGACTTGGTTTTGCATACGACATCACGAACGACGGCAAAACGGTTGTTCGCGGCGGTGCGGGAATTTTCTCGGCATATGTTAATCGTCTGGTCAATGGCGTCATTCGAACGCTCGGCAATCCGAATTTTCCGAACGACAACATCAACATCGTTTTGGCGACCGCCACGTCCGGCGGTCTGCCACTCAATCCGGCAAATCCAACCGGACCGAGAGCGCCAAGTTCTTTTGCGGTTTATCAACGGCTGCTTGCCGTAACTAATAACTTCCAACGCCGCGTGACAGCAACCGATCTCGCTATTTTCGGCGTTGTTCCGACTGAAAACTCGACGCTTGAAGTGCGTTTTATCGGCGACCCGAATTACAAAACGCCGGAAAGTTATCAGGCGAGTCTGGCGATTGAACGCGAGCTTCCATTCGGTTTTTCGTTTGAAGCAAGCTATCTTTTCAATCGTGGGATTTATCTGACGCGCAACCGCGATGTTAATCAGCTTAAACAAACCGGACCGGAAAGTCCGCTCAATCCGGGCGGCGGCGCGAGCTATATTCGTTTTCCGACCGCGGCGCAGGCGGCAGCCGGACTGACGAGCGATTTGCGCAACCCGTTTCGTTTTCAGGACAATCAATACGAATCGAGTGCGAGTTCGTTTTATAACGGCGCAACATTTACGCTGCGCCGACGTTTTTCAAACAACTTCAGCGTTTTGTCACATTACACGCTTTCGAAAACGATTGACGAAGTAACCGATTTTAACTCGGACTTTTCGGCGCAAAATCCGCTCGATCTCAGGGCTGATCGCTCCGTTTCGGCGTTCGACCAGCGTCATCGCGTCGTTTTAACCGGAGTTTTGCAAGTGCCGCGCGATGTTTTTGACGAATCGGTGGCAAGCAAGATTTTCGGCAATTTCGTATTCGCGCCGATTTTCACGTATGGTTCGGGCAAGCCGTTTAATCTACTGCTCGGTTTTGACGCAAACAACGACGGGCGTTCGCAATCGGATCGTCCCGGCGCAG
>MWVV01000211.1_pt1 | contig 20919 bp, 23 predicted proteins | sample 1047281 | NCBI WGS metagenome assembly MWVV01 (sample SAMN06349986, study PRJNA376086) | soil metagenome | isolation source: PT-2 sample Antarctic (ecotone) soil | place: Antarctica | collected 2015-01-13 | reverse complement strand
CGCGCTCGTTTCTAAAACGCAATACGAGCAGCCCAAAGCTCATCAGACAGATAGAAGCGGTACTTTTCTACTATTCTGCCCCCTTACCTGGGACAGCCCCTACCCCAAACACCAGCGAGCCCCTAGTTACTACAGCCCCTGTACTATATACACCCCCCACACGTCGGACACCCCCTGTACCTGAGAAGGGGGGGCATACGCGAATTACACATCAAGTTTCTGATGACATTTTGCCTACATTAGACGTGTTTGCTCAAAGTATTTTACAGCGACTGCTACGTCTTAGTTGGGGGTGGCACTCTGATACTTGTAAGGTGGGGATGGTTAGACTGGCAAACACATGCAATGTTAGCGAATCAAAAGCGCGACGCGCTGTTCAGTTGCTTGTTGCTCGTAATCTTATTGCGGTAGTCGAGCACGACTTCGCAAATCATAATCAATCTGAGCGGGGAACAACTTATAGAATTCTACTTGCCTCTGCCTCACGTACAGCCTCTACAGGTAATACAGCCCCTGTACGACAGATAGCCCCTATCAGCAATACACCCAATAAAGAAAATACACAAAAAGAAAACACACAAACACAGGAGCCGTCTGCGATAGGTATGCGTGTGGGTTCCAAATTTACGATTGAAGAATGCCGGAGGTATGCGAAGCATCTGCAAGCGACAGGGCAGGGAATCAACAACCCCGGCGGCTACGCGACAACGATTAAGCGCACCGGCGAAGCTGATGAGTTGATCGCGGCTTTCCTTGATCCGACTGCGCCAAGTAAACCGCTGGATGTTTCACAGTGCCCGGATTGTCACGGCGCAGGAATGTATTACCCGGAGGGCTTGGGCAAGGGTGGTGTGAAGAAATGCAATCACGTCAGACTGAAGGAAGAACCGAAGATATAGGGGCTTGTTATTAACACGCAGACAGAATCTAACGATCAGCAAAGTTTTATTGAGCGCACCGAAGATAGTCGTTTGCCATTTCTTAAATGGGCAGGCAGCAAGAGGCAACTTGTATCTATAATTGGTCGTTTCGCACCACCGCATTTTAATCGTTACTTAGAGCCATTTGTCGGGGGAGGAGCTTTATTCTTTTATCTGAACCCTCCAAAGAGCCTGCTAAATGATCTTAATGAGGAGCTAATAAATACCTATCAAGTAGTTCAACAGCAAGTTGAATTACTAATCGCACTCTTGCAAACTTACTCGTACTCAAAAGACTTTTATTATCAGTTACGCGGGCAGGACCCTTCAACAATGAATCAAGTAGAGCGTGCGGCACGCTTCATTTATCTGAACCGAACCTGCTTCAACGGTCTTTATAGAGTTAATAAACAGAATCAATTCAATGTGCCTTTCGGCGCTCATACTAATCCATTGATTTGTGATGAGATACGTTTACTAGGGGCGAGCCGCACGCTTCAAGGTGTCATGCTTTCTTGCGAAGACTATAAAGACTTTTTAGAAAGGGAAGCGCATACGGGTGATCTCATCTATCTTGATCCACCTTATCAACCGGCATCTAAATATTCGGATTTCAAACGCTACACCGCATCTCAATTTTATGAGAGCGATCAGAAAGAGTTGGCAACATGGGTTAAGAAGTTGGTGGCTCAAGGCTGCCATGTTCTAGCGAGTAATTCTGACACGCCTTTAATTAGAGAACTTTATAAAGAGTTCGAGATTGTTGATGTGCGCGCCCGAAGAAACATCAACAAGAATGCTCACGGACGGGGTGCAGTTGGAGAGGTACTAATTCTATGCAGGCAGTAAGAACTATAGAAATACAACAGCAGCCGATGTTTCCCGATACGCGCTATATGGGAAGCAAAAAGGCGTTGCTTCATTTTATTTGGGACACATTAAAACAATTAAATTTCCAGACAGTGCTCGACGCTTTTAGTGGCAGCAGTTGCGTCGCACAAATGTTTAAGCTACAGGGTAAACAGGTCACAACCAACGATCATTTGGAGTATGCTTACTATCTTGCCAGCGCAACGGTTGCTAACAGTCAAGAGCGGTTGAGTGATGATGATATTCAGTTGCTTCTAAAGCCGAATCGCCGCCGCCGTCAATTCATCCAACGCACCTTTAAAGGTATCTATTTTTCCGACGATGAAAATAAGTTTCTCGATAATATCTCAGCCAACCTTCGGTTAATTGAACCGTCTCATAAACGCTCGATAGCCATTGCCGCGTTGTGTCGTGCCTGCGTGAAACGCCGACCACGAGGCATTTTTACCTTCGTTGGACTCGATAAATATGATGATGGGCGATTGGATTTAAGAATGCACTTGCGCGAGCATTTTTTACGCGCTGTCAGTGAATTCAACCGAGCGGTTTATGACAATGGGCAGTCGTGCACGGCTCACAACGGAGATATTTTTGATCTTCAAATTCCTACTCCAGACGTGGCTTACTTTGATCCACCATACGTTACGTCACACTCTGACAATGACTATCTGCGCCGCTATCATTTTGTGGAGGGGCTGTGCTCTTATTGGGAACGACCTGGAAGCGAAATACTCCATCACACCAAGACTAAAAAACTTAAAAAGTATCCAACAGCTTTTGCCAGTAAAACGACGATCTACAATGCTTTTGACCGGCTCTTTGAGAAGTTCGATGGCAGTACACTTGTTATCTCTTATTCATCGAATTGTCTGCCGCGCAAAAATGAATTAGTCGCAATACTCAAGAATCACAAGCGCGCAGTCACAGTTGAGAGTCTCAGTCATCGCTATTCGTTCGGCACTTATAACCATAAGGTCGGTAATCCGTCGAATCTAGTTGATGAATATCTCTTCATCGCTCAATGAGGTACATCATGACACGAGCACAAAACTTAAATCGCGCCGAAGCCAACGGCCATACGATGAGCCTTTGGGAGTTTGATGGAAGCCCAGAAGCGAAAGACGAGTATTTGCGACATCTATATAGGAGCACGTGCAAAAGGTGTGGTTGGTGGATTACTCGTATTGAGGTGCCCGGACAAGATGTTCAAACCGTTGGACCAGCAATGGTAAAAGTCTGCGATCCTACACGTCAACTTCAAAGGTGATTGGGAACAAGCGCAGCGTGGCGACACCTTGGCAAATCGGCAACACCACCGTTCGTAACCCGTACCGGTTGAAAGAGGGGTTGCGGGTGCTCGCCGTCTCAACCCTCATCGGCAATCTAGCAGGCAAAGAGCACGAGTCAGCTTTCGCTGAGCTTCTGCACGAAGCAGGTGTAGTGTCCGTGCAGCGTATTGAGAACGGGGAAGGTGCCGACTATTCAGACGTAGGCCGCAAGTGGAGGTCAGCTCTTGATAAAATGGGGTTCATCACACCCAAACTGTCACGTAACACCGATGCGCGAGGCAAAGACCCACAACTCCAGCTTTTAGTAGCAGACGTTACAGGGCTGACCGGCAGACCCTACGAACTTACGCCACAAGGGAGACGGCTCATCAATGCAAGCACTCTAGTCGAAGAACAGGAATGTTTTTTGCGCGCAATGGTCGCACGTCAACACGAAACAACTGATTCATCCCTATTCAGTCCCTTGCGCGTAATACTAAAGATCATGGTCAGCCTTGAGAGTCGAGGCGCAGAGCCATCAATTAATATGGAAGAGATGGCTTCCGTCGCGCAGTTTGTGATTACCGAGCAGGAAGCCGACGTTGCAGCAGTAGTAATTATTGATTTTAGAAAAGAGCGGGCGAGATCGAAAAACAAGAATGCTTTCGACCGCAAATTTAGAGCCAGTTACACTAAAGTCACAAACGACATACGGCTCCGAACCTTTATTGATTATGCCGATACAAATCTACGTTATCTGAGAGCCACTGGCCTCTTTAGCTTGAGAGGTCGCAGTATCATTTTGGCGGAACGACGGAGGGTGCTCGTTACTCAGATTTTGGCTGCACCTTTCCTTCCGCTTGCTGATAAAGACTATCTTCCGGCTCTGTGGAATGGTGCTGACCTACCTACTGACTATGCGCCGGAAGCGCGCCAGAGCATTGAAGTGCTTTCCGCTATACTTCGTAGCAAAGGCGAGTCTGTTAGCGTGCCTAACCTTGTCCCGTTGCCTATTCAAGACCTGTCTCAAATTCGCTTCCGGCTCGAAAAGCAACTCGAAGGATTACATGAGGAAGAATTCGCGGAGAGGCAGCGGAATGAGTGGCTGGACATTCTTGATTACATGGCAGACCTGCAAAGAAGTAGAACACGTCGAGAGCGTGTGCCGCCGAGCGAAGACCCTGCTTATCTGGAATGGATTTTGTGGCGTGCTTTCTTAGCTATAAACAGCTTGGTGAACAAGCCTAGCGAGGCGCGCCGCTTCCAAGTCGATCAAGACTTTTTGCCAGTGCGAACTGCTCCAGGAAACACTCCTGATATGCTTTTTGAGTTTGATGATTTTGCGCTCGTTGTTGAAGTAACGATGAGTGGAGGGTCGCGCCAAGAGGCAATGGAAGGTGAACCTGTGCGTCGTCACGTTGCTAAAGCATTTGAAGAGTATCAGCGTTTAGGGAAAGAAGTGTACGGATTATTTATTGCTATTGATATAGACACCAACACTGCTGAAACTTTCCGCGTCGGCACTTGGTATAAACGCGATGACTTGCGTCTTACTCTTAGCATTGTGCCACTTCGATTAGAACAATTCGCGCGGATATTTGAGGCTGGCTTTTTGAGGGGAAAGCTTTCCCCTCACGACATTAAGCAAGTCTTGAATGATTGTTTGAATAAAAGAGCCGCAGACGCTCCTGCATGGAAGGGCTTAATCGAAAGTAATATTGAGCGAGCGTGTGCAATTGGGTCTTAATATATTTTAAGAGGTGATAGAAATGGAGCGATTCACTAAAGGTTACGGAACAATATGTAAATTCAACTCTCTAGTAATTACTCTAAGTTTTGTAGAGCGGTGCAACAAGATTCAGCAGATTGTTTTAGGAGACGATGAAAAATATTTGGTCGTGACGCCGCCCCAAGCTTATGAGATTAAAGCTCATGGTTATGAAATTTTTGAGTAAATAAACCCTCCAATGTCACGAGCATTGACGAGCGCAACTCGATGCTCGTCTATTTCACGTCGCTCGCGCTGATATGACGTCGCACGATGGCCAGAAAGCGCTTTGAAATCAAAAGTGAAGTAATTTTGAAAAATGCTTGCGCGCTTTTTCGGTTCGTGTGGTTGAAACAAGGTGCGTGTAGATAACTGTATTTTGAATGTTCGAGTGTCCGAGCCAGTCTTGCACGAATCGCAGATCGTCGCTTGCTTCTAATAGATGAGTAGCTATTGTGTGCTTGAGCGTATGGAAGTGTAATTTATCTTCCGGCAGTTTCGCCTTTCGTCCGTACTGCTTTATCAACACGTCAAGCATTTGTTGGCTAATGGGCGTTCCTCTATTGCTTGGAAAGAGCAGGGGATTATCTGATAGACGGGGATGCTCTTTGCGTTCTTTGAGATATGATTTGAGGATTCGTACTTCGTCAGCTTCCAACGGATGCTCGCCGGAGAAGCTGCCTTTCTTGCGATGGCACTTGATACGCAGTCGCTTAAAATCTAAGTCGGTAATATGCAGCATACCGATTTCAGAAGCGCGTAGCCCGTGCCGATAACCAACGAGAAAGATTGCTTTGTCTCGCTTGCTGGTTATGACAGAAAAGAGCCGCTTCAATTCATCCGGCGTAAAGTAGGTGATCGTATCAAGACGATTGCGACGAGGCATAAGCAGGGAATTAGTGACTACATTTGTTCTCACTAATCAAAGCACAGGCGAAATGATGATTCTATAAAGTTGCTTTGGGAAAAGACAATTCCCAGTCGAGATGAAACTTAGTTTTTTGTGTGAAGAGCGGTAAAAGTCGAGAATAGTAGAAAAGTACCGCTACTAGCGGTCTAATGAGCGTTGGGCTGCTCGCATTGAGTTTTAGAAACGAGCGCGAGACTTGTCGCCGTCGCATGGCGCGCGGCTCTCCACAAGGGAAAGTTGAAAGCTCACGTCCCACGCCCTGCCGCCGCGCTTGCGCGTTCTCTGGACATCGCAAGGCGAGCGTTGAATAATCCCCTTCGAGGTGGGTGGCGAGCGTTGATTGATTTCAATCGAGGGCAGCCCAACAACGGCTTGCACGCGACCGGGTTGAGCGCAGCTTTCATCCGCAAGATTGGATGCTTGTTGCATTGTCTCCCGGCGCGTGAATCCGGGCGTTAGATTTTCAAATCGCGCTCTAATCTTTATGGTAGGATTAGGGAAACTGAAGGAAAGGATTTTCTCACATGTTTTGTCCCTCTTGCGGAAAACAGACCCCAGACGAATCGGCATTTTGTTTACATTGTGGTAATCGAATAGTCGCGCCCGCACCGCCGCCGCAGCCAGTTGCGCCCGCACCGCAACCTGTTATCGTCAAACAACCACCGAAAAAATCGAACGCTGGGTTAATAGTATTACTCGTCCTGATTATAGGTGGAGTAGGGCTTGTGGGTTTGATTTCAGCAGTGAGAGTCACTCACGATGTCGCATACTCTGGCAGCACCTATAATCCTAGCTCCGCCAGTCAAGTTTTAACGAGTCGTCATAATGTTGTTAATTCATCCTTTCCCGTCGAAGCGTTGCATTACTCTTACTATACTTTCACTGTGCCAAGTGCTGCTCATGTGATAGGCAATTTCCGGGCGTCGGGCGGGAGGAATGATATTGAGGTTGTAATCTTCGACGAAGAAGGCTTTGAAAATTTTCAGAACGGAAACAAAGCCTCTCGCGTCTATTACAACTCACACGGTTACGTCACAACAGCAACGATAGATAAGAATGTTGGCGCAGGAACATACTACATAATCTTCAATAATAAGGATGCTATCTTGACCGATAAAATGGTTACAGCCAATATTGATGTTGAGTATTAGAACCCGTTACTTAACATTGAATGGTAAGGTGAAAATCTAACAAGTCCTTGCACCTGACCGCCCGACAGCGTGCCTCTCAAGATTCTTTGTTCCATCAAGTTGGATGCTGTTCGCTGGGCGGCAGGTGAAGTCCGGCGTTTGGCATCTACGTTGAGTGATAAGATACATAAGGAGATTTGAGAAATGAGGAACTTCAACCTCACTGTATTTCTCGTAACACTTGTAATAATCAGCAACATTTCCATTGCTTGCAAGTCATCCACAGAGCAAAAGAAACTTGATATCACAGAGCAAAAGAAACTTGATATAAAGCTATGCGGGGCTTCATTCAATGGAGATTTAGTAAAAATTAAGGCTTTATTAGCGAAAGGTGCTGAACCTAATACTACTCAGTGTGGAGAGTTCTCGAAGGTGGTGGGCTATCCTACGCCACTCTTTTTCGCTCTACTTGGATATGACAAGAGCGCGCAGGATTTGCTTGCCGGAAATCAGATATATGATACAAGAGATAATGACCGGCAGCGTCTCACTGTAATGGCACTTTTAGCTGCCGGTGCTAATCCGAACACAAAGAGCAAAACCAAAGCCAAAGAAACTCCATTAATGTATGCAGAGTTTCTCAAATCAAGCAGTCTTGTTCGCGCACTAACCGAGGCTGGGGCTGACCCTAATATCCGAGATACGCAAGGGAGAATCGCAAAAGATTATGGTGCGATCACAGGAGAAGAACTCAGACAGATGGCGAGCCATAATAACATTGCGAGGCTATTTATTGTAATAGCCCAAAAGGATGCTACCGAAAAAGACATTGTTAATGAGGTAGTACCTAAAAAATAGAGGAGTGATCATTCATGAAGAAACCGTTTGGAGTGCTAATCATAGCGGCGGGAATCTTATCGGGTATATTGTTTTTTGTCGCTGGTTCGAGGCTTAATAGCTCTGCCACTGAACTCACAGAATTAAAGTCAGTCGGCGGCACATCCATCGCTGAAGCTTATTATCAAGAAATGGGAAGGCATGGGTTAGCCTATTCTATGGCTCTATACGCATGTGGTTTTGGCATAATATCTGTTTCGCTTGGGTTAGGCGGGTTACTTCTATTTGACGATGGGGAGAAGACCCAATATAGCAATGAAGTGGCTTATAGCGATCCTATTCTATTTGACGATGGGAAGAAGACCCAATATAGCAATGAAGCGGCTTATCGCGATCCTAAAATCGATTATTAAAAGATTAAAGCGGGAGATTGCTTCCGGCGGCGATGCCGAACAAGTCATTCGACCCGACCGCCTTTAGCCTCCTCTCAAAGCATTATGTTGGGATTAGTGGATATAACTCTTTTCACTAATTACAGCAGTCAAGATGCTTTGTTTAAGCGGGTTTGCTGTGGATAACTAAATGCTAAATTCGGCTGTAATCACTAATTTCTAAAATCTCGGCATGATTGAGCAAGTCGAACTTCGCCCGCCCGTACATCTGGCGCTTATTCAAATGCCTGCGATGTAAATTAAGCGACACGACGAACGCCGTGAGCGAGCTGACGCACACAAAAAGGAAAAGCGGCGAAGCCTTTTGGAAGCCTCACCGCTTTTCTCATCTCGCAAACTTTCGCTTGAGAGGTGCGCATCGAATGTCCTCACCACATCCAACGCGCTAGACGGATGCGTTAGCATCCATCCCGTTGCCGTGCATCTTACACGCGGCGGTGTGAAGTGGTCAAACGAGCGGGTAGTGGGTCAGTTTCAATTTTCGATGGCGACAAACATTGAGCCATATTTTTAAATTGACCCACTACCAACGAGCGAGCATAGAGCGTGCATTATTGCGGCGCACAAGCCCTGTGGCTGCACCTTACGCACCGGCGCGGAAGGGCTACATCGTTGCTTTGGATATGCTAGCGACCTTGTCTGCCGCTTCTATCGTGTTGTTATCGAGCAATGCGAGAAGCGCCGTTTCCTGCTTCGGCGTAAGTTTTTTGGTAAAAGGTTTTATTATGGTCAAGTTCGTCTCATCGGCGTGCGTGTTCGATGTTTTCCATGATGGTAATTATGGCTCTAAATAGGCTGCATGGCTAACACCGGAATTGCCTAATCTGGTGATTACACTCATCTCATGGAGATTGACTTTGCGCTCACCCAAGTTAATCATGATGCCTCGTTCTTGTTCGACGGGCGGAGAGGTTCAGCTTGGGCATTTTATCGCACCTCTTTAGCTTCAGCCTTGACAGTTAACTTCACCTACATTTTGATTACAGCGCTTTCACTAATACTTCTACCAAATAGCTCGGGAGAGTAGATATGCTGATCCGTCATAGTAGATTTCAGGACTTCTTATTCAAAAGGGTTTCTACCATCAGTGCAGGAATCTTATGCTGCTTCTTCGTTCTGTTGCTTCAATCGGGCACAGTCGCCGCACAGACTGAGACGAATGATAAGCAGGCTATGGCTGAGAGGCTTGCAGGAGAAGGCTTGCAACTGTATCAGGCTGGAACAAAGGAATCGCTGGAAGCAGCCCTCCAGAAACTTGCCGCCGCGTTGCCGCTCTTCCACTCGCTGAATGATCGCCGCGGTGAAGCTACAATGCTTACCGGCATTGGCTCGGCCTATGCTGATTTAGGAGAGCAGCAAAAGGCGCTTGATTACTATGCGCAAGCCTTGCCTATATTTCGTGCAGTAGGAGAGCGCAACGGTGAAGCTTTAGCGCTTAACAACATCGGCTCGGTCTATGATGATTTAGGAGAGAAGCCGAGAGCGCTTGATTACTATGCGCAAGCCTTGCCTATCAGACGCGCAGTAGGAGATCGCCGCGGTGAAGCTGCAACGCTTAGCAACATCGGCAAGGTCTATAGTGCTTTAGGAGAAAAGCAAAAGGCGCTTGAGTACCTTTCACAATCCTTGCCTATTTATCGTGAGGTAGAAGACCGCAACGGTGAAGCTGGCACGCTTAACAACATCGGCGGGGTCTATGCTGATTTAGGAGAGCAGCAGAAAGCACTCGACTATTACGCGCAAGCCTTGCCTCTTAGACGCGCGGTAGGAGATCGCAGCGGTGAAGCTGTAACGCTTAGCAACATCGGCTTGGTCTATAGTGCTTTAGGAGAGCAGCAAAAGGCGCTTGATTACTATGCGCAAGCCTTGCCTCTTAGACGTGCCGTAGGGGATCGCGGCGGTGAAGCTTATACGCTCAACAACATCGGCGGGTTCTACAGTGATTTAGGAGAGAAGCAGAAAGCACTTGATTACTTTTCACAAGCCTTGCCTCTTAGTCGTGAGGTGGGAGATCGCAGCGGTGAAGCTACAGCGCTTAACAACATCGGCGGGGTCTATGATGATTTAGGAGAGAAGCAGAAAGCACTCGACTATTATGCGCAAGCCTTGCCTCTTAGACGCGCGGTAAGAGATCGCAGCGGTGAAGCTGTAACGCTTAGCAACATCGGCAAGGTCTATAGTGCTTTAGGAGAAAAGCAAAAGGCACTTGATTATTATGCACAAGCCTTGCCTATCAGACGTGAGGTAGGAGATCGTCGCGGTGAAGCTGCAACGCTTAACAACATCGGCTCGGTCTATAAGGATTTAGGAGAGAAGCCGAGAGCGCTTGATTACTATGCGCAAGCCTTGCCTATCAGACGCGCAGTCGGAGATCGCCGCGGTGAAGCTACAACTCTTTCCAACATCGGCTCGGTCTATGATGATTTAGGAGAGAAGCAGAAAGCGCTTGACTATTATGAGCAAGCCTTGCCTCTTAGTCGTGCCGTAGGAGATCGTCGCGGTGAAGCTTATACGCTTAGCAACATTGGCGGGGTCTATAATGATTTAGGAGAGAAGCAGAAGGCACTAGATTATGTTTCACAAGCCTTGCTCCTTATTCGTGCGGTCGGAGATCGCAACGGTGAAGCCACAACGCTTTCCAATATTGCTCTTGTTGAACGCGACCGTGGTAATCTCACACAAGCATTACCGCGTATTGAATCGGCACTCGCCATTATCGAATCTCTGCGCACTAATATCACCAATCAAGAACTACGCGCTTCCTACTTCGCCACTGTACAGGACTACTATCAGTTCTACATCGACCTTCTGATGCGCCTGCACAAGCTCCGCCCGTCAGAAGGTAATGATGCGAAGGCTCTCCAAGCAAGCGAGCGTGCCCGCGCCCGCGCGCTCCTTGAGACCTTAGCCGAAGCCAACGCCGACATCCGGCAGGGAGTCGATCCGCAACTCGTCGAACGTGAACGCCTCCTTCAACAACAACTCAACCTCAGAGCACAAGCACAGATCAAACTGTTCAGCGCCAGCCATACTGAAGAACAAGCCGCAATTGTTGCGAAAGAGATCGAAACGCTAACGAATCAATTACAGCAAATCGAAACAGAGATTCGCCAGAAGAGTCCGCGCTATGCCGCGCTCACACAGCCGCAGCCGCTCTCTTTACCTGAGATTCAAAAGCAAGTGCTCGATGCGGACACTTTATTGCTCGAATATTCGCTCGGCGATGAACAAAGCTATTTGTGGGCAGTCACGCCGGATTCGATCACAAGCTACGAACTGCCTAAACGTGCGGAAATAGAAGATGCCGCCCGGAAGTTCCGTGATCTATTGACGGTGGGAGGTGCTTGGCCGGGAAGCAGTAACGGCACGGCAGCACAGCGCGGTGGAACGACGCCTGTCCAATCTTCTGCTTCGCTTGCGCCCGAAGCCGCGACGCGCCTGGCCCGCTTGCTGTTGAGTCCGGTAGCTTCCCAACTTGGCAAGAAACGTCTGCTCATTGTCAGTGATGGCGCGTTGCAATACGTTCCCTTCAGCGCACTACCCAATCCAACCACCGCCGCACAGACCGTAACATACCAGCCGATGGTCGTTGAGCATGAGATAGTAAGTCTGCCATCAGCTTCGACTCTCGCTCTGCTCAGGCGTGACGTGGGGGGACGAAAGCCTTCACCAAAAGCCGTTGCTGTGCTGGCCGATCCAGTCTTTTCCCGAGATGATGCGCGACTCACAGCCAGCATCAGCAAAACCACCAGGCCAACCACAGTCAAAAGCAGCGCTAGTAGCGCCGCATTGAACGAAACAAACCGTCTGGACTTAACGGGGCGCGCCCTCAGCCGCTCAGCCAAAGAAGCCGGAGTGACGAGAGCCGGTGGAGATTTGCCAAGACTAAGAGGCACCCGTCGTGAAGCAGAGCAGATTCTCTCTGTGGTAGGAAAAGATAATGCCAGACTAATGCTCGACTTTGACGCCAATCGCGCGACCGCCACAAGTCCCGATCTAAGCCAGTACCGATTTGTGCATTTCGCCACGCATGGACTCATGGACAGCCTGCACCCGGAACTCTCCGGGATCGCGCTTTCGATGATTGATGAAAAAGGTAATCCACAGGATGGATTCTTACGGTTGCATGATGTGTTCAATTTGAAACTGCCCGCCGAGTTGGTGGTTTTGAGTGCGTGTCAAACAGGACTGGGCAAGGAAGTCAAAGGCGAAGGATTAGTCGGGCTGACGCGTGGGTTTATGTATGCGGGAGCGCCGCGTGTCGTGGTCAGTTTATGGAGCGTGAGCGATGAAGGAACGGCAGAGTTGATGACGAGATTCTACAGCGGAATGCTCAAAGATAAGCTACGACCGGCAGCGGCCTTGAGAGCGGCGCAAGTTTCGATGCTCGGTGATCAAAGATTCGCGTCGCCATTCTTTTGGGCAGCCTTCACACTGCAAGGCGAGTGGCAATAGACACAAGCGGATTCGTTAAGGTTAGAGTCCGATAACACATCTTATGTCACAGGCGGCACATTGTACCGAGAATAAAACTATACGAGGCCGCCATCTGGTGCTAGAATCCCCCGTACTATGTACACCCCCCAAAGGTTACGCATCAGCAAGATGCTTACCGAGTATTCATCACGCCTCGATGAGATCAGCATCGAGTTACAACGCCAGGAGAGCCAAGCATCATTGCCTGAGCTTCTCGACGAGCTTGCCACAACGATTGATGAATTATTGTTGACCCTTGATGATCATCGTCATGCATATGATGACGGCGATAGCCAGTTCGTCACTGAGCTAATCTCAAACGCTCACAAACTAAAGAGTAGTGTACGCTCGCGCTCGTTTCCGCATCAACAACTTGCTGCTACAACTTCGGACATCATTGTTAACATCAACTGGGTCCTTCGTGAGGATAAGCGTGCCGCCTGAAATTAATGCCAATCTCTGGTGTTGCTCTGTTCCTTATGTCTTCCACGGATCTCACCATGATTGAGAATACGAAAGTCGTTATCATCACACATCTGCATCCTCTTAAAAGTTCAGTCTTGAACATTGCTATTTATATCGGTCCGCTACCGCTCACACTTCATGTAAGTACTTCTTATATTCATCTCGCCTGATATAGTCTCTAAAAGGCTGTGCGCCTGTAATCACTGTCATCCTTTCGCCAGCCCCCAAATTCACTTGAGCTACCCGTCTGTTGTTTGGTTGTTGCCATTCTACGACCACGTAATAGCCGTCTTCCGACGCCTGATCGGTTTCTGCGATTATGCCTCTACAGCCTGCGGGCGCGTGGGATATGGGTAGTACAGCCTCCACAGTTTTACCGACCTTTGCTTGTGCCTCTTCGATAGTGAAAAAATCGTTAATCATAATACCCTCCTCTTCATTTTGTTTCTCTGATAACTGCTTATCAATTTCATCAAATCCTTTTCCATCAAATTTTGTTACTTCCATCTTTTTCCTCCTTTATTTTTCTTGCTGATTAATTTTCCTAGCGACCGCTTTCGGCAATCGCTTGCCTACATACTCCGATTTAGTTCGCCCTCCCTCTGTCCAATACCGATACCAGTAGGGGCCATGCAGCTTTCCGGCCCCGCACCGGCATCCGTCTTTCCCGCAACGAACCCCTTCCAAACGATAAGCCTTGAGTGGGTTCGTTCGATGTTCCTTGAGTAGTCTGATCTTTCTGTTCTTAGCGAAGGGCTGCCCTTCGGACTGCTCCATGGTTTTGACATAACGGTTAAGCCAGCGCGCAAGTTGGCGTGCCTGTGATAATGGCAGTTCCTTCACCATCTGTTTTATATCTATCAGAACCATTGTTTATTTTCCTTCACAAAACCATCTTATGTAATTTAATTTCCGTTTAAATAAAACTTACATAAGATAAACTTACAGCCACCTCTGCGTCAGGGCACGGTCATTGTCGAATAGAACCCTCGATAGGCACATGACCGCGAAGTATCCGAAATCCATTCCGTAACCTCTTATTGTCATGCCTTCATGTTTATGATTATACTTTTCGTCTATTGCATGGCATACCCAAATCGTAATGTCCATGATTCTATTATCCCGGACAATATAAAAGCTTAGAACTCGTAACATGCCGCTTCGCGAGAAGTAGCGGTTGATCGTATAAATCTCATCCCCTTCCTTGATGAAGTGGCCTAAACGCTGGATAGCCAGCTGCTTTTCCTTCTCTTTTTCCTTTCTTGATATCGTCATATTTTTTGTCTCCTTTAAATTTATGTATTTTTAACGCCATCTCTTCAAAAGAAATGCTCGTGTCATTAAATTGACACGAGCATTTAAATACATTCCAACACATTCTTATACGGCTTTATTCTGCGAGGAAAATGCCGCATTTTATGTGCTCTATTTAGTGGCGAGTGTTATGTAAGTGCCTGTGTCATATATACAATCTTCCCTTATCGGACGCTACACAGAATCATGGGCATTAAGTAACAGTTGAGGAGGCTGTATAATGCCAAGATTGAACTCAAGCACGAAAAGATTTCTTCCACGGAAGTCCGGTTAAATGACTTGTAGGCTATACTATGCGCGGAAACTATGCTTTGTGCGCGTCCATATACGCTTTGAGTAGGGCGTTAATCTTTGTCTGATAGCCTTGCCCTTGCTTCCTAAACCAATCCAATACGTCACTATCCAGGCGCAACGTCAACTGTGCTTTGCGAGACACAGGCTTTAAGCCGTGCCGCACTATCGCTCGCGCAAACATCTCCGGAGACACTTCCGGTACGTCAGATAAATCAATGTCCTTATCCTTCAAGGCATCTACGCGCTCCCAGTTAGTCCGCGATTTCTTTGTGGTAGCTGATTTCTTCATGTTTAGTTGCTTTCCTTACGGAGATGATACGGATCACTTCGCCTGTCTCGGTATGAGCAATCGCCACGACGCGACCATCGAGCAATCCAAATGTGACAAGGCGTTCTTCGCCGTAATCGAAGCGGTCGTCAAGAATAGTAACCGTCTTGCCCGCAAACACCTTTTCGATTCCGACGAAATCAATGCCATGATTATGGAGATTCGATTTACGTTTGGCTTCGTTCCATTGAAACTCCATGAGCATTAGTGTAACTACATTATGTAGTTACGTCAAAGGATCGGTCTAACAGTCGCGATAAGCGAAAGCATCAAATTTATCTTTAGGAAGATTGATAAGAGCGAAGCTGTCGAGAGATGGAATAATGGAACAGTGGCTGAAGCCGCTTCTTCGAGAAGCAAGCCTTGATCGATCGCTCATTTCGGTCCAGGCTTCTTCGGTTCGAAATTTACGACCTCGTTTCTATAAACAAGCGCCCTGTCGAACATCACCTTCGACCTTAATCTTCCGCGCTTAATCAGATCGCTTATGGCAGCGCGCGATACTCCCCTGAGTTTTGCTGCCTGTGCCTGCGTAATAAGGTCGTCTAATTCATTCCCTGCTTTCTTCACGGCAGTCTTATTTATAGCCATAGTTGATAGTCCTTCTTCGTCAATTTAGATAACTTGACAAGGTTAAGATATTTATATATAATCATCTTAACATTAGCAAGGAAACAGGGCAACTGTTCTGCGCTGATGTTATGAGGAGGAAAACAGAGATGGCTTTACTTAAAATCGGCAGCTACTTAATAAATTCCACGATGATTTCCCTAATAGAGCTTTATGCGACCGCGTGCTGCGAGAATGCTTCACAGAGCACAGAAGGCTCAGATAGGGTAACAATTTACCTGCCCCGTGTTGGCCGAGGTGGTGTTGCGGCGATTGGCGGATGCATTCATTTTGACGACGAGGAAGAGGTGCAAGCGATCCGATCCTATTACAATAATCCCGATAATTCAGAGATAACATTCATTACTAAACCTACACCATTAAGGGTAAAAGAGGAGGATTATGAATTTGATGGACCTTGTTTCTAAGCGCCATTCAACGCGCTTCAATGTGCCAGACAGAGGCGGATGATGCCTTTAAAAAGGCTCAATAATGGACGCGGATGAAGTTCTACGCACCATCAAATGAGACATATATTTTATCTGATTATTGCTTGAATACTCCTTTCTATGTAAAAGAAACAAGGGTGGTGAACTCATAATTCGCCGCCCTTATTCTATAAGTCGGTGCTTATCAACAGAACATTCGTTCCGCCGGAACAGCGAATTAAACAACCTAATTCTCTTTCGATGTGCGCTAATTCTTACCATCGTGCGCTGACTACAGCCTGCCATATTAGACGAGAAAACCCCGCCACTTCGCAGAAACTGAGGCATTTATTAATCGCCAAAACGAAGCGCGCCGGCTATTAATTTCAACATTCGAGCTGTCAAAAGTAGCGTCAACTTACGGCTCGCAAGCAGTTCAAAGCTGCCGTTGTTTGTGTGAAATCGTGGTGTTCTTTGTGTGAAATTCTCTGCTCTCGTCAAAGCATGTATGTTGTGAGTTTGCTAAGTATCTGGCGCGTGTTTTTTGTGTGAAAAACCTGCAAACATAATATATTCAATATATAACTAGAAATATTATACGTTTTCACACAACCGATCATTAACTCAATAGAGCCATGAGATGAAGCGCTAAGTGTTATCGAGATTAGTGTGAATGATATTTCGGGCGGTTAGCTCTGGGAAAATATTATGGGTGAAAATTTTAATTGACGGTCGGCTGTGCTCCGGCATTACTGCTCGAACTTACAGGGAAGCAGGAGCAGTAGAGAGGGCAATACCGGAGAGAGTTTCGACAGTATTTTTAGTAAGAAGCGGAAGCCGACAGGGTCACGCACGCGAGGCATAGAATCAGTTTACGGCATAGCAGTTATTTGTTGCTTGCGGACTCGATTTCATGCTTAGACGGAAGCGGCTTCATAAATAGGTGGACCGAATTTTGGAGCCGACGTTTGCGCGCCTTTCGGAGAATCACGGGTATTCATGAAACCGCTTGTAATAACTCGTAAATCTTTTCTTTGAATATTACTAAAATTCCTGCAGAGCGCTTGGATCGTCAAGTATATTTTTCACTGAATTTTCTATCATATTTGTCTCCTTACTAATTTAAACTTTGCCGATTGGCTTTTGTTGCGTGTCTGTAATTACTTTGCTTTTCTAAAAGCTCAAGTCGTGAAACCGATGTTACGGGATAACATCGAAAACCAAGTTACGGAATAACACCAAAACCATGGTTACGGAATAACATTTATTTCGTCACCGGCCTCGGGGCAAATAACCGGTAAGAGTTATTGCCCCGTCTGCATCTATTTTCTTCATGCCACACTTTCTATGCGCTGATCGGAATAAGTGTCATTCAATGCGTCGTGCCCGCCGCTTAGGTCAACGCCCTGTTTTTCTTTTTGTGGCGCAAGCCTGTCTAAAATTTCCACAACCACCATCTCCGCTTCATCTCTGAAACCTTCCCAGAACTCGTTGACTGTTTGGCGGATGAAATCATCGTTACGATAATGGTAACCTGCCGTGTGCAGGTAACAGATTTTTGTGAGATGAGTTAGTGCCGCCTTCCGTCTGCCTTCAATCAGAGAGTTCAAGCTAGCCCGCCTCGTGTTGCGGCGGTGAATTAATCCAGAGTTTGCCTTAACCGTGCTCGACATTGCTTTAGCCGCCTGTTCTATTGCCGACCGTGAATCGTGCGTCCAAGTGAAGCTGTTGCGCGCTGAACGCACAATGTCGGCCGCAAGCTTTGTGATCAGAACTCGGTAGCGCGTCGGCTTGTTCTTTTTCTCCTTCCGATCATAATTCCCTTCGAAGATCTCCAGCACCGGCGCTTTCTTCTGTAGTTCCCAGCGCACAAGGCTTTTGCGCCACCGCTGAATTGATTTCGCCGAGCAACCGGCTCGTTTGGCAAGTTGCGAGTCACAGATTTCTATTGCTTCTGAAATCCCTCCGGAGTATCCAACAACGCAGCAAACAAAGCGACGAGCATTCTCTGGGCAGCCCAGCTGTGTCAAATAGAAGTTCACCGCCTCGACGAAATCACATCCGTCGGCTTCAAGATTTAAATCACGGTCGGTTATTACTGAGTGTGCCCTTTCGCGCACTATCCGCTCGTCCTCCAAAATCATTTCTTCTTCCGTATAAAAAAGCGTACTGCTTGGCTCTAAAATAAGTTCGTCTTTAACTGTGTATAGTGTTTCCATTATTTTCTTTCTCCTTTCTAACCGTATTATTTAGTTTCATCCGAATTTGTATCCCCTGCTGGATAGTTCGTCGTTCGCTCCCACGCGGTTTGTTGATCTGATCGCAGCAGCGACAGCAACTGATCCGTTTGGTAGTAAACACGCCCGCCAATCATGGTTGGGCGAAGTCGTCCGGCTTTTCTCTCCCGCCAAAACCAAGCCCGTCCCTTGTGCAATATGTTCATGGCTTCGCGCTCGGTGGCAAGATTGTTAAGCCTGTTTTTTAGTTCCCTCTTTTGTTTCATTACGCGCCCCTCCCTAAAAGAAATACTCGCGCCAATTTAATGACACGAGTATTTAAATACATTCCAAGACATTCTTATACGGCTTTGTTCTGTCATGAAAAAGCCGCATTTTATTTGAGGGTTCTTTTAAGAAGACTTAACAGTTTCGGAAGAGCTGGCAAGACTAGCGATTGCCTCTTCCGAATTATTTTTATCGGCTTCGATCTCTTCGCGAAGAGTATCTCGAAGTTGCGAGAAATTAGGGAGACCCTCCTTTTTCAACCACCGGTCGATTGTTTTTGAATCGTCGGCGACGGCATGGCTCTCCACCTCATCCCAGTAAGCGACGACCATTTCCCACTCCGCCTTATTCTTATTACCTTTATTGACCAGTCTGGATTTCGTAATTGTGTTTTTCGGCGGCTGCCAGCCCTCGTATTCGATAGCCTTGATTGCGCGATATAGTGCTGCCCGAAGTTCCTCTCCAGACGACCAGGGTTTATTAGCTCTCGGTTTCTTGACTACCGAAGTTTCAATCGTGGTTTTGTGTAGAACGCCAAATGTTTCTTGGACGGCCTGTTCGTACGCTTTTCGCCGCGCCCGCTTGACGGCAGTGATAACCTCCTTCCGTAGACTGTTAGGAAGCTCTTCGGTGACGGAATAAAGCGCGTTGTAAAGGGCACCCTCCGGTTGATTTGAAAAGTGGTTTTGCTGGTTTGCTTTTTTTACGATACTTGCAACGGCTCGCTCGACGGTCTTGCTGATAACTTCAAGATCAACTTCGAAGCGCATTTTGCTGACAATTTTTATGGGAGATGACGGATCGTCTAAAGGATGGTCTTTGGTATCGGACTCTACGGTTAACATGCGCGATGAGACGAAAGCGGGTTGTGACGCCAACTGCTCCTGATACTCCGCCTCCATGTAATCTTCTATCTCAGCGGCAGAAGCTTTATCAAATGCGCGCTGGTATAATTCCTCAAATTTCCTTTGGCGCGCCTCTATCCTTCTAATTGTCGTTATCAAATCTGATTGTTTGGGCATAGCCGTTATCTCCTTTGACGATTTGATCATAAGACGGGCCAAGCATTGTACATGTTTGTGGTGACTCTATTCTTCGGAGCTGGCGCATCCATAAAAACCAAATTGATGACTGTGCGAGGCCGAATAATACGCGCCGGCGTCATTTGAATAATAGAGACTAAACAAGTAACTGCGCGTACTGCTCCGCAAACAGAAGTTATGTGTAAATTAAGTGTGGGGTGGACATAATGTCCACCCCAACAAACGAGTGTTGCCGAGTGTCCTGCCTATTGAAAGCCTTTACCTTTTGTTCTTCGGTTAGGGAAATCCTTACATGGTGAAGGCTGCATAACGGGAACCATTCATGATTTAAATGGGGCCAACAATCGCTATCTCAACTGATTGATGTGCGATGCGGCTTCTCGCAACCATTATGTCCTAGTTCTTATATTTATAATCAGGGACAAAATGGTGCGGCAGGAAATACACAGAGGATGAGTGGTACGTGCGCTGACTTATTCTGTAAACGAAGTTCCATCCAGCGTCGGCACGCGACCTTCAAAGATGATGGAGAAAGCCTGCATCGCCTGACTCCAATGGGTAGTGTTGCAAAAAATATTTTGGCTACAATTAGTAGCGGCGAACAGTGTTGGGTCACCTCAATATCTGGTGTAGACAGAAAATTTTTGCAACACTGCCGTCTGGAATGGCAAAGCATGGAAGCTGCCATACTTTTCGCCACAGCTTTGCCACTCACCTGCTTCAGCAAGGCAATGACATCAGAACAATCCAGGAATTGATGGGCCATAAGGATGTCTCAACGACCATGATCTATACGCATGTCTTGAATCGTGGCGGGCGGGGCGTCAAGAGTCCAATGGATGTAGCCAATAACCAGTGACAGAGCTGAACCTGGCCCCTCACATCAGTTACTCACGTGAGGGGCACCCATATCAATCAATAGCTGATATCTCTTGATCCTTAATTTTGATACGTCGTGAGAGGAACTTCATAGCCGTGTTGTTTTCCAATCCTCTTACGCCACGATGTTCTTTGTTTGACTGCGCTTAGCCTACCTCCTGAACAGATATCACAGTCAAAGTTATTCCGAAAAGGAGCGTTATCGGAATTACTTCGTTAAACAAGTTATCAGACTCAGCATACGGTTGATAGTACTGCGTTTAGCTAATCGTGAAACTCTGTGAAACATCTCTGTAGAGCCTGTTTTAATCTACCAATCGGGACAAAACAGACGCAAAGATACTGACAATATCAAGATTATGGATTAGCTTGCATATTTTAATATAACGCCCCCCCTCCTGAAATAAGCCTTGATACCTTAAAC
>MWVV01000210.1_pt1 | contig 21043 bp, 22 predicted proteins | sample 1047281 | NCBI WGS metagenome assembly MWVV01 (sample SAMN06349986, study PRJNA376086) | soil metagenome | isolation source: PT-2 sample Antarctic (ecotone) soil | place: Antarctica | collected 2015-01-13 | reverse complement strand
CGCCGATTAACGGGGCGCGGCGTTGGATACGTTTTCCTATGTTTTCGTTTCAGCCTTCGGAAATCGCTAAAATCGCTCTGCCGATTTTTTTCGCATACTTTTTGACAAAAAACCAAGATTTGGTCGTTGAGCATTTTTAGATAGATTTTGACACGTTCCTGATTGTCTTTCGTCGCCTTTTCAGATTTTGTTTCGTCCCAGCCGCGCAAAACGAACGGGGGATTTGAATCGCGCTTTTCCGCCGGCGCGAGAATAACGCCGTCTTCATCCGCCCAGTAATCGGTTTTTCCCAGACGGATGATTGCCCGCAAAACTCTCTCGTTGACGCTGACGCGCAGACCGTCGGGCAGAACGCGTGAGACAACGGCTGTTTTTACAAATCTGAGTTTTTCGACTTCATCCTTAATCTGCTTCAAATCCGCGTTCCAGACGCCTGATTTCGCGCTCTGCCGGCTGACGATTTTTTCGATTTCTTCTTTTGAAGTTCGCTCAAGTCCGCGCATTTCAACGTTTCTGACATCAAAAAACGACGAAGCCGTCACTGTTCGATAACCCATAAACATCAAAAACCCGAGACAAAAAACGATACCGATAATAAAAACGAGCGGAATCAAAAAACTGGCGGAACTCGCCGAATTATTTTTACGCGCCGTTGAAGTTTGTCGCCTTTTAATCGCCGCGTCAGTTTTGCGTTTTGGAATTCTTTTTCGTGTCGTCATAGCTTTTGATTGTTGTCTAAAAATAGCACCGGCAAATTCGTCGCCTTCTAATTTTTATTGAGTAAATCTAAAATTTCATCGGAAAGCTTCGTGATGCTTCCCGCTCCCAAAGTAATTAATAAATCGTCTTTTTGTAAATCCTCAATGACCCGCGCCGCCGCAGTTGTGATGTCGCCGATATACTGGACATTTTTATGTCCGAATTCTTTGATTTTTGCGGCGAGGGTTTCCGCCGTCACTCCTTCGATCGGCTGTTCGCTGGCGGCATAAATATCCAGCAGATAAACCGCGTCGGCGTTGTTAAATGAACGCGCGAAATCTTCCATCAATTCGTTGGTGCGCGTGAACCGGTGCGGCTGAAAAATTACCACGGTGCGCTGTCCGCTCGAACCGTTTTTCGCCGCCGAGAGCGTCGCTAAAATCTCGGTCGGGTGATGCCCGTAATCATCGACAACGGTAATTCCGCGCGCTTCGCCCTTAAATTGAAAACGGCGATCGGCATTCTTAAATTTTGTAAACGCTTCGGCAATCAGCGCGAACGGAACTTCCAGCTCAAGCGCTACTGTTGTTGCGCCTAAAGCATTATAAACATTATGTTTGCCCGGCACCGGCAAATTTATTTCACCTAAAACTTCGCTCCCTCGCCAAACCGTAAAACTCGAACCGAAGGTTTCGGTATAAGAAATATTGTGCGCGGAAACATCAGCCTGCACGGTAAACCCGTAGGTCACGAGGCGGCGTTTGATAAACGGAATAATCGACTGCACGTTCGGGTCGTCGAGACAGATGACGCACGCGCCGTAGAACGGAACTTTGTTGACAAAATCCGTAAAACACTGCGTGATGTCGTCCATTCCCTTATATGATTCCATATGTTCGCGGTCGATATTCGTAACGACTGAAATCGTCGGGTTGAGCATCAAAAATGAACGATCACTTTCGTCCGCTTCGATCACAAACCAATCGCTCGTGCCGAGTTTCGCGTTTGAGCCGAGCGTGTCAACCACGCCGCCGACAATCGTCGTCGGATCGACTCCGGCGTGTCCCAAAATTGTCGCGACCATCGAAGTCGTTGATGTTTTCCCGTGCGAACCGGCAATACCAATCGAATACGGCTTCAAGGTCATCAATTCGGCAAGCATTTCAGCCCGCGGAATCACTGGAATTTTATTTTCCCGTGCAAAAATCACTTCCGGATTATCTTCTTTAACTGCCGATGAATAAACAACGACCTGCGCTTCGCCGACATTTTCCGCCGCGTGTCCTTCGTAAATTTTCGCGCCAAGTTTTTCAAGCCGGTCGGTATTTTTTGATTTTTTCAAATCCGAACCCGTCACTTGAAATTCGAGATTGCGCAAAACCTCCGCGATGCCGCTCATCCCGATGCCGCCGATGCCGATGAAGTGAATATTTTTTACGTGCCGAAACATTTCGATTATGGATTATAGATTTTGGATTTTATGAAATCCGCAATCTCGAAACTAAAATTAATTTTTTCTTTGAGCTAAACTTTCTATTAAATCAACTGCTACGTTCGCTGCGTCTGCTTTTGCCAATTTCTTTGCCGAAGTTTCCATTGCGGTAATTTTTTCGGGCGAAGAAATCAAGTTTTTTATTTCCCGCGCTAACCCTTCACCGTTTAGATTTTTTTGCAAAATCATTTTTGCCGCGCCTGCTCGTTCTAACGCTTCAGCGTTTTTTCGCTGGTGGTCGTCAGCCGCTGTCGGAAGCGGAATCATCATCGAGGCTTTTCCCGCCGCCGCGAGTTCCGCGCACGTCGTCGCTCCCGCCCGGCAAATTATCAAATCGCTTTTAGCAAATTCGGAAACCATATCCGAAATATATTGGCGCACGTCTGCCGTTTCCCAACCGGCACGTTTGTATAATTCATCTATTTTTTCAAAATCCGCCTCGCCCGTTTGATGGACAATTTTTAATTTGTCTTGATCCGCTTCCAAAAAAGGCAACGCGTCAGTCATCGCGTTATTGATCGCCCGCGCTCCTTGCGAACCGCCGAAAATCAAAAGATTTAACCGTGCTTCCCGCGCTTTCGGCAAAATATCAAAAAACTCGCGGCGCACAGGATTTCCCGTGACAATTCCCTTTTCGCCAAAATACGGCAGAGCTTCGTCAAATGCTAAAGCCGCTTTGGTGACGAACGGCGCCAGCCTGCGATTTGTAAATCCGGGCAGCGCGTTTGAATCCATCACGAGTGTCGGAACGCGCATCAGGCTTGCCATCAATAAAACCGGACCGGAAACATATCCGCCTGCGCCGATTACTACATCCGGCTTAAACTCCTTGATCAACTTTCGCGCTTCCAGAAAACTTTTGGGCAAAATCAACAAGCCCTTCAGTTTTCCGAGCAGTCCGACGTTTTTTAGTCCCGCGCTGTTGATCAAAGCCAGTTCGAAGCCGCTTTCGGGAACAATTTTTGTTTCCAGTCCCCGCGCTGTCCCGACAAATAAAACTTTCGATTCAGTGTCGCGCCTTATAATCTCTTTAGCGACGGCGATTCCCGGATAGATATGCCCGCCAGTTCCGCCCGCGGCGATTATGATTTTCATCTTTACTTTTACCGACAACAGTTAATAAATTTTTCAAATATCTCTTACTTCAAACCTATTTGTCCGCGCTTTCGGCGGCGCGGCGACATTACAAACTCATCATTTCTAAGGTCTACTTTCAAAACAGCGCTTCCGGCATACTGCGAAATGTTGAGCAGAATTCCGACGGCAAAAAGCGTAACGATGATTGATGAACCGCCGTATGAAATAAACGGCAGCGGAATTCCTTTTGCCGGCAAAATTGAAATTACGACGCTGATGTTAAAGAGCGCCTGCGCGATTATTCCCGTCACAATACCGATTCCGAGCAGCATCGAAAATCTGTCGGGAGCCAGCAGCGCCGCGCGTGTGCCGCGCCATAAAAGCAGACCGAATGCCAGTACGACCGCTAAAGTTCCGACTAAGCCTAATTCTTCGCCAACCACCGCAAAAATAAAGTCGGAATGCGGATACGGCAGATAAAAAAGTTTCTGCTGCCCTTTCGCGAAACCTTCGCCGATGACTCCGCCCGAACCGATCGCGTAGAGCGACTGAACAACTTGGTAGCCGGCATCGTCGGCGTGCTTGTATGGATCGGCAAAAGCCATCAGGCGTTCGACGCGCCACGGAGCGAAAATCAGGGCGCACGTTCCGATAAAAAGCAAGCCGAGACCAACTGCTGCGAGATGGAGAATTTTTGCGCCGGCGGCAAAATACATTGCGATAAAAGCGACGCACAAAACCATCGTTGTTCCCAGATCCGGCTCAAAAATAATCAGGCTGCCGAAAAATCCTAAAACCATAGCGCACGGCAAAACCGTTTCTTTTAAGTCACCGACCAAATCTTGGTTTTTTGTCAAAAAGTATGCGAAAAAAATCGGCAGAGCGATTTTAGCGATTTCCGAAGGCTGAAACGAAAACATAGGAAAACGTATCCAACGCCGCGCCCCGTTAATCGGCGGAAAGCCGAAAACGGCAAGCAGCAAAACGGCGGTTGCGGCGAGCAGTCCGTAAACAATTGTTTTATTTTGGTACCACCGATAATCGATTTTGCTCGTCAAAAACATAATCAAAAGACCTGCCAAAGTAAAACCAAACTGCTTGTAAAAATATGTAAATTGGCTTTCTCCTCCTGTTTCCTTCAGGGCGATTATTGCCGACGCGCTGTAAACCATCACTGATCCAAACAGCGCGAGACTGGCAGCAATCGCAAATAAAAACCAATCAATTCTCCGCTTTTTAATCATTTTTCAACGATAGTCCAAAGTCTAATGTTTAACGCCCAATGTTCAATGTCTGCTGTCTAAGTTCATTCGATTTCCAAAGTAACTTTAAACTCTGGACTCTAAATCTTCGACGGCGTTTTTAAATACCACACCTCTTTCTTCAAACGAACGAAACATATCGAAACTGGCGCACCCGGGCGCGAGCAAAACCGAATCGCCGCTTTCGGCGCTCTGGAAACTTTTCAAAACCGCGTCCGGCATCGATCCGGCGCGAACAATTTCCGCGAATTCTTTTAACTGACTTTCAATATTGTCCGCATCCTCGCCGATTAAAACGAGTTTGCGGACATTGCTTTTTATCAAACGAGCGAGCGGCTCATACGGAGCATTTTTTCCGCGCCCGCCTAAAATCAAATTGATTTTCCCCGTCTCTTCGGCAAGGGCTTCGAGCGCTTTTAACGTTGCGTCAACGCTCGTCGCTTTCGAATCGTTGTAAAATTTCACCCCTTCAATTTCCGCTACATATTCGAGTCGATGCTCGACGGCTTTGAAATTGCGAACGGTTTCGCGCATCGATTCGAGCGACGCGCCGCACGCGATTCCTGTCGCAAAACTTGCCAGAATATTTTCGACATTGTGCAAACCACGCAGAGTCATCTCATCCCTCGTCGTCAAAACTTTCTCCGCTCCGTCCAGACGGCAAATTAAATCGCGCCCGCGCAGAAACAAACCGCTGTCTAATTCTTTCCTGACGCTGAAGAATATAACTTTTGCCTTCAAATTTTCCGCCCAACTCCGGGTCGTTTCGTCGTCGAAATTCAAGATTGCCGTGTCGTCCGCCGTCTGATTCAAAAACAGACGATGCTTGGCGGCGGCGTAATCGCTGAAAAAATTGTATCGGTCAAGGTGATTCGGCGTAACATTTAGAGCAACTGCAATATTCGGGCGAAAATCCCTGATCGTTTCGAGCTGAAAACTTGAAAGCTCGCACACCGTCCACGTTTCCTCGCCCGAAGTTTCCGCCAGAGTTATCAGAGCCGTTCCGATATTTCCGCCGATTTGCGTTACAATCCCAGCATTTTTCAAAAGCTCGCCGATCAAAGTCGTCGTTGTCGTTTTGCCGTTTGAGCCGGTGATTCCAATGACGCGACCTTTCAGAAACCTGTATGCGAGTTCGACTTCGCCGATCACTTCACCGTCTTTACGTCCGACATAACGCGCCGGAACAGAATTCGTCGGAACACCCGGCGAAACAACGACCAGATCAATCTGATCGAGCAGCCACGAAGGAATTTGCCCTTCGAGTAGACCAATTTTTTCTGTTTTCAAAGAACGCGCTTTTTCCGTCCAGTCCTCGAGCGGTTTTTTGTCGTGCAGCGCGACAACCGCGCCGCGCCCGGCAAGAAATTTCGCCGCGGCGACTCCTGATTCGCCCGCGCCGAGGATTAAAGTTTTTTTCCCCTCTAAGTCCATCCAACAATCTGTTTACCGCAGTTTCAAAGTTGCCAAACTCATCAACGCGAAAAGTATCCCGATAATCACGAACCGGAAAACAATCTTTGGTTCTTTCCAGCCCAAAAGCTGAAAATGATGATGAAGCGGAGCCTGTCTGAAAATTCGTGTGCCGACTCCTGTTTTCGGATTTTTCGTCCATTTAAAGTAAGAAACCTGAATCATCACCGAAGCCGCTTCCAAAATAAAAACACCGCCGATAAACGGCAGAAGAAATTCCTGTTTCGTCAAAATCGCCACTGTTCCGAGCGCTCCTCCGATTGCTAAAGAGCCGACATCACCCATAAAAACTTCCGCCGGCGGCGCGTTGTACCACAAAAATCCGAGACTCGCGCCCACCATCGCGCCGCAGAAAACCGTTAATTCCGCCGCCTCCGGTTTGTGCGTCATATCTAGATACGATGCCCAGCGCCCGTCGCTGGAAATATACGTCAGCGCTGTCAGAGCCGACATTGCGATAAAAGTCATACTCGCCGCCAAACCGTCCATTCCATCAGTTAAATTGACGGCGTTTGACGAACCGAGCAGAACGAATATGATAAAAATCAAATAAACGACCGGACCGATCCACGTCACCGCCTGGCTATATTCGGAAATCGCCGTCGCCTTAAAAAACGGAATGCTTAAATTCCAGGGATAATTTGCCACCCAGTAAAGACAGCCCCAAACAATTAGCGCGGTGATTAATTGTCCGAGCAGTTTCTGTTTGCCCGTTAAACCTTTACTTCGTTTCTTGACGATTTTTATGTAATCGTCAATAAATCCGATCACGCCGAACGAAGTAGTCGCGCCCAGAGCGAGCCACAGATACAAACTGTCGAGCCGCGCCCAAAGAATTGTCGAAAGAAAAACCGCGCCGAGAATTAAAACGCCGCCCATCGTCGGTGTGCCTTTTTTCGCGTGATGTTCCGCTGAAAGTTCTTCGCGTATTTCCTGTCCGATATTAAGCGCGGCAAGTTTTTTAATGACTTTACCGCCGAAAAGAAGCGAAATTAAAAGCGCGGTAATCGTTGCCAGCGCGGTGCGAAACGTCACATATTGAAAAACATTCAACCCCTTATAAAAATATGACTCGCCGCGCCCGTAGGTTTGAAAAATGACTTGATATAAAAGGTAATAAAGCATTTTTTAGATTGTGGATCTTCGTTTTTGTATTTTGTATTCGTTCATCACCTTAAATTAACGCCTCTGCATTTTTATCGTTTCAAAAAATTTATATTTGTATGTTTTAATTTATAGATTCATTGTTCCAAACGATATTTTTCAGTAAGCTTTTCAATTACTTTTTCCGTTTTTACGCCGCGCGAGCCTTTGACTAAAACTAAATCACCCATTTTTATTTGGTTTACCAGAAATTCGCCCGCTTCATCCGAACTATTGAAAAATTCTGTTTCACGCAAATTATTTGCCTTTGCGCCCTCGACTAAATCTTTCGCCAAGCCGCGTATGCCGATTAAAAAATCGATGCCGCTGGAAGCGAGTTTAGCGCCTGTTTCCACGTGAATTTCTTTTTCATTTTCGCCCAATTCGAGCATTTCTCCTGCGACGACGATAAGGCGCTGCGCTGTCTTTCCGCCGTCAACTAAAGTTTCGACCATTTCCAAAAGCGCCGGGGGATTTGAATTATAAGAATCATTAATGACCGTAAAATTTTCTTGAAAATGCAAAACTTCACCACGTTGCGCAGGCGGCTCGATTGAACTCAGCGCGTCGGCAATCCGCCGCGCTGTCATCCCGAATTTGTAACCTACTGCCGCCGCCGCTAAAGCATTTGAAACGTTGTGCCGACCGGAAAGCCGGAAAAATACTTCGGCTTTTCCGTTCGGCACATTCAAGATAAAACGTGTTTCGCCAAACCGCTTCATTTCAATTTCGCTTGCTCGGACATCTGCTTTATTCTCGATTCCAAAAGTAATCGTATCGCCTCTGTGAAGTTCGCGCATTGCTAAAACACGAGCGTCGTCAGCATTTAAAACGGCTGTACCGCGCGGTTTCATTCCTTCGATCAATTCAGCTTTTGCTTTCGCTACATTTTCAATCGAGCCGAGATGTTCGACGTGTACGGGGAGAACATTTAATTCAACCGCCACATCCGGCGGTGTAATCCGGCACAGACGCGCGATTTCATTCGAAGGCGAAGACATTCCCATCTCCAAAACCGCCGCGTCAAAACTTTTATCTTTCGCCAAATTTAAAACCGTCAGAGGATGTCCCAAACCGTTGTTATAATTTTTGATGTTGCGCAAAATTTTGCGTCCTGAATACTGTAAAACGTGCGCGGTCAACTCTTTAGCCGTCGTCTTCCCCGCGCTGCCCGTAATCGCCACTACCGATTTGTTCCATTCGAGATAAACGCCGCGGGCGAGATTCTGCAAAGCGAGGATCGCGTCGTCAACAAAAATCAGACGATCCGCAAATTGTTCTAAAACCGCTTTGTGTTCTTCAAATTTGTCAGGACGTGCGACACACGCGACAACGCCTTTTTCGAATGCTTCAGCAATAAACTGATGCGAATCTGCAAATTCGCCGTTAAAACAGTTATTTTTATAGTCGGGCTGTGAAAGCGCGAAAAACACTTCGCCCGCTCGCGTTTCGCGTGAGTCAATCGAAAAAGATTGCACCTCGGTTTGAAGCACTGCGGAATTTAAGTTTGACGCTTGGGCGTTCATATATTTGACGGCAGTTTTAAGTTTCAATTTACAACGCGTATCCTTTCGTTTGAAGATTTGTTTTTAATATTGCTTTTCGTTATTTTTTTGTCCGGTGCTGTTTTAGGCTTCGCTCGATCTTTTTCTTCGATTAAAGATTTATTCGATTCTGGTTTTACATCTTTTGGCGTTTTGCTCGCCTGCAACTTTTCCTTTTCAGATTTTATTGCCGCTGCCTCCAACGGTTTTTTGACATTTTTTTCAGGCGGTTTGCTCTCAGGCATTTTGCTTTCAGGCGTTTTAATTGAAGCTTCTACATTTGAAGTTATCTTTGAAATTATTCGCGCGTCCGGTTCAACCGGCTCTTCCTGCGCGGCGGCGTTTTCTCCTATTTCATTTTCCGTGCTTTCAATGCCAATGTCCGGAGAAATACCCAGCTCAGGCAAAACTTGCTCGGCGATTTCACGAAAAATCGGCGCTGAAACTTGTCCGCCATTGCGCAGTGCGCCCTGCGGTTCGTCCAGAATAACGGCAATCACGACCGTCGGATTTTCAGCCGGAGCGAATCCGACAAAAGACGAAACATATTTGCTTCCGCTGACTCGCTTTGTTTTGGGATCATATTTCCAGGCGGTTCCAGTTTTTCCGGCGGAGGTGTAGCCTCTGAGCGCTGCTTCTTTTCCGGTTCCTTGCACGACTACTTCGCGCATCATCCGGCGCAGATTTTGCGCGGCTTGCGGGCTGACGACCGGTATTTGTTGAGGCGTAGTTATCGAAATCACTTCCCCGTCTGCTGCGCGAATTTCTTTGATAATATGCGGGCGAACTCTGATGCCGTCGTTGGCAATAGTCGCAAAAGACGAAGCGGTTTGCAAAGCCGTCACGCCGATTTCATAACCGATCGACATTGACGCCAGCGAATCGCCTTGCCATTTCTCCTTCGGGCGGACCAGCCCGCGCATTTCAGCAGGAACTTCAATGCCGGTTTCTTCACCAAAACCAAATAAGCGAATATAATCGCTGAATTTGTCTCTGCCGACTTTCATTCCGGTCTTGATCGCGCCGATGTTGCTGGAAATCGCAAAGGCTTTGGTAAAAGAAAGCGCTTTGCCGCAATGGCTGTCCGTAAATTTGTGATTGCCGACTTCGATAAATCCGTTGCCGCAGCTAAATTGCTCTTCAGGTTTGATTAATCGTTCATTAAGCGCCGCGCCATAGGTCACAAGTTTAAAAATTGAACCCGGCGCGTAACTGTTCTGCACCGCTTTGTTCTTGTAATTTTCCGCCGGAAACGCGCTGGCGTTATTCGGATTAAAAGTCGGATAGTTCGCCATCGCCAAAATTTCACCGGTTTTCGGGTCAAGCACAACCGCTATTCCTGATTTCGCCTGTGCCGCTTTGACTCCCGCCTCGAGCGCTTCTTCCGCCTTGTACTGAATAGAATGACTAATTGTTAAAACGACATCCTTCGGCGGTTCGCGCACTCCTTCCGATTCATCATAAACTCTGCCCAGACGATCGCGATCCTGCCAGGTTTTAACGGTCGCGCCGCGCAAATTTTCTTCCTGTGAAAGTTCGATTCCCGCCTGTCCGATGTCGTCCGCGCCGCTAAAGCCGACGACCTGCGAGGCGAGCGCGCCGTATGGGTACGAGCGTTGGTGTTCTTCTCTCCAGTGCAAACCGGCGAGTCTCGGCTCGTCAAATTTTCTCAATTCTGGTTCTCTCAGCGCTTCATTAAGTTTTAAAACCGTGTCTTCGTCAATTTTTCGCGCCAGCCAAACAAATCTTTTGCCGCTCTTTTTGGCTTCGCTTAAATTATTTAAAATCTCATTCGGATTAACTTTGAGCGCGGCAGCAACTTTTTTCGCAGTCGCCGCAACATCATCAATTTCGGCGGGATCGGCAAATAAAGATTTGGATTTCACGCTCATTGCCAAAACGCGTCCGGAACGATCAAAAATAGTGCCGCGCAGCGTTTTGCTTTTTATTTGATCACGTCTCTGATCAAGCGCTTTTTCGCGCAGCCAATCGCTTTGATTAACTTGCAGGTGAACAAGTCGCACGCCGATCGCGCCAATCCATAAAATAAAAAATGCGACAATCAGCATAAAGCGCGTGAACCCCGTCTGCATCGAAGCATTTTTGCGGCTGATTTCTCGTGAGTATTCTCGCATTTTTTGTCAAAGGGATAATTTTTATCAACGATGTTTCAAACTTTTGTGTCGGACGCGCCCGCATAATTAACTTAAACTCTTTATTTCTTAGCAACTTGCGCCGGTTTGGTTTTGTTCTCTTTGTCCTTCAGCTCCGGTAATTTTTTAACTCCGCTTTCAGGCTTTTTCGCTTCTGTTTTCGGTTCTTCAACTTTCGCAGAAGTGGGGGCAGGCGTTGGTTTAGGTTTTTCGACAAGCAACTTTTCCGGACGCGTTTTTTCCTGAGGAGCAACATTCGTCCGCGATTCGACAGTTTTGTCCGAAGGAGCGTAGGTTAAACCAATTTTTTTAGCGGCTTTTTTTATTTCCGTGTGTGAAAGCGCGATTTCCTTGGCAAGCAGAAGTCTTCGCTTGTCAGCTTCGAGTTCTTCAATCTGCTTTTTAAGTCTGGAGTTTTTGACACGAAAATCAAAAGACGCGAAATGTTGCCGAGCAGCGAAAAAGAAGCCGACCACCAAAAGCAGTCCGCAAACCAATGTTAAAAAACGGTATCGCCACGGAATGGATCGGCGTTCGGGAGAAGCGTTTTTTATTCGTTTTTTATTGGATATGTTTTTTTTGCTCATCTTTTTCACCTGCACCGCTGATCAAATAATCTCAAATCAGATAATTCAACTAATCTATTTTTCGACACGCGCGAAGCTTAGCGCTTCGGGCGCGCGAATTGTCGTCCGTTTCTTCTTCGCCCGCCGTAACCGGCTTGCGCGTTAAAATTTCAATTTCCCGGCTTGCTCTGCACACGCATACGGGCATTCGCGGCGGACAAAAACATTTTCCGGATAATTTTTGCATTGTCTGTTTAACAATCCGATCTTCCAGAGAGTGAAAAGTTATTACAGCCATTCGTCCGCCAGCTTTCAAAATTTTCACGCTATCCCTGACAAACTGTTCGATAATTTCAAGTTCGTCGTTAACGGCAATCCGCAACGCCTGAAAAGTTTTTGTCGCCGGATGAATCTTGTCTTTTTTCCCGCGCCAAATCGCTTTTTCGACTAATTTGGCAAGTTCCCCGGTGGTCTTGACCGGTTCGCCCCGCTCTCTCCGCTCAACAATGCGCCGAGCGATACGGCGGGAAAATCTTTCTTCCCCGTATTCGTAAATAATACGAGCGATTTCAAATTCCGAAAGCGTTTCGAGCAGTTCGGCGGCAGTTTCCGTGTCCGCGTCCGCATCCATCCTCATATCAAGCGGCGCATCAAACCGAAAACTAAACCCGCGCGTTTCGCTGTCAAACTGCAAGGATGAAACACCCAAATCGGCTAAAATACAATCCGCCTTTTCAATACCAGCTTTTTCGAGGACCAGCAGAATATCCGAAAAATTCGCGTGAAATGCCTCAAATTGATTTCCGAAGTGCGCCAGACGCTGCTCTGCAAGTTCAATTGCTCGCGCGTCCTGATCGATACCAATCGCCTGGATGTCTCCGGAAATCGCCAAAATAGCTTCCGTATGCCCGCCTAAACCGAGCGTCGCGTCAACGAAAACTTCGCCCGGCTGCGGGTCGAGCATTTGCAGAGTTTCAGCGAGCAGCACTGGTTTATGTATGTTTTCAGCTTTATTTATAAGCATTTTCAAAGAGCGCGGTGAAAGTTTTGACGAATGCGATTTTCTCGCACACAGAGAGACACACCGAGATAAGCTTGTCAAAAATCCGTAACAAAAATACTAAAAATTAATTGTCGTTGATTTTATGCGAAAAACCGGAATTTTTTGACCGTCCGCTTCCGTTAACGAATTCCGCATAATATCTGTTTAGAAATTTTCCGGGGAAAGTGCTTAAACTTAAACACTGCTTAGTTAAAAAACTTTTTTGCCTAATACTTAAATCAGATTGTTATCAACTAATTATCAGCATATTACGATTATTTCTCAAACTCTGTCAAGGATAATTTTTAATTTTTTTACTTAATCAAGTGCTTAAATTTTGACATCTGTTCAGGCAGCGATTTACTATTAATTTTTGTGCGAGTTAATGTTTTCCTTTCGGCGATGTTTGCGCTAAAGTTTAGGGTCATTTGTTTTAACCAAAAACTTTTTCGCGCCTTATGGACAATACGCTTATTCAACTTCTCGCTTTCGGCACAATCGCGGCTCTTGCCAACGTGCTTGGCGGATTGATTCTTTTTCCGAGAGGCGTCCAAAAAAACTACAAAAAAATTCTGAAGTATGTTTTAGCGCTCGGCGCGGGCTTTATGCTCGCCGTAACTTTTATCGATGTTTTGCCGGAAGCGATTAAAATTTGGCAGAAGCGCGTCGGCGCGGAAAACGAAAATTTTTTAGTTTATCCGATGATGCTCCTGCTCGCTGGTTACCTTTTGACACAGTTTTTTGAACACACGATCGCGCCGCATTTTCATCTGGGCGAAGAAGTTCATCCCGATCATCTGATTTCGCCGCGGTCGGCTTACACAGCAATCGGCGGGCTTCTGATTCACACATTTTTTGACGGCGTGTCGATTTCCGCTGCCGCGCAGGTTGATTTCAAAGTCGGAATTTTAGTTTTTATCGCCGTTTTTCTGCATAAATTTCCCGAAGGTTTTACGATCGGCTCGATGGTTCTGGCTGCCGGAAAAAACCGCAAAGAAGTTCTGCTCGCCACAACTTTAGTTGGCGCGACTACTCTGCTCGGCGTTTTTGTTTTTTATCTGGTTGGCGATGTTGGCTTTACGCTTGCCTACGCGCTTCCCGTCGCCAGCGGCGTGACACTTTACGTAGCGGCGAGCGATCTGATTCCAGAAGTTAATCATCACGGCGGAAAACGTCCGCTCGTTTCATTTGCGGTCTTCGCGGGCGTTGCGCTATTTTTCCTGATACACTACGCTTTACATTTGGTTTTAGAAAATTAGAACTTTGCGAAAATAATTTCGTATTGTTCAAGGCTGGCAAAAAATTTTGTCAATTTATTAAGGATGATTAAAAGACTTACAGCATTAGAAAAAATTCGCGTATTGCTTTTCGGTTTGCTTTTATGTTTGGCGAGCGCGGAAGTCTTTGCGCAGAGCGCGAGTCCGTTTTCGCTCAATGAATCGCCGCTTCCCGCTCCGACCGGCTTCGTCAACGATTTTGTCGGTGTACTTGATGCTGGTACCAAACAGCAGCTCGAAGCGCGCATTAAGGAGTTAAAGGAAAAGACCAATCCGCAGGTTGAACTTGCCGTTGCAATCGTCGGCACTACGGGCGAGCGTCCGATTTTTGATTATTCGCTGGCGGTCGCGCGCGGCTGGAAAATCGGTTCAAAAGAAGATGATAATCCGAGCGCACTTTTGTTTATTGCGATTGAAGACCGAAAATACTTCACGCACGTCAGTAAGGATTTGGAAGACGAATTGCCCGACGGTTTAGTCGGACAACTGCAAAGACAAAATCTGGTTCCGGCTTTTAAGCAGCAAAATTACGCGAAGGGCATCAGCGATACCATCGAAGCGTATATCAGCACAATTGAAGCAAAACAAAGCGGAGTCGCTCCGGCAGCAGAACCAACTCCTCAACAGAGAGGACGAAGAAGCTCCGGTTCATCGTGCAATTTTATGACTTGTCTAATAATTCTTTTTGTGCTTTTGATAATAATTTTCAGCCGTTTTGGTTCGGGTCGAGGCGGTGGTGGCGGTCGTCGAGGCGGCGGCGGTTTCGGTGGCGGCGCGGGCAGCGTTCTGCCTTGGATTATTCTTGGGGGTTTGGGCAACAGCGGGGGTTCTTCTTCATCCGGATGGGGCGGAAATTCCGGCGGCGGCGGCGGCAGCTGGGGCGGCTTTGGCGGCGGGGGGGACTTCGGCGGCGGCGGCGCGGGTGGAGATTGGTAATTTTACGGTTAACTGATTATGAAACATCAATTTGACGCATTTATTGACGATTTAAAATCGACGCACGGCAGAAATTTAGCTTCGGTCGTTTTGTATGGCTCGGCGGTGACGGGAGATTTTGTCAAAAACCAATCGGATTACAATTTACTGATTGCGCTGCACAAAATTACGCCTGAAGATTTACGCGCCGCCCAAGCGCCGATGCGCGAGTGGAGCCGTTTGGGACACTCGGTTCCCGTGTATTTTACGGTTTCGGAACTGCAGAACGCGGCAGATGTTTTCCCTATCGAATTTCACCAGATGGAGCAGGCGCACATTGTTCTGTATGGCGAAAATGTTTTGGAAGCGCTCAATATTTCCGATGAATTTTTGCGTCATCAAACCGAATACGAATTGCGCAGCAAGTTGATCAAACTGCGCCGCGCTTTTATTCCGGCTTCAACTACAAATCAGAGTTTGACGGCTCTGATGGCGAATAGTTTACCGGATTTTATTACCGTATTTCGGGCGGTTTTGTTGCTTCATAATGTCGCGCCGCCGATTGCCAAACACGATATTATTGCGGCAACCGCGCAGCATCTAAAGATTGACGGCAAACCGTTTGAAAAAATCCTTGATTTTAAGGAAAATAACTCTGCCAAAACACTTGACGACAAATCTGCCAATCAGCTTTTTGCCGATTATATGAAGCAGATCGAAAATGTGATTGAGGCAGTCGATAAAGTATAAAAATCGTAAATGGTTAATGGTTAATTGTCGAAGTATGATTGCCATTAACGAGAACAATTAACAATTAACTTTTTATGAGGAGACAAAAAATGAAAAGAGGAATTTTATTAACAATAGCGTTATTCGCCATATTTGGCTTAAGCGGTTGCAGCTACAATGATTTGACCGCCAAACAACAGGGTGTAAAAGGTAAATGGGCAAACGTCGAAAGCGCGATGCAGAGACGTGCGGATTTGATTCCGAATCTCGTCAAAGCCGCCCAGATGTCGGCAATTCAGGAGCAGGAAGTTTTCGGACAAATTGCTGACGCGCGTTCACGTCTTTTGAATGCGACGCAAGCCGCACCACAAGGCGCGGACGGTGATAAAACACCGGAACAGAAACAAGCGGTTATTGAAGCTAATAATAGTTTTGGCGGAACAATCGGACGGCTTCTGAGCTTGCAGGAAAATTATCCTGTTCTTCGTTCAAACGAAGCATTTATGAACGTCCAAAATGAACTCTCAGGAACAGAAAATCGCATCAACGTCGCTCGACTTGATTATAACGACGGGGTGACGGGTTACAATACCGCGCGTAATTCATTTCCGGCTGTTTTAACGGCAGGACTTCTGGGCTTCAAGGAAGAACCGTTCTTTAAGGCTGATGATTCGGCGAAACAAGCGCCCGACATCGGCAGCCCGGATTCTTTGCGAAAAAGCTCCGCACCGGCTGCACCGGCAAACAAATAAACAACTAAAATCCGCGCGAATTACACATCGCGCAATGGTCACAAGGCTTGCCCGTCGGTTCATACGGGCAAGCCTTTTCCGTTTCAAATTGTTCGGTTACATCAAACGCGACAGCTTCGGCTATTTCAAACTTTTGCTGACTCGGATGATTCGACTGCGACATTTGATTTGTTGATTGGTGGTTTTGTGAAAAGATTTGAGATTCTATTTTGTCTAAGCGCTGATCGATTTTTCTAAGACTCGCCTGCAACAAAGAAAAATCGCTCGAATGCGTGTCCGCCTGCAGAAGGCGCGCAATTTTTTCGGCTAGTTCGTTCGTTTTATTTTCAGACATTTAATAAAAATCTTAGTTTTGTTTACTCTGTCTAACCTTTTTGTCTTTTTTCGTCCGGCAGCAAATCAATATAATCAACCACGCCGACAATCGCCGAATCAATCGCCGCGCCCGGCTTTCCCGTCGAAGCTGTTGACGCGCCCCAACCTTCCTGCAAGATTAAAACGACATCACCTTCGCCAGCCGAAACTGAATCAAGCGCCAGCAACGTGTTGTCCATTTCTTCGCCTTCGGGCGTTATTTGCCGGCACAACATCACGCGCGTTCCTTCGTAACGCTGATTTTTCTGCGTTGCGACGACGTTTCCAATTACTTTCGCTAAAAGCATTTAAGATGGTAAATGATAAATGGTAAACTGAAAATAATTTTATTTAGTACTTATCACTTACCGTTTACCACTAAATACGTGTTTTTCCGAATCAACAATCCCGACAATCGTGCAATCGGTCGGCGTTGAATCGCGCTTAAAAGGAAAACTTGCTTCTTTACCGCGACACCAGAAAACTAATTCGCCAACACCCGCGCCAATCGCGTCGAGCGCCACTTGCGGCTTGCCCTTCGCGGTTAGATCGGCGTTCAAGGTTTGCACAATTAAAAATTTCCGCCCTTCGAGCGATTCGTTTTTAACAGTCGAAACTACCGTTCCGATAACACGCGCAAGCTGCATATTTCGTCAATCGTAAATTGTAAATTATGTGAATACAAGATTTACTCTTTGCTATTCACTTCAAAGGAATCAATTATACCGACAATTGCCGCATCAACCGGGCAATCCTTATTGCCTTCGGCAAGCCTTGCCGACGAACCCGCGACAATCAAAACTTTTTCGTGGTAGCCCGCGCCAACCGTATCGACGGCAACCACATAACTGTTCTGGTCTGTGCCATCGAGGTTGATAGGTTTGACGATCAAAAGCTTCTTGCCGCTGAGCCGCTCATCTTTCTGCGTCGAAACAACTGTTCCTAAAATTCTGGCAATTATCATTTTCAGTTATCAGTTATCAGTTATCAGTTTGTTGTTCACTGCTAGCTGTTAACTGTTGAGTCCGATTGGTAAAACATCGTCAACGCTTCCATGCGGACGCGGGATTACGTGAACGCTGACCAATTCGCCAACGCGTCGTGCTGCTGCCGCGCCGGCATCAGTTGCTGCTTTCACCGCCGCGACATCGCCGCGGACAATTGCTGTAACAAAACCAGCGCCGATTTTTTCGTAGCCGACAAGCTGGACGTTTGCGGCTTTAACCATCGCGTCCGCCGCCTCAATCATCGCCACTAAGCCTTTTGTCTCGACCATTCCTAACGCTTCTTGCATTTAAGTTTCTCCTAAAAATTATGTTTAAAAACAACTCACTGATAAATTATCTATCTTCCGTTTGCCGCTTGGCTCAGCAATTCTATCAGTTCTTCGCGCGTAAATGAAAACTTAGCGCCGTTTGTTTTCGAAACCTCCGGGTTGAAATTTATAATTTCGTCGTGTCCGCACGCAATTCCCGTTTCTCCTAAATATCCGCACGTCTGACAGCGCGCCGCTTCAGTCAGATATCCGGCTTTTTCCCGGATGTTGATAAGTTTTTTAATTGCGTCTTTTGGCAAATCGTTCGCGCCGCCGAGCGCACGGGAAAGAATGGTAATTTTTGCGGTATGTTCGAGCGTTTCGAGGCGGTCGAAAGCCTGCCACAAATCCGCGCCGTAAGCGACCGCGCCGTGATTCGCCATCAGAAGCGCGTTGTGATGCTCGACAAACGGCTTCATCGAATCGGTCAATTCAGCAGTCGAAGGCGTTCCGTAGCCGGTTAGAGGAACACAGCCGAGAGTCAGAATAACTTCGGATAAAATCGGCGCGTCAATCGCCATTCCGGCGGCAGCGAAAGCGGTTCCGTGCGGCGGATGTGCGTGACAGACGGCATTGATGTCCGGACGCAAATTGTAAATCAAAAGATGCATCGCCAGTTCCGACGAGGCTTTTTTATCGTTGAGCGGTTTGCCTTCAAGGTCCGTAATTGCCAAACCGTCTTCGCTCATCCGCCCTTTTGAAACCATTGTCGGCGTAGCGAGAATACGACTTTCGTCCAGACGAATGCTAATGTTTCCGTCTGAGGAAACGACGTAGCTTCGTTCATACAGAAGTTTTCCAACCTCGATAATTAATTTTCGCGCCGTTAATTCTTCCATAAAATAAGAAACCACAGATTAGCATAACTGAACGCTCCAGGAAAAACCTGTTTTGCGTTCAATCAAGCTAACTGTGGTTTGCGAATTTACTTACCGCCTAAAATTATCTACGCTGTGACATCGGTTTGTACGGCGCAATCGGAGCAGGCGGCGGCACATCAAAATTACTATCACCGGACAAAACAATTTCTTCTTCCCTTTCGGCTAATGCTCTTTCCAGACGCAAATTTATTTCGCGCAAGCGTTGGTTGTCAGATTCTATCCTTTGATGATACTGCTGATGTCCTTTCCAGCCGCGATTCGGAATCTTAAAATTCGGCACGGCAATCGAGACAAAAAAGCTTGCCACGAACAGACCGACGGTGAATGTTAAAAAGAACGGAACAACTTTTTTTATAAAACCCATACCACACATAAAAATTACCTCTCTATAAATTAAAAACTCTCTTAAATTAATTCGTTTTACCGGAACAAAAAGTTTCACTTTTTTCCGTTAAAATTAGTGGGCTGCGCCAAAAAATATGAAAGACTCTCGAGTGAAATCGTTAAATCAACCGTTTTCAATTTTACATTTCCTTCAACTCGCAGTGGAATCGGCGCGAAATTCATCACCGCTTTAATTCCCGCCTTTGTCACCTGCTCCAGAATGCTTTGGGCAAACTGGGCGGGAACTGTGATGACCACAACATCTATCTTATCTTTTTTAGAGACTTGGTCAAAGTCTTTAATATCATAAATTTTCACGTCTCTGACCTTCTGCCCGATTTTGTTTTTGTCCGAATCAAAGAGCGCGGAAACAGTAAAATTTGACCGCGTAAAACCGTAGTAATCCGTCAGCGCCGTGCCGAGTCTTCCGGCGCCGATAATCGCTACCCGATGTTCTTTGTTAAGTCCGAGAATCTTTGTCAAATGTTCACACAACTCGTCAACAAAATAGCCGACGCCGCGCACGCCGAACTCGCCGAAATAAGCTAAATCTTTACGAATCTGCGCGGAATTTAAGTGAAAGCGTTTCGCAATCGTCTCGGACGAAACGGTTTTTACGCCTTCCGCCGCAAATTCATTCAGGCAGCGCAGATAAATGCTCATTCGGTTGGTAGTCAATTCTGAAATTTTTTCAACCTTCATTCGTGTCCGCATTATATTATTAAACTTGGGAAAGTGAAAAAGTTCGCAAACCTTAAAGATGACTAAATGCTTTTTTATCGTTGCCCTTAAAGTGATTATCCATTACAATTTGTGTTTCAAGTGTGAAACAATGATTGCATACCTCAAAGGAAAACTTTTAGAAAAAGAAGCAAATACGGTAATTGTCGAAACGGGCGGCGTCGGCTACGAAGCGACAATTCCGCTTTCGACATTTTACGAACTTGGCGAGACGGGTGAAGATATCGAGCTTCGGATTTATACGTATGTCCGCGAAGATTCGCTTCAGCTTTTCGGCTTTCAAACTTTGCGCGAACGCGCTCTGTTTTTAAAATTAATTACCGTTTCAGGCATCGGTCCCAAACTCGCCATTACAATGCTTTCGGGGATGAGCGCCGACGAAATAATTGTCGCTGTTCGGACTGATAATCTGGCGCGTTTGACATCGATTCCGGGTGTGGGCAAAAAAACTGCCGAACGGCTCGTTATTGAATTGCGCGATAAATTAAATGAAATTTCTTCCGCGTCGGTTGAAGAACGCGCCGCTGCTTCAAGCGCTCCCGCATCAGTTGACGCGGTTTATGACGACGCGCTGTCGGCGCTGATTAATTTGGGTTATCAGCGTAACGCCGCCGAAAAAGCCTTGAAACAAGCTGTTCAGGACGGAACGGAAATGAGCGTACAAAAACTTCTCCGCAAGAGTTTGCAGGTGCTTGCGAAAGGCTAATAATGATAAAAACTATGCCTGCTGTTTTTCTGTTTTTCTAAAGTAAATGACCGAAGATTTTGAAAACAACGACAACCGCGACGGAAATGCTTTTGATGAAGAAGAAAAGCAATTAGAACTTTCTCTGCGCCCTTCGCAGCTTGGCGAATACATCGGGCAGCGCAAAGTTAAAGACAATCTGCGAATTTTCATCAAAGCCGCGCTCAAACGCCGCGAAGCTCTCGACCATATTTTGCTGACCGGACCGCCCGGCGTCGGTAAAACCACTCTAAGTTTGATTGTCGCCAACGAGATGGGCGCGGAACTCAAATCTACCGCCGGACCGATTATCGAGAAGAGTGGCGACCTCGCCGCGCTTTTGACCAATCTGCAGGAAGGCGACGTGCTTTTTATTGACGAAATTCACCGCTTAAATCCTGCAATCGAAGAAGTTCTCTATCCGGCGATGGAGGATTACAACCTCGATTTAATGATCGGGCAGGGAACGGCGGCGCGATCGATAAAACTGGAGCTTCCGAAATTTACGCTCGTAGGTGCA
>MWVV01000209.1_pt1 | contig 21096 bp, 45 predicted proteins | sample 1047281 | NCBI WGS metagenome assembly MWVV01 (sample SAMN06349986, study PRJNA376086) | soil metagenome | isolation source: PT-2 sample Antarctic (ecotone) soil | place: Antarctica | collected 2015-01-13 | reverse complement strand
AAATGGGATAAAGAAAAACCAACAGCAGAGTATTTAAGCGAATTACTACGTGTTTCTAAAAATCAAATTATTTAGGGCTGAAATTACTTTGCGTCTAAATTACCAAATTCTAAAGGTTGAATTTATTGGAAAAAAAACACAAATGGTTTATTTGCCGATGGAGAGCTTGCGTGGACTTCATTTGATATACCGCTAAAAGAATTTAATTTCACTTGGAACGGCTTGCTTCAGGAAGATATGAAAAATAAAGAAAAACGCATTCACCCGACACAAAAACCCGTCGCACTCTACAAATGGTTAATAACCAACTACGCAAAACAAGACGACCGTATTCTCGACACACATTTAGGTTCTGGCAGTTCACGAATAGCCGCTTACGATTTAGGTTTTGATTTCGTCGGCTACGAATTGGACAAAGACTATTTTGACGCGGGAAATAAACGCTTTGCAAATCACATTCAGCAACCGAAACTGTTTGACGCTTCACAAATTGAAATGAAACAAACAGTCCTTTTTTAACATTTAACTTTGCTCGTCCGGGTTTTAAGTAGCTCTTAAAACAAAAAAACGCAGTTTATTAGCTTCTGTGTCGGACGAGCAAACAATCACAAAAAGCTAAAAATTTATTAATTAAAGGAAGTAAAAAGCTAATGAAAAACGAAACAAACGAACAATTAAAACAGATTCGAGAGAGTATCGGGAGCAGCTTTGAAATTATCAATAACGCACTCGGAGGCAGTGAAATAGCACCTTTGAGATTTTCGCTTTGTGATTTGGGCAAACGCTGTTCGGAAAAATGGATTTACGCGCAGGGCTATGAGCCGATTGACACAAAACGGATGAACTTTTTAAGCACTTTCAAATTATGGTTGGGCGCGTTTATTTTATCCGGCAATCGAATCGGCGCGGAATTAATTATCAACGATATTGAAATATTTATTAGGCTGTGCCGCGAATCGGTGAAAACGCCGGAACTATCAACGCCGCGCCAGAAGAAAAACATTTCAAATATTATCGTCCGCATTTTGTCGGATGCTCGCAGTTTGCAGGAGGCGTTAGCGTGAGGAACGAAGAATTTGAGGATTTACTAATAATTTTGTTTATCGCAGCTATTTTTACGGCGATGATTTTTACCTGTCTATTAGTAACAGAGCGGGAAATATCCGCATTTGTCGGAGGGTTTTAATATACAAAACATATCTATTCCAAATCCAGGTAGCGATGAAGCTATTGAGCGGAACTGCACCTGTCCGGTAATGGATAACCATTACGGTAAAGGCATTTACTTTGAAGGCAAATATATATTTTGGTATGACTCAGGTTGTGAACTTCATAACCCAAAACAAGGAGATGAAAATGTTCAAAAAAATATTCCGTTACGTTAATTCTCTGCTCCAGTCGCCACCAATTGAGCAGGGTAACTGGAGAGTGATTCACGAACGGTTAAAGAGACTTTAGGGATATGCCGAAAAGTGAAACTTACAATTAATACTTTTTGAAGATGAATAATTTTATTTATTACTGGCGAGTTAAGACACGTCTTCCTGAGCGGAAAGGGACACTGTGCAGAGTTTTAGTACGCGGGAAAATGAACAGCTGCCTTGTGGAATTTGAAGACGGATTTCGAGTTTTAACAAGTCGGAATTACGTGAGAAAAGTATGAAGCAACCACGACGCGGAAGCCATCAAGAGGAAACGGATACTGACGACTGCTCCGACTACCGCAATCTACCAAAGTTTAAGGCGTACGTCGAGCGCGTTCGCCTCTTTATTGAGAGTTGCAGTCCAGTGACCTACGGCGACTTAAACCGCGAGTGTGGCGCGAGCGATTATCTAACCGAAGCCCTCGACGGGCTGATTACTGACGGGTTAATCAGGCGCATTGAATCCAACCCTCAAATCACAATGTTCGTTTACAGCGGCACGGCGATAATGCCCGAAGCTAAATGGACGCTCGAGCAAAGAAAACGGGAACTAGCCAACTTGTTTTCGCAAAGGGATGGAGGGTTATATGAGTACTAATATAAAGATGAAAGTCAGATTGATTTCGATAATTATAGCGACGCTTGCTGGTGTTATTTTACTTTCGCTTATGGAGAGTGTGGCTTGGATAATCTGCATTGGTTGGCTCACGGTTTTACTGCAAATCTGGTTGCTCAGTGGCTTGATTCGAGGCGCAGATGAGAACAAAGGATAGGAAAAAATACAAACATAACACTATGCCAATGCAAATTAAGTTATACCCAAAGGATTGGCACGAAATCAGCCGCCGAATTCGGTTTGAACGCGCCCAAAATAAATGCGAATGGTGCTGGGCGGAAAACTACCAACCGCACCCCGAAACCGGCTCGACAGTTGTTTTAACCGTCGCGCACTTAGGCACACGAAAGCCGGATGGCGCGGTGGGCGACAAACACGATAAACACGATGTTCGTGACGAAAATCTCGCCGCGCTCTGTCAACGCTGTCATCTTCGTTTCGACTCAAAAGACCACGCCAGACACGCGGCGCATACAAGGCGTATGAAACGCATAAATGCTGGTGAAAGGGTGTTGCCAAGCTGCGAAGATTTATTATTAAGAGATTAGGAAAATTGAAGCAACCAGCGAACTACGCGCTTAACACCGGCGCACTTCGGTAACAAAATGAAAAAAGCAAAACAGAAAAAAGTTGTTAAAAAACTCGCCTCTATCAATAAACGTCCGGCACCGCTAAGAAAAACCAATATGGAGGCGAATCTCTCCGCTCTGGTTAGCGAGGAATTACAGCTGGTATTTAAGACAATGCTCGCTATCGATAAAATTATCGCCAGACAATTCGCGCACCTCGACAAACAGGTTCAAATGCGGAGCGCGAGAGGCATTGTCGCTCATCTCAGGGCTTGCCGAAAAAACGAGTCTCCGCCAGACTTTCACGCGATTAGAGAAATCATAACGGACGCCAAAACAGGCAGCTTTATTTTCGAGGAAAACGAGCGCGAAAGACAGATGCACAGGGAGCTTGAAACGAGAAGCTATTTTGGAGTTTACAAGTGATTAAACGAAGGCTTTACAAAATTGATTCGGAAAATGAAATTCAAGCTGATTTTTTTTCGTGGCTGGATGCGCTCGCGCCAAAATACCCAAAACTTAAAATGTTTTTTGCAGTGCCAAATGGTGAGTATCGTCACCCTGCGACAGGTGCGCGGCTTAAGCAATGTGGAGTTAAACCAGGGGTTTTAGACGTTTTCGCGCCTATTCCGAGTCGAAATCAACACGGCTTATGGATTGAATTTAAGACAAAAAAAGGTGCCGTTTCATCTGTCCAAAAAGATTGGATATATTTCCTGCAATCTCAAAACTACGCCGTGTTTGTTTGCCGTTCGTGGACTGATGCGGCTGAACGGGTAATTGAATATTTGGAGCTGCCCGAAAAAATATAATGAAAAAAGACAAGCTTAATAATAACGAAAATGATTCGGCGTTGGATTGGGAAAACCAACCCTGCACTTCACTTACACACGAAATTTGGGAAGGTGAAAAGTGGGTTATTCAGCCACTTACTAACGGGGGATGCAAAGAATTATTTGCAGAAATGTCAAAGCCGGAATCCGGTGCTGTTTTTCAAGTTCGCGACAGCAGATTAAAGGTTCCAATAAAAACAAGAAAGCCTCGTAATTACCGATGTGAAATCTCATCCGTTGAGGATGAAGAGATAATTTTGTTAACAGATGGTGAGGATAGACATATATATCTGCATCAAGTTTGGGGTTTTCAAGGTGAACAAATGGGGAGCATTGCTTTAACTCTGGAAGAGGCTAAGGAGCTTTTGTATAGGTTGCCTGAAGCAATTCAGGCTCGGGTTAAAATTGATAAATTCCAAAAAGAGAAATCTAATTTTGCATAAAATTCGCCCGGATTGCTCGCCCGACCAGTTCCGGGTGGAAAGAAAATAAACTGGTCGGCATTCAAATGAAGAAAAATTAACAGGAGAAAAAATGGACAACGGAATCAGAATTGGCAACGAACTTTCAAAGGAAAGTACGCAGCATATCAAAGAATTAATCGAGACAACTTTCCGGGTTGGAGCAGAGACTCGGATGGAGCAGGAGACTATCAAAGAAGCCCTTCGGCTCATTGGGAATGTCGCTGAGATTAAGAATATTTCCATTACAGATTCAAACATCAGGGGCGACAATCACGTGCATCTGGCGGAAGAGGATTAATTAAAATATTCGCCCGGATTGCTTAGCTCGGCGCGTTCCGGGTGATAGAAAACAAAAACGCGCCGACATTAATTTTGGAGAATGAAAATGAGTGATACAGAATTATGGGGGGATGTTAGAACAGCATCCAGAGAATTTTTACAAAGCGCATTTGAGCAACAGACCGTCAATTTATTTCGTGAATACGCGCAACAACGAATCGAACTTGAATCTGTAAACCAAAATCGTTTTGAAGATGACCCGATTATTCTAAATATGAATTTTGAGGCACAGTACAAAATCTTTCGCCGTTTCGATTTAGATAAACAACAAGAGTTCCTTTCAATGCTTTTCAGTTAAAACGATGAAAAATAAAAGCATTGAAAGCGAGAATATTTATAAAGAAAACGGGCTTACTTTTACGGAACTTATTCGGCAGGAATACGGCGGAAACAATTGTGTAATCAGCGCGGGTTTTGTTAAAGGTCGAAATAAGCCGAAAGTTGACATCTGCTATCTGCGGCTTGAAAAAGACAAAGTTGAACCGACCGTTTTGCTGCTGCGTCCTGATGAATTACAAAGCGTAGCTTGGGTTGCAAGCGGCACGGTTTGGGCTCATTTGATGGGGTTAAAGCATATAAAAGAAAAGACATAATCAGCACTTTTCACGAAGAAATTACGCCATTAAAAACAAAAACGCGCCGACATTTTTATTAAATTTATGATTATTGACGAAATAAACAGCGAACGAATTCAAACGGTGTTGGAAATTCTAATCAATTATCCGAACGCCAAGCAAACGTTTTTAGAAATAGCAGATAAAGCCGTTTCAATTGAAAGAATTTATTACGATTTGGCGTATGGCACAACTCCGGCTTTATTTGTGATTTACAAAACAGTTGATGATGAATATCTGGAAAGAATCAGGTTCAAAAAATAAATTATGCAGGATGAATTTATATTAAAAACCATTGAGGAATTAGCCGCGCAGTGCTGAGCGTTCGGCAAAGTCTTTTGAGCGCGGAAGTCAAGCTTCACGAGGCGACGAAATACTTAACGGCATAAACAAAAATTTCGCAGGTTTAGGAGATTAAAATTATGTTCAAAGAAGAAAAATATATTGATGGTGTTTTATGTTGGCGCAGCACACCGGACGGTGATTTTGTGCCTTATACGGTAGCCGAACTTTCTTTTCGCTTGGAAATAGCAGAAAGGGACCTTAGCAAAGTGATTGTGCAGTTAGGAAGCATTTTACGTTTGCTTTAACGCCGTAAACAAAAATTCAATAAAAAAGGAGAAGAAATCAAATGAAAATAAAACTAATCACAATCGGCAATGCCGAAATCGAATTTGAAGTTACAAGCGAAAAGAAAGGGCTTGAAAGTCTGGCATTCTGGCAAGGCTTACCTGAAAAATGTGAGATTTGCGGAGAGCGGATAATTTTCACCTTTCGCCAACCGCAAGGTTTTACTTACTATGGTTTGCGGTGTATCGGCTACCTGCAGCACGAAACAAATTTTTTATTTAATTATTGCTTGTCTGTCTTTTTGGGTTTTAAGTTTTTAATCGCAAGTTCGAGATACGGCGGAATTGTCCGTAAATTGCATTCCCAACGATAAACGGTTGTGTAGGTAGTTTTTAGTAATAAGGCGAATTCTTGGCGTGAATAGCCTAAACGCTTTCTTGTTGATTGGAGTTCTGATGAAACCATATCTAGAAAATACCATTGGTAATAAAAATAAGCAAGTAAAGTTGCAATCTTTTCTTACCAATGGTAAGATATTTTATATGAGAAAGAAAGAAGATTTAGTCGGGCAACGATTTGGTTTACTAAAAGTTATTCAGCGCGAAAAGAGTAAAGGAAACAGAAATAAGTGGATTTGTGAATGTGAATGCGGAATGTTTACTTCTACTTTAGGTTACAGACTCAAGATAGGAAAAACAAAATCTTGCGGTTGCTATCGAGTGCAAGCGGCAAAGGATAAGTTCATAACTCACGGCTATTCAACCAAAGACATTCACAAGCCTGAATACAGGGCTTTTTACGGGGCTAAAACAAGATGCAACAACACGCAACGGGAAAACTACTTTCGATACGGCGGGCGCGGTATTGAGTTCAGGTTTAATTCGTTTGCAGAATTTTTAAGTGAAATCGGAGATAGACCAACCCATTTCCACTCATTAGATAGAATTAACCCTGACGGACATTACGAAAAAGGCAATGTTCAATGGTCAACACTAAAAGAGCAATCCCGAAACAAAAGTCGAAAGTTATCCTTAACTTTCGAGGGCGAAACAAAACTCTTAAAGGAATGGAGCGAAAGCAGTGGTATCGCTTACCACAAACTTTACGACCGAAAAAGTAGAGGCTTTTGTTCTGTCTGTATCCTTTCTGAAAAACTTAGACCTAACTGCAAACATAAATAAAATTAAAACAAAAACTTAGGAGATAAATAAATGAAAGCAACTTTTGAAATTAACGGAATCACAATCGAAGTTACGGGCGAAAAGCCGAAAGAATTGATTAAAGAATTCGCGTTCTGGCAATCGCTGCCAAGCATTTGCCCGCAATGCGGCGAGCAGCTTCATTTTACTTACCGCACGCCGCAGGACTACGAATATTTTGGACTGATATGCAAGAACCTTCACGCCTGCAACTTCGGGCAAAACAAGGACGCAAAGAGCCTTTTCTACAAAAACGAATGGAAGGACGTGCGCGAGTATCAAAAATCTGAATTAGACGGCTATCCTGAGCATCCAAACGCGCCAAAAACTCAAGCCGCCGCTGCTGGCTCTGACGCTACACAACCTAGCCGCGCAGACATCTATGCGGGTGTTCAAAAACTCGGCGCGAAACTAAAAAGTGCCGGTGTTGATGTCTCGAACGAAATTAATGACGCAAGGGAATTATCTGACGAGGCTCTACTCGTATTTGGCAAGGCGTTGAAAGAACGATTGAATATGGAAAACATTCCGTTTTGATTATTTTGTGTAGGAAAGTAAATCGTTTGGCGAGCATTCAAGATATTTGCAGAGCTTAGAGAGGACTTCAAAATCAATGGATTTCACGCGACCAGTATTAAGTTTCCAAAGCGTTGAATACGCAACGCCGGTATCTTTTGCCAGTCGATACAACGAAATATCTTTGGTTAAGAAAGAATCTAAAGTAACGCTAATTTGGCAATCAAAAGTTTTAGTAAAGGATGGGGGACAATACCCTTTAGGGCTATTAAAAAGCGGTCTGAAAAGTTTAATAGCTTCCTCTTCTATCCTTGCTAAATCTTTAAGATTTGAAATTTCAAGCCAAGCTATTTTAACGTCGGGAAAATCCTTTAAGTCCTTAAGTTTTATATGGCTTGACCACCGTCTCCGCAAATTTGAAGACGCGCCGATATACAGATTTTCACTATCGGCAGTAACGAAGTATAAGCCCGAAACAACTGGCAATAAGTTCCGAGTTTGGATAGTTAAAAATGGTAATGAATGAATGTCAATTTGTTCAATGTTCATTCTTTTATATTACACTACTCAAGGAAGTATTACAAGTTGTCAAGTTGTTCTTTGACTTTTTGCTCTATTCTTTCAAACGCTAATTCGATAGCTTTTGGGATTTCTAATAATCCGCTTTCATAACGATAAACGGTATTAGGTTGAATGTCTAAGGTTTCAGCAAGTTTCGCTTGCGTTAAGCCAATCTTGATACGTCGTTTTTTTAATTGTTCACCCGTCATAAAAAGAATTGTAGCAGAAAACAAATAATCTACCAAGCGTAGTATTTGGGTTTGACTACTAAGGGTAGAGTCAGCTATAATTTAGTAATTATGAAACGAATGTGCAACTTTTGCAATTTTCAAGGTGATTACGATGATTTTCCGGACGGAACTATTTGCTGGCTTGGAATTACTTGCTGTGCCGATTGTATTGACACGGAAAAGGCGCAGATGTTCAGGGAAGGATTGGAAGTTATGCGGGTGGCAATTAAAAAAGTAGAAATTCTTTTAAGGGAAATTTGATTATGTCAGCTAAATGGATGGGTTATTTTTTTGATGATACGGGGCTTGAAGGTTCTGAATTACTGCTTGCGCTTGCAATTGCCGACCACGCTGATTCGGAAGGAAAATCTTTTCCAGGCGTTATGCTTTTGGCGAAGAAAATTAGACACAGTGAGCGGCAAACTCAGCGGCTTATTCAGAAACTTGAGAAAAGAGGAGTTCTTGAAATTATTCGAAAAAGAGGGCGCGGCGTGATGTCCGAATTCCAATTAAAAAAGGTGACACCTATGACACCTTTAACCGATGAAGAAAAGGTGACATTTGAGAGCATAAAAGGTGACATTACGGAAAATAAAAAGGTGACATTTGAGAGCATAAAAGGTGACATTTCGAGCACTCCCTTATATAAGGATGAACCATTAGAACCAAAAGAAGAAATAGAACCAGAAGAAGGGAGCGCGGAAACCGCTCCGCCGCAGGAAGAAAATTCTCTTTCTTTAGCCGTTCAAATTTATCAGGAAATCTTTCCGGTTAATCTGTTCGACGGCTTCAGGCTAAACGAGTTTCAAAAAAGACTGCCAACCGTCAATGAAAATCTTTGGCGGAAAACTCTTGAGGACTGGAAACTCGACGGACATAAATCCGGCAACATCAGCGGAATGATTGACAAATACGAAAAGGAACTTGAACGGCAAACCAAGAAAACAGGTTTGAAAAACCAATGGAGTACACAAGATTATGTTGAATATCACAGAAAACAAATTGCAGCCAACGGACTCTGAATTTGAAGCCCTTGTTAGCCTTTTTAACGCGATACGAATCGCGCAAGGCTGGTCAATTATGCCGCCGGAAGAAGTTTATCCGATTGTTTTAGGATGGCTCGGCATATTAAAAAAAAGCGGCATTGAATGCGCCGAATACCAAAAACTGTTTGACAAAGCGATTGAATTTAGAACGGCTGAAATTAGAGACAAAAAACGCCCAACGCCATTTTCTATTGAATTATTGCTTGCAATGAAGCCAAGCGTTTCGCCGATACCATACGCCCCCGCCGCGCCGCGTGACCGGAACGCCGAAATGGAAGCCCGCGGATTTACAAAAATGAATGTCGTTAAAGGCAATCACTAGAAAAATGCTCAAACTAAAACCATTTGAAATTGAAAGTTATCTGCGCGAAAAGGGTTTATCCTTCCGGCGGCGCGGCGCGAAAGCGGAATGTAAAATTTGCCCCTTCTGCAACGGCGGCGCACATTCCGATTTTTACACTTTCGTTGTTTATCTCGATGAAACGGGCGGAAACTACAAATGCCAGCGCGGCTCGTGCGCCGTATCAGGTTCTTTCTGGCAGCTTGCCGAACACTTTGCCGATGACCCGAAAGAATTTTACACGCGCACTTCTTTTAGCGCCAAGAGCGAATCTGAAACAAACATCGTTGCCGAACTGAAGCCTGTTTTAACTTTCAAAAGCGAACCGGTTGAGCCGCAAAAACTAACCGATGAAGCACTCGCTTACTTGGAAAAACGCGGTTTTCAAAAAGAAGTTTTAGACCAGATGCCAATCTGGTGCGACGAAAAAGGGCTGATAAATTTCGGCTATTATCAAAACGGGGAACTGTGCCTCGTTAAAGTTCGCAAGCCGTCGAAACCAGCCAAAGGCGAAACGAAAGCGTGGGCAAAGTGGGTGGGCGGGTTAAGAACGCTCTGGTGTTTGGAACTGTGCGACCTCTCAAAATCTTATATCGTAATCACGTTTGGCGAATACGACGCGGTTGCGCTCCGACAGGCGGGAATTGAAAATGTTGTTTCCGTTCCGTCAGGCGACGCTGACCTCGAATGGATAAATATTTGTTTTGACCAGCTCAAAGAATTATCCGAAATTTATCTCTGGATTGACAATGATGAAGCGGGACGAATTGCTTTACCAAAAATTGCGGCGCGGCTTGGGGAAAGAAAAATAAGAGTCGTTGACACGAGCTATAAAGACGCTAACGAAATGCTGCTTTATGAAACCAAGAAAATCGGTGCGACCGCAGCAGAACAATTAATCTTTAACACTGTCCACCAGGCGAAATGGCTTTACAAAGGGGACGTAATGCAGTTTTCGGACATTCCCGAAACCGATACAAATTTTGACGGCTACAAAACCGGACTGGAGATTCTTGACGTTAGCTTAGGCGGCGCACTAAAAGGCAGACTGACGCTCCATTCGGGAAGCAATAAGGCGGGAAAAACCACAGCTATCAATCAAATCACGGCAACGACCGTCGAACAGGGCGGCGTGGCTTGCGTTTACGCCGGAGAAGACGAGATAACGACCTACAAATATAATATGCAGGTACACGTCGGCGGATATGAAGGTTCGGAAGTAAAAATATCAAAAACCGGCGCGTCTTATGCTGAAATAAAACCGGAGTACAAACAGAAAATAAACGATTGGGCGTTTAACCGTCTTTTTGTCATTAGTCGCCGAAGCGGTTTGAACGAAGACACAATTATTGAAAATTTTAAGCTTGCCTTCGAGCGCTACGGTTGTGATACGTTTGTCGTTGACAACCTGATGAAGCTCGTTGCCTCGAAAGACACCAACAATTTGAATTTTCGCCAAACGCAGGTTGTCAACAAACTATCTGATTTTGCAAAAGAAACCGGCGCGCACGTTCACTTGATAACGCACACCAACAAAACCGATGACGAATCCGCGCCGCCGAAAACTTCCCGCGACGTGGCGGGAGCAAAAGAGATTGTCAATTTGTGCGATTCGGCAATAAACTGGTGGCGCGTGCCGGATGATAAAAAACCTGAATATGCTTATGCTGATTCGGTATGCACGATTTTAGAAAATCGAGTTTTCGGTATAAAGGAACAGGCAAATTTAATTTATGACTGGCGCATCCGCCGGTTTGCCGAAACCAGCGAGCAGCTTAGGGACTCTAAATATAATTTAGAGATTTCGCCGGAATAATTAACAAACACGGACGAACCCGAGCCGCTCGAAGTTTTGAATAATTTTGTTAATTTTCAGGAGTTTAGGAGTAAAAAATTATGAGCGAAAACGAAATTTACGAACATCAACGCGACGTGGAATTGCATTTTCAAGCACGAATAATCTTCGGACAACTAACGCATTTTTTGAGCCGAATCAATCCGGTTGACGACGACCGGATACAGGAACTTAATCGTCAAACAATCGAGGCGGTCAAGGATTTTGACGAATATCAAACGCTTCTGCGAAAGCGAATCACCAAAACGCGCGAAAGGTTTATTCACAAACACGACCAAACCCGAACCGCTCGAAGTGTTAAATAATTTTGTGAACTTTCAGGACTTTAAGAATCAAAAAATATGAAAATTTACAATGTTTCAACTTACGGCGATTGCGAAGGCAAATCAACACGGTATTTAGGTTCTGCCACGGGCAATCAGCAAGATATTAGAAATTATTTCAAAGACAAAGCTGTTTATGACGAAATCTTTTTGAGCGAGATAGTAATAATAAACATCACTCCTGAAATGGCGGCGGAACGTCAAAAACTTGCCGAACGTGAAAAACAACTAGAGTCAGAACTAAAATCTCTGAAATCTGTATTGCGTTAATTGAAACCAAGAAACGCCGAAATGTTATCAACGAACAGGTTTCGGTTTCAAGTCGCGCCGCTCGAAGTTTTGAATAATTTTGTGAATTTTCAGGAGTTTAAGAATAATAAATATGAATAAACAAAAATGTAAATATTGTCATTACACAATGAAAAACTTAGAAGATTTATTTCGAGCAATTGAAAACAACAAGGAATATCGAGAGGAAATTTTTTGGTGTCCGTTCTGCGGTGCCCTCGAGGATTTGAACAGAGTTGATTGTTATGTTCAGAAACCTTTAATGCTCACACCGGAAATAATTAATCAGAAATAATTGGAGAAGTATGAAACAAATAAAATTAAAAGAAGATGAACAAATTCAAATTACCGCGCCGAATGGATTTCATTTAACCGTGAATGGCGTGAAAATCGAAAGAGATTCAACGCTTTTTATAACTCAAAAACGAGATGCGGAGAAACCTTTCAGCCATCCATATACTGCAAAAATGTTTGAAGAAAACGATTTGTGAATTTTTAGGAATTTAAGAATCAAAAAATTATGCACGAAAAAGAAAATAACAAAGATGTTCGCCCGTGCCCTTTTTGCGGTGAAATTCCTTTGATTTCCAAAGACGAAGGATTTCCGCCTTTGCTGGAATGCAAAAGTGATAAATGTCTCGTTCAACCAATTGCCTCTGGTAGATTTAGCGATGATACCATTGAGGAATTGATTGCCGATTGGAATGTTCGGACGTAACCGAGAAGCATTTAACAAAAAAGAATATGGCATTAAAACTAAAAGAAAATAAAATCGTTAAAGATAAAGAAATTTGTTCGACGGCGCGTGGAAAACGAACTCCCGTACCTCGTCGCAAACGAACAAAAATGCGAGCTGTTAAAGTGATTTTAACAGCAATAGTTGGTGGAAAAATCACACAACCGTCGATTGAGGATACAGATATTGTGTTTTACGAATAGCCGGCGAACTAGTTGTTATGCCGTTAAACACCACAAATATGACTGAAAACAAAAAAAAAGAAATTCGCCCGATTCGCTTATTAAAAAATAATTTGCCTTTAGAGCCTAAAAAAGTTAGAGTTATCTCAAGACGTGAGCGTCTTGATAGGATGTATCGAACGCTCAAGACGCTAACCGCCGAAGTAAAATTCGAGCGCGATGCGGAACCAAATTAAATAACAGGGACTAGAAGCCGTTAAATCGGCACAACCTCGCCCGATTAATCAGACCAGGATTCATTAAATTGAGCAACCCGCGCCTGATATTAATCGGGCTTTTTTGTTTTTTTTTTATGAATAAATTAAGCGAAAATTTTACGGAATTAATGGTTAAGTTTGAAGGCGAAAAGCTGGTTGGTTACAGAGACAGCGCAGGGCTACCGACGATTGGGATTGGACATTTAATTTTGCCTCAAGATTCTTACAAGGTCGGTAAATCAATTACTAAAGAAGAAAGTCGGCGATTGTTTGAAATTGACTCAAAGTGGGCGATTGTCGCTGTTAATTCACTTGTAAAAGTGCCGCTCACTCAGAATCAAGTGGACGCGTTGACCAGCATTATTTTCAACATCGGCGGTCGAGCCTTTGCCGGTTCGAGCCTGTTAAGGAAACTGAATCAAAAAAATTACGAACGAGCCGCCGCCCACTTTCTGGATTGGGTCAAAGCGCGAAGTCCGAAAACAGGCAAACTTGTCACTCTTAAAGGATTGGTTACGCGCCGAACGGCAGAAAAAGCCTTGTTTGAAAAGAAATAGGTTTTGAAAAAAGGTTAGACCAGCGAAGGTGACCGGAGTTCTTTTATTGTTCATTTAATTGCTTTGGTAAGTAACCGCCGAAGCTGGTCTGGCACTCAAAAAACAAAGAAAAACTATAAGGAGCAACTATGACGGATATTAAAAAAAAGACCACAGTTAAAGCAGAGCGTACCCACGCGACGGGACAATTTGCCAAAAAGGGAACCGACAAACAGTTTCCGAAAGAAACGAGTATTTCAAAACTTGACCACCCCGACCGTTATAAACCGCGCTCGAAGTTTCCCGCCGACCAAATTGTGACTCCGGAGATACCGGACTCATCGGTTGATGAAGTGGCAACCCCGACCGAACCGGAAGTTTAATTGTTTGATTAGAGGCTAAAAATTATGAATGCATCCTGGAATATTACCGGCAGTCCTAACCAAATAAGTATTGCAAGCGAAGCCCTCAACCGGATATTTTTCCCGTTCGAGCGGCTTGCGTTGCCTGGTGTCCCCGAACTCGGCTGGCGCGATTTGAACGGATTGGGAGCGCGGTCAAAGCAAGGGGAATTCCATTTGCCGCACCCGCCGGGAGCGCACACCCATGGAGACGAGCCGCATTTAATCGAAGGCGAGTTTGAGGGCAGGCGTTATACGCTCGGAGTTTTCTACACAGGTTCGGCAACGATTTATATTGACAACGCGCTCGAAGCGCAGCCCGAAGTCGCCGCCGCGGTGGTCGCCGCTGAAATCGCGCATGCCGTCGACTACTTTCTGCCTCTGACCGACACGATGCGCGATACGTTTATCCGACTGCTCAACGACGGACAGCCGAATCAGAATACGTGGTGGGAAATCTCCGACTATTCGACCGAGTATTTCACGCTCGGAGGCGAGGCGTTTATGTTTTTATTTTGCAGAGGGTATTCGGATATTCCGTTTGGCGATGTTTCTTCGTTTGAGGATAAGGGCGAGAATATCACCCCTCAGCAGATTCGCGGCGTTATCGGAATCGAGCGAACGGACGCCGCGCCGAAAGAGGATTTCGTCAGCTTTGGTAAATCCAAAATTTATCATCGTTCCAGCCACTATAAAAAAAGAGGCACTCCGGTTGTTAATATTGAGCAGTTCAGAGCGTGCAAAATTTGCACAACTTAAAATTATGAACAAAGAATTCAGGCGAAAGCTAACGGAAGATTTGAAGGAACTTTCTTATCCCAGCGAAACCGATGCGCCGTTTGAGGTCGTGCCGTTTGAGAATATTCGAGAAGTGAAGTGGAATAAGTTCTTTGCGCCGTTAATCAAAGAGCGCCCAGTTATGACTCGTGAGGAAGCAGCTATGGCACGCCGCTTTAGAACTCTCAAAGGCTTCATTGAGGCGAATATGAAGCGGAGACGAGTTTATAAAATCGGCACAGTTGCCAATGAGATTTTAATCGTTGGCGTGGATTTATCAGGCGATACGATAGCCATTAGAACTTCTGCCGTCGAGACATCTTGAAATGAAAATTAAAACAGCAAGTGACTATCTCAAAGACCCGTACGGACGGCTATTAATTCAAGATGAAGATGGAACTTATTCTACTGAAATTCTTGAATTTCCGGGTTGTTTTTCGCAGGGTGAAACAGCAAATGAAGCGGTGAAAAATTGGAGTAAAACAATTCCCGAACCAACGCCGATGAAACGTAAAAAATGAAAGTTTTCTTTCTAATAATTTTATTGACAGTTTCGGCTTATTCGCAGGCGTTTGAAGCCGTGGTTGTTTCGGTCAAGGATGCCGATACCTTGTCGTTCAAACACAGCGACGGCAATGTTGATAATGCGCGAATGGTTGGGTTAGATGCGCCGGAAGTCGCTCGTTCAAGCAAAGAGATTGCACAGCCGTTCGGCGATAAATGTAAACAGTTTCTTGCTCTTTTAATTGAAGGAAAAACCGTCTCGATTGAAACATCACGTCGCGATTTGTACGGGCGCAACCTCGCTCGCGTCCTGCTTAATGGACTCGATGTCAACTTAACGATAATTCAGGCTGGTTGCGGATGGCTGTATTATCCAAACGGAATCAATACCAACCTTAGAGCAAGTTATGAAAACGCCTTTCAGACGGCAAAGAACGCCCGCATCGGACTCTTTAGCCGTAGTCGATACGTTACGCCGACCGTCTGGCGCAAGAAGAGGCATTTCCGAAGGCAGCCTAAAAAGGAGTTAAAAAATAAAAATGAATCTACAAAAAATATTAATCAATTATAAGACTTCGAGTGCCGGATTCCTGCTTATAATCGGCGCGGTTGTCGGAATCATCTTTTCAGTTCTGGACAACGGCAGAGTCGAAAAGGACGAAATAATGATTGCATTTACGGCAATTTTTGGTGGTATATCCGCGCTGCTGGCGCGTGACATCGGCGTGTCAACCGAAGCTGAAAATGGAGTTCCAGAACTCGAAGACGCTGGCGAACGCACCGACGCGACTAAATAAGTTTCGCGTCTTTCCGGCAATCGTTCTTTATTTTTCGACTAGAAAAAGAGATGTGTTTTGCCGCTTGGATGTTGGCGTTCAACATTCTTGTCGGAAGGCGTGAATTAGAAATTAAAAGAGGAAATTATGGATAAAGCACCTGAACCTCCAGACCTCGCTACTCTTTTAGGCACAGTCGCAATGTGCGCGTCGTTTATCGGCAACCGGCGGCGTGAAAGAGAGCGCGGCGATGAACGTAACCGAACGACTGCCGAAGGCAACAAAAAACGCAATCGTTCAAAGAAAAACAAACAAGCGAAAAATTCACGAAAACAAAACCGTTGATTGTCGCTATTAGAAAATTCAAACTGAGAGAAAAAAATTATGAATATCAAAGAAATACTCGGATACATTTTAATGGTCTTACCGATGATTGAATCCCATTACAAAAAGAAATCACCGCTGGCGGCAAAACTCTTTAATTATTTTCGCATTGCAATGGTCGCGATTATCAACGAAGAACCGATTCCGCCCGCGCCAAAAGAGTTCGTCGACGCGAAACGAAGCGCGGTAACTCCGAAAAATGCTGAAGAAGCTGAAGCACGGGCATTTGAAAAACTACTGGAGGCGTGATGAAGTGGCTTTCGTTCCACAAAATAAAGATTGTTGTCGGGTTGACAGCTCTCGTTTTTCTCATCTTCGGTGGGCAAAAAGCGTGTGACGCCCGTAACGCGGCACGTGAAGACGAACGGCTTGCCGCGTTAACAGCCGAACGTCTCCAGCGCCAAAAAGACTTTGAAGCGTACATAACTATTGCCAACGCGCAGCACGAAACAACGGTCGGGATTCTTGATACGATGGCACGCAGTATCAATATTTTATCCGATAACGATAAAAAACTTACCGTCCGCGTCAACCAGATAGCCGAAGGTGATTATAAAGCCGCCCGCACTCAGAAACGCAGTGAGCCGACAATTGCCGAACGCCACCGCCCAAACAGAAACTTAAGACAGCGTGAAGATGACATTTTAGAAATGGACGGGCAGCTTTATCCTTGACACTAAAGATGAAAAACAAATTAATTATTGCCGCACTTTTAATCTTTACTTTTTGCTTTACCGCAAACGCTCAAACCGACGAAGCGGCGCGGCGCATTCAACTCGTTCAGGCACTGGAGAGAACGCAGGAAGAAATATCATCTTCGCGCCGCTTTATCGCCGCACTCAAAGAACAGGTTGAATCAAAAGAAAATTTAATCAGCAGTCTAAATAAAAAAGACGGGTTGTCCGGGTCGGCAATAAAAAGTTTGCAGGATGAAGTAGTCAGCCTTCGAGCCGCAATCGACGCGCAGGAAAAAGTTGTCAGTCTTCAAAAAGAAGAATCTAAGTATTTACGGCGTGAGTTAGAGAAAACGCGCAAGGATTTAAGCCGTTCGCGCCGCCGTTCAAAATTTCTCATTATTGCTGCGGGTATTTTAGCCGTATTTGTCATCGCTAAGTAAATTTTAGCTTTTCAAAAATGAAGTATGCCGAACGATATAACACCAAATCACACCAACGGGGCGTTAATCAGCAACGACCTCAAGAAAATGCTTCTTGTGCCAGTTATGGCACTGGTCGGGTCGTTTGGCGTTTCATATTTCACGACCCAGAGGCAACTTGACCAGTTGGAGTTTCAGGCGCAAGTAAATAAGGAAAACATCACGGCAAATGCGGCTGGCATTAAAGCAAACGCCGAAGCGACAAATCAGTTAGTGATTTCGATGGCGCGAACAAGTGAAGCATTAACGAGAGTGGCTTCTGACCTTAAGGAAATTCAAATTGAAATGCGAACTAACAATTCACCGAGGCGCTAACAAATAATGGAAATACTAACCATCAGTCAAATTCTTTTTTGGGTAGCAGTCGGCGGTGCGATTACGATTGCCGTTTTGCTCCTCATCAACTGGTATCGGAACATTTACGGCAAAACACCGGAGTTTATTGATGCGGAGGATAATCCTCTAAATCGTCAAACCCAGATGCTTAGACGTGAAATGAAAAAGCAGGACGTGAAACAGGAAACACGCGCCGATGATGTTAAAACAGCACTTGACGCGCAGGAGACTAAAGTTCAAAACGCTCTCGAAGGGCAAGAGATGAAGATTCAGGAAGAATTTGAAAAACAAAAAACAGAAACCAAAGAACACTTGACCGCCCAGCGCGAAATTGTCGAGGACGCGCTCAAACAGCATCAGACGGCAACGCAGCCTGATTTGTCAACCGAAACAGAAATAATTAAAGAAGCGATTGAAAAAGCTTTACAAACTAAAAATGAACGGACAGGCTAGATTAGACCAACTTCTTATATTATTCCGCTCTGATGCTTTTCGCTCCGTGGCGATGATTATCACCGTTGGATTGATGCTTGGTCAGTACTGGGACCGGCGCGTTTCCGTTCGCACCATAAATGCGAATTTAGATAAATTCGAAATCTCGCAAAAATCGCTTGGTGCGCGCGCTAAGATTCAAGTCATTCTGCTCAATCAGGCGCTTGAAAACAGACCTTTAACGGCAACCGAAATTGACTCTATCAAACAATTGTGGCAAACGGCTGACCTTGATACGTCAGAAAAGCAGACAACAGAGGAACGCTAAAGCAATGGCAAACATACCACTTCAAATAAAACGCGGCGTCACATTCAGCGCGAATATTACAATTTCAAGTGCGGGAGTCGCCTCGAATTTAACCGGCAAAACTCTTATTTTTCACGTTGTTAAAAAAGGAACGGGAAAAGACTTATTCGCGTTGTCAACTGCTGACGCTGCAAATGAAAACGGTTCAAGATTTTATTTTACGGCGGCACAGGCGGGCGCGCTGAAAATTAAAATTGCCGACGAAGACACTTTGATATTCAAACTTGAAGCCTACACGTGGTGGATTGAATTGAGCGAATCCGGCGATAAAAGCGAGTTGGCGGCTGGCACATTCAAAATTGCAAACCCTTAAATTATGGCAACAACGACAACAGTTCAGGTAACAGAAAACGTTTGGGATGTCGCCATTGAGACAGTCGAGGGCGATGTCGTAACGGTTGTCACGGCGGGCGACACGCTCGTTGAAATAGCGGATGAAGCAGCGCAGGGCGCAGCGGGCGCAAACGGACTGTCAGCGTATCAAATCGCGGTTACTAACGGTTTTATCGGAACAGAAGCGCAGTGGCTGGCTTCACTTCAGGGAAGTTCGAGCGGCTCAAAATACATTCACACGCAGACGAGCGAAAGCGCGGAGTGGATTGTTAATCATAACTTAGGCGAACGCCCCAGTGTGGAAGTTCGCAACCAGGCAGGAGAAAAAGTTGGGGCGCGTGTTCTGCACACGTCCTTAAACCAATTCATAGTTTACGTGACTTTGCCGCTTGCGGGCGAAGCCAGATGTTTATAGGAGATATACAAAAATGTCAGAATGGTATGACCACATAGATATGAAAGGCGCGTCGCGCGTGATGAACTTGCCCGCGCCCGCGTCAGACAACGAACCGGCACGAAACATAGATTTGCAAAACGCAGTTGAAGGATTAAAACAAAAAGACCCAGTTGTTGTCAGAACCCAGGGCAATATAAATTTGTCGAGTCCGGGCGCATCGAGCGACGGCGTAACCTTCGCAACGGGCAATAGGGTTTTAGTTTCAAACCAAACGACTCCTTCACAAAACGGCATTTATATCTGGAACGGCGCGTCGGTAGCAATAACTCGCGCTGTTGACGCTTCGACCGCAACCGAGTTAAACGGAGCTTTAGTGCCGGTTGTCGGCGGAACCGATGCGAGCAAAGCATTTCGGCAAACCGCAACCATTACCACGCTCGGTACGGACGCAGTAACCTTTGCCCCGTTCGGGCAAACATCCTCGCAAGCGACGGAAACTTCAACGGGTATCGCCGAACTGGCAACCCAAGCTGAAACCGACACGGGAACGGATGATTTGCGAATTGTTACGCCGCTCAAATTAAAAAACTGGAGCGGACGAAAATTCAAAAACGGGCAAACCTACGGCGACGGCTCAACCACGCAGTTCGATACTACACATAATTTCAACACCGTTGATGTCCAGATTGCAACTTATCGGGTCAGCACAGGAGAGCGCATTTATCCGAAAGAACGGGCTTTTGACGCTAATACGGTAAGAACTAACTGGACGACCCCGCCCGCTACTAATGAATTTCGGACGGTTGTAACAGCCTAATGCCTCAATATTTTGACCCGCTAATTCTGCCTAGAGTATCTGCATTGCCAGCAGCGGCGAGCTTAGGGCGAATGTACGTCTTAACGACCGACGGACACGTTTATCAGGAAAACGGAACAATTTGGGATGATTTGACGGCGCAGGGAAGCGGCACCGCGCCAACCGGAACAAAAACATCGGCATTAACGGCAGCTTCCGCCGCGGTTCCCACAATGGAGCTTCCTGTAAATGATGCAGGAATAAACATAAAATTATCAATTAGCCAAATACTCACTCTTATCGGCAACACGATTAATAACAAATCAATTGCCGACCAGCAAATTGCCGCCGGAATCAGCGCACAACTAACCGGTTCGACATTGTCTGTTCCCCCTGAACTTCTTCGTGCCGGAACAATTTTCAAATGGAAACTCGCCGTCTCGAAAACAGCGGCGGGAACGGCGGCAAACACTTTCATTGTGCGGCTCGGCACATCCGGCACAGTTAGCGACCCGGCTATTTTAACTTTTACAACCAGTGCCGGAACCGCCGTTGTCGATACCGGATTTATTGAAATTGTCGTCACTATTCGGGCGGCGACTCAGGCGGCGACGGCGCAGGGAATATTCGTTCTTTCCCATAACCTTTCAGCAACCGGTCTCGCCACCGTTCCGGTTAATGTGGCTCGAGCGCTGTCAGCGGCTTTTAACGCGACGACCCCAAACTTAATCGCTTCGTTGAGCTGCACAACGGCAGCATCAACTGTGTTGACGTTTCATCAGGTTATTGCGGAGGCAATAAATTTATAGTGCCAAATGTCGCAAGCTGCGTTCCGTTAAGCCGCATCGTATGTTCTGCGCCTGACGACGACACATTGTAAAGACGATAGCCGGTCGCTAAATTAGGCACCGGGTCGCCCACCGTGCGCCGCGTGGTCGA
>MWVV01000207.1_pt1 | contig 21239 bp, 13 predicted proteins | sample 1047281 | NCBI WGS metagenome assembly MWVV01 (sample SAMN06349986, study PRJNA376086) | soil metagenome | isolation source: PT-2 sample Antarctic (ecotone) soil | place: Antarctica | collected 2015-01-13 | reverse complement strand
GCGGTAAGCCTCTTTCTTGTTACGGCGACCGCTTCGCTTGCCGGCTATCTGATGTATGACTCGTTCTTCCGTTGGCAGGTGGGGTCGAGTCTTGTTCTGGCTCTTGTCGTTCGCTACGCTTCCGGGTACATCACCGCGTTCTTTGTCTATACCACGTTCCGTGAGGCGTTTATTCACGCCTGGCGGGGCCGTTCCGTAGGAACTCAAATGCTACAGTGGTTTGTTCTCGGTACTGTGCCCTTTATCATCGCGACAGGCGTTAACCAGTTTCTTACTTCATCAACTCCACTTATCCCGCCGCTTGCCGCCGGGATTTCAATTCTCTTCGGTGTCTTTGGATACGTGGCAGTCGCTCACGTGATTCAGCTTCAATGGCCTTCTGAAACCCATAAGCGGGGCCGAGAAGAATCAACTTTTGAGAAGGCGCGCAAAGCCGCAGAAAGCATCAACGCGGCAGACGGCCTGCCCGGTATTTTTATGGGCGGTGTCGGCGTTCCCTGGAAAGATAGGACGAGTCACTTTGCTTTTGCGGGAACGACCGGGAGCGGAAAGAGCACACAGATTAGACTCTTGCAACAAGATGTACTCCCGCTTGTAGGGAGAAACGTTGATCAGAGGGCACTGATTTATGACGCGAAGCTTGACGCCTATTCGCAGCTCGAAGGGGTGCGGCTTAACACCGATCCCATTACGCTCAATCCATTCGATAAGAGAAGCCCCGGCCTCAACCTATCGAGTGACATTGTGAACCCGGCATCGGCCTTACAGATCGCGACGACACTTTTTTACGACCGTCCGGGGAGTAACGAGTTTTTCACCTTTACGGCCAGGAGACTCGGGGCCGGAGTGCTGCAAGCGTTTATCTTGCGAAAGCTACGGGGAGAAATTGCCGAGTGGACTTTCTCCGATTGGTGCCGGGTAATGACTGACCCCGACCATATTAAGCACGTTCTTAACAACACGCCCGAGACGAGAAAAATTCTTAAAAGCTTACAAGACCCGGAAACTATCTCAAACGTCATGAGCACCATCGGAAGCTACATCACGCACTACGAGATAATTGGTGCTCTCTGGGATAGAAAAGACGAGGAGCGCGACACGACAAGGGAAGAACCAGTCAGCATCAAAGAGTGGGCGAGTGATAGTAAAGGCTCAATTCTCATCATGAGCCGAACGGATGAAGCGACCGAGGCAGTTGACGCGATCAATGCCGTTATCTTTACGCTGGCCGCTCAATATTCGCTTGCGCTCCCCAACTCGACACAACGAAGCACGTGGTTTTTTCTTGATGAAGTGTCGGAAGGAAAGAAATTACCTTACCTCACAAAGCTGGCCCTCAAAGGACGTTCAAAGGGCTGCTGTATCGTCATAGGATTTCAGGATATTGACGGGGTAAGGCTCACGTATGGCGAGAAGGAGGGAAACCAAATTGTCGCCATGTGCGCGTATCGTTGGCTTGGGAAAATAGATAGTGACGTGACCCAGGTATGGGCAAGTAATCAGCTTGGAACAAAGGAAGTAGAGTTGCCGGTCCAATCGGTGCAGAAGAATGTGGGGAATCAAACCACCTCGACGCAGTATCAATCAAAGATAGTGCCGATAGTTATCCCATCTGAATTTGGCACGTTTCCGAAGGCTGACTATACCGTGAACGGGATAAAGGGCTGGTACGTGATGCCCAATCCGATAGGTGCCTTTGAGAACACGCTACCGCCCCAGCTCTTGACCGCACGAATCCCCGAACCGGCGAAGCCCGATGATAAAGACGCGCCGGTTGATTTTGATCCGATTGATGACCCGATGGCGCAGTATCTTGATGACTGGTCAGACGAGCAGCGAGATTATTATTTAGGGACTCAGAAGCCCGCGCTGGAAGCGCCCGCGATAGAAGAGATTCCCCGAGAGAAGGAACGTGTCGCAGAGGAAGCGGGCGATATATTAGACCGCGAGACTGAAACAATCACCGCAGAGGGAAAAGTAATTAATGGAGTGGACTTCTCGCAGAAGGCCGCACCGAAGCCCCGGCCAAAGAAGAAGAAACCAAATTTGAATTTGTAAGACAAGCTCGACTGACTTAAAGCGTGCTCCGCAGCGCTACATCCCGAGAATATCCAAACTCGTGATGTAGCTCCTGGCACGCGCGGCAGTGATAATTTCGATTGGTAATTATCTACTTGACGCAGGAGCTAAAAATCCGAAAGGGGAGTGCGAACACTACGTTCCCTCCCCCTTCGGCTCTGTCGCTAAGCTATTCCTCGCCGTCGGCTAAACCTTGCGGCGTCTGCGCACCTTCGCCGCGACTCCCGCCAAGCCGGTGCCTAAGAGCAGCATCGTCGCCGGTTCCGGGACGGCCGTTAAAGCCGGTGCCGTCACCGCACCTGTGCCCGTGGAGGTAAACAGACTCGTCATGACGTTCCCGTGGGAGATTCCCGATGCCGTCCCCGTAGCGCCGCTGAAGACACCCGTCCCGCCCGTGAATGTCAGAACCTGACCGACGGTGATTTTACCCGCCTCATCAGGTGGTGACAGCAACGTCTCATACAAATCCCCGAAGAGCGTGCCGCCGCCCGAGAAGGTGAACGTGAACGTCCCGACGATATCGGGCGGAGTGTGATTGAGGAATACGACCACCTCGTCGCTCCACTGGGCCGCTCCGAACGGGCTCTCCGGTGGCCCCTCGCCGCTGGGGATCGTCTCGTTATTCGTCGTCAGCAGCAGCCGGTCGAAGAGGAGGCCATCTTCACGCGTCCACGCGTTGATAGTATGCGCGCCCGCACTCTCCACCACCAGCGTCGCTACACGACACCGTCACGGGTTTGCTGCAGCCACGACCACAGGCCAAACTCGCTGGTCGTAATGCGATCAGCGCTCTCCAAGGACTGCCCATCCGGTCGCGAGGGTGATTACAATCAACCATCTAAGTCCAATCCGTTTCATCACGCCCTCCAGCCGGCTAACGGCGGCAGCGTGGCGTCATCAAGTTCACAAACACATAGTTGCCAACATTTCTCCCGACACTTTGTCCGGCGTCGCTGTCGAAATCAAAATGAATTCCCCCGTAGACGCGGCTCCTTGCCTGTTCTTCGGCCAGTTCCCAGAAGCCGGCATACGAACGGGTCCACCCCGGATTGCCTTCCCAGCGAGCCTCGACGTTGATGTCCTCGCGCCCGAAGAAAAGCGCTAGGATCGTGGCCGAGGTGGCGCCGGTGGTGGCCGCGTTGCCGGCGTAGGTCGGGTAAGGCGGGTTCACTATCAGCGACGACCAGTCGGGGTCGGCAGTCGTCTCGGGATTGCCATCTTCCTCGGCCCTGCGAATCGCCGCCACCGGCCGCCACAGCCCGTAATAGTACTTGCTGGCCTGGGAGGTCTGTAAGGCGTCGTGCAAAGCGATATTGAGTAGTGCGAAGAGGCGGGCGGTCTCGATCAGCGTGTTGCCGCGTGCGATGGCCACATCTCGCGCGACGTTGTTGTAAATGTTCTGCGAGGAAGTCGGGGTCCCGACCGAGGCCCAGAGGCGAGCGACCAAAGTCTGATCCTCGGTGCGCTTGGTGCTGCCCGCGGCCCCGAACTCTTTGGCTTCATTAAAATCGGCCGCGTACCTGGCGCTGGTTAATACCGGCGGCGGAGGGGGGCGGAACTGCGCGCTACTGCTCAAGGCAAACGGGACGACGTCAGCCCAGTGTGTTAACGTGGCCGGGCTAAAGCCGGGCGGTGTCGGCTGCCAAAGCCCCGGCTCGGGCGGCAAGCTGTAAGGCGGTGGTGTCGCGTCCCAACCGTCCGTGCTGCGCCAAGCTAGGATTTTCTCCGCGACGGCGTGCCCGACGGCGATGCCCCTTCTTGCCTGGCCTGGAGGAATACCTTCGAACGAGGCGGCTAGCTCTGCGTCGAATGTCGCCTGCTGCTGCGGGTAGAGAGCGACTAAGGTGTCGTAGGCGGCTTGGGCTGCGGCGGCCTGGGCCGAGGCTCCCCGCGGTGCCCTAACTTCTACGTGTAAAGGCTTGAAGGCCCCTTCGACTGAGTTGACGGCAGCAAACATCGCCGCGTGCATGATCGCGTAACTGCGTTCGGCACGAATGGTCAGCGGTTGAGCCCCCGGTACGCGGAGAGCTTGCTGGAGGACCTGATTCCACTGGAGGACTGCGTTGCCCTGTGGAGCGGTGGAGGTTGCCTCCTGCACACTGGAGCGAACCTCCGGGGTGCCAGTCGGGTAGAGGTGTTGCGTTGTGGCAGCCTGGGCTAAGAGGCTGACGAAAACAACTACTAGAATTATCGAACTAATGGTTCGTTTCATGGATTTACTCCTTATGGTAGTGGTCAAAAAGTAATGCTGATCAAGCATAGCGAATTACCTCTTGATTGTAGTGGCAGATGAAATGTGAACCTTCGGTAAGGCGGTGCAAAACCTGAGAAAGCGCGATATGTGCTTCTCAGCAAGCCAACTCACCGAAAGGACACATCCAAAGAGTGCTTTAATGGTCTGGGCAGAGTGTCGTTGGAGGCAGTTGATTTTCACACATTAACTTTAGCCGAGATGCTCTGCCTTTTCACCTCCAACTTTGTCGGAACATCTATTAGTCTTGCTCCTTTCAGAGGTGGTTGATGGTCAGTCGTGGGTGCGGTGGTCGATGATGTACTCTGTGCCATGGTTATTTGCTCCTTTGTCGGTTGACCCGAGTAGCGAGTTAAGGCAGATCAGGGGCGACCGCGCCGCCGCCACAACGAAGTGGAGTCGGCCGGCTTTCGCCCGGCGGTAGATCGTGCTCGTGCTGACGCCTGTCAGCGCGGCCGCCTCTCGCGGCGTGACCGATTGCACCGGCGCCGAACACTCGGCGTACCAATCCGGGGCCTGGCTCATACAGCGACGAACGACCAGCCGACTGGTCTCGACCGTGATCTCGATTGGCCTGAAGCTGTGATTGAATCGCTTTGTTTCAATTCTTGCCGCTCTCATCTACTCAGGCGCGAACGAGGCGGAAGAACTGTAAGGTCGTCGAAAAATATTTTCCTTCGGCCTTCCGGCCTTGCGGATGCCTGCCGCCAAACGCGGTAGTTCGTTTGCGCCTCGCGCGTCGAATGCGGCGCCGAAAGTGGCTGACATGATTTCACGGAGTTCCTCTACGCTCATTTGATTGTCCATCTCAGCATAAATGGAATTGCTCTCAGGGCGAGAGGGCGCGGGAGAAGAAGCACTATCAGGTGAAGAAGCACTATCAGGTGAATAAGCAGTTATTGGTGAATTGGTTAAGGGGTCGGAAGCAGACGCTTTATTCTCTTTCGGCGGTGGTGTACAACCAAACAACAGCAAGGTCAGTAGCAAGCAAGTGGAGGGCTTCATTACGTTCAAGCTCTCAAGATTTGTGAGGGTTACAACAGTAACACTAACCACAATACTTAGTGGTCGCTGCATAATTTATAGGGCCAGTGATTTTACCTCTTTTGCACCTGGACCAGCCACAAGATGTTGACGCCGGGGGCCTCCGCGTGAGCACTATGCACCGAATCTGAATAATATGGGTCTGCTAATTTGTCATTATGTTCAGTTATCAGCCCTTAGGCTTTCACGACCTGAGGCTGCCTGAAGCCACACAACGGGCGACTTCTTCAACCCGCTTCCTTATGCTTTGCCTTGAAGCGGGATGCTACTTCTGTCGCTTCAGCATCGCGGCCCATCGCGCGTAGTAAATCAGTGTAGTTCTTCAGGCTGTTGGCCACAGCAGGGTGGTCTGCACCGAGCACCTCTTCATAGATGCCCAGCGCTCGCAGATAGAGCGGCTCCGCTTCACTGTAGCGGCCTTGATTGGCGTAGAGTAGCGCCAGGTTGTTCAAGCTAGTGGCCACATCAGGGTGGTCTGCACCGAGCACCTCTTCATAGATGCCCAGCGCTCGCAGATAGAGCGGCTCCGCTTCACTGTAGCGGCCTTGATTGGCGTAGAGTAGCGCCAGGTTGTTCAAGCTAGTGGCCACATCAGGGTGGTCTGCACCGAGCACCTCTTCATAGATGCCCAGCGCTCGCAGATAGAGCGGCTCCGCTTCACTGTAGCGGCCTTGATTGGCGTAGAGTAGCGCCAGGTTGTTCAAGCTAGTGGCCACATCAGGGTGGTCCGCACCGAGCACCTCTTCATAGATGCCCAGCGCTCGCAGATAGAGCGGCTCCGCTTCACTGTAGCGGCCTTGATTGGCGTAGAGTAGCGCCAGGTTGCTCAGGACTGTAGCCACATCAGGGTGGTCTGCACCGAGCACCTTCTCCCTGATGCCCAGCGCTCGCAGATAGAGCGGCTCCGCTTCACTGTAGCGGCCTTGATTGTCGTAGAGTGCCGCCAGGTTGTTCAGGCTAGTGGCCACATCAGGGTGGTCTGCACCGAGCACCTCTTCATAGATGCCCAGCGCTCGCAGATAGAGCGGCTCCGCTTCACTGTAGCGGCCTTGATTGTCGTAGAGTGCCGCCAGGTTGTTCAGGCTGTTGGCCACATCAGGGTGGTCCGCACCCAGCACCTTCTCCCCGATGCCCAGCGCTCGCAGATAGAGCGGCTCCGCTTCACTGTAGCGGCCTTGATTGCGGTAGAGTGCCGCCAGGTTGTTCAGGCTAGTGGCCACATCAGGGTGGTCTGCATCGAGCACCTCTTCATAGATGCCCAGCGCTCGCTTGTAGAGCGGCTCCGCTTCTGTGTACCGGCCTTGAGTGTAGTAGAGTGCCGCCAGGTTGTTCAGGCTATGGGCCACAGCAGGGTGATCTGCACCGAGCACCTCTTCATAGATGCCCAGCGCTCGCAGATAGAGCGGCTCCGCTTCACTGTAGCGGCCTTGATAGGCGTAGAGTAGCGCCAGGTGGTTCAGGCTGTTGGCCACATCAGGGTGGTCCGCACCCAGCACCTCTTCCCTGATGCTCAACGCTCGCAGATAGAGCGGCTCCGCCGCCTTATACTGTCCACGGTCTTTGTAATATAAACCCGCCTCATTGAGCAGTCTCGTTGGTTCCATAAACGTGAAGCCATACCTCTCCACAAGCCTGGCTGCCACCTCGACATGCGAGATGAGTCGTTCACATAGCCCCCAGCTTTCATGACCTGCATACGTGAACGCTGCCTCCAACGCTCGGATGCTGCGCTCAGCCCATAGATGTTCCTGCCCCTCCTTTTTCAGCTCGGCCTGGATGACCGCCTGCACCAGCCGATGAATACTGTACGTGCGCGACTCAACATCTCGACTCACCAGCGAGTAGCGCAGCAACGGCTCCAGCACTTCGTCCAGAATTAGCGGGTTAGCGCTTACATTAGCAAGCGTGGCGGAGAGTGCCTCACTCAACTCGCCGCCGCCCTCTGTCAGTAGTTCCAGCGGAATACTGTCGGGACTCAGGTAGGCGCTCACGCGCAGCAGGTCTGCCGATGCCTTGGAAGTCGCTTCCACTTCGGCGAAGTTTATCGCCCAGGTGGTCGCTACCGACTCCGGGTAATCCCCGACCACCGGCGTGCGCTTCTCCAGCAGCTCCAGCTGACGCTGGCGGTAACTCACTAGGTAATCTTGGAAGCGGGCCTGGTTCGCTGCCATGTAAGCCCCGGCTTGTTCCAGCGCCAGCGGCAGATAGCCGAGCTCCGCAGCCAGTTCCTTTGCCGCTGTTTCCTCCTCGGCGCTATGGTCAATGCGTCCGGTACGTGTGAAGAGGAAGTCCACCGCCTCCGCAGGGCTCATTGTCTCTAGTGCGATGGGACGGACGACGCCTAATATGTCAAAAAGCTGTGCGCGAGAAGTCAACAGCAGACGCCCCGCCAGGTTGCGCGGGCGGAAAGGCTTGAGCAGTTCTGGCCTGTCGGCGTTATCAACGATGAGCAGCCACCCGTCATGTGTTTCGAGCCACCCTTTGACGGCTTCGACGGCCAAGCTCTGGTCAGCTTCTTGTGCTTGCGGAAGGTCGAGCAGCCTTGCCATCTCGACGAACCCTGCCGTTAAGGTTGCCGTCGTGTTTGCTGCTATCCAGAAGACAGCTGTGTAATCATCCTGATGCCTGTAGGCATATTCGACGGCGGTCTGCGTCTTGCCGATGCCGCCCAGCCCTGAGATGGCTTGTGGTTGCGTCAGGATGGTTGCGTTACCGCTGGAGAGCGCGGCTTCCAAGCGTTGCAGGTGGTCTTCACGGCCGGTAAAGAAGGGGTTCCGCTCGTACGGCACATTCCACAGCCTCCCCGATGGTGTGCGGTCCTGCTTCGGGGAGGCTACCGAGGGTGGAGCACAGCCTCAATGTCTTCGGTCAGCTTCACCCAGACAGCATCCTTCTTTGCCTTGGTCAGGCTACTGAGAGGCTTCTCGGGAAGGTTCACCGCTTGAAATCGTGAAAGGCTCGGTGTTTGCTTGAAACGGCAAGGGCTGAGGATGACCGGCATGACTACGAGGCCTTCTTTTTCTTCGGCAGCTAACAGGTGCGGCAGCTCATCCGAAGCAATAAAGTCAGAGGCCAGGAAGTCAGCGCTGATGAGGAGTACGGCTACCTTAGCGGAAGCGAGCGCTTTGCTAATCTCCTCTTTCCAACGCTGGCCGGTCTTGATGCGTGTGTCATCCCAGCGCTCCAGCACGCCTGCACGTTCCAAAGGTTTGAGGTTGACCTGGAGCCGTTCCAAGGCTTTAGCGTCCTTGTGGCTGTAACTGATAAAAACCTTGGTGCGGTTAGTCGCGGCTTCTGTCATGGCAATATACCCCGGTGACTGAGCGAGAGATGGCCTTCAAGAGGCACAGAGTGGGAGCACAACAAAAGCGTTAGTCAGGGTTGCGAAGCCTTCAACAGCTGTGCCGTAAACAAGCAATTTCGGCGCAGGATTATACGTGGAGCGAGACTGGTAGGCTATCTCCACTGCGGCTGATAATTAGCCATTATGTTCGATTTGCTTGGCTGGAAGCGCTAACGGTTGAGTTCAGGTGGCCGCGCGAGCAGCCTTCAACTTGGGATTCCATCTTTGATGATGAGAGGCATTCAATCGCGGCTCACCTGCAACGATTTGTTAGCTGCCGTGCTTCACACGCTCAGATCGCCGAGAGCGCTACACCTGCTAGCGTTTGCCCGGGCCTACTTTGCCGCAACAGGTTTGATCGCGAACCGTCCAGGAGAGACCAGTGCGAACACGCATTCGGATTCCTCGCCGCATTTCACCGAGTGCTCCATGTTAGCCGGAATCTCCGAGTATGAACCGGGACCGAGCTTCTTCCCGGCAGAGCCTGAGTGGCGCACTACGATTGTTCCTGAAAGGACTATGACCCGCTCCGTCTTCGGATGCGTGTGGGGGGGTGGCGCGTACCCTGCGGGGAACTTGCGGAGCATCGCGTGTTCTCCGGTCCTCGGGTTTCCCCAGAGCAGGACATACTTCACCCCTGGCAGTGCAGTGTCGTCCTGCCACTTCATCTCCTCGGCGGCCCAGAGCTTCGGAATTTCGGCTCGCTTTTGGCCGACGTGTTCACTGCCGGCGGAAGCTTTGCCTGAAGCCTTCTGGGCGAAAGCCGTAGTGGCCAAGACGAACAACACTAACATGGCGCAACCCACGGTGCGGCCTAGTCTGAAACGAATGGTGTGCATAAGGGACTCCTTCTCTTTTGTTACAGCCCTCCCCGCGTCACTGCGCGAGCCGCCGTAACCCATTTTTACAATCAATTCGACCACGAGCTTCTCGAAAAAGGCAGGCGACGATTGCTTAATACGGTCAAGAAGTTGAGACGCGAGATTACTACGAATCTTCTGATATTCAATTTCGAGGGATTCTTCAGGAGTACGAGACTCAACAGTTTCTTCTTCATCTCTAAGGTTACTATTACCGTCAGAGCGAGTTGCTTGAAATTCGACGAACTCTGGAAATTGTTTTAAGAATCTGACGTTTATCGAAGGTGGATTCTGAGTAACAACGTCAAGACCTCTTCTAGGTATTTTGAAGTACCCTCTGCGGGTGGCTTCAAGCAAGCCAGCCTTTCGTAAATATGTTGCTGCCCAACCTACGCGATTCACAAAGATACGCTGCCGTCCGCTTGGTAAAAGCTGTCTTCGTTCTTCATCCGTCAAGTTAAATTTATCAGCAATTCCGTTGCGGAAAGTATGGATTTACGAGCTTTTTCCAAGCAGAACCTTGACAAATTGCCCTCTGAGCCATGCCAAAAACGATTCAGTATCCGCTCAACGAGCCGTTCGAACACTAGATAAAGGGGTCGTGTTGAGCCAGAAATCCTACGAATCTCTCTATTTTGATCCAGAGGGGCAATTGTTCAACTCAATGTTTAAACCTTTCCGCAACGGAGTATCAGCAAGAGTATTAACAGCTTCTTGCAAGGAAAATTCGTTCGTTGGATTTGACGCAGTTAGCTCAAGAAGCGGCAGCATCAATGATTGGTAATCAGGAATTGGCATGGCGCCGCATATACTAGCTAAAGCTCCCTTTTATCTCAAGATTGGGGTGCTACAGGATGGCATTTAACGCGAGAGGAAAGCCCAAAGGGAAGAGTCTTAAGGAGTAGTAGGAAAATTTAGAGAAAGCCGTTCATTTTCAACCCCCGACAAGGCATGAACAATTCGCCTAGCGCGTCTTATCGGGGGCATGATATAAAGCCCCGACAAGGTATGAACACCCCGAACGGCGCGTCTTGTCGGGGCTTATGTCAGGGGTACAAATGAACAAAAAAGAGGCGGCAGATTTCTTAGGTGTATCAACGCGCCTTGTGGAGCGCTACGCATCTCAAGGCCGATTGAAGGTAACGTATGTAAGAGGGAAGACCGGAAAAGTAGCGCAGTTTGAAGAAAGCGACCTGGAGCAATTCAAGGGAGAGTTAGAGCAGACCTACCACAGAGCTACGATAGCCCCGAACAACCACGATGCGGAGCCTGTCGGGTCTCTTATTCCGGTTGAGAAAAGAGAAAAGCTTCTCGATGCTCTTGAAGTGATATTAGACCGGCACAGCTTACCACCCGCCAAAGTTCCTTCGCTTTCCATTGGTGACAAACTATTACTCAATCTGGAAGAAGCCCAAGCACTCACCGGACTCAGTAGGGGAATACTCCGTGAAGCAATAGAGGCGAACAGGCTTAGGGCGCAAATTATTGGCCGTGCTTGGAGAGTGAAACGCGCTGACTTAGAAAGCTATGTGCAAGCGTTATAGAAAGCTCCGAACAGACGCCGAGCGTGGTTATTCGAGGCTTAGCTATTACAGAAGGCACGACAAGGCATGAACACCCCGAACGGCGCGTCTTGTCGAAGCTCTTTTACTGTCACTTTGGGGAGACGCTTGGAGTTAAAAACAGGTGGTAAATATTGTGTGGGTTCTCTCCCCGGACGTCCCACTCAAGCCAAATTGAAAAGAATTTTTAATCCCCGAACAAACGCGCCGCCAATGTTCGGGGCGTGTGGTTTCAGGGTGAATGGGCGTGTGGTTTCAGGGTGAATGGGCGTGTGGTTTCAGGGTGAATGGGCGTGTGGTTTCAGGGTGAATGGGCGTGTGGTTTCAGGGTGAATTTTTTGGATTAAGTTGTTGACAATAAAAGGAAACCGGCTAAAAGAATTGTATTTAGATATGTATAAAGAAACAACAACAAGAGGGGTTATCGGACGTTGTTGTTGCTTTTGAAATTCTAAGGGAACCAAAATCCATGACTCAAGACCTCATCCCACTCAAGCCAAATCAGCACCCGGTTACAAACCTTCCGAAATTCACCACCGAGTTTCCCTTCTTCTACCTCACCAAACAGAAAGACCTTCTAACTCAACCGATAGACTTTCGAGGGACGGACTCAGCCGGGAATCCCATCCGGTGGAAAGTAATTCCGAGCACCCTCGGCGCTCCGGGTATTGATGCTCACGAGGTTTGGGTAAAGCTCATTAAGCCAGCCATTGACTACGCACGGGAGCAGAACGGCGGCGAGCTTCCCGCAATCATCCCTCTTGGAAGTGTGCGCGAGTGTTTGCGGGTTCTTGGTTGGTCAATCGGTGGTTGGGAGTCAAGAGACTTTCTAAAGACTCTTAACCAAATCGGTGCAGCTTGGTGTGACGCTGATTTCTGGCTTCCCACCGCCGAGACAGACGACGAGGGAAAATCCCTACTCCGTCGGATTAAGGGCAGCTTTTCCCGAATGACCCTTTACGCCATCGGGAGCGCCCACGTTACCCAAGAAGAGTTACAGAGCGGAAAATTCTCATTCGACTTTGACCTAGAGGACACGGTTTATATTCAGCTTCACCCTTTAGAAGTCGAGATACAAAGAAACCAACCGCAGCGCCCGGTTGATAACGAATATCTTTTTTCAGTAAGCCCTGGCGCGCGCCGGTGGTATGAGCTTCTAGCGCCTTCAATTTTTGGAGTAACGAACAACGCACGAGGCCCCGGCTTCTGTGAGGTTCGCTATTCGTGGTATGTCGAACGGCATCACACGCTGACCCGACAATCAGAGCGCTGGCGAGTAGCTCAACAGATGAACAAGCTCATTAAAGACCACAAGACTTTTGGCTATGTGTCGCGTGTTGAGTATCTCGAAGTGAAAGAGCCGGGGCAGGAAGCAGATTTTATCATCCGGTACTGGCCGGGAGACGGAGCGAAGGCATCAACCAAGCGAATCAGAAGCCGCATCGGGAAAAAGACCTGGACGCAGCAAGAGCTACCGTTACCCGCGACGACCGAAGCGCAGCACGCACCGGCGACTCCCGCCTCGTTATCGACTGCACTCACGGACGAGCAAGAGAGTTATCTTTCCAAGCTGACGGCTAAGGGAGTGACGAAGACCGAGGCGCGAAGACTTGTCACCCACCGGCTAGAGGCGTGTCGGCTAAAGGTTCCGGCGCTCGAGCATTTGCCGGAGACCCAGGGGAAGACGAACCGGGGCGGGAACGTCAGAGCGTTTATTGAGCGTGACGACTGGCAGCTACCGCCGTCTTACCTTGAAGCGAAAGCGAAGGCCGAAGAAGCGTCTAAGAGCCACGCGAGACGAGACCGGATAGCGGCGTGCCCCCTGTGCGATGCGTCAGGGTTTCGGATGGTGACGGACGGGAAAACTAGCGGGGCCAAGAAGTGCAGCCACAGCGCCCAAATTGAGGCAAGGTATCCATCGGTATAGGCCGCCTTAAAATCTCTTCACCTAGAGGCAGCTAGAGCCGTAGGATTTGATTTAACCACCTTAAAGGAACCCCCCTTCCCATCAAGACCATGTACACCAACCGCAGAGCGAAACTTTGACCGCCTGCGAAGCAGCTAAAACTAATCGCAGACGGGCGCAAAATTTTTTCAACAATCAACCTTTGTTCTGTCTCAAGATTTGGTCACGCTTTTTTTGAATCCGGCCTCGTTGGGTTGGAAGGGAAGTATGAAGCGCCCTAGTATTCTTCCGGGAGGAGGAGCGTTGTCACTGACCTATCGGCCTCGGTGATAACCCAAATCTTTTCGCCGGTGACGGGCAGCTTATAAGCCGACAGAAGCCGGAAGCCTTCTTTGAGCGAGAATTCATTTTCGGCAATGTCGTCATCGGAGAGGTCGCCCCAATCGCCGGTTTCATGCCGCCCCAATAACCGAAGCGGCGTTGTCCCGGCACGTTCTAAGGCTTCGAGAGCGCCGGGAGTTGCGACGACTTGCCCTAGTTGAAAGCGTGATGAGCGCTCGACGGCTTCTGTCTGTCGTTCATTCTCCGGCGTCAGCATCGCACCTTCTCAAAAGCTCCTTCAACCAGCAATCACCTATAGCACAGGCCGCATCTCATCTCTACATTTGTTTCCCGCGCGAGCGAGACCTAGACCGATTACAGCCTTCAAAAATCCCATCTTAATTTTTTCACACCGGCACCATTCAAGGGATAGACTTAAAAAAGCGTCTTCTCACGGTGAAGCTCGATAGCGGGGACATGGTAAGAATCACGCCGGAACGGTACGACCATGTAGAGCTAGGCTATGCGATTACGACCCACAAGGCGCAGGGCAAGACGGTCGAGCGGGCGTATGTGCTCGCGGGCGGGATGATGCAGGATAGGGAACTGAGCTACGTGCAGATGAGTAGGACGCGCGGCGATACCAAAATCTACACCGAAGAGAGAGACGCCGGCGACACACTAACCGAGCTATCACGCGAAATGTACAAGTCCCGACAGAAGGAACTAGCGACCACGTTCGAGCTACGGAAAGAAAAAGAGCTAGGCCGTGAACGAGACAAGGAGCGGGAGCGAGTGCGGGAATGAGAAAACTACTTAGACGCTTCTTTCTGTTCGTTATACAGGTCGTCGTGTTTCTTCTCGCAACAGCTTTTTCCTACGTCTTTTTTACAGAAGTTTTCTCAATTGGCGGGCCGGGAATGAGAGCCTACTTTCCCCTTGTCTTGTCCCTTGTGACGGGGGGAGTAATTGCGCTCATCGCCCACGAGATAGCGAACACTGACAAAGATATAAAGCGAGGGGAGAGACTTGTAGCAACGTGGAAAGTAAAACTTTTTTCATGGTGGAAAACGCTTGGAGACCCGTACCCATTTTTTTTTGGTGGTGTTTGGTATCCCCATGCAACAGGTGAAAAGAGCCTTGCCGCAGTTGGCGCGCCCGGCACCGGAAAGACCGTTAATATCAGGCTTTTTTTACAGTCAACCATGCCCCGAATTGGCGTTATTCCCGACCATAGGGCGCTCATTTACGATGCGTCCAACGACTCTTTTCCAGTGCTCGCGGGAATGGGAATTGATGTTTCCGAAGAGAGAGGACTAGTAAGAACACTCCATCCGTTCGACCAGAGGGCATGGGCTTGGGAGATCAGTCTTGACCTTCAAGATTTTAGAACGATTGACGAGATCGCCGTTATTTTCATTCCGATTCAGGAGACGGGCGATCCGTTTTGGAGTACCTCCGCTCGCTCACTTTTGAAAGGGGTATTAAAAGCGCATATCGCAAGCGGCAAACCGTGGACGCTTTACGACGTGTGTACAGACATGCGAAGCCTTGACCGGATGAAGCAGATTCTTGAAGACACGGAAGAGACCCGCCATTTAATCGAAAGGATTTTAGAGAAAGGAAAAGCGTCCGAAGGCATCGACGCAACGCTCTATAGTTACATGGAGCGCTACGAAGTCATTGCCGCCATCTGGAACAAGATTCCGAGTGAGCGGCGCATGAGTATTACCGAATGGCTTCATGATCCGGACGGCTCGATTCTCTTACTCGGAAGAGCTGTTAAAGGCACGGCGCATGATGCTCTTAACCAGCTCTTTATTGAGCGCCTAGGGCAAATTATCAGTACGCAGCAGACACTCTCAGAGACTCGCCGAACGTGGATCGTGATAGATGAAATAAGACAATCGGGAAAACTTAAGCTTGATCCCATCGCAACGATGGGGCGGGGGCGCGGAGCTATCCTAGTGATCGGCTATCAAGATCAGGCCGGGCTTAGAGACGCTATTGGCGCAGACGTTTCGGATGAGCTTTTAGGGATGTGCCAGAGCAAGTTATTTTTCTATCTCGGCACTGCTTCTACGGCTGAATATGCCGCCCAGCAGATAGGACGGCAGGAGTACACAGACGAAAATGGAGTTGTAAAAGAGCGCTTCGTCGTCTATCCGTCAGAGTTCACAAGCATTCACCATATCCCCGAAACGAACCGGCGAAACGGCTGCACCTTTTACGTAAAGTCAGTGACCTATGGTGTCTACAAGAGAAAGCTTCGAGGGCGGCGGCTTTTCGATGAGATGCTCCGTCCAAAGGATACCAGTGTTGAAGGGTTTATAGAACGACCCGCAAGTGATCAATACTTTCTTGGTACAGTGGGCGAGCCGGAAAAGGACACCCAAGAGCGGGAGATGGAGAAGCCCCGGCAGATAGAATATGTAGAGCCTGAGAAACAAAGAGACGAGGCCGACGAGCGAGCCAACGCAGCAAGAGACGTTAGGAAACGACAAAAAGAAGCACGCGACCGGCGCCGCGAAAGGTAGAAAAAACGCTCTCACACTACAACCGAAAGCGAGGCCCCATATAATTGCAGAAACCAATACTCGGCAAGAAGGGCGGCTTTATTTTTTATAAGGACGGCACTTCTGAAATCGGAGACGCGACCGAGCTCCAGGGCTTTGACGACATACCAAAACAAAGGGCTGAGGCGTTTCGGAAATTACAGGAAGAGCTTCGGGTAAAAAAAGCCGAAGAGACAGAGACGCCGCCCCCCGCCCGGGAAGAGACCCCAGAGGCACCGCCCAAGAAAGCCCCGCCAAAAGAAAAGCCCAAAGCTACGCGAACGCAGAGACCACGCCCGCGCCGCGAGGAAGTCAGAGCGAGCGAGAACAGCACGAAATTGATAGTTATAGGAGCCGCACTTCTCGGCGTACTGTTGGGATATTTGGGCGCTGAATATTTCTCCCTCGCCGTCAGGGGTACATCAGCGTCCATCTTTGGGGCTTTGGTGTCTGCCGTTTCCGGCTTTCTATTTGGGTACGGAGCTTATCGTATTCAAAAGAAATCCGGTGAGCCAGTCACAGGGAGAGAGATGATGCGCGTACTTCAAAGCGCACTCGCTCTGGTGGCCGTTTGTATCGTTTCGTTTTTCTTAGTCGCTTTCGCCCTCTCCACCGTTACCGAAGATTTGCCACCTGAAACCCTCTTGCTTTTTATCACTGTGCCCATCTCTCTTTTCTTTGGGCACAGAATGTACCTCGCCTTAAGTAGTGATCGGGGGGGGAGAGCCGCCAAAGCGAAGCGAGTAATGCTCACTCTATTTGGGGGCGTCGTTGGCGTAGTTCTTGGTGTCCTCGTCATCCAGGGAGTCTTAGTTGGAACGCCATACCTTAGACAATTAGAAACACCTCTTTTCCTTTTTAGCCTTGTCTTAGGCTCCGCCGTCTCATGGTTTATCGGGAAAAAGCTTTTTTTCACCGGGGAGAGTAACGCCGAGGGAGCCGAGAGCGAGGCCGAGCCGGGGGAGGCCACGACCGAGGCGAAGAAGGAAGCCCCGAAAGGAGCGGCGCGGGGGGTAGATGCTCCACTCTCGCAGAAATCACGAGTCCGCCTGAGCGTGATACTTGGCGCTCTTCTCGGTTGCCTTTCTCCCGAAATAACGTTTCTAGCTCGATCAGCTTTGTCTTTGGAGTTCTTGGCGTTCCCGACGCTTCAGAATATTATTTTCGTGATTGTGGCGCTCGTTAGTGTGGGAATTTTTTATGAAGTTCTTCCCGCCATAAAGCGCAAGCTCTTTCCAACCCATAGGGCCGGGAGGCCGTTACAAATCATATTTGCGGTACTCACTTTTTTTGCCGCAGGAGCCATTTCGCTAATCGGCTACCTTCTCCTTATCAACTACATTCGGACGACGTTAATCAGAAGCGATGCCGTGATACTTCCAGCGGCGCTCCCTTACGTGGGCTTGGTGCTCGCTATCGCCACGGCCTTTTTTGTGGCAACCGGCTATCTCTTTTCGGGAGCAAAGCGACTTTAGAAAGGATATGAGAAAGCGAGACACCATGAAACGAGTTGAGCATGAGCGGGCGAAGCGGTTAGAGCGCGACTTTTAATCTTTGTTCTAAAAGCTTTTTTACATCACGAGAATATCCAAACTCGTGATGTAGCTCCTGGCACGCGCGGCAGTGATAATTTCGATTGGTAATTATCTACTTGACGCAGGAGCTAAAAATCCGAAAGGGGAGTGCGAACACTACGTTCCCTCCCCCTTCGGCTCTGTCGCTAAGCTATTCCTCGCCGTCGGCTAAACCTTGCGGCGTCTGCGCACCTTCGCCGCGACTCCCGCCAAGCCGGTGCCTAAGAGCAGCATCGTCGCCGGTTCCGGGACGGCCGTTAAAGCCGGTGCCGTCACCGCACCTGTGCCCGTGGAGGTAAACAGACTCGTCATGACGTTCCCGTGGGAGATTCCCGATGCCGTCCCCGTAGCGCCGCTGAAGACACCCGTCCCGCCCGTGAATGTCAGAACCTGACCGACGGTGATTTTACCCGCCTCATCAGGTGGTGACAGCAACGTCTCATACAAATCCCCGAAGAGCGTGCCGCCGCCCGAGAAGGTGAACGTGAACGTCCCGACGATATCGGGCGGAGTGTGATTGAGGAATACGACCACCTCGTCGCTCCACTGGGCCGCTCCGAACGGGCTCTCCGGTGGCCCCTCGCCGCTGGGGATCGTCTCGTTATTCGTCGTCAGCAGCAGCCGGTCGAAGAGGAGGCCATCTTCACGCGTCCACGCGTTGATAGTATGCGCGCCCGCACTCTCCACCACCAGCGTCGCTACACGACACCGTCACGGGTTTGCTGCAGCCACGACCACAGGCCAAACTCGCTGGTCGTAATGCGATCAGCGCTCTCCAAGGACTGCCCATCCGGTCGCGAGGGTGATTACAATCAACCATCTAAGTCCAATCCGTTTCATCACGCCCTCCAGCCGGCTAACGGCGGCAGCGTGGCGTCATCAAGTTCACAAACACATAGTTGCCAACATTTCTCCCGACACTTTGTCCGGCGTCGCTGTCGAAATCAAAATGAATTCCCCCGTAGACGCGGCTCCTTGCCTGTTCTTCGGCCAGTTCCCAGAAGCCGGCATACGAACGGGTCCACCCCGGATTGCCTTCCCAGCGAGCCTCGACGTTGATGTCCTCGCGCCCGAAGAAAAGCGCTAGGATCGTGGCCGAGGTGGCGCCGGTGGTGGCCGCGTTGCCGGCGTAGGTCGGGTAAGGCGGGTTCACTATCAGCGACGACCAGTCGGGGTCGGCAGTCGTCTCGGGATTGCCATCTTCCTCGGCCCTGCGAATCGCCGCCACCGGCCGCCACAGCCCGTAATAGTACTTGCTGGCCTGGGAGGTCTGTAAGGCGTCGTGCAAAGCGATATTGAGTAGTGCGAAGAGGCGGGCGGTCTCGATCAGCGTGTTGCCGCGTGCGATGGCCACATCTCGCGCGACGTTGTTGTAAATGTTCTGCGAGGAAGTCGGGGTCCCGACCGAGGCCCAGAGGCGAGCGACCAAAGTCTGATCCTCGGTGCGCTTGGTGCTGCCCGCGGCCCCGAACTCTTTGGCTTCATTAAAATCGGCCGCGTACCTGGCGCTGGTTAATACCGGCGGCGGAGGGGGGCGGAACTGCGCGCTACTGCTCAAGGCAAACGGGACGACGTCAGCCCAGTGTGTTAACGTGGCCGGGCTAAAGCCGGGCGGTGTCGGCTGCCAAAGCCCCGGCTCGGGCGGCAAGCTGTAAGGCGGTGGTGTCGCGTCCCAACCGTCCGTGCTGCGCCAAGCTAGGATTTTCTCCGCGACGGCGTGCCCGACGGCGATGCCCCTTCTTGCCTGGCCTGGAGGAATACCTTCGAACGAGGCGGCTAGCTCTGCGTCGAATGTCGCCTGCTGCTGCGGGTAGAGAGCGACTAAGGTGTCGTAGGCGGCTTGGGCTGCGGCGGCCTGGGCCGAGGCTCCCCGCGGTGCCCTAACTTCTACGTGTAAAGGCTTGAAGGCCCCTTCGACTGAGTTGACGGCAGCAAACATCGCCGCGTGCATGATCGCGTAACTGCGTTCGGCACGAATGGTCAGCGGTTGAGCCCCCGGTACGCGGAGAGCTTGCTGGAGGACCTGATTCCACTGGAGGACTGCGTTGCCCTGTGGAGCGGTGGAGGTTGCCTCCTGCACACTGGAGCGAACCTCCGGGGTGCCAGTCGGGTAGAGGTGTTGCGTTGTGGCAGCCTGGGCTAAGAGGCTGACGAAAACAACTACTAGAATTATCGAACTAATGGTTCGTTTCATGGATTTACTCCTTATGGTAGTGGTCAAAAAGTAATGCTGATCAAGCATAGCGAATTACCTCTTGATTGTAGTGGCAGATGAAATGTGAACCTTCGGTAAGGCGGTGCAAAACCTGAGAAAGCGCGATATGTGCTTCTCAGCAAGCCAACTCACCGAAAGGACACATCCAAAGAGTGCTTTAATGGTCTGGGCAGAGTGTCGTTGGAGGCAGTTGATTTTCACACATTAACTTTAGCCGAGATGCTCTGCCTTTTCACCTCCAACTTTGTCGGAACATCTATTAGTCTTGCTCCTTTCAGAGGTGGTTGATGGTCAGTCGTGGGTGCGGTGGTCGATGATGTACTCTGTGCCATGGTTATTTGCTCCTTTGTCGGTTGACCCGAGTAGCGAGTTAAGGCAGATCAGGGGCGACCGCGCCGCCGCCACAACGAAGTGGAGTCGGCCGGCTTTCGCCCGGCGGTAGATCGTGCTCGTGCTGACGCCTGTCAGCGCGGCCGCCTCTCGCGGCGTGACCGATTGCACCGGCGCCGAACACTCGGCGTACCAATCCGGGGCCTGGCTCATACAGCGACGAACGACCAGCCGACTGGTCTCGACCGTGATCTCGATTGGCCTGAAGCTGTGATTGAATCGCTTTGTTTCAATTCTTGCCGCTCTCATCTACTCAGGCGCGAACGAGGCGGAAGAACTGTAAGGTCGTCGAAAAATATTTTCCTTCGGCCTTCCGGCCTTGCGGATGCCTGCCGCCAAACGCGGTAGTTCGTTTGCGCCTCGCGCGTCGAATGCGGCGCCGAAAGTGGCTGACATGATTTCACGGAGTTCCTCTACGCTCATTTGATTGTCCATCTCAGCATAAATGGAATTGCTCTCAGGGCGAGAGGGCGCGGGAGAAGAAGCACTATCAGGTGAAGAAGCACTATCAGGTGAATAAGCAGTTATTGGTGAATTGGTTAAGGGGTCGGAAGCAGACGCTTTATTCTCTTTCGGCGGTGGTGTACAACCAAACAACAGCAAGGTCAGTAGCAAGCAAGTGGAGGGCTTCATTACGTTCAAGCTCTCAAGATTTGTGAGGGTTACAACAGTAACACTAACCACAATACTTAGTGGTCGCTGCATAATTTATAGGGCCAGTGATTTTACCTCTTTTGCACCTGGACCAGCCACAAGATGTTGACGCCGGGGGCCTCCGCGTGAGCACTATGCACCGAATCTGAATAATATGGGTCTGCTAATTTGTCATTATGTTCAGTTATCAGCCCTTAGGCTTTCACGACCTGAGGCTGCCTGAAGCCACACAACGGGCGACTTCTTCAACCCGCTTCCTTATGCTTTGCCTTGAAGCGGGATGCTACTTCTGTCGCTTCAGCATCGCGGCCCATCGCGCGTAGTAAATCAGTGTAGTTCTTCAGGCTGTTGGCCACAGCAGGGTGGTCTGCACCGAGCACCTCTTCATAGATGCCCAGCGCTCGCAGATAGAGCGGCTCCGCTTCACTGTAGCGGCCTTGATTGGCGTAGAGTAGCGCCAGGTTGTTCAAGCTAGTGGCCACATC